>Ga0126312_10002654_pt1 | contig 11966 bp, 4 predicted proteins | sample Plot104A_FD_92537 | JGI IMG/M metagenome (GOLD analysis project Ga0126312, IMG submission 92537) | Serpentine soil microbial communities from UC McLaughlin Reserve, CA, USA - Plot104A | ecosystem: Environmental > Terrestrial > Soil > Grasslands | place: USA: UC McLaughlin Reserve, Lake County... | reverse complement strand
GACGGTCGTCGGCTGCGCCGGCTGCAGGTAGGTGTAGTCGGTGGCGAGTGCGGCGCTCGTCGCGCGCGCGTGCCGCGCGAGCGCCGCGGCCTGGTCGACGAGCGCGTCGTGCAACTCGCGAGCGCCGGCCCGGGCGGTCAGCCGGAGCGCGACGCGAAACGCTTCGCGCCGCGGCCGCCCGGCGCTCAGCCAGCCGGCGGCCGCCCGGCCGACACGCCGCTCGAGCTCGGCCTCGCGGGCGTTGAAGGCGTCGCCGAGCGACGGATCCCACGGGAACTCGTCGCCGGGGATCGCGTGCAGCTCGAGCAGCCCACGCAGGAGCGAGGTCGCGTCGTCGCCTGCGAGGTCGCCGCCCTCGATCAGCGCGACAGCGTGCGCGAGATCCGCCAGCGACAGCCCGAGTGCGAGGCGCGGCCCGTGGGCGCTCTCCGCCGCGTACGCGGCCGCGACCAGCTCGCCCGCAGCGCCGCCACGCAGACGCGCGCCCCGCCCGAGCTCGTCCGTTTCCGTCACGACGCGCAGACTAGAGGCCGGCGCGCTCGTTCCCGGCCGGCCTCCGCGGGTCGAGTGTGAAACCGCGCCGGTTGTACGCTTGACCTCGAGATGAAGAGACTGGGGGCACGTTCCGACGATCGCCTGCTCGAGCTCGACGAGGTCGAGCGGCGACTGAAGCCGTTCGGGCGCCGGTACGTGGGCGTCCGCGAGATCCCGCTCGACGCGCTCGTCGGCACAGACAGCCGCGCCGGCTCGTTCACCCGCGACTTTCGCCCGCTTCACGCCTTCAGCCGCGACCGGCTGCGGTCGCTCGAGGCCGCGTTCGCCGACGGCGGCTTCCCGCCGATCGTCGCGGTCAAGCTCGGTGAGACGTACTTCGTGATCGACGGCCATCACCGCGTCGTCCTTGCACGGCGCGGAGGCGCAGAGACGATCGAGGCCGACGTGACCGAGTTGGTCGCGCGGGTCCCGCTCCCGGCCGGGGCGGACATGCTCGAGGTCGTCCTCCGGGAGCTCGAGCGGATCTTCCTCGAGGACAGCGGGCTTGCCGAGGCGCGCCCCGGCGTGCGCGTCGCGGTCAGCCGGCCCGCGCACTACCTCGAGCTGCTGGAGAACATCCAGGTGCACGGCTACCACATGATGCGAGAACGCGGCCACGTGGTCGAGAACGCCGAGATCGCCGCGAACTGGTACGACGCGATCTGGACGCCGACGCTCACCGCGACCGACGGCCTGAGCCTGGGCGGCCTCTACCGCGACGCGCCGCCCGGAGACCTCTTCCTCGTTCTCCACCGGCACCGGCGGGACGCGTTCCCCTCGACCGGCTGCCCGCACCTCGCGCAGACCGTCGTCTCGGTGATCGGCGACGGCGGGCGGCGGCGCCGCCTCCGGTTGCCGGGCCGCGGGCGCCGTTCGCCGGCCTAGCGGTCGGCCACCCGCTCCAGTCCGTCGAGGAGCGCTGGTGACCCCGGACGCGGTGTCGTCGGCCGCCGGCGAAAGCAGACGCCGTAGGGGCTAGCCCGCGGCGCCGTCACCGCATATGCTCCGCCGGTTCGCTGCGGCGGGCGATTTCGGAGGGGGGACCGCACGGCAGCGAGCGCGAATCGAGGGGTGAGGGCCGAAGGTGGCTGACCCGCCGCTGCCGCTCATCCTGGCAGGGCCGATCCTGCGGAGGGTCGAGCCGCGGCTGGTCGCCGTCTGGGTCGCGCTGAGCCAGCCGCGGGCGGTCGTGCTGAGCGTCTTCGAAGGATTCGTGCAGGCCGGGACCGGCACCGGTGTCTTCCCGGGCGGCCGGCCGATCCTCCGCGGGGCGACGAACACGCTCCGGATCGGAGACAAGCTGCACGTCGGCGTGGTCGTTGCCGAGGCCGCCGAGGCTCCCGCAGCGCCGCTCGTGTCGGGCGTGAACTACAGCTACAACGTCGCGCTTGCGCCGGTGCAAACCGGCCATGACGGCGGGAAGCCGCTCGTCGTCGATGCCGTCGAGGATCCCACCGCCGACCTCAAGTCGGTGGGGCTGCTTCGCGACGAGCCTGTCGGCGGCCGGCCGAACAAGGCGCTCGGGTACACCCCCGGCGAGCTGCCCGGTTTCGCGCTGCCCCCCGCGGCCCTCTCCGACCTCCGGATCCTGCACGGCTCGTGCCGCCGTCCGGCGTACACGTATCCCGACGACGACAAGGGCGACAAGAGCTTCGACGGCTTCGCCTGGGTGGACGACCTGATCCTCGAGTGGCGACGGGGGACGGCGACGGCGTCCGGGCTCGACGCGAACGTCCGGCCGCACCAGCTCTTCCTCACCGGCGACCAGATCTACGCCGACGACGTCTCGTCGGTGATGCTGCCGATGCTCAACCGCCTCAGCCTCAAGCTGATCGGCCAGCCAGAGCTGCTGCCGACGCGCTACCCGCCGAAGAACGACGACCGGAGCCGCGAGGCCTACGTCAACGCGCCCAAGCAGGCGGGGTTCGACACGCTGCAGAAGTTCGTCAACGACCGGAGGGAAAAGAAGCAGGATCCGCTGAAGGAGCTGAAGGAGGATCGCCGGGTCCGCGTGCTCCAGGATCGCTGCTTCGATCGCGGCTTCCAGCTCGTCTACGGCGGTCCGTACGCCGTGGATCCGGGGATCCCCACGGACTCGAAGGGCCTCCACCGCTGGCCGGCCGACCTGAAGAACTTCCCGGCGCGGCTGCGGAGCCCCGTGTGCGAGTGCGAGGCGCAGTTGACGGCCGGCGCCGCAAACCACCTCCTCTCGTTCGGCGAGTACTGCGCGATGTACCTCGCCGTCTGGTCGAACGCGATCTGGGAGCTCGAGGCGGACGGGAAGCCTGCGCTCGCCACGATCGACGACGTCTACTCGGTGCCGCCCGCGCCGCTGCCGCAGCTCTGGGAGTTGCATTCGTGCTTCGAGGAGGCCGACGTGGCGATCACGCGGACGGACGCGACGAAGCTGAAGGCACGGTTCGAGGAGCTGCGGAACAAGCCGGACGAGATCAAGGGCTTCGACCGTGCGACCCGGACGCTGAACGACTTCTACGACTCGCTCCCGCGCGTGCGGCGCGCGCTCGCGAACGTGCCGACCTACATGGTCGTCGACGACCACGACGTGACCGACGACTGGAACCTCGGCCGCGCGTGGCGAGACCGCGTGTTCACCGCCCCGCTTGGGCGGCGCGTCATCACCAACGCGCTCGTCGCGTACGTCGCTTTTCAGGACTGGGGCAACGACCCGGTGCGCTATCGCCAGGGGCCCTACAGGATGACGCTCGACCTCGCGTTCGAGTACCAGCCGCTCTCGCGTGCGAATCCCGGAGACAACGATCCAGGCGAGGCGGCGGCGAAGGTGCTCGAGAAGCTCTTCGGCCTGAACCAGCCCGACCCGGAGGACCCCGCGCCGCAGCTCAAGTGGCACTTCTCGGTCGACGGCCCGCGCCACCGAGTGCTCGCCCTCGACACGCGCACGCGCCGCGCGTTCCGCTCGCGCTATTTGCCGCCCGGGTTGCTCTCCGACAAGGCGCTGGCGGAGCAGATCCCCGACCCGCGGGAGCACCCGCTCCCGGCGGGGATCGAGATGCTCGTCGTCGTCTCGCCGACGCCGCCGGTGCTGCCCACCGTCGCGACGCGGTACATCGTCCCGTTCAAGACGCGGTTGAACGAGTTCAACCACCACTCCGAGTTCCGCCGGCTCACCGGGCTGGAGCCCGACAACGAGATCTGGCCCGGCGACGACCTCGCCTACGAGGCGCTGCTCAAGCGGCTGGCCGAGTACCGCAAGGTCGTCGTGATCTCCGGCGAGGTGCACATGGGCGCGGCCGGCGAGCTCGTCTACTGGACGAAGGGCCAGAAGCGGCTCGATCTCGGCGCGCAGTTCGAGGCCGAACTCAACCGCGCGAACCCGATCGCCTCGCCCGCGCTGCGCGCAGAGTTCGACCGGGCCGGCTTCCCGCTCTCGACCATCGCGACCGTGACGATCCGGGAGAGCAACGACGAGTGGCTCGTCACCGACGTCCGCACGGAGCAGATGTTCCTCGTGCGCAAGGAGAGCGACGGGCTCAACGTCTACGAGGACGCGGAGCCGGCGCGGATCGCCCAGTTCGTCTCGAGCGGCATGAAGAACCTGAAGGGCGACATCTTCAAGCTCGGCCGCTTCCTCGGCTTCGGGTTCGCGCTCTCCGACCTCACGCCCGCGGAGCGCCTGATCTGGGAGGACAACACTCCCCCGCCGATCAAGGCCGCGGAGGGCGTGCGCTTCGCACCCGCGGTACGCGACCGGCTCGGCAGCGAGCCCGTGCTCTTGCCGCCGATCGGTTGGCCGCCCGGGACGAAGCTCGTCTCGCGGCCGGACGCCGCGTGGCGGTCCGACGCCGTGCAGGACGATCGCCCCGACGCCGAGCGGCCGGACTTCGCGCGGCCGGGTGCGTTGCCCAACTTCGATACGAACGACGTGCCGGGCACGTATACGAAGATCGCCAAGGAACACGCTGGGCTCCTCGGCAAGTTCCGGCTCGCGCGCGGCATCCTCACGCAGAGCAATGTCGGCGTCGTCCGCTTCGAGCTGGACGAGGTTGGCCGCGTGACAGCGTGCCAGGACCTCTACACGAACCCGCCGGGCAAGCACGAAGGCGTGCGCGTGAACACGTACCGCGTCGAGCTCGACCGCTTCGGCGACGAGCGCCCGAAGCTCTCCTTCATCGAACCGCCGGAGGAGGAGTGACCTGGCCGGCCTGACGCACTACATCGTCCGCGCCGCCCGCGCGATCGTCCACGCGATCGAGAACCTGCTCGACGACATCGCCGACGACACGCTCGTCCAGCGCGGTCTCGAGGCCGACCTCGGTCTTCCCGAGGGGTCGCTCGACCGCAAGAAGGTGAAGGACCCCCCGTCGACCGAGGCGATCGACCAGTACGTCCGGCTCGTCGACGCGGACGCCGAGAAGCTCGCCGTCGCGATCGACGAGATCAAGGCGTACGCGAAGTTCTGGACGGACGTGTTCTCGGCCGCGGAAGAGACCGGAGACGTCGAGGTCGTCGCGAGCGAGGCGCTCTACCGGCTCTTCCAGTGGATGACGACCGACCTGATGAAGTACGAGCACCCGAGCGCGTACGCGTGGTTCCGCCTCGCACGCGTCGTCGGCTACGACGTCCGCACGGCGTTGGAGGAGACGTTCGTGCCCGAGTCGGCGGCCGGGCTGATCAGCAAGGAGTACTGGGAGACGGTCGGGCGGACCTACGTGAACTTCCGGCTCGACCAGGCGCCGGACTTCGTCCTCGGCGAGCCGGACGACTCACTCCCCGAGGAGGAGCGGGTCCGGCTGCGGCAGCTCAGCGACCGCGTCTTCGGCGTGTCGGACGTGACCTTCGGCGCCGTCGGGTTGACCCTCCTCCTGCTTCTTTGGGACGAGCAGCGCCCGAGGCTCGAGCAGATCTACGGGTGGGAGACGCCCCGCCGACCGAAACCGCCGCCGGGCCTGCCGCCGCCGGCGACCACGGGCATCCCGCTGCCGGACCACATCGCGAGCCGCGCCTACACGACGAGGCTTCGGGTGGCGGAGAGCCCGACCGCGACGACCACGGCGACGCTGACGCAGCTCCTGCTCGAGGAGGCAGACGGCCGGCTCGGCTGGCTGTTCGCGCTCCGCGGCGCGATCGCGTTCCAGGAGAAGGCGGGGTCGAAGGAGCGGCCGGTCAAGATCACGATCAAGGTCGAGGCGACGGAGGGGCTGAACGCGGTGCTCCATTTCTCCGGCGACGATCGCTTCGTCGTCACCGGCCCGCCGGCGGGGAAGATGTCGGTCTCGATGGAGCCGGCGCAGGCTGCGGCGGCGGCCGGCCCGGCCTTCGCGATACCGGACGCGACGGGCACGCGGCTCGAGATCGGCGACTTCACGTTCAAGCTCGAGCTCGCGAAGGAGGGCTTCAAGCTCGCCGCCGCGACGAAGAAGAGCGCGTTCGTGATCGCCGCGGGCGACGCCGACCCGTTCGTGAAGGAGGCGCTCGCCAAGAAGAAGGAGACGCGCGTCGAGTTCGACTTCGGCCTGACCGCGACGCAGGACGGGATCTCGGTCGACGGCGGCGGGCGCCTCTCGACGACGATCTCACTCAACGCCTCCGTCCTCGGCCTGACCTTCCAGACGCTCCAGCTCTCGCTCCAGCCGGAGACGAAGCCGGGGAGGAGCGAGCTTCGCTTCGAGGCGCTCGGGAGCTTCGCCCTCAAGATCGGCGACGTCGTCAACGTCGTCGTCGACCAGATCGGCGCCGTCGTCGACATCGGTTCCGCCCGCAACGGCGCGCCGAACGGCGCGAAGGAGCTGATCCCGTCGCTCCTGTACGCGCGCGACCTCGGCTTCCGCCCGCCGAGCGGCCTCGGCATCCGCATCGACAGCGGCCTCGTCAGCGGCGGCGGCTTCCTCTTCTTCGACCGGGAGAAGGAGGAGTACGCGGGCGTCCTGCAGCTCGACTTCGGCCGTCTCTCGCTGACCGCGATCGGGCTGCTGACCACGCGCCTGCCGGAGGGCGGCGAGGGCTACTCGTTCCTGATCATCTTCTCGCTCGAGCTCGACCCGCCCCTGCAGTTCGGGCCGCTCTCGCTGTCGGCGATCGGCGGGCTCTTCGGGCTTCGGCGCGCGCTCGACACGAACGCGCTGCGCGCCGGCCTCCGGAGCCACACGCTCGACGCGATCCTGTTCCCGCAGGATCCGATCACCAACGCGGGCCGCCTGCTCGCGGCGCTGCGGACCGTCTTCCCGCCGGCGCGCGACAAGCACGTCGCGGGGCCGATGCTGCGGCTCGGCTGGGGCAGGCCGGCGATCATCACGGCCGAGCTGGCGCTCGTCTTCGAGTGGGGCGCAAGCTCGCGGAAGGCGCTGATGGGTCAGCTGCGCGCGGCCTTCCCGCCGGACCTCGACCCGAAGAAGCCGGGCAAGAAGTTCCTCGAGATCAACATCGACGCGCTCGGGATCTGGGACAGTCAGAACGGCGACTTCTCGCTCGACGCGACGCTCTTCGACTCGCATATCGCATTCATCCAGCTGAGCGGCGACGCGGCGCTCCGGATGAAGCGCGGCGAGGTCTTCCTCTTCTCGCTCGGCGGCTACCACCCGGAGTTCGCGGCGCCGCCGAGCTTCCCGAAGCTCGAGCGGCTGACGATCAAGCTCTCGGACAAGCCGTTCTTCCGGCTGATCCTGAGTGGCTACCTCGCGATCACCTCGAACACGCGCCAGGTCGGCGCGGTGATCGACTTCTTTGCCAAGGCGGGCAGCGTCTCGTTCGAGGCCAAGATCAGCTTCGACGCGCTCTGGGAGGCGCACGTCCGTTTCGTCATCGACTTCGACGTCGAGATGAAGATCAAGTACAAGAGCATGACGCTCTTCGGCGTCTCCGTCTCGGGGCGCTTCACGGGCCCCGATCCGAAGCGCGTGCAGGGCGAGTGGTCGGTCGACCTCTGGCTCTTCTCGATCGGCGCGCCGTTCGACTTCGTCATCGGGGACGACCGCCCGCCGCCCGCTCTGCCTCGCACCGACCCGCTGACCGCGCTCACCACGGCGCTCAAGGATCCGCGCAACTGGAGCGCGCCGCTACCCGGGCAGAGCAGGCAACTCGTGAGCTTCCGCAACCGTGCCGGCTCGCCCGACGTGCTCGTGCATCCACTCGGCGCGCTCGGCGTCCGCCAGTCGGTGCTGCCGCTCGGGATCGAGCTCGACCTGTTCGCCGGCGGCGTTCCCGCCGACGAACGGCTCTTCCAGGTCACGAAGGCGTTCCTCGGCGGCGATCCCGTCACCGACCTGCGGGCGGCGAGCGACCAGTTCGCGGCGGGCGACTTCATCGAGCTCAGCGATGACGAGAAGCTCCACCGCCCGTCGTTCGAGCCGATGCCGGCCGGCGTCGGCCTGGCGCCCAAGTCGCTCGGATTCGGTGGGCAGGCGCCCGGCACCGCCGACCATGCAGCCGACTCCGAGATCGACTTCGAGGAGGTTGTCATCGACGCCGACGGCAACGTCGTGCGCAAGGAGAAGCCGAGCCCGCTCAGCACGGTGCTCGTGCTGCACGGCGTTGCGTTCGGGCCGGCGGCACAGTCGCAGCTCCGCACAGCGGGGACGGCGAAGTTCGCGGCCGAGACAGCGGGCTTCCAGGTCGGCCCCGAGCGCTTCGCCGTTACGGGCGTCGCCGACCTTGCGCCGGTTGCGATGAACGGCGACGCGCCTGACGAGCTCTCGCACGCGGCCGTCGCACAGGCGCTCGAGCGGCACCTGAAGGAGCATCCGGCGGACCGCGGGCAGCTCCAGGTCGTGGCCGCGTTCCGCTCCGGGGTCGGCGCGTGAGCGCGCGCTACCACTACCTCCCGTGGGTGCGCGAGGGCGCCGCGCATGCGCTGACGAACCCGGACACGCTCGCGCCCGTCCTGTCACGGAGCGGGGGCGGCAAATTGTCTGTGCTCCCGGTCAAGCTGCTCGTCAACGACCGGACGCCCGTGGACGTGCCGCTGCGCCTGTACGGCCCCGGCGACGTCGTCGGAATCGACCCGCGCTCCGTCCTGCGCACGGACCCGCTCGCGCGCACGGCCGACTTCGAGCCGAACTACCTCGCCTGCATCGAGTTCGACAACCCGGACTTCCCGTGGCTCTTCACGCCCGCGGCGGCCGGCGTCAACGGGCGGCTGCGGCCGTGGCTCGCGCTGGTCGTCATCCGCCGGAGCGACGACGTGGTGCTGCGTTCCGTTCGCGACCTCCCGCTCCCGCAGGTCGACGCGCGCGCCGGCGACCTGCCCGCCTTGATCGAGTCGTGGGCGTGGGCGCACGCCCAGGTCGTGCAGATGAGCCCGCAGCAGCCGGTCGCGGAGCTCCTTGCGTCGCAGCCCGACCAGAACCTTTCGCGGCTCCTCTCGTCGCGCCGGCTCGAAGCCGAGACGTCGTACCTCGCGTGCGTGGTGCCCACGTTCGAGGCCGGTCGCAAGGCTGGACTGGGGGAGGAGGTCACGGCCGCGGACGAGGACGAGCTCGCGCCCGCGTGGGACGGGACGAAGCCGGTGGTGACGCTGCCGGTGTACTACCACTGGGAGTTCGCGACCGGCTCGGGCGGCGACTTCGAGACGCTTGCCCGCCGCCTCAAGCCGCAGGCGGTCGCGGCGGACGTCGGGCGCCGGCCGCTGCGAGTCGACTCGCAGCCGTTCGGGCTACCTTCCGGCGGCGTGCTCCAGCTCGAGGGCGCGCTCGTCGCGCCGGGGCCGTTCACGCGTCCCGCGCCGACGAATGCGTTCCGCAACGGGCTGCGCAAGCTCGTCAACCTCGCAGCCGGGCCGGTCGTGGCCCCGCCTGTCTACGGACGCTGGCAGTCGGCGCGCGAGACCGTCCCCACCGACGCCGGTCAGCCTGCGTGGGTGCGCGACCTGAACCTCGACCCGTCCGCGCGCGCCGTCGCCGGGCTCGGCGTGGTCGTCGTCCAGAAGGAGCAGGAGCAGCTCGTCGCGGCCGCGTGGAATCAGCTCGGCGACGCGAACGCGGTGCGTGCGGTCGAGCGCCGGCTCGAGGTCGCGGTCGCCGTACTCGGCTCGGTCGTGCGCCGCCGGCTCGAGCCGATGGAGCCCGGGCGGCTCGTGCAGTTCCTCGGGCCCGCGCGAAAGCGCATCCGCACCTCGCCCGAGACACTGCACGCCGCGCTCGCACGGCAAGGGCTGCCGGCGTCGTTCAGCGCCCCCGCGTTTCGCCGCGCCGTCAAGCCCGTCGCGCCGTCCAAGGTCGGCTTCCCGCGCACGCCGCTGCCGTTCCAGGCGATCGCGACGCAGCTCGGCACCCAGCCGTCGGTTGTCGGCGTCGCCGGCGGCTCCACCGGGGCCGTCACGGGCCAGGTGATGACGGAGACGGTGAACAAGGTGCCGCGCACCGCGATCCTGCCCCACATCCGGTACCGCACCGCGGCTACGGCTTTGCGCGACTACTCGGCAACGTTCTCGCAGCGCCCGATCGAGGCGCGCGTCCAGTTCGGCTTCACTGAGGAGCTCAGGACCTCGCTGATCGCCGGGCTCGACCCGCAGGAGACCGCGGCGCCGCGCTTCTACGCGCGCGTTTCCGCCGCCGCCGGCGACGCGGTCGAGCCACCCGCGACGGGTGACTCGCTCCTCTTCGCGCCGGTTTTCCCCCAGCCGATGTACGAGTCGCTCCGCGATCTCTCGCCGGAGCTGCTCCTGCCGGGTGTCGGAACGATCGATCTCGACACCGTCACGTTGCTCAACTCGAATCCGCGGTTCGTCGAGGCGTACATGGTCGGCCTCAACCACGAGCTTGCCTCGGAGCTCCTGTGGCGCGAGTTCCCGAGCGACACACGCGCGAGCTACTTCCGCCAGTTCTGGGACACGCGCGGCATCCCGGCGCCGCTGCCACAACTGCCGCCGATCCGCGAGTGGGATCCGGCAGCGGGGCTCGGTGAGAGCCTGGGCGCGGGCGCGCACGTCGTGCTGCTGATCCGCGGCGAGCTGCTTCACCGGTACCCGGACGCGCTGATCTACGCGGTCAAGGCGAAGACTCCGAAAGCGCTCGGCACGGACGAGAAGCTGCCGCTCTTCCGCGGGCGGATCGATCCCGACATCACCTTCCTCGGCTTCGACCTGACCGAGACGGAGGCGCGCGGCACGACGAACGATCCCGGCTGGTTCTTCGTGATTCAGGAGCAGCCGACGGCGCCGCGGTTCGGCATGGACGAGACACGCGACGGGCCGCTCGACTCGTGGAACGACCTCGCCTGGAGCGATGTCGGCACCGCGCCGGGAGCGAACGTTGCGGTGCTCGCGAGGACGCCGACGGTTCCAACCCCGGGCGGCGTCGCGTGGGCGTTCAACGCGGCGCACATGGCGGCCGTCCTGCGGCAGCGTCCGGTGCGGATCGCGATCCACGCAGGGCGGCTTCTTTCCGCAAAGCCCCCGCCGCCGCCGCCGCGTCGATGAAGACGCTTGCCCAGGTAGAGAAGCTCGTCGGGTTGCTGCCGGAGTCGTCGCTGCCGGTCGCGCTCCTGCCCGTCCAGGTGCAGACGCGCTACGTGACGCGTGGCGGAAAGCCTCAGCTGCTCGTGCGGGTGTACCCGGACGAGCTGCACCTCGATGCGCACGAGCCGCGCCTCTCGGCGGCGGAGGTCGCGTGGGGCAAGAAGGCATGGCAGCTCTCGTGGCCGGCGCGCCGCGACAAGGAGACCGAGCGGCTGGCATGGACGCAGCTCGCCGAGCGGTTCGGCGCGCGGCGTGCGGAATGGATCGCGCGCAGGTTGCGGCCGACGAACCTGAAGCAGCGGCCGAGCGCGCCGCCGAAGTTCCCCGCGCCGGGACCCCTGCGCAAAGGCGAAGACCCGGCGCCCGCGACGGCGCGGCACCTGCCGGACCGCTTCGTCGTCCTCGGCTATCAGGTCGGTGAGCGCGTGCTGCTCGAGGTCGGGAAGCCGATCCCGGCGACGCTGCCCGTGGGACCGACCTTCGACGATGCCGAGCCGGTCGAGCCGCCCCCCGGCGGGCTGACGCTCGACGCGGGCATGCGGTGGCTCGTCGACTTTGGCGAGGCCGAGAAGGTCGGGATGGGGATTCGCGTCGCACTCACCCCGGAGCTCGCGGACGGGACGCTGGACACGCTGCTCGTGCTCGGAGTCAACGGGAAGCTCGCGCCCGACGCCGGCAGCGCGGCGCTCGCGGAGGTGCTCGAGGCGCAGCGGTACACGCGCGGGCTCGCGTTCGTCGCGCCCGGCACCGCGACGAACAACTCCGCCGAGGGCGGGACCGGCTTCAGCCGTCGTGACCGCACGGCGGGTCCGAGCTTCGAGAGCGTCCCCGTCGCCGCAAAGGCCGGCTCTGCGGCCGCGGTCACCGCCCGCCTGTTCGGGATCGAGCCCGCGATCGTCGCCGGTCTCGACGGCGCCGCGGCCACGGACGAGCTCGACGCCCGTCACGTCCAGACGGCGCTCTGGCCGCTCACCGGCGGCTACTTCCTCGACCAGATCATGGG
>Ga0126312_10002653_pt1 | contig 11967 bp, 13 predicted proteins | sample Plot104A_FD_92537 | JGI IMG/M metagenome (GOLD analysis project Ga0126312, IMG submission 92537) | Serpentine soil microbial communities from UC McLaughlin Reserve, CA, USA - Plot104A | ecosystem: Environmental > Terrestrial > Soil > Grasslands | place: USA: UC McLaughlin Reserve, Lake County... | reverse complement strand
TCCCGTGCTCCTCCATCAGCCGGTGGAAGCCGAGGTTCGTCATGACCGTGACGACGACGACGTCGACCTTCAGGTGCAGCGCGAGCACGGCGAGGATCTGGTCGCCGTCGATGGCGTTGCCCTGCGCGTCGACCGCGAGCATCCGGTCGCCGTCCCCGTCGAAGGCGATACCGAGGTCCACTCGCTGCTGCCGCACGGTCGCCGCCAGAAGCGAGAGATCGGTTGCTCCGCAGCCAACGTTGATCAAGCCGCTCCCGGCGTCGACGCCGACAGGGGTGACGTCTGCGCCGAGCCGTCGGAAAGCCTGCGGCGCGATCTCCGAGTACGCGCCGTTCGCGCAGTCGACGCCGAGCCGAAGACCGCTCAGATCCGTGCCGAACCTGTCGAGGACGTGTTCGAGGTAGCTCTCCGCCGAGATGCCGACGCGGTCGATCGTGCCGCGATGCGAGGTAGGCGGCTGATCGAGCAGCGCCTCGATCTGCTCCTCCGAAGCGTCTGTGAGCTTCTGACCGTCCGCGTCGAAGAGCTTGACGCCGTTGTACTGCGGCGGGTTGTGCGAGGCGGAGATCACGGCGCCGAGGTCGAGTGCCAGCAGCGCGACAGCAGGCGTCGGCAGCACGCCGCCGAGCACCGCGTTTCCGCCTGCGGAGGCGATGCCCTCGGCAAACGCCGCCTCGAAGTCGGGCCCTGACGTGCGCGTGTCTCGGCCGACGAAGACCCGTCCGCCGCCCGACCAGCGCGCCGCGGCGCGACCCAGCCGCTCGACGAGCTCGGTCGTCAACTCCGTGCCGACGATGCCGCGGACGCCGTCGGTGCCGAAGTACCGGCGCATTCGGGGAAGCCTAGGACGGGAAGCGCGGGTCGGAGCGGATCGAAGCGAAGTCCTCCTCGCGCTGAGCGTCGCTCGCGTACTCCGGCTTCAGCTCGATCGCCCGCTTCAGGTGTTCCAGCGCCGCGTCGGCCGCGCCGTCAAGCGCCTCGGCGCATGCCAGGTCGTAGAGGAGGCTCGGATTGTCGGGGTGCTCGCGGAGGCCTTCTTCGATCGTGCGCCTGGCCGTTGTGTAATCGCCGGCCCGCCAGGCGGGGACAGCCTCGGCGACCCACTCCCAGGGCGAGACCTCGTACGGCCGCCCCGCAGCTCCGCCGACCGCCAGCGCCGTCGTGTTCGCCTCCGTGGCGACCGCCGCGCGGCGCGCCGCCGGATCTCTCAAGAAGACGACGGTCCCGGGCGACGCGTCGAACTCCTCCCCCGCCACGGTGAAGCGCGCGGCACCGCCGACGACGACGTACAGCTCCTCGTGACGGCCGGCGCCCGCGCCGAGCTCGTCGTGCTCCTCGATCAGCTCGTCGCCCGCCTGCTCTGCCCAGTAGGCGTTGACGCCGAAGGCGCTGACGCCCAGCGGCCGCCGCAGCGGCTTCCACTTGAGCTCGCCGAACGTCGGCAGCGCCTCGATCTCGTCGAGGCGGATAACCGAGAACTCGTCGCTCAGCGCTTCGAGAACTGCGGAGCTTTGCGAGCCTTGTGCAGGCCTGCCTTCTTGCGCTCGACTTTGCGCGCGTCCCGAGTCAGGAATCCCTCGCGCTTCAGCACCGTCCGAAGCTCGGGATCGGCCTCGACGAGAGCCCGAGCGATGCCGTGGCGGATCGCTCCCGCCTGACCGGTCGGACCACCGCCCTCGACGCGAACGCGGAGGTCGTAGGTGCTTTCGGCGCCGGCGACCTTCAGTGGCGCCATCACTGTCGTGCGATGGGTCGACCGCGGGAAGTACTCGTCGATCGTCCGGCCGTTGATCCAGGTCGCGCCGTCGCCGGGACGCAGAATCACCCGCGCGATCGACGTCTTCCTCTTGCCCGTGCCCTGGTACTGCGCCGCCGTCGCCATCAGAGCTGAAGCTCCTTCGGGTCCTGCGCACTGTGCGGATGCTCGGGGCCGGCGTAGACCTTCAGCTTCGTCAGCTGCGCACGCGCGAGCCGGTTGCGCGGGAGCATGCCCTTGACGGCCTTACGGATGACCTCCGTCGGGCGACGCTCGAGCTCCTCGCGCAGCGTACGGCTGCGAATGCCGCCTGGGTAGCCGGAGTGCCGGTAGTAGACCTTGTCGTCGAGCTTGTTACCCGTCACCGCGATCTTCTCGGCGTTGACGACGACGACGAAGTCGCCCGTGTCGACGTGCGGCGTGTACTGCGGCTTGTCCTTCCCGCGCAGCGCATCGGCGATGCGCGTGGCGAGACGCCCGAGCGTCTTACCGTCGGCATCGACGAGGTACCAGCGGCGCTCGACCTCGCCCGGCTTTGCGTTCCAGGTCTTCGTAGGCATCAGGAAAAGCGGCGGACCCGCTGGCCCGCCGGCGGCGCATGATAGCGAACGGCCTGCCGGCAAAGCCGCCAGGCCTCCATGGTCGGCGCCGCCCAGTCGGCGCCTGCGAACCGCCTGCCGGCAAAGCCGCCAGGGCTCGATGGTCGGGGCCGCGTAGCCGGCGCCTCGGGACTCACTCCTCGTCCTTGCGGTTCCCGACCCAGGCTGCGAGTGCGATCGCGACGATCAGCACGCCGATCGAGACCTCGACGATCGCCCCCGCGACACCGCCGTGTGCCAGGAGGACTGAAAGGAGGGCTTGACGCACCACTGCGACGAGCGGGATTCCGCCAAGCCCTCCTAAGTCAGCCGTTCCAGAGCAGCAGCAGGCCCGTGCAGGTGTAGAGCACCATCAGCGCGAGCATCGCGTACTGCGTCCGGATCGCGGTGCGCGCCGAGCCCCAGATCGCGACGGCGCGGTCATGGGCAAGTGCGAGGCCGAGCACATGCCCGATCACGAGCACGGCGACCTGCGTATACCAGATCCCATTCGGCGAGTTGAACAGCGAAGGCTGGAACGAGGAGGTGCCGAAGAGGTCCCAGCCGCGGCCGAAGGGGTCGGAGGCTAAGGGGATGCCGTACTGCCCCTGGTTGATCAGCAGCGTGAAGTAGTGCGCAACGGCGTACGCCAGTGCGATCGGGATCAGGCTCGCGACGAAGACGCTGGCAAGATCCTCCCGGCTGTCAGATACCGCGCGGGCGGCGCGCACCGCGATCAGGAAGACCGCCGCGATGACGCATACCGCGGTCACGAGGCCGACGAGATTGATCCCGGTCGCGACGAGGTCGGCAGTCCGCGGTGAATCGACGATGTACTTCGACTCGGCGTCGTAGACGCGGTCCTGCCACCACGTGGCGCGGCTGAGCCCGTCGAAGGCAATCGAGCCGAGCATCACCGCCACGAATGCGATCGTTCCCGGCGTCTCCTGCCGCGCCGTCAGCCCCGCAAGCGGCGGGCGGATGGTCACGACTCGACGCCCTTCTCGCTCCTGTACCGCGAACGGCGCGATCAGCGCGAGTAGACCGAAATAGACGTTGAAGGCTTCCCCGTTCTCGATCCACGTTCGGCGGCCGAAGAGGAGCATGCCCGCCCACGTGATCCAGCTGTAGACGACGATCGCGAGCGCCAGCGTCCGCGGCTCCGCCGACCGTGGGTACGCCAGCTCCAGCGTCGCGAAAGCGAGTAGCAGGAGAGCCGCCGGCCAGCGGCCAAGTCGCTCCGGATACGCCGCTGCCGGTTCCCAGTCGCGTCCCGTCTTGCTCCACAGCCAGGCGACGGCATCCCCGACGGCTCGCCACGGGCTGAGTGCCGCCCAGAGGTTCCCGAACACGACAACGAGAGGGACGAGGCCGAGCCAGAAGATCACCCACACGAACGTCGGCGCGATGTTGTTGCCGGCATCAGGCTGGCCGACGAGCGCCGCGAGCCACACGAGCGCGAGCAGCCCAACCGAAAGCGCTCCGAGGAGCACGCGCCAGCCGACCCACAGGATCACTCGCTGCCAGGGCTCGCCGAGCGGCCTCCCCTGGTCCCGCCCTTCCAGCAGGGGCTTGCGCCAGAGGACGCCGAGCGCGACGAAGCTCAGGATCAGCGTCAGCGAGGCGCCGTAGAAGAAGAGCCACAGCGGGATGACGGGGTCCCGGATCCCGCCGATGCCGTGGGCGAGGGGGAGGACGAACGTCACGGCGTGGTCGTGATGCGAGCGAGCGGCACGCCGCTGTGCTCGAGCTCGACTTCGACCGTCCCCACGATCGTCGCGCGGAACGGGATGCGAGCAGGCTCACCCGGCGCGACGTCGCGCGCGACGTTGTAGCCGTGCAGGTGCACCTCCTCCGAGATGTCCGACGTCACCACGAGCACGACGCGGCGATTCTTCGCAACTGTGACGGAACGAACCCCGCCCACCGGCCTGCCGCCTTCGACGACGATCTGAACACGCGCCGCGGTCGGGGGACTCGGCGGTGGAGGCGTCGCCGTGCTGGACGTCGTCGTCGTGGTACCCCCCGTGCTCGCCCCTTCGTCGCTCGGCCGAAAGACGAAGAACAGTGCGACGACGATCGCGACAGCGGCCGCGCCGATCACAACCCTCCGCATCGACGGATGGATAGCAGAAGGCCCGCACGGAACTCGGCCGAACCGCCGTGCGAGGGGTGCCGCACGTAGGGCCCACCGAGGACGGAGTGGGCGACGCGACCGACGGCGACGATTCGGCGCCCGGCCGCGACGCGTTCGAGAAATGCCATGCCAGCTCGTACTTCGCCTTGCGCGGGGCGCCGGTTTGAGCTTGGCTCGCCGCGGCGGTGCGGATGCGTCGGCACCACGTTCCAGAGCAGGACGTCGTCCTCGAGCGCGAGCTCAGCGAGCGCGCGGTGGACGATCGTCGCAGTGGCCTCCGCCGGCCCCGAATCGGAGAGCTGGCGCTCCGACGTGAACGGCACCCCGCTTACGCGGGCGCCGCGAAAGCCGGCCGCCTCGCCTACGAGCACGTACGGCGCGCGCCGGCGCCGTTGCAGGTACGACGTCAGCCGCTCGCGGCGGAGGTCGGACGCCGCGTATTGGTTGAAGGTCTCGCCGATCCGCGCTTCGGCCAGAGCCTCGACGAACGCGCGCTCGTTCAGGCTGCCTCGCTGCCGCGGAGGTACGCAAGCACGGCGAGCACGCGCCGGTGGTCGTCAGGCGCCTGCCGCAGCCCGAGCTTGAGGAAGATGCTGTTGACGGAGAGCACGCTCGCTGCGACGATCGCGAGCGCCACCGCGACGCCGAAGAGCACGACGTGCATTAGTCCGAGCCGGCCCCTGATCACTGACAGATCGTCACACAGCGCTCCCGCGGTGGCTACGGGGATAGCGCTGAGACGCCGAAATCGTGCGGCGTTCATCGGATCCCGTCGGCCAGGTCTACGATGGCACGTGGTGCACGCTCCTCCCGCTCTTCACTCGCTCCCGTCGCTCGAGCCGGAGGAAGAGGACGCGCTGCAGCGCGCAGTCCGTCGCTACCGCGGAGAGATCATTGCGTACGAGCCGGCAGTCAAGCTCGGCACCGACATACGGGCAGTTCACATGCAGCGGGTCGCAACGCGGCGGCTGCGCTCGCTCCTTCGCTCGAGCGGCCCGCTGTCGTCCGACCCCGAACGAGCGCAGCGGCTGAGCGAAGAGCTGCGCCGACTCGCCCGCGCTCTCGGGAAAGTCCGCGACCACGACGTCCTGATCGCGTACCTTCTCGAGGAGCTGGCGACTCTCGACGAGGCTGCGGCCTTCGGTGCCGTCCTCGAACTCCTGGACGACGAGCGACAGGATGCTCGCATCAAGCTCCGCGGCGTGCTCGAGTCCGCTCGCTACCGGAATCTGCTCCACGAGCTCGCGCAGCCGCCCGGTCTTCGTGACGGAGAGAACCTTGGATCGTCGGCGATCGCCGAGTACCAGCGGCTGCGCGAAGCCGTCAAGCAGCTCGACGAGGATCCATCCGATCGCGAGCTCCACGAAGTTCGGATCCAGGTCAAGCGTGCGCGCTACGCGGCAGAGGCCGCCGGCGCAAGCGCGCGCTACGTGGAACGCGCGAGGGTGCTGCAGGCGATTCTCGGCGAGCACCAGGACGCGTCGGTCGCCGAGCGGCAGATTCGCGAGCTGCTCGCGCGGGTACGCGGTACCGGCCGCACCGCAATCGCCGCCGGTCGGCTGATCGAACGGCAGCGCCGCCGCCGCGTCGAGGCGCGACGCGCCTGGAAAAAGGCATGGAAGCGCGTCAGGCGCGCCGCCGAGGCCGAGTGGAGCTGACGCTTCGCCGCAACGTCGTCCGGGCGGCGGGAGGCGTCGTGCGCCGAGTCGGCGCGACCGGAGCGGAAGTGCTCCTCGTTCATCGCCCGCGCTACACCGACTGGACGTTTCCGAAGGGAAAGGCCAAGCCGGGCGAGCCCGACGACGCCGCCGCACTGAGGGAAGTCGAGGAGGAGACGGGGCTGCGTTGCTCGCTGATCGAAGAGTTGCCGAGCACCAGCTACCACGATTCTCGTGGGCGGCAGAAGATCGTTCGGTACTGGACGATGAAACCGCAGTCCGGTGAGTTCAGCCCCCACGACGAGGTCGATGCGGTGTTGTGGCTTCGCCATGGAGAGGCCGCGGAGAGGCTCTCGTACCACCGCGATCTCGACGTGCTCGGGGCCGTCCAACCGCCGCACGTCGTCGTGCGGCATGCCTCCGCCGGCGAGCGAGAGGAGTGGGCCGCGTCGGACGCCGCCCGGCCGCTGGATGCGCGAGGCCGGAGCCAGGCGGAGGCTCTCGTCGAGCAGCTGAGCGGCTTCGAGGTCGACCGGATCGTCTCGAGCCCGCTCGCGCGCTGCGTCCAAACGCTCGAGCCGCTTGCCCGGCGGCGCGGTGTCGAGCTCGAGCTGAGCGAGGATCTTGCCGAGGGCGCGGGGGCGGACGCGGTTCGGGCCCTTGCCTCGTCCCTCGAAGGAACGGCCGCCGTCTTCTGCGGCCACGGCCCCGACCTCCAGCCTCTCTTCGGCAGGATTCGCAAGGCGGCGTCCGTCGTCGTCGACGCCGGCGGCGGGAAACTCATGGAGCTCGGCCGGCTCCCGCCGCCGGCCTAGTCCACGGGCGCGCAGCTAACGGAGGAGCTGCCGGCGCTCCGTTTCGACCTTTAGGCGCTCGAGACCGTTCCCAAGCGCGCGATCGAGTGTCTTCTTGAGCGGTCCTTTGAATATCCGCGCGACGAGGCCGTGGTATGACTCCTCCGTCCTGACCACCGTTGAGCCGTCGCGTGCCTCAAGCGTGTGGACATGGATCGCCCTGATCCCGAAGGTCGTGCCTGTCCAGGCGATGCGAGACGGCGGTTCGACGTCCTGGATCGTGGACGTGATCGTGCCCGGCCCCCGACTTCCAGCGGAACTTCGTCCTCTCGTCGACGGCGCCGTCGATCGCGACCGTCTTGATCTCCGAGTTCCAGTTCGGCCAGCGGTCGATCGCTGTGAGCACGTCCCAAGCAAGGGCCGGCGGAGCTGCGATCTCGATCTGACGCGACCCCGTAACGGGAGCTCTTCTGTTGATCCCGGTCATCGGGTGCTGGCGCTGAGGAAGCTGGTGAACGACTTTTCGGCGAGAGCCGCTCCCGGGCGCCGTCGCAGCGAGTGATTGCCGAGGCTCCAGAGGACGAGGATCGTCGCGGCGCCGGCCGAGCCGATCGTGTCCCAGATCAAGTCGGTCGCCGTGTCGGTCGTGCTGATGACCAGATGAGAACCGGTGGTCGAGTCGAGCGTCCACTCGACGATCTCCCACGCCGCACCGATCGCCATCCCCATGATCAAGACGGTGAGGAAGAACCCGATCCGCTGCCTCTTGTTCGTCAGGTCGCGCAGCTCGGGGAGAACGTCCAGGCGCATCAGGCCGACGTACACCACCCCGGTCAAGAGCAGTGGGACGGTCGTGTGCACGACATTGTCGTAGTACCGCCACGAGTCGTAGATCCCGAGCGCCTCGCCCCAGCCGACGAGTGTCATCACCACGATCAGGCTGAAGTCGTAAAACCGAGGCAGGCTCGCCGCGCGCGCCAGGATGAGGACGAGCGAGGCGCCGAGAACCTGCGTCCATGGATGCCCCGTGAGGCCCCAGACGAGCGACGCTCCGATGAAGATCAGCCTCAGGATATCGAGCGGGTCGCGGATGTAGCGCGACCAGTCGCCGAGGAACGCCTTCTGCCACGTCAAACCGTGGGTCTCTTCAGGCGCTGAAGGAGCAAGTGCTTCAGACATCTCGACCTCCCTTGCTTCGATCTGGGGTCACCGCACGGCCACCTTCAGGCCGACGATGAAGAGTCCAACGGCCGCGTTGATGGACGCGGCAGCGACGATTCCGCTGAGGCCGTAGCCCTCGCGGCGCGAGAAGGCCACGCCCCAACCAGCGAGCGCGAGCACACCGACGAACGTCGCAGCGCCGAGCGCCAGATGGTCGGGAACGACGCCGAAGCACGCGAGCACGAGCGGGACCGCCAACGGGAAGCTTGCGTAGAAGAGCGGCCACTCGTGTGAGAACGCCGCTCTCACGTCTGTCCGCCGCGTCGGGCGGCGATTCTGGATGCGATTGGCGAGTAGCGAGGCGTAGACATGCGCCGCCCAGAAGAACACGCCGCTTGCGAGGAGGATCCACAATCCTCGCCAGGCCGAGACCGACACGCGCTCGCCGAGTCCCGCGACGATCGCCGTTGCGACGATCGTCCCGTAGATCGCGCCGGCGAGGTTCGCAGACCGGCGCCCCGCAACGTGGCTGGCCAGGTGCTTGACGGTGATCGGCTCAGTCGTCATCCCGGCGCCGGGAAGGCTTCTTCACTCCTCCGGCCTTACGGCGGCCGCTCGCCACGCGGAGTTCAGCCCGCTCTGGAGGTAGCCGAAGAACGCGGGAAAGATGACCAGGTAGAGGATGAGCCCGATCCAGCCGTTGATCGGCGTTTGGCGCTGGATCCGCTGCGCAGCCTGGACGCGCTGGAAGGTCGTGACTCCCGTCCAGAGCGCGGGCACGACGATGAGGGCGCCCGGGAATACGGCCAGTGCCGACATCGTCGGGTTGTCACCGAGCTCGTTCGTATTGCGAGCGCGGCCGTAGTCGGCGAGCTCGCGGTTGACGAAGTACCACCAGAAGACGATGTAGACCCCCAGCGTGATCACCGTGAGGATCGCGACAAGGAGCGGGCTGCGGATCTTGGCGCTCGCGCCGGGCGCGAGCTCGACAGTCCCGGAGATCTCGGACGGCGAGGCTGCTGTTGCCTGGCCCGAAGAAGAAGCAGACATGGAAGCTCCTAACATTGGCGGTTCGCGCCGCTGCGACGACGCGCGAGCCGGCCGAGTGTCGGAGCCGGAGACTGCTCGCCTAAGGCTGGGGCGAGGCAGGTCCACCCTAGCACTGAGATTCCTAGAGGCCTAATGAGCTTTCAGTGGGATTAGGCGAGGGAGTGGGATTAGGCGAGGGAAAAACGGCGCCGGGCGCGGCGCATCAGGACGGCTTGCGCCGACCGCCGTCTCGAGTCTTTCTTCGCCTGAGCGCGGTGCCAGACGCCGTCGTTCGCGAGCTCCCAGGAGGAGGCTGTGTCCGCGAGCAGGGCGTCGAACGCGGCCGTGATCTCCTTCTGCGCCTCCACCTCTTCGACCGGAACGACCACTTCGATGCGATGGTCGAGGTTGCGCGACATCAGGTCGGCGCTCCCGAGATAGAACCGGCTGCCGCTCCCGGTCTCGAAGTTGAACAGGCGGCTGTGCTCAAGGAAGCGCCCGAGCACGCTCCGCACGCGGATGTTGTCGCTCAATCCGCGGACGCCGGGCCGGAGAGCGCACACACCGCGTACGACGAGGTCGACCGAAGCGCCCGCCTGCGATGCGGCGTAGAGCTCGTCGATCAGCTCGCTGTCGGTGAGCCCGTTTACCTTGATCCGCACGCGGGCCTTCTTGCCCTTTCGCGCCGCCTGCGCGACGTCCCGGATCTCCTCGACGAGCCGGCGACGCAGCGTGAAGGGCGCGACCAGGAGCTTGCGGAACTGCGCGGCACGGCCGAAGCCCGTCAGGTAGTTGAAGAGCTCGGAGACGTCCGCGGCCGTCTCCTCGTCGGCGATGAAGAGACCGAAGTCCTCATACGTCTGCGCGGTGACGTGGTTGTAGTTGCCGGTTCCGATGTGCACGTACCGGCGCAGCGTGCCGCCCTCGCGGCGGACGATCAGCGTGGCCTTGGCGTGGATCTTCGTTGTCGGCAGCCCGTAGACGACGTGTACGCCGGCCTGTTCAAGCGTGCGTCCCCAGCCGATATTCCGGCGCTCGTCACCGCGGGCCTTGATCTCGACGAGGCACACGGTCTGCTTCCCGCTCTCGGCGGCGTTGACGAGGGCCGGCGCCAGCGGGGTGTTGTCGCCCGTCCGGTACACGGTCGACTTCAGCGCCACGACGTCCGGATCTGCGGCCGCGGTGTTGACGAAGGACTCGAAGCTCGCCGCGAACGAGTCGTAGGGGTAGTGGACGAGGCGGGGCGCAGAGCGAATCGCTGAGAACTGGTCGGTGGCGCCGTTCACAGCCGCGAGCGGCGGCCTCGCGACCGGCACCCATGGGTCGTTCTTGAGATCAGGGCGATCGAGGAACGTCAGCTCGGACACCTCGGCGAGGTCGAGCGTCCCGTGGACCGGGTAGACGAGGTCGTCGCTGACGCCCAATCCCTCCTGGATGCGCTCGCGCAGCGCAGGCGACATCGTCGTCGCGACCTCCAGCCGCATGACCTCTCCGAAACGGCGCCGTCGCAGCTCGAGCTCGACAGCCTCGAGCAGGTCATCCGCGTTGCCCGATACCTCGAGGTCCGCGGCATCGCGTGTGACGCGGAAGAGCGAGTGCTCGACGACCTCCATCCCGGCGAACAGCGTGGGTAGGAAGTGGGCGAGGACGCGCTCGAGGGGCACGAAGTGTGTGCTGTCAGCTGCGAGGTACCGCGGGAGGCGCTCGGGGACCTTCACTCGCGCGAAACGTTCCTCGAGCGTCTCGGGGTCGCGGACGAACACGGCGAGGCTGATCGAGAGCCCGGAGATGTACGGAAACTGCTGGCCCGGCCCGACTGCGAGCGGCGTGATCACGGGGTAGATGTCGGACGCGTACCGCCGTTCGAGCTCCTCGACCGCGGCGGCGGGCAGATCGTCGACGTCGGTGACGACGATGCCCTCGACGGCGAGAGCCGGCACGAGGTCCTCGATCCAGAGCCGGGCCTGCTCCTCCTGGAGCTCGAGCACGCGCATTCGCACCTCGCGCAGTGTCTGCAAGGGCGTGCGGCCGTCGGGGGAGCGCATGCCGATCCCGGCGTTCGCCTGGCTCGTCAGTCCGCCGAGGCGCACCATGAAGAACTCGTCGAGCATCTCCGAGAAGATCGCGCAGAACTTCACGCGCTCGAGCAGCGGCAGGTCCTTGTCGCGGGCGAGAGCCAGCACCCGGGCGTCGTAGTCCAGAAAGGAGAGCTCGTGGTTGATGAGCCGCTGATCGACCTTGGCGGCGCCTTTGACCGCGCGGACCGCCGCCATCAGTGCGCCGCGGCCAGTGCTCGTCGCGGGATGGCGCCGAAGGCGAGTGCGCAGAAGGCGAACCACGCCCAGCCGAGCGCAAGTCCGGCAATCACGTCCGAGGCCCAATGCACGTCCAAAAAGACCCGGCTGATACCGACAGCCACGGCGAGGGCAACGCCCGCGCCGCCGATCGCAGCCGTCGTGGTCTTGCTGCGGTCGCGGCTCAGGAGCAGCGCGGCGCCGGCGAAGAACGCCGCCGCCAGTGAGGAATGACCGCTGGGAAACGAGGGACCGAGCGTGTCCGCGACCGGATTGAACGCGGGACGCGCGCGATCCATCAGACCCTTGACGAACCGCGTGATGAGCGAGTCACCCAGCACTACCACGACGAGGAAGACAATCACGCGGCCGTTTCGCCGACGGAACCAGTCGACGACGAGAAGCGCCACGACGAAGCTCGCGATCACGAGATTCGTGCCCAGCGTCGTCACGACGGTCAGCGCGGCCTCCGAGAAGTCGCTCGAATGGAGGTCCGCCCAGCGAGCGATGCTCGAGTCGATGCGGGCGACTGTGGAGTCGCCACGTATCAGGTAGCCGAG
>Ga0126312_10002652_pt1 | contig 11968 bp, 7 predicted proteins | sample Plot104A_FD_92537 | JGI IMG/M metagenome (GOLD analysis project Ga0126312, IMG submission 92537) | Serpentine soil microbial communities from UC McLaughlin Reserve, CA, USA - Plot104A | ecosystem: Environmental > Terrestrial > Soil > Grasslands | place: USA: UC McLaughlin Reserve, Lake County... | reverse complement strand
GGGGGGTAAGCCGAGAGCGGCAGTCGCGGGCCTCAGCTCTGGTCGCGGGCTGTCAAAGACCACCTTTCGGCCGGCTGAGAGGCGCAGGCCTGGGCGACAGGCCGGTTTCGTGAGAGACGCAGTTTGGCGTTGGACAGGCCGGCGAATCTCTCGCCAAGCTTACTTCGTGGCTAGAACAGCGACGCTGCTCCCGAAGCGACGCAAGGGACGTATCAGTGAACAGATCGCATCATCGACTCGGGTGACCTTCCAGGCGGCCGTCATGCCGAGGGATAGCCCGAGTTTCCCGAGGGCAATCATCGGATAGCGGCTAAGCGTTCCGTGATGGATGATTTCGGCATGCGAGAATGACTCGAAAAGCGGTTCTATTCTCGAGCTTGTAAGCGGCCGACAGTGCACGTTGGGCTCGCGCTTCCCGAAGATGCGCGTTCCGATTCCGTAGAACGGCGCACGCCACGGCTCAACGGCCGCGAACCGGCCGCTCGGTCTGAGCACTCGGGCGCATTCAGGGAATGCGAGAGACGTCACGAAATGATGCGCACAGCCTCCCGCGTAGACGATGTCGAAGCTTTCGTCGCCGAAGGGAAGTTCTTCGGCGAGGCCTGCCGCACAGGCGAACCGGTCGGCCAATCCGAAGTGGGCGGCCATTCTGACTGCGTGATTCAACTCACCCACCATCGTGCTCAGTAGCCAGGCCTCAGATGCGCCCGCGAACAAAAACTTCAGCGCATGAGTTCCACTTCCGCCGAGCTGAAGCACCCGCTTGCCGGCTATCGGCGTCAGGTACATGTAGGCGTCCCATTGAGTGGCTGCGTTGTAAATGGCGTCGAGCCAGAGACCGCCCGGAGCGGGAAATGTCGCCTGACCATGCTGCTTGGCGGCGCGTTCGGCGCGGGCCACAGGCACGGCAAGGCGCGACCGCCCGACATCTCGTGCTCGCGCGTCACCGACCGTGTTGTAGTGCTCCATCTCTTCATACGCCTCGGCGTACTTATCCTCCGAGACGTCGAAACTGCGCGACCTGCCCGCGGGGCTGAGCACCTCAGGTAGGAGAAGAATCGGGATGCCTTCGTCGACGACCGGGTAGGCAGCACCGTCGCGACGCATCAAGACCCTCGACGTTCTCCCAAAAGGCGGCGGCGAGTTGCCTTGCCGGGGCGCTAGCGCGGTTGGGTCGTCGAGCTCTTGCTCGTACAGGACTCCTTTCGACTCGGGACAGACGAGCAAGCCCAAGGCGAGCGCGCGTCCCAAGCGGTCGTGACCCTCAAACGCGTCCACTTTGTGCGACGACGGAGCAGTCGTCCGCGACGTCACGATAGCTTTTCAGGACGAGACCCAGGAGGCAATTGTAGACGGCCCGGCATTGACCAGCGGCGTGCCGAAAGCTCGTTAGGCGCATCACCATCGCATTCGTGACCGATCCGTTGCGCGACGGCACTTGTCACACGCTTTGCGAAGAGCGGCCTGAGGCCGTCGGCGGAGAGCTACCGCGTGTTGAAGTAAGGATCGCGGGCGAGCGTGGTGAAGCCCTCGAGGGAGGACTGCGAAGTATCGAGCCGCCAGTTCGGCCCTCCGTTGGAGCTCAAGTCGAGGTCGGTATAGACCAACGCTTTCAAGTAAGGAAGATCCTGCTTGATGGAGGCGAGGGCGTTCAAGTGCCACTGCCCCTTTCGGCCGGGTTGCGAGGAATCCTCGAGTGAGCCGGTCTCGAATACGGCGAACGGCTTACGTGGACCGTACGCGTCGTGAAGGGAGACGCTCGGGTCGTCGCGGAAGAGCTGCCAAAACTCGCACCAGCACTGAGTCTTGCTACTGGCCCAGCCGGTGCCCCGGTTGTAACCGTCGACCGCGACCCAATCGACCCATGCATCCCCGGGATAGCTCTGGAATGCGCAGTCCCGAGCCTTCTCCGCCGGGTTCCAGACCCAGATAGCGTTGGTCCCGCCAGCGCCCCGGACGAGCGAGACGGTGCGCCTCCAGGCGCTGATGAACGCAGCGCCACAGCCCGAATAAACCATCCAATCCCCGTTGAACTCGTGATACATGCGCAGGAAGATGGGGTACCCGAAGTCGTGGATGCGCTGGCCGAGGTCGCGGAAACAGTCGTCTGCCTCACCGGCGTTGATCTCGTCAAGGGTGAAGCCGGGCTTGTAGTGCACGATCGGGGTTGATCCATGCTCGACCATCTTGAGCGGGTTGCCGTTTGAGAACGGCGGCGTGCTGTTGTAGCAGCCGCCCAGCGGCGCTTTGTACATCGAGCCCATGAGATCCAACTTGCGCCCGAACACTTTCTCTCGGTCGTACGCATGCGTCAGGTCTGGTTCCCACAGGCCCAAGAAGGCCCCTCCGGGCTTTGGCGGGAGAATGTTGTTCGCCCCCGCCGGGCCGGAGAAGTAGCTCGCGGGGTAGACGGATGGGACAACCGCTGTAGGGGCCGAGGTGGCGACGTTCGAGCCGACTGCGTTCACCGCCGTGACGAGAACGCGCAACGTCGAACCGCCGTCTACGTAGGAGATGTTGTAGCTCGCGCCCGTTGCCCCCGAGATCGAGACGCAGTTCGCGCCCGCCTGGTCGCAGCGGCGCCACTGATACGTATATCCGATCGGCGTCGTCCCGGTCCATGTGCCGGTGGACGCGCTTAGGAGCGAACCGACTGTCGCTGTTCCGGTTATAGACGGCGGAGTCGTGTTGAGCGGCGGAGTCGCCGTCGCGCTCACGACTGCTGTGGCAGGTGAGGCAGCCGAGCTCGAGCCGCCCGCGTTGCTCGCGGTCACGAGAAGGCGAAGGGTGGAGCCGACGTCTGCCGCCCCGAGAAGGTACGTCTGCGCTGTCGCGCCGCTCACCGAGGAGCAGCTCGAGCCGCTTGTGTCGCATCGCTTCCATTGGTAGCCATAGGAGATCGGCGCCGTGCCGGACCAGGTCCCGCTCGAACCGGTCAAGGTGGAGCCTTGGCTCGCGCTGCCTGAGAGGGCTGGAAGAGCGGTATCCGAGGGAGCCGTGGCAGCCGAGGGGGAAGACGCGACAACCGAGGTCTGGCCGGAGGTCGCAGACTTCGAGCCGGACGAGTTCGTTGCGGTCACTGCCACCCGCATCGTTCCGCCCACGTCGGCGGACGTGAGCACGTATGTCGAGCTGTTCGCGCCGGATGCCGATGCGCACCCCGAGCCGCCGGCGTCGCAGCGACGCCACTGGTACGCATAGGTCATCGGCTGTAGCCCGGTCCATGAGCCCGTTGACGCCGTGAGCTCGAACCCTTCTTCCGCTGTACCCGAGATCGTCGGTGGCGATGTGTTCGTCGGTCGCGTCCGGCCTATTTGCTTTGCGTTCGATTTCACGGTTGTCGTCCCTCTGGTGCTCCTCGCCGTCACTCTGAACGTGAGGCTTCTGTCAATGTCTCGCTTCGTCGGGGTGTACACCGCGCCGGTCGCTCCCCTGATGGTCGCGCACCCCTTCAGGGAACATCGCTGCCATCGATATGTGAAGCGCATGGGCCGCTTACCGCACCAGGCGCCCGTGTAGGTCGCGAGCCTTCGCCCGACGTACGCGGAGCCGAGGATTGCGGGCCGCTGGCCGACCCGCGGCCGCCCCGTCGCTCCCGAGCACGCCGGCCTGAGCGCCAGGAGCTGTCCAAAGCTGGAGCTAGTCGTCGCCCGGGTTGAGTTAGCTGCGCGCCTGACACCGGTGGCGCCGGCCGAGGCAACTATGGCGGCAGCGCCCTCCAATTCGAGATCGTCTCCCACGAGATCGAAGCGCTCCCGCATGTGCTCAGGTGGCGCGATCCCGCCTGTGCCTGTGGAGCTGAAGAAGGCGAGGAGGCGGTCGCCTCGCGTTGACGTTCGTATCGATGGAGCTGCGAAGTCGGTGGCGTCGGGCGTGTATCGGCCGCCATGTGAATCGATTGGGTGGCGCCTGTTTACGCCGCCATAAGCGAGGATGGCGCCGTTCGCGCTGACCGGCGTCGCGAAGCTCCAGACGTAGGACGACGGCTCCCGACTGCTGCTGATTCGGAAGTAGAGCGCCTGACTCAGTTCGGTTCCCATATTGCCGCTCATGTCCCTGCGGATGAGTGTCCATCCTGGCGGCGACGAGATAGTCCCTGCTGCCGTTCGGGCTGCGACTGCAGCGACCATCAGGTCCCCGGGAGCGAGGTTGACCGGACGAGCGATTGTGAACGAATTCGCACGCGTGGTCGAGCTCGCCACCGCGTGTAGGGCGGGAGTTGCCGCGTAAGGTGCGCCGCCGGTCACGCCCGCGAGCGCGCAAAGACCGAGTAGGATCGCGCCCGGTTTCGACCACCATCGCGCGCGCCGTATTGTTCGCGGTCCTTGTTTCGTGTGAGCGGAGGGGATCACGTCAGGTCTTTCGAATCTGGCGTGGCCGCCGCGCCGGGATGGGGTGCAAACGAATCATCGCGACGGCTGGTTTCGGTGCATCCCTCTCTGGGGGATCAGCCCATACCCCGAACGGGGCAGCGCAGCCGGCACAAGCGGCCCTGGGAGTCGCGTTGATTCCTCATGCAAGTTGGCCTGGCGATCCACGCGGTCCGGACGTGGAGAGCCGACTCCGGCTAGATCAAGCGAGAAACTTTCAGCGTTGGGCCGGCTTTACGGAAGGAATGTTGTAGATCCAGGGAAAGTGTGAGATCTAAATTGCGGTTTTCGATCAGCCTGTGGATGTGGGGAATGCCATGTGGAGAGGAGCATGGGAACCACAAGTGAGAGAGGAAAGGTTCAATGTGGAACTACGAGGCTAGAAAGCCAAAATGCGTATCGTGAGAAGAGGCACATGAGCGACGAATCGTGGCCCAACCTCTTCATCGTTGGCGCTGCGAAGGCCGGAACGACGTCGCTCTACCACTATCTGGCCCAGCACCCGGATGTCTACATGACTCCTATGAAGGAGCCCCACTTCTTCTCACGCATTCGGCCCGCTCCCGAGCTCGAAGCGTTCTTCCCCCACGTGACGGACGAAGCGACGTACCTCTCCCTCTTCACCGCTGCGCGCGCCGAGAAGGTGCGCGGCGAAGCGAGCACCTCGTACCTCTCACATCCAGACGTTCCGGAGGAGATTTGGCTGAGACGTCCCGACGCCAAGATCGTGATCATGCTCCGCGACCCGCTCGAACGCGCGTATTCCAACTACTGGAACGACGTTCGCGAGGGCATCGAGCATCGGTCGTTCGCCGGGGCCGTGTCGGAAGAGTTGACTGGCCCGCCGGGAACCTGGGGCGTGTCGTCGCTCTACGTCAACGGCGGCCTCTATGCCGAGCGGGTCGAACGCTATCTCGAGAAGTTCGGCGGCAACGTCCTCGTGCTCTTCTTCGAGGAGTTCGTTCAGGATATTCGGAATACGCTCGAGCGTGTGTTCGCCTTCCTCGAGGTCGACCCTGTCTGGGCCGCGCGAATCGAGCCCGAAGTGCACAATCCATTCGCGCTCCCGCGTAATCTCCTCGGTCATCGGCTCCTCGGCAGCGGGACAGTTCGGTCCGTTGCACGGGTTCTGCTTCCGCGTTCGCTCCGTGCATACGGTCGGAGCCGGCTCGTTGCCAGCGCGGAGAAACCGCCGATGGAGAGAGACATCCGCAGGCGTCTTCTCGAGATCTACGAACGCGACGTCGATCGACTGTCCGACCTGCTAGGCCGGCGCCCCCCCTGGCCCGCGTTCGAAAAGAGCGCCGGACTCAAGTCGTCTAGCGAGGGCCTTTCCACACGCAGCTAGAATCCTTCTCGCTGCGGCTGGTGAGGCCGCTGGGCGCACATGCGTGCGCATCGATATCAGCGTGAAGCTCGCCTACCTGATTTCGGCGTACAAGAACCTGGAACAGGTCGCCCGGCTTGTGCGGCGTCTCGATGCCGAGGGTGCCGTGTTTCTTGTGCATGTGGACAAGAAGACGGACGACGGTCAATCCATTGTCCTGACGAAGGAAGTCGCCGATCTCGCCTCGGTTCACTTCCTCGAGCGCCACAACTGCCATTGGGGCGGCTTCGGTCACGTGCGAGCGACGCTGAAGGGCATCGAGTGGCTGATGGCACGGGATGCCCCCTTCGATTACCTCGTCCTTTTGACCGGGCAGGACTACCCGATCAAGTCCAACGACTTCATCATGCGCTTCTTCGAGGAGAACCGCGGCCGCTCGTTCATGGCCTTCGACTCACTGCCCAAACCGTTGTGGACTCCGAGGGGAGGGCTCGACCGGATCGAATACTGGCATCTGCGGGCATACGGCCATCACCTGCGCTCGCCCCTGAAGCGGTCGTTTCCAAGAGGACTGCGACCCTTCGGCGGCGGCGCCTACTGGTGCTTATCGAAGGAATGCATCGAGTACATCAGCCGCTTCGTCGGCGAGCGCCCGGACGTCGTCTCCTTCTTCAAACATGTCGACATACCTGATGAGATTTTCTTCCAGACTGTGATCATGAACTCGGAGCTCGCCGAGACCATCGTGAAGGACAACTTGCGCTACATCGACTGGACGCGGGGAAGGAGCCCGGCGATCCTCGAGACAGGAGATTTCGAAGTGCTCGCGCGCTCACCGAAGCTCTTCGCGCGGAAGTTCGACGTCGAGCATGACGAGAAGATTCTCGATCTGATCGACGATCAGCTATTGGGCAAAGAAGATGCGGCCTGGATACCGCGGTCGCGCGGAGCTTCTGAGGGGTGGCGGTGATGCAGCGAAGTACACAGTCGGTTGATACTCAAGCGCCGCCGGTCGCGGAAGTCCCGGCCTCAGCTAGCCAGGGGCGGACGCCGACACGAGGCGATAGGGCATGGACGGAGAACGCGCCGTCCCGAGGCTGGTTTCCGCGAATCGATCTGCCTGAGCTCTGGTCCTCGCGTGAGCTCGTCCTCATCCTTGCCCTCAGGAATATCAAGATCCGCTACAAGCAGACCCTCCTCGGCGTCGCCTGGGCGGTCCTCCAGCCGCTCGCGGGTGTGGCGATCTTCACGATCGTGCTAGGCCGGCTCGCGAACATCCCGAGCGAAGGCATCCCGTATCCCGTGTTCGTCTTCGCCGGGCTTGCGCTCTGGATGTACTTCTCCAACGCAGCAAGCGCCGCCGCGGAGAGCCTTGTCCAGTACCGCGACCTCGTCACGAAGGTGTACTTCCCCCGCCTCCTCGCGCCGCTTGCCGCCATCTTGCCCGGGCTGATCGATCTCGGCATATCGCTGCTCGCGGTCGGAGTCTTCATGGTCGTCTTCGGCGTCGTGCCGAGCGCGGCTATCGCCTTCGTTCCGTTCTGGATTCTCGCGGCCGTGCTGATCACATTCGGCGTCGCGTTGTGGCTATCGGCGCTCAATGCGAGATATCGAGACGTCCGCAACGCACTCTCTTTTCTCCTTCAGATCTGGCTGTTCGCCACCCCCGTTGTGTACCCCAGCTCGCTGGTGCACGGAGGCTGGCACTTCCTGCTAGCAATGAATCCGATAGCGGGTCTGGTCGAGGTCTTCCGGTGGTCGCTGATCGGTGCACCCGCCCCCGGCGCTTGGGTGCTCGTTTCCTTTGCCGTCGGCTTGCTCATCCTGCTGAGTGGGCTCATCTATTTCGCCAGGGTCCAGCGCCGTTTTGCCGACTTCATCTAGTCGCATGCGTTCGATCGAAGCTCACAATCTCACCAAGCGTTACCGGATCGGCGACCATTGGCGCCCAACGCTTCGCGAGGGTCTCTCGCTCCGCCGCTCGGACCAGGTCGCTTATGAGTTCTGGGCCCTCCGTGGGGTGAGCTTCACGGTGGACGAGGGAGAGGCACTGGGGCTCATCGGTCGAAATGGCGCCGGGAAGACGACGCTTTTGAAGATCCTGGCTCGAATTACCGAGCCGACGGCGGGCACGGCCCGCATGCGGGGAAGAGTGGGTGCGCTGCTCGAGGTGGGAACAGGCTTTCATCCCGAGCTCTCGGGCCGGGACAACATCTATCTCAACGGCGGCATCCTCGGCATGAAGCGCGTGGAGATACGGAGACGGTTCGACCAGATCGTCGAGTTCGCGGGAGTCGAAAAGTTCATCGACACGCCCGTCAAGCGCTATTCGTCAGGGATGTATCTGCGTCTGGCGTTCGCCGTAGCGGCGCATGTCGAGCCCGACGTCGTCGTCGTGGACGAGGTGCTCGCCGTTGGCGACGCCGATTTTCAGCGCAAATGCCTGGGCAAGATGTCCGACTTTGCGCGCGAGGGGCGGACGGTCATCTTCGTCAGTCACGATTTGGGCGCGATCGCCCAGATGTGTAAGCGCGCCGTCTGGCTAGAGGACGGCGTGATCCAGTACGACGGTTCGACGACTCGGAGCATCGAGAAGTATCTTGCCGCGAGGGGTCGTCGAGTACCTCAGGTGGAATTTCCTCTCGACGAGGGCAAGCAGGTTCAGCTCCTTTCGGTTGGACTAACGGACCAGGCCGGAGCTCCGGTCGACGCTCCCCCGCGCGACAAGGCCTTTGTCGTTCGCTTGCGGTTTCTCGCGCGTGAACGCGTCGGCGGGCTCGATGTCGGCGTCTACGTCGTAACCGCGAGGGGGATACGGGTGCTCGACGAGAGGTGGTCCGATCATGGCGAGAGTGCCGCCTCGGCAAATGGAACAGGGGTTTGGGAGCTCTCGGTCCTGATCCCGCCCGTGCTCGCTGCGGCCGACTACACCGTTGGCGTCTCCATCTCATCGCCGTATCAGACCTTCCTCGACGAGGAGGTTCTCTCGTTCCGCATCTGGCCGCGCCCGGACGATCGTCGCGAGCTGATCGAGAGGAACCGGGTGGTTCAGCCGCCGGTCGAATGGCGACTCGAGTCACGTTCGCCCATCGACGGAGCCTTTGGGTAGCAACGGCCACCCAACGAGCACCGAGGCTTAGGCAGTCGCTTCGCCGCGTGCCTCCTGGTCTCGCGTGGATGTCCGCACGCCGCCCGGCTCGCTCGCGCTCCTCGACGGGATCATTCTCGCGCTCGTTCGGAGGTCAAAAACGCGAAGAAGAGAGCTCCGATCACCACCAGCGCGATGACGACGAGAATCCCGAACGTCGCTGCTTCAATGCGGCTAATGGCTTACTCCGTATCCTCGCCAAACGTGTGACCGGTGGCGAATCAGCCTAGCCCAACCTACTCCCGTGGGAGCCTGCTTGTGGGGACCGGGCTCGTCGGCCTCGCCGGCGCCGCATTCCTTCACCTTGCACGACAGCGAGGTGTCCCACCGTGGAACAGTCTGTGGGCCGAGGACGGAAGCGTCTTCCTCAGTGGTGCTCTCCGCGATTTTCCGGGGACGTTCCTCGCCGAGAACGGCGGCTACATCCACGTCGTCCCTAGGGTCATCGCGGGCATCGCCGCCGCGCTGCCCGTCGAAGTCGCCGCTGCTGTGATGGCCGCCGGCGCCTCGGTCATCGTCGCGCTCATCTCTGGGTTCGTTTACTTCGCGAGTGCTGAAGTCCTGCGCTCTCGGGCTGCCAGGCTAGCTCTCGCGGTATCTGTCCTCTTCCTGCCGGTGCCGGGCTCGGACCTCTTGGCGAACGCCACGAACCTCCACTTCTACCTCCTCTTTGCATGCTTCTGGGCCCTGTTCTGGCAAGGCGAGTCGAGTGCTGCGCTCGGCTCTCGCTCCGCGGTGGCGCTCGCGGCCTCGCTCAGCGACCCGCTGTCGGCGCTTCTGTTGCCGTTGGCGGTCGTCGCACCTCTTGCACGGCGCAGCGTTCGCGCTCTTGCCGTATCCGGTGTATTCGTCGCGGGCCTCGCCGTCCAGTTGCTCAGCACGTGGGGCGGGGAGCGCCCCGGGCGGAATTGGGGCTTCCGGCCCAGTGACTTGCTGGACATCTTCTCGCTCCGTGTCACCGGCGGCCTGCTCGTCGGAGATCGCTTCCTCGATAACGCCTGGCTTGCCTACGGGCGCACGTTCTCGCACGGGGCGCTCCTCCTGATCGCCGCCGTTATCGCTTTCCTCCTGTGGCGGAGCGAGCGAGCGACCGTCGCTTTCGTTCTCATTTCGCTGGGCTACGGATGCTTGTTCTTCTGCGTGCAGCTGGTCGGGCGCGGAACCGGAGGGATGGATCCGGATCTCGGCGTCTTCCAACTCAACGGTGCGCGGTATGTCCTGCTGCCGTTTCTCTTCACAGCCACGGCCATCCTCGCGCTCGTCGACCGTGCGCCTCGGGTCCGGGAAAGCGCTAGGTGGAAATGGGGTCGTCGTGCAGCGCTGCTTTGGCTCGCCGCCCTCCTGGCTGCGAACTACTCGGTCGTTAGCGATCGATCGCCAGGTCCACGATGGGATCGTGAGCTGACGAAGGCGCGCGCATCTTGCTCGGCAGCGAACAAGAGGATCGGGCGGGTCCTCGTGGCTCCGTCTCCCCCGAGAGTCTGGTTCGCAACCGTCCCATGTGGCCGCCTTTGACCGAGCAAGGCCAGGCGCGCTATCGGCTCGCGGCTGCGCCCCGCAGGTCGAAAACCGCGTAGTCGCTTGTCCTCGCCACGACCGGGAGGTCCCGGGTGAATGCGTGGAGCTTCCGCTCCGTCTGGAGCTCGCCCACGTCCATGACGATGAGGAAGCTGTATTGACTCGGATCGATTCCGGGCGAGGGATCGCCGGAGGCGGGGAGGTCCTGGCCCGGCGTCGGCTCGTACCAGTAGTTGGCGACGATCCAGCCCCAGTACGAGATCGGACTGACAAGGAGCTGGTCAATGACGAGTGCGTGCGTCGTGTGGCCTGTCACCTCGCCGATGCGGCGGTAGTCGGCGACGAGGCGTCGCGGGTTCTCGGAAGTCAAGAGAATCTGACTCTTGAAACCGGCCGCCGCGACGCCGAGCGCGACGAATGCAACGAGTGCGCCGCGCGCGATGGGCGCCCCCTTCAGGCGCTCGAGAACAAAGCCCGCGAGCACGCCGATCGAGAGGGCGAGGATGGGGATGAGCGGGAGCGAGTAGTAGGAGTGCGTCGCTATGTGGTACGTGAACGTCAGCCCGAAAGCGAAGTAGCCCAGCCAGAAGCCGATGAGGACGGCTCGCGTCCGCGGGTTTGCGAGGGCGACTCCGGCCAGGGAAGCGGCTAGCGGCACGAGAGCGAGGAAGCCCTGCTTTTGCGGGAACGGGAGGGAAGTCTGGATCATCGACCACCAGCCTTTCCAGAACCATCCCGTGCCGAGCAGATCGGGCTCCAGTCGCGATTCGGACTCTCCTGCGAGGAAATCACGGACGTAGGTGCCGTAGACGTAGTAGGCGAGCGCCACCGCCGAGGCGAGCACCACGAAGAGCGGTAACCGTCCATTCCTGAGCGTCGCTCGGAAGGCGCGATTCCAAAGAGCAAGCGCAACGAAGAGGACGACCAGAAAGATGAGCGCAACGCCCGGCTTTGCGACCACGGCGAAAGAAGACACCAGTCCCGCAGCAACGAGCCTCGCGAGCGAGGGCCGCTCCCAGTACCTGATCACAAGCAAGGCGGATGCAAGAAGGAGCGCGACCATCATCGCGTCCGGCATCCCGCGCCGACTTATCCAGACGCCGAATGGCCAGAACAAATAGAGCGCCAGAGCAATGAGGGCGCCTGCGCCGGTCGTCAGGCGGACGGCGATGAGATACAGGAAGACCCCGCCGATGACCCAGAAGAGCGCCGAGAAAAGACGGGGAAGCCAAAGGTTCTCTCCCCCTGTCAAATGAAATCCCACCGCTGACGCAAGGTTGAGGACCGGCGGCTCGATGGGATTGAAGACCCTGTCGAGCTCTTGCACGACTCGACGCTTTGGCGGCGACAGCCCTTCCCCTTCGCCGAAGTAGTACTGGCGGGCGAGCAGGCCGCCGTAGAGCTCGCGTGAGGCGACCGACTGCCGCGTAATCCCGTCGACGCGAAGGAGCAGCGCCGCGACGAGCAGGAATGCTATGAGCAGTAAACGAGGACGAGGAAGAAGGGATTCGACGAGAGGTCCTTCCCGAGGCGACCGCAGTGACCCCTCCAAAGAATCGCAGTCGCGTGCGGGCCCGACAAGGGCGAGAGGAACCGCAGGTAGGC
>Ga0126312_10002651_pt1 | contig 11977 bp, 11 predicted proteins | sample Plot104A_FD_92537 | JGI IMG/M metagenome (GOLD analysis project Ga0126312, IMG submission 92537) | Serpentine soil microbial communities from UC McLaughlin Reserve, CA, USA - Plot104A | ecosystem: Environmental > Terrestrial > Soil > Grasslands | place: USA: UC McLaughlin Reserve, Lake County... | reverse complement strand
TCCAGGTTGTGCGAGGCGAGCGAGAAGTAGACGTAGGTCAGAAGCCCCGCTGAGCCGACCCCGATCGACAGCATCGCGGCGGATCGCCCGAAACGCCTCGTCTCCGCCGCCGCTAGCTCGCGCGCCATGCGCCGGGACCGTACCGGCGGCGGGGGCTGCCGAGCCGCGGCGGGCCTGATGGCAGGGCGTATGATTGGTTGACTGACCAGTCAATCGGGGAATTTCACCGTGTCCACAGACCAGGATCGGTTTTATCTTCGCCGCGCGCTGGAGCTTGCGGCCGGCGGGCACGGGAGGGTGAGCCCGAACCCCATGGTGGGGGCGGTCCTCGTTCGGGAGGACCAGGTCATCGGCGAGGGGTTCCACGCCGAGCTCGGCGGTCGGCATGCCGAGGTCGAGGCGATCGAGGACTCCCGCGCCCGTGGAATCGACCCGGCGGGGTCAACGCTGTTCGTGACCCTCGAGCCGTGCGCGCACCACGGTCGCCAGCCCCCATGCGCCGATGCGATCCTGGACGCCGGCGTAGCTCGCGTCGTCGTTGCGTCCGACGACCCGAGTGAGAAGGCGCGCGGCCGCGGCCCCGAGATCCTCCGGGACGCCGGGCTGGAGGTGGACGTCGTCAAGGGTGATGAGGCCAACGCGGCCCGCCTCCTAAACCAGGCGTTCCGCAAGCACGCTCGGACCGGCCGCCCACTGGTGGCGATGAAGTCGGCGATCACCCTGGACGGGCGGGTCGCCACCGTCGGGGGCGACTCCCAGTGGATCTCAAGTGAGGCCAGCCGTCTTCTCTCCCACCGCTGGCGTGCCGAGGCCGACGCCGTATGCGTCGGGATCGGGACCGCGCTGGCGGATGACCCGCTGCTCACGGCTCGCGAGGTGGGGACGTTGCGCCAGCCCACGAGGGTGGTGTTCGACTCGCATGCCCGGCTCTCGCGGGAGTCCCGTCTGGTGGAATCGATCGGTCAGGCACCCCTCGTGGTGGTCGCCTCGCCGGCCGCCCCCGACGACAGGGTCAGGGCGCTCCGGGAGGCCGGGGTCGGCGTGGTCGTTTGCGAGGGCGAGCCTCCCGGTCACGTGAGCGCCGCGCTCACCGAGCTCGGCCGTCGTGGGATCACCAGCCTGCTCCTGGAGGGCGGCCCGACGCTTGCAGGGGCATTCCTCGACGCCGGTGAGCTCGACGAGCTGCGGCTGTTCATCGCGCCGGTCGTGGTCGGCGGGACGCTGGCCCGGCCGCTGATCGCGGGTAACGGAGCGATGATGCTTCCGGATGCAGTTGCGGCAAAGGCGATGGAGTGGGAGCGTTCCGGGAACGACCTCCTCGTCCGCGCCCGCCTGAGGGAGTGGTGACGCATGTTCACCGGGATCATTCGCGAGATCGGCAGAGTCGAGGACGTCGAGCGCACATCGGACGGAGTCCGCCTTCGAGTGCGGAGCGGACTCGCTGGCGGCCTCCGGGATGGGGACTCCGTGGCGGTCAACGGGGTATGCCTGACGATCGCCGCCGGGGGAAACGGGGCGTTCGAGGCCGACGTGATGAACCAGACGCTGTCGTTGACGACGCTTGGGGGCCTCGATGCCGGCTCGCGGGTCAACCTGGAGCCGGCGTTGCGCGCCGGCGAGCCGCTGGGCGGCCATCTCGTCCAGGGGCACGTGGACGGAACGGCGCGGGTCACCTCGACGTCCGAGGACGGCTTCGCGCGCAGGGTGCGCGTCGCCATCCCGGCGGGCCTGCGCCGCTACGCGGCCGAGCACGGCTCGGTGGCGATCGACGGCGTCAGCCTGACGGTGGCTGCTCTCGTCGCCGGCGGCTTCGAGATCTCGCTCATCCCGGAGACGCTCGAGCGCACGACCCTCGGGGATCTGGGCGAGGGCAGCGAGGTGAACGTGGAGGTGGACGTCGTCGCCCGCTACGCGGAGCGACTCCTGCAAGGCTTAAATGACGAAGAAAGGGCGAATGGCTAGCGAAGCGACAAGAGTTTTCTCTCCGATCGAGGAGGCGATCGAGGAGATTCGCCGGGGCCGGATGGTCGTCGTGTGCGACGACGAGACCCGGGAGAACGAGGGCGACCTGACGATGGCGGCCCAGTTTGCGACGCCGGAGGCGGTCAACTTCATGGCCAAGCACGGCCGCGGCCTGATCTGCCTGTCGCTGACAGGTGAGCGCTGCGATGAGCTGGGGCTCGACCTCATGGCCGCCAAGAACGAGTCGCCGTTCAACACGGCCTTCACGATCTCCGTGGAGGCTCGGGACGGCGTCACCAGCGGGATCTCCGCCGCGGACCGCGCGCGCACCATCCAGGTGGCGATCGATCCTCATTCCGGCCCGGACGATCTCGTCCAGCCTGGGCACGTGTTCCCCCTGAAGTCGAAGGACGGGGGTGTCCTGGAGCGCGCCGGACAGACCGAGGCGGCGGTCGACCTGGCGCGGCTCGCCGGGCTGATGCCGGCGGGGGTGATCTGCGAGATCATGAACGAGGACGGGACGATGGCCCGCGTCCCGGACCTGGTGCCGTACTGCGAGCGTCACGGTCTCGTGATGATCACCGTGGCCGACCTGATCGCCTACCGGCGGCGGACCGAGCGGCTGGTCGAGCGCGTCGTCTCCACTCGCCTGCCAACCGCCTTCGGTGAGTTCGCGGCGGTTGGATATCGCTCGCTCGTCGATGACAAGCACCACCTCGCGATGGTCAAGGGCGACGTCCGCGGCATGGAGGACGTGCTCGTGCGGGTGCACTCGGAGTGCCTCACCGGGGACGTGTTCCACTCGCTTCGCTGCGATTGCGGAGAGCAGCTCGAGGCGGCCCTGGCCATGATCGAGCGCGAGGGCGCGGGCGTGTTGCTCTATCTGTCGCAGGAGGGGCGCGGGATCGGACTGCTCAACAAGCTGCGGGCCTACCGGCTGCAGGAGGAGGGACTCGACACCGTGGACGCGAACCTGAAACTGGGTCTGCCGGCTGACCTCCGCGACTACGGGATCGGCGCCCAGATCCTGGTCGACCTTGGCCTGACGAGCATCCGCATCCTGACCAACAACCCGAAGAAGATCCACGGCCTGGAGGGCTACGGGCTGTCCGTCAGCGATCAGCTCCCGATCCAGGCGATCCCGAACCCACACAACGAGGAGTACCTGCGAACCAAGCGCGAGCGCCTCGGACACACGCTCCACCACCAGGGGCTACCGCTGGACGAAGAGCTGATCCATGACGAGCGACAGCGGGAGGCGGAGCGCGAGGCGCTCGGCGCGCGGGAGGTCGAGCCGGAGGATGGCTGAGGAGACCGCCGAGGAGACGTTCTCCGGGGCAGACCGCGATCTCCTGGGTCGCCTGGAGTTCGCGATCTGCGTCGGAACCTTCTACGAGGAGCTCGCCGAGCGCCTGCTGAACGGCGCCGTCGAGGGCTTCGATGATGGCGGCGTCAGCGCGGCGTCGGTCGATACCTACGACGTCCCCGGCGCCTTCGAGCTGCCGCTCGCGGCGAAGTGGTGCGCCGAGTCTGGCCGCTTTGCGGGAGTCGCCTGCCTCGGGGCCGTGATCCGCGGTGAGACCGACCACTACGACTACGTATGCGGCGAGTCGGCGCGGGGCGTCCAGGATGCCCAGCTCGCGACGGGCATTCCATGCGCGTTCGGCGTACTCACCTGCGAGACGATGGAGCAGGCCCTGGAGCGCTCGGAGGGCGACGAGCGCGATCAGGGTAAGCGCGCGGCGCACGCGGTGATGCGCATGGCGCTGCTGAAGCAAGCCATTTAGTAGCTACCATCCTCGTCCTCATGGCCAAGGTCTGTCACAGCTGCGGCAAGGGTCCCGCGTTCGGGAATTCCCGGAGCCATTCGATGGTCGCCACCCGGCGCCGGTTCGATCCAAACCTCCAGAAGGTCAGGATCAATGACAAGGGCCGCGCGCGCCGGGTCTACGTGTGCACCCGCTGTCTGAAGTCGAACAAGGTCGTCAAGGCCGCGTAAGGTCTCACCGGCGGGATAATCCCGTCCCGCGATGGTCGATACCTCCATCGAGCGCTTTCGCAGGGTCGTCCAGGCCGCGTACGCGCAACTGGCGACCCGGCGACAGGAGGTCAACGACCTCAATGTCTTTCCGGTTGCCGACGGGGACACGGGAGACAACATGGCGCTGACCATGCAGGCCGTGATGAAGGAGCTCGATCGCCTCGATGGGCAGCCGATTCCGGCCGACCGTGACGAGCTCGTCCACGCCGTTGCCCGCGCGGCGCTCATGGGCGCCCGCGGAAACTCGGGCGTGATCTTGAGCCAGATCGTGCGTGGGGCTGCCGAGGAGCTGGCGAGTCGGCCAGGCGAGCTCGTCGATCCCGTACTGGTGGCGGCCGCCTTCGCGCGGGCCGCCGACGCCGCGTACGAGTCCGTCCGCGATCCCGCCGAGGGCACGATGCTCACGGTCATCCGCGAGATGGCACACGCGGTCTCGACCTACCTCGCCCACATGGATCGCCAGCGGCTGTCCGGCGAGGTCGGCGATGCCGAGCAGGACCAGCTGCTGGCGGACGTCCTGGAAGTCGCGACCCGCGCGGGGGAGCGCGCGGTGGAGCGAACAACCGACCAGCTCGACGTGCTTGCCCAGGCCGGGGTCGTGGATGCTGGGGCCCACGGGCTCGTCGTAATCCTCGCCGGCATCGTCGCCGGACTTCGAGACGACTCCGGCGCGCTCCCGGAGCTGCCGCATCACGAGCCGGCGCGCACTACCCGGCCGCATCACTACGACAGCCGGTTTCGATACTGCACCAACTTCATTGTCACCGGTTCGGGCCTCGACGCCCGCTCGTTCGTGCCCCGGCTCGAGGAGGTCGGCGACTCGGTGCTCGTGGTGGGCGACGAGGCGACGCTCAAGGTCCACGTCCACACCGACGAACCCGAGGTGGCCGTGGCCGTCTTCGAGGAGACCGGCGACGTGCAGCGTCTGGACGTGGCGGACATGCGGGAGCAGATCGCCGCCCGCGAGGCGCGACTTCGCCCCGCGATGACCGGCGTCGTGGCGGTGGCGTCCGGGGATGGGATGAGGAACCTGTTCGAGGGGCTGGGAGCGCACGTAGTGGAGGGCGGGCCCACTCTCAACCCGTCGACGTACGAGATCCTCGCCGGCATCCACGAGGTGCCCTCGGAAGAGGTCCTCGTGCTGCCGAACTCCCGGAACGTGATCCTGGCGTCCGAGGAGGCAGCGAAGCTGTCCGAGAAGCGCGCCCGGGTCGTCCCCAGCCGCTCGCAGCAGGCCGCGCTCGCGGCCCTCGTGGAGATGGCGCCCGAGCAGGATGCGGCGGCCAACGCGAAGCGAATCGAAGCGGCGCTTGCCGAGATCCGCTCGGGCGCGGTCGCGCCCGCTGCTCGCGATGACCCGCAGGGCCGGTTCGTCCGCGGCGACGCGGTGGGCTTCGCTGATGAGGAGGTGGTGACCTGGGGCGGTGCCGGCTCGGCTTTGTCGGCGACCATCGAGCGAATCGCCGAGGGCGCCGAAATCGTGACCGTGATCGAGGGAGATGCGGCCCCGATCCCGCTCGGTCAGCTGCCACTCGAGCTGCCCGCGGGTCAAGAGCTCGAGCTACAGCACGGCGGGCAGCCCCATTACTGGTGGCTGATCGCCGCGCAATGACGCTGGTCGACGAGGCGCTCGGGGCACACGGTGGCGCGGCTCGGTGGAGGGCAGTCCGGCGGGTTCATGCGCTTCGTTTCGGCGTTCACGGGGCTGCGCTACGGCGTGAAGAGCGAGGAGGCGGCCGAGCGCTCACGCGAGAAGGTGCTCGCGGCGCTCGACCGCCTGGAGGCCGAGCTCGGAGAGAACGAGTACCTCGTGAGCGATCGATTCGGCGTCGCTGACCTCACGGCCGCCGCGCTCTTTTATCCGCTGGTGCTGCCTCCGGAGGGGCCGGAACTGGGCGATCCGCCGGAGGCATTCCAGCGCTTCCGGGAGCCGCTGCAGGACCGCCCCGGCTACCGGTGGGTCGGGGAGATCTACCGACGGCACCGGGCGCCCGCGCCCGTGGCCGCACCGGTCGCCTAGCGCCGGCCCAGCTTCCTCGCGTGATGGCGTGATCTATCCATCGCGTCTGGGCCGCACGTTTTGGCAGCGAACGCAGTCAGCCCCGCGAGCGGCCGATATCCCACCGTATAGGTGGAAAAGATGCCGGTGGCACTCGGAGCGGACGGACCCGCGGTCCGCCTCTCGCTGAGGTGCGAGGATCCCATCCAACGAGGTGCGAGAGGAGGACACGGCCTACGCGATCTCCACGATCGCCTCGACCTCGACCGGCACGTCGAAGGGAAGCTCCGCCGCGCCGATCGCCGAGCGGGAATGGTGCCCCGCGTCCCCCCATAGCTCGAGGATCAGGTCCGAGAAGCCGTTGACGACCGCGGGAGTCTTGTTGAAGCCCGGCGCGCAGTTGACGAGCCCGAGCGCCTTCACCCACCCCGTGACGCGGTCCAGGTCGCCGAGCTCTTGCTTCAGCGAAGCGAGGATCGAGAGCCCCGTCAACCGCGCGGCCTCATACGCGTGCTCTATCGAGAGGTCGGCATCGACCTTGCCCTGCACCAGAACCTGGTCTCCGTCCATCGGCACGTGGCCCGAGACGTACGCGAGCCCGTCGTGCACCCGTACGAGGTCGAACTTGAACTCGAACCCCGGCGGTGGCGCGAACGGCTTCGGGAGTGTCAGGCCGAGCGCTGCGAGCCGCTGTTCGATCTCCGCCATGGCCGGGAACCATAGCCCGGTGCCTCGACGCGGCGAGCGCCGGACGACTTGCTCATCAAGCCGAGCGGGGAGGAGGTGGACGCGGCGGGATCCCGACGTCCGGCGCGGTCGGCCGCGCTACGGCAGCGGCGCGAATCGCGCGACCCCGGACTGGGCGGTGCCCGGGAAGCCCGTGAAGCTGCCGACGGCCCACAGCGATCCGTCGGGAGCCAAGTCCAGCGCCGATACGTCGCCGTTCGGCATCGGGTTCCAACTCGTCGGCTCGCCGTGCAACGGGTCGAGCGCGGCAAGGTGGGGCCGGGGCTCCTCGCCGATCGTCTCGAAGCTGCCGCCAGCGTATATCGCGGATCCCGACAGGGCCATGGCGTGGACTGACCCGTCCGCGTCGTTCTCCCCCCACGCTCTGGCGTTGCCGGTCTTCGCGTCGATCGCAGCGATCCCGTCGAGCTGGTGGCCGCCGATCGAGCTGAAGCTCCCGCCGACATAGACGACGGGACCGGCGACGGCGAGGGCATCGACCACCGAGCCGCGGCTCGCGTGCGGATTCCACCCGGTGGCTGCTCCCGTCCCGCGGTGGAGGGCGGCGACGCTGTTTCGCGGTCTGCCGCCGATCGACTGGAAGTACCCGCCTGCGTAGATGGTCGGGCCCGTGACGGCGAGGGCGTCCACGTCGTACCCGGCGCCCGGATTCCAATCGGTGGACCGGCCCGTGCCGGCGTCGAGTGCGGCGATGCTGCGTCGGGCGCGGCCGCCGATCGTGTTGAAGATGCCGCCGGCGTACACCCTCGATCCCGTCACGGCGAGGGCGTGCACGTCGTTGTCGGCTCCCGGGTTCCAAGCCGTCGCGGTTCCGGTGGTTTCATCGATGGCGGCGATCCGGGCGCGGTCCCGGCCGCCGATCGACGTGAAGCTCCCGCCCGCGTAGAGCGTCGGTCCCGCCGCCGCCAGGGCGTCGACGGGGCCGTTCGCATTCGGATTCCAGCCGGTCACGGCGCCCGTTCGCGGATCGAGCGCGGCGAGGTTGTGCCGAGTCCGGCCGCCGATCGATCCAAAGCTTCCACCGGCATACAGGGTTGGGCCTGAGATCGCGAGGGATTCCAGGCGGCCGTTGGCGTCGGCCCGCCAGCTCGTCGCCCTTCCCGTGCGCGCGTCGAGCTCCGCGAGGGCGTGCCGCGTGGAGCCACCGACCGAGTCGAATGCACCGCCGACGTAGATGTCTCGCTCCGAGACCGCGATTGCGCGAACGGGGGCGTCGGGGTCGGGTCTCCACGGCGTCGCCTGGCCGGTGGCGTCCAGCGCGGCGAGATCGTGACGCCGTCTGCCACCGATCGAGTCGAACGATCCGCCCGCAAAGACGGTCGAGCCCGAGACCGCAAGCGCCTGAACCCAGCCGTCATAACCCGCGTCGGGATTCCAGTCCGTGGGCTCGCCGGTAGTGGCGTCGAGGGCAGCGATGTGGTTTCGCGGCTTGCCGCCTATGTGCCAGAACCCGCCGCCGGCGTAGACCGTCGACCCGGAGACCGCAAGCGCGTGCACCGACATGTCGGCGTCCGGGTCCCAGGCCCGCAAGCGCCCCCGCCGGGCGTCCACCGCGGCCAGACGTTGGCGCTTGACACCGGCGACCGAGTCGAAGCGGCCACCCAGGTACAGGGTGTCGCCGGAGTTCGCCAGCGCGTATACCGGGCCGCGCGGCTCGGGATTCCATGCAGTCGGCTCGCCGTTCGCAGCATCGAGGGCGGCCGCGTTGAGGCGGGTCTCGCCGCCGATCTGGTGGAAGCTGCCGCCGACGTACACAGTGGAGCCGGAGACCAGGATTGCCCGTACGTACTCATCCGGCCTCGGGTCGAAGTTCGGGTCCACCCGCCCGTCAGCGAGGATGTGTGCCAGGTTCCGCCGGGAGGCCGAACCCACGCGGCTGAAATCGCCGCCGATGAAGAAGCCTCCCGACCCGTCGGGCACGGCCACGGAAACGAGCTCGTCGCCGCCCGCAACCGGCGGCAATGCGAGGGTGCGTCCGGTGGGCCGATCAATGCCCGCTCCAGGGCCTGTTCGAGGTCCGACGGTGTCGAAAAACCCGCCGATGTAGATGGCTGACTTCGTCGCGACGATCGCGTGAACCGGCCCGTCGGTCACGAAGGTCCGGCCGGGCCTGGACCGCAGGTCCGCGGTCGCGACGGCGGTCATATACAGGAGGCCAAGCGCTGCGAGGAGGAACGCGGTCGCCCACGCGGCTGGCATGCGGCGCATCCCTGGCCCTGGTTGCCTGATCGTCCCCGTCACCCCCTCGTTTTGTGTATACCACGATTCCGGCCCCCGGCCGTCCTAGCCTTGGGACGATGAGCCGCACGATGGCGCCTCCCCGCGAGCCGCAGGCGGCGGCCGACCCCGCGCCCCCGTTGTCGTTCGCGGACGGGTCGCCGCAGGACCGCGGCGCGCTTCGCGAGGTGCCTCTTCGCTCGGCGCCACGGCCGAGCCTGCTCGCCGCGCGGATCGAGTCGCTTCGCGGCGCCGGGCCGAAGCTCGCGGCGGCTGCGGGGCAGATGGGGCTCGACACGGTGGGCGACCTCCTCGTTCACGTCCCGCACTCCTATCGCGACCGGGCAGCGCCGCGCAAGCTCGGTGAGCTTCGGATCGGCGAGGAGGCCACCGTGGAGGTTGAGGTGCGCTCCGCGCGGGTCCGGCCGACCCGGCGCCGCGGGTTGGTGATCGTGGAGGCGTCGGTGGCCGACGACTCCGGGCCGGCGAAGGCCGTGTGGTTCAACCAGGCGTGGCTCGTCGACCGACTCACCGGGGGGACGCGCCTTCTGTTGTTCGGAAAGCTCGACCGGTCCGGCTTTCGCGTCGAGGCCCACGAGGTGCTCGGTGCTGGCGCGGGGGAGCCTTCCGCCGGGATCCACACGACCGGGATCGTGCCCGTGCACCCGGCATCCGAGCGGCTGCGGGCGCAGCGCCTCCGCGAGTGGGCGTGGCAGACCCGCCCGCTCGCCCGCCACGCGATCGAGTCGCTTCCGGCCGAGCTTCGCGCCCGGCGCGGCCTGGCCCTCGTCGGCGACGCGCTGATCGGTGCCCACTTTCCCGAGGGCCTCGACGAGGCCGAAGAGGCCCGCCGCCGGCTCGCGTTCGAGGAGCTCTTCCTGCATCAGGCGGCGCTGGCGGCGCGCCGCTCGGCGCGCCGTGCGGCCCGGCCGGGAATCCCGCTCGCCCCGCGCGGAGAGCTCGTCGAGCCGTGGCTCGAGTCGCTTCCGTTCGAGCTCACGGGCGACCAGCGCAGGGCACTCGGCGAGATCGACGCCGACCTCCAGGCCGATCGCCCAATGCAGCGCCTGCTGATGGGTGAGGTCGGCTCTGGCAAGACCGTCCTCGCCCTGTCCGCCATGTTGCGCGCCGTGGAGGCCGGCTACCAAGCGGCGCTGATGGCACCGACCGAGACGCTCGCGGAGCAGCACGCGGCGACGCTCGCTCGTCTGCTGGCGGACCAGTCGATTCCGTTCACGCTCCTGACCAGCGCGACGCCGGCCGCTCGCCGGCGGGAGGCCCTTGGCCGGCTCGCTACCGGCGAGCTCGCGATGGTCGTCGGCACCCACGCCCTGATCGAGCCGGATGTGGAGTTCGGCCGGCTGGCCGTCTGTGTGGTCGACGAGCAGCATCGCTTCGGCGTACGCCAGCGGGCGGCGCTCGACGCGAAGGGCCCGGGCGGCCACGCCCCGCACGCGCTTCATATGACGGCCACCCCGATTCCCCGGACGCTGTCGCTCACCGCCTACGGCGATCTCGACGCCACGGTGCTGCGCGAGCTGCCCGCCGGACGCAAGCCGGTCGACACGTGGGTGGTCGGCGAGGAGAAGCGGGCAGGCGCCTATGAGTTCATCCGCGATCGGTTGCACGAGGGCCGCCAGGCCTACGTCGTATGCCCGCTCGTGGAGGGATCCGAGAGTCTGGAAGCGAAGGCGGCGACCGAGGAGGCGGTACGGCTGCGGGCGACCGAGTTCGCGGACTTCGACGTGGGTCTTCTGCACGGGCAGATGGCCGCGCGCTCCAAGCAGGCGGCGATGGAGCGCTTCGCGTCGGGCGACTCTGACGTGCTCGTGGCGACGAGCGTGATCGAGGTGGGCATCGACGTGGCGAACGCCACCGTGATGCTCGTCGAAGGGGCCGAGCGGTACGGGCTCTCGCAGCTGCATCAGCTCCGGGGGCGGGTCGGCCGCGGCGAGCATCGATCCCAGTGCATCCTCTTCGGAGATGCCGGCTCGGAGCTCGCGACCCGCCGCCTCGAGGCGATCGTCACGGAGAGCGACGGGTTCAAGCTCGCGGAGGTCGATCTCGCGCTGCGCGGCGAGGGCGAGATCCTGGGTACCCGCCAGCACGGGCTGCCCCGATTTCGCGTGGCCGTCCTCCCGGACGACGTCACGATGCTGACGGAGGCCCGGCGCGAGGTGGTCGGGCTGCTCGACCGGTACGGGTCCCTCGACGCACCCGCGCTCGGCCCGCTGCTCGATGCGGCCCGGCAGCGCTTCGGCGACGAGGCAATCGCCCCTTGAGGATCGTCGCCGGGGAGCTCAAGGGGCGCCGCCTGCAGAGCCCGCCCCGCCGCTCCGCGTCGGTGCGGCCGACCGCCGACCGCGTGCGGGAGGCGCTGTTCTCGATCCTGGGCGACGTCCGGGGCGCGACCGTGCTTGATCTGTACTGCGGAACCGGCGCTCTGGCCCTGGAGGCCATCTCGCGCGGTGCCGCCGCGGCTACGCTGGTCGACACGGACACGGCGCTCGCGCGCCGCAACGTCACCCACCTCGGGGTTGCAGATCGCGCCGAGGTGGTGCGCTCGGACTCGATCGGATACCTCCGCGGAGTGCGGTTGGCGTTCGACCTGATCTTCTGCGACCCGCCCTATAGACTCGCCGACCGTCTTGAGGGAGACCTCGATTTGCTCATACCGAAGCGACTCGCGCCAGGAGGGCGGTTGATAGTCGAGGGGGCGGCACGCCGCCCTCTCAGGATCTCGCTGCCAGTGATCACCGAGCGTCGCTATGGCGACACCCTCGTGACGATCCATGAGGGGGCGTCGGCATGAGCGATGGGCGCGTCGCTATCTGCCCGGGAACCTACGACCCGGTCACGAACGGCCACCTGGACATCATCGGGCGGGCGGCGCGCGTGTTCGACCGCGTCGTCGTGGGCGTCGTCAACCAGCCGGTCCGGAAGCAGACCACCCTGTTCGACGCCGCGGAGCGCCAGCGCTTCATCGAGCAGGCGATCGCCGATAACGGGCT
>Ga0126312_10002650_pt1 | contig 11979 bp, 8 predicted proteins | sample Plot104A_FD_92537 | JGI IMG/M metagenome (GOLD analysis project Ga0126312, IMG submission 92537) | Serpentine soil microbial communities from UC McLaughlin Reserve, CA, USA - Plot104A | ecosystem: Environmental > Terrestrial > Soil > Grasslands | place: USA: UC McLaughlin Reserve, Lake County... | reverse complement strand
GGAATAAAGCGAGTAGGCCATACCGTCGACCACGCCTGACTTGAGCACCGTCACCTGCGGCGGAGCGTCACGGTTTGCAGCGCCTGCGCGGGGGTCGGCAAAGGTCGACGGGGATCGGCCGCCTCGCCGCGACGAGGGCAGCGGCGCTTCGCCGGGCCGGCCGCGTTCCGGCTTCGGCCAGGCATCCTCAAAAGTCGCCGGCGACGGTTGGGCCGGTTCGGAAACCGGCGCCGCTTCCGACGGTGGCGGTCGGAGATCGGGCGAAAGCAGGTCGGGCGCCAACGGCTCGCTAGTCCGCGCCGCCGCGCGCTCGCGCTCTTTGCGTGACGACGAAGAGAACAACAGGTTGCGCCGCGGCTTGAGCGGTGGCGCTGCCTCGGCAGGCTGTGGTGAGGTCGGCGCTTCCGCCGCTCCGCCATCCTGTGATGCAGTCCCTTCCCGCCCGGCGGCGCCGGCGCCTTCCCCCGGCGGCTGGTCGCGACTGAACAGGAAGTCACCTGAATCGCCGGGCTGACCGCGCAGCGCAGAGGTCGGCCCGAGCGCAGGTTCTCCGTGCGGTGCGACGGCAATTCCGCCACCCAGCCCGAGTGCAATATTCTGTAACTGTCGCGCCACCACAAAGAGGCCAAGCATGATCGCGCCGGAACAGGCGGCGATCACACCGGCGAGAATCATCGTGCTGCCGAAACTGAACTCCTTGATCGGCATCCCGTATACGATCGCGGCAAGGCCCGCCAATAGCAGGCCCGTCCCGGCGCCCAACAAGACAGCTATCATCCAACCTACCCCCGGGCCGCGCAAACGGCTCGCAACGCCAATGCCACGATAACGTCATATTGTGCGAAGCGCCAACCGCCAATCCGTGCGGGCCAAAACTCTCCGGGTTTCTACGGGAACTTGCGCCCGACCCTTCCGACGTTAGTTCAAGAGACTGGCGCAAGTGCGGCCGGCTTTCCGCGATGTAATTGTTTGCTGCATTGCATCAGGGAAATTACGCCACAATTAACAATTACTTGGAAAGGGAACTTGCGCTATATGGATGCCGGGGAATGAGGCCCAGGGAGCGCCAACGCTGGGCCATAGGGACGCCGGGTTACCAATAGCCATGTCTGCCATCACGACTTCGGCCATCGACACGCCAGCGCGGCGCTCGGTGGAACGGTCCTGCGACGATCTCGCCATCATTGTGTTGGGCGTGGTCGCGGTGATCGCCAGCCTGACCTTTCGCGACTACGGTTTGGGCTGGGACGATTATACCCACGCCGAGTATGCCGACCTGTTGCTGCGGATGTACGGTTCCGGTTTCAAGGACACCGCCGCGCTGTCGTTCGCCAATCTCTACATGTATGGCGGCGGCTTCGATATGGCGGCCGCACTGCTGCACAAAATCATTCCGCTCGAACTGTTCGAGACCCGCCGCCTGCTCGGCGCCGTCGTCGGCGTTGTCGGGCTTGCCGTGACGTGGCGGTTGGGCCGCCGCGTCGGCGGACCGCTGGCCGGGCTTGCGACGCTGCTGCTGCTGGTGCTGTGCCCGACCTTCTACGGCCACATGTTCATGAACCCGAAGGACGCGCCATTCGCGGTAGCGATGGTGGTGTTGATGCTAGGTCTCGTGCGTCTTGCGGAAGAATATCCTGCGCCCTCGCCACGCACCATTCTGATCATCGGCATCGGCGCCGGACTTGCGATCGGCTGCCGGATTCTCGGCGGGCTCGCGCTGGTCTATGCCGTCGTTGGCTTTACGCCCCTGCTGCTGGAAGAGGTTCGGAGCCAGGGCGCACGCGAAGCCGCGCATCGTTTTGCGCATGTCGTCTACGTCCTGCTGCCCGGCCTCGTGTTCGGTTACCTCGTGATGGGCCTGGTGTGGCCGTGGTCGATCATGGAGCCCGGAAACCCCCTCCATGCGCTGACTTATTTTTCGCACTTCTTCGAAAAGCCGTGGAAGGAGATGTTCGAGGGCGCGCTGGTTTCGGTGCCCGACATGCCCTGGTCGTATCTGCCGACGCTGTTCGCGCTACAGCTTCCCGAAGTGCTGCTCGGCCTGCTGGCCGCCGGCGTCGTCGGCACTTGCATCTCGCTGTCGCATGAGGACGTCACAGCACGCCGCAAAACCATCCTGTTGATGCTGACGCTCGCGGCCACGCTGCCGCTGGTGATCGCGATGGTGAAGCGGCCGGCCCTCTACAACGGCATCCGGCATTTCATTTTCGTGATCCCGCCGATGACGGTGCTCGCCGGCGTCACGTTCGCCTGGGGAATGAACTGGCTGAAGAACAACAAGCGCAGCTGGCAGCCGGCCGTGCTCGCGGTATTCGCCTTCGGCCTGCTGCTGCCGCTCGCCGAAATGATCCGGCTGCATCCCTATCAATATACCCACTTCAACCACATCGCCGGCACCGTCCGTTCCGCCGACAGCCTGTTCATGCTGGATTATTGGGGCCTTGCGCTGAAACAGGCTTCGGACGGCCTGCGCGAGGAGCTCGTCGAGCGCCAGGAAGTGCCGCCGCTGGGACGCAAGTGGAAAGTTGCAGTGTGCGGTCCGCAGCGGCCTGCCCAGGTCGCGCTCGGTCCTGATTTCACCATTGGCTGGGATTCCAATGCCGCCGATTTCGCCATGACGCTCAGCGAATTCTATTGCAAGGGCCTGACCGCACCGGTGATGGTCGAGATCAAGCGCGACGACGTCGTGTTCGCGCGTGTCTACGACATCCGCGGCCGCAGCATCTCCAGCCTGCTGTCGATTCCGGCGCCGTAAAGCGAATAGCGCTTGCGATTAGGCTGGGACTTCGTCCTGCTTGAAGGCAACGCCACCACAGCGCTCGCCCAGGAAGATAAATCCACTCAACCGGATCGATCCCAGCCACAGGAATTGAAAATTTCCGGTTTCCGTGTTAGATTGTCGCTAATAACCTCTGCACTTTCCGAATCCAAACGCCGCCCAATTCCGGGCGGCGTTTTTGCACTTTCAGGCACAGTTTGACATGTTATAACATTTGAGAAAAAGTCCTAACTTAACCGGCAACAGCCGGAGCCCAGGGGAGGACAGCAAATGAGGTCATTTTGGCCAACCAGACGGACATTCCTCAAGAGCGGCACGGCGGCTGCCACGCTGATCGGATTTGGCCCCGCGGTGCTGCGTCAGGCGACGGCGCAGGATGTCGATCTGGCGCCGTACAAATCGGCGAAGATCGACTGGCAACAGACAACAGGCGAGACCATCACGGTTGCGGTGATTCCGGCGAGCTACTTTGAAAATCTGATTACGCTCGCGCCGCAGTTCAAGGCGCTGACCGGCATCGACGTCCGCTTTGAAAAGATCCCGCCGCCGCAGATCCGGCAGAAGTGCGTGATCGACCTGACCTCGAAAACCGGCACCTATGCGACCCACGCGGCCGATCCGATGTACTATTCGCTTTATGCCGCGAACAAATGGGTCGAACCGCTTGATCCCTATCTCGCCGACAAATCGCTGACCGATGCGGCCTGGTTCAGGTTCGACGACATCATTCCGGCCTGGCGCAGCGCCGACAGCGTCGATGGCAAGCTGTATGGCGTGCCGTATGATGGCGAGGTCACTATTCAGGTCTATCGCAAGGACCTCTACGATGCGAAGGGCCTGAAGCCGGCCGACACGCTCGAGGCCTACCTCGCCAACGCGGCTGCGCTCAACACGCCGAATGACCGCGTCTGGGGCGCGGCGCTGCGCGGCGTCGCGGGCGCCGGTCAGAACATGTATATCTATCCCTCGATCTTCCGCGAGTTCGGCGGCGAGTGGTTCAAGGGCGGCAAGCTCACGGTCAATGGCGCCGAGGCCGAAGCTGCGCTTGCCTGGTACGTCGACCTGATGCGCAAATATGCGCCGACAGCGGCGGCCAACTGGAACTGGCCCGACATTGCGGATGCCTTCTCGCAAGGAACGGTCGCAAGCTACATCGACGCGCACTCCTCGGCCTCCGTCGTCAACAATCCCGAGAAATCCAAGGTGATCGGCAAGGTCGCGTATGCGCGCTGGCCAAAAGGGCCGTCCGGCAAGCGCGTGACCTCGATCTGGAACTGGGGCTTTCCGATCAACGCCGCGCTTCCCGACAAGAAGAAGAAAGCCACCTGGCTCTTCATCCAGTGGGCGGCGAGCGCCGAAACCCAGGCGCGCACCGCGCATCGGTTCGCCGGTCCCGCAAAGCGCTCCGGCGTCAACCGCACCTCGATCTGGAAGGATCCGGACTACGTCAAGCTGATGAACGGCTTTGGCGACAACTTCGTCGAAGCCACCATGCAGGCGTTGCAAAGCGACACCGACGTCGATTGGCGTCCGCGCGTGCCGCAATGGCCTGCCGTCGGCGACACCATGGCAACCGCAATCCAGTCGGCGCTATCGGGCCAGGCCACCATCAAGGCCGCGCTCGACGACGCGCAGCGCCGCATCGAGCCGATGATGCGCGGCTGATCGATGGCGGCGGCGGCGACCCCAACGGCTGACACGGCCGCAATCGCGCCGAGCGATTTCGGCCGCGTGCTGGCGCAGCGCGAGCGCCGGTTTGCCGCCGCCCTGCTGGCGCCGGCGTTCATTGCCTTGATGGCGACGACGACGTTTCCCTTGATGTTTCTGGTCTGGACCAGCGCGTTCCGGATGGATCTGGCAATGCCGTTCACCAACGGCTTCGTCGGATTGGAGAACTACCGCGTGCTGCTTATCGATGAACGGTTCTGGTCCTCGCTGCTGGTGAGCCTGATCTACACGGCATCGACGGTGGTGCTGCAAGTCATCCTCGGCCTGGCACTGGCCTTGCTGGTCATGGACATGAAGCGCGGCCAGTGCTGGTTCCGCCTCATCGCCATCCTGCCCGTGGTGCTGTCGCCGGCCGTCGTCGGGATGATCTGGCGCACCTTCATGCTGGCGCCCGAATTCGGCATCGTCGATTTCCTTGCCATCAACGCCGGGCTCGGCAGCAAGAACTGGCTCGGCGATCCCCTGCTGGCGATGATTTCCGTGATCATCATCCATACCTGGCAGTGGACGCCGTTTGCCTTCATGGTGCTGCTCGCCTCGCTCGCCTCGTTGCCGGAGGACATCTACGAGGCGGCGCGGCTCGATCGCGCCACCGCCTGGCAGCGTTTTCGCCGCATCACCCTGCCGTTGCTGCGTCCCGCTATCGTCATGGTGGTGATCATGCGGACCATGGTGGCGCTGACGGCGTTTGCCGCGATCTTCACCGTGACCGGCGGCGGTCCGGGCACCGCGACCGAAATCCTCAATCTGTATGCATACCGAAAATCCTTCACCGAGCTTTCGATCGGCTACGGCGCGGCGCTGGCGGTCGCTCTCCTGATCCTGACGATCATCATCTCGGGAATCCTGTTCGCGATGCGGAGGGCGAAATGATCGCCAAACGCATCCGCATCATCGCGCTGCTGGCGATCTCGCTGGTTTTCCTGCTCGCCTGGGCGTTTCCTATTCTCTGGAGCGTGTTGAATTCGCTCAAGACCGATCCGGACGTGCTCGCCTATCCGCCGAAGCTCGTCTTTGCGCCGACGCTGGAAGCATATCGCGACGTGCTGTTCGGTTCGGCCTCCATCCTGCCCAACCTCGTCTCCAGCCTCGTAATTTCGGTCGGGACGACGGTGGTCACCATGCTGATGGCAGTGCCGGCGGCCTACGCACTGGCGCGGCTGAATTTTCGCGGCAGGAAGTCCGCCGGCTTCTACGTGCTGGCGACGCAGATGCTGCCGCCGGTCGGCATCATCATTCCCTACTTCCTGGTGCTTCGAAATATCGGCTGGATCGATACCTATCAGGGCATCATTCTGATCTATCTGTCGTTCTCGTTGCCGTTCGCGATCTGGCTGCTGGTCTCCTACTTCGAGGACATTCCCTTCGAAATGGAAGAAGCCGCTTACCTCGACGGCGCGAGCCGCTTGCGCACGCTGTGGCGCATCATCATCCCGCAGGTGCGGGGCGGCATCGCCGTGACTGTCGTGTTTGTGTTTCTCAATGCCTGGAACGAATTTTTGTTTGCCGTCGTGCTGAGCGGCAACACCGTGCGGCCGGTGACGGTGGCGATGTTCAATTTCGTCTCGGTCGAACAGACGCTATGGGCCAAGCTCGCCGCCGTTTCCGTATTGGCGATGCTTCCCGTGGTCGTTCTTGGCGTCGTCGCGCAGAAGCATATCGTCAAGGGATTGACGGTCGGCGCGGTCAAGGGCGGAGGGCGCCGATGAGCGGCCGCGGCGAAGTGCGCTTTGCGGACATCACCAGAATGCACGGCGAGTTCGCCGCGCTGAAGGGCGTCAGTTTCGAGATCCAGCCAGGTGAGTTTTTCGCCCTGCGCGGCCCGTCCGGATCCGGCAAGAGCACGACCTTGCGCATCCTTGCCGGGCTCGACGCCCCGACGGCGGGCCGCGTGTTCATCGACGGCAAGGACGTGACGTCGACGGATGCCCGCGACCGCGACATCGCCATGGTGTTCCAGAGCTACGCGCTCTACCCGCATATGACGGTCGCACAAAATATCGCCTTCCCGCTGGAGATGGCCAATCTGCCGAAGGCAGAGATCATGGCTGGCGTGAGAGAGGCCGCGCGAAAAGTAAAAATCGATCATTTGCTGGACCGTAAGCCTGGACAACTGTCCGGCGGACAGCAGCAGCGCTGTGCGCTCGCGAGAGCCATCGTGCGCAAAGCGCGCCTGTTCCTGCTCGACGAACCGCTTTCCAACCTTGACGCCAAACTCAGGCTGGAAACCCGCGCCGAAATCAAGAAGCTGCAGCGCTCGCTCGGGGTGACGGCGGTCTACGTCACCCACGACCAGGAAGAAGCGATGACGCTCGCCGACCGGATGGCTGTGTTCATGGCCGGCGAAATCCAGCAGGTCGGCACGCCGGCCGAAGTTTTTGCGAGGCCGAATTCGATCGACATTGCAGGCTTCATCGGCAACCCACCCATGAACCTGGTGCCGGCCCGCTACATTGACGGCGACGTCGTGATTGCCGGCCACCGGCTCAAGACGATCATGCAGGCTGCAGGCGAACGCGACGTGGTGGTCGGCATTCGCCCAGGCGCGCTGCGCATCGCGCCGGATGGGCTGAAGGCCAAAGTCGAGCTGATCGAAGATCTCGGCGACAGCGCGGTGCTCGATCTCGACTGCGCCGGCACGCTGCTCCGCGTCCGCGTCAGTGACGGCAACGTTCCGCAGGAGGGTGACGCGATTTCAATCACCGCCCGTGCCCGCGATATCCATTTGTTCGATCCGGTGACGAGAAAGCGTCTGTGAAGACCATGGCCATCCGCACGCGCAAGAAGACCGAGCCGGTGAACGATGCCGCGCCGTCGATATCCGCCGGCGCCGTGCCGCTGCATATCCAGGTCCGCGAAACCATCCGCCGCCAGGTCAGGGAAGGCGCACTGATCGACAAGACCGGCCGTTTGATGACGGAGGCTGAACTCGGCCGGCATTTTGGCGTCAGCCGCATCACGATCCGCAACGCGATCTCGCCGCTGGTCGATGAGGGCATGTTCGCCCGCGCACGCGGCCGTGGCACCTTCCTGCGCTCGAACCAGCCGGAACATTGGGTCGGCCGGCTGATGGGCTTTTCCGAAACCATCCGCGATGCCGGCTATCAGGCGGGCGCCAAGGTGCTGCAGCAGGGCATGACCAACCGGCACGATGCCGGGGTTCGCGAACAGTTGCAGGAGCGCGCGGTCTGGCAACTCAAGCGGCTGCGACTTGCCGACGACACTCCGATCGCGATCGAGCACGCCTTCTATCCGCCCGACGTCGGGCTGGAGCTGGAGAAGCGCGACCTCATCTCGATCATCATGTACAGCGTATTCGAAGACGAACTCGGCCTTGCCATCAAGGAAGCGAAGCAGAGCATCGGCGCTTCGCTCGCCGATGCGACCAGCGCAAAACTTCTAGGCGTCAAGGCCGGCAGTCCGCTGCTGTCGATCGAACGCCTGACCCTGGGTAAGGACGGACGCGCGCTGGAATTGCTGCGCTCGGTCTATCTGCCGGACTATTTTCGCCTCAGCATCAGCCTGACGCGGCGCCATTCCTGAACATCTCGCGACGTCATCCAGAAGGACCAAAACCATGCCAAATGGCGGCAAAGCTTCCGATAGCCCCAACATCCTGATCATCCTCAACGATGACATGGGATTTTCGGACATCGGTTGCTACGGCGGCGAGATCGAAACCCCGAATCTGAACCGGCTTGCGGCCAACGGTCTTCGCTACTCGCAGTTCTACAATACCGCCCGCTGCAGCCCGTCGCGCGCCTCGCTGTTAACCGGACTGCATCCGCACCAAACCGGCATCGGCATTCTCACCTACAGCAACGGGCCGGAAGGCTACGCCGGCGACCTGAACAGGAGCTGTGTCACCGTCGCCGAGGTGCTCAAGCAGAAGAAATACAAGACTTACCTGAGCGGCAAATGGCACGTTTCGCGCAACCTGACCGAACCCGCCGACTCCTGGCCGCTGCAGCGCGGTTTTGATTATTTCTTCGGCACCATCATCGGCGCCGGCAGTTTTTACCATCCGAGCACGCTGACGCGCGGCAACGACAATATCGAGCACGAAGCGGAGCAGGATCCGTCGTTCTTCTATACCGACGCGATCAGCGATCAAGCGGCCGCCTACATCCGGCAACACAAGAAGGAAAACCCGGAGGCGCCGTTCTTTCAATACGTCGCCTACACCGCGCCGCATTGGCCGCTGCATGCCCATGAGGAAGATATCGCCAAATATAAAGGCCGCTTCGATGCTGGCTGGGACAGGCTGCGCGAACAGCGGCTGCAGCGGCTGGTCGATGACGGCATCATTCACCCGAACTGGCAGCTCACCGATCGCGATCCGACCCAGCCGCCGTGGAGCGAAGCGGAGCATCGCGAGTGGGCGCTGCGCTGCATGGAAGTCTACGCGGCGCAGATCGACCGCATGGACCAGGGCATCGGCCGCATCCTCGCCGCGCTCGAGGAAACCGGCCAGCTCGAAAACACCTTGATCATCTTCCTGTCCGACAACGGCGCCTGCGCCGAGGATATTCCGGAAGGCGTGACCGCGCGCGAACTGGTCGATCAATTGATGATCGCCAAGGCCAAGACCCGCAAGGGCGAGCCGGTCCGCTTCGGCAACGACCCATCGCTGATGCCCGGCGGCGAAGGCACCTACCAGAGTTACGGCACGGCCTGGGCGAACCTGTCCAACACGCCGTTCCGGCTCTACAAGCACTGGGTCCACGAGGGCGGCATTGCCACGCCCTTCATCGTGCACTGGCCACGCGGCATCAAGGACAACGGCGGCTTGCGGCACAATCCGAGTCAATTGTCCGACATCATGGCGACCATCGTCGATGTCGCCGGTGCGACCTACCCGAAAGAGTACAACGGCAACGCCATTCTGCCCTGCGAGGGCGAGAGCCTGGTGCCGTCGTTTTCCGCGTCCTATGGTGGCCGCGGTCCGCTGTTCTGGGAGCACGAGGGCAATGCTGCCGTCCGCGTCGGCAAATGGAAGCTGGTACGGAAATATCCGGGCCCGTGGGAGCTCTATGACATGGAGGCCGACCGCACCGAGATGCACGATCTGGCCGCACAGCATCCGGTCCGTGTTCGCGACATGGCCGACCAGTACCGGAGCTGGGCGAACCGTTGTGGCGTGATCCCGCGCGAAAAAATCCTGGAACTGATGAAGGCCGAGGGCGGCACCGCGTTCTGGGAAGAAGAGAAACAGAGATAGCCGGCGCAATGATGAAGGGCAGTCCCCGTTGCTGTGCCGAAGCGCCGACGTTTTTCCGCCGGCAACGATGGCGCCTGCCGCCTCGGGACGCGCCAGATCGAGCCGAACGCCACGGCCATCCCGCGTCGCTGGAGCTCCTCGATCGGCGGCTCTTTCCTGTGGGGTCTGCGCTTTTCACAGGACGGCGCCGGAGCGTACTGGATACCCGGCATGCGCGGGGTATGACCGTTGTGAGTCAAACCCGCCAGCGATAGTTACTTTCCGGCCTCCGCGAACGCCGCAAGGATTCGCGCCCAGGAGCGGATGCCCTTGTGAAAACTCTTCAGGTCGTATTTTTCGTTCGGCGAATGAATGTTGTCGTCGTCGAGGCCAAACCCCACCAGCACCGTATCGAGACCGAGCGTGCGCTTGAAGTCGGCGACGATCGGGATCGATGCACCCGATCCGACCAACAGTGCTTCCGTGCCCCACTCGTCGGTCAGCGCGCGCCTGGCCGCTGCGAGCGGCTTCATGTTCCAGTCGAGCGCGATCGCCGGCGCGTTGGAGTGGTCGGTGAATTCCGCCTTGCAGTCGGCAGGAATCCGCGTCGTGACATAGTCGCGAAACGCCTTGCGGATTTTTTCCGGCTGCTGGCCTTCGACCAAGCGGAAAGAAACCTTTGCGGAAGCCTCCGCCGGGATCACGGTCTTGGAGCCCTCGCCGGTATAGCCGCCGATGATGCCGTTAATGTCGCAGGTCGGGCGCGAGGAGACCTGTTCGATCAAGAGCCGGTCTTTTTCGCCGGCCGGAATCGAAAGTCCGATCGGCTTGAGGAACGACTCCGGCGTGAGGTTCAATTTCTTCCACTGCGCCAGAATATCAGGCGGCAGGTCTTTCACGCCGTCATAGAAACCGGGGATGGTGATGTGGCCGTTCTCGTCGTGCAGGCCACCCAAAATGCTGGTCAGCACGCGGATCGGATTGCGCGCGCCGCCGCCAAAGATGCCGGAATGCAGGTCGCGTTTGGCGGCCTTGATCCTGACCTCGTCATAGACGAGCCCGCGCAGCGAGGTAGTAATCGCCGGCGTGTTCTGGTCCCACATGCTGGTGTCGCAGACCAATGCAAAATCGGCTTTCAGGTCGGCCTTGTTGTTCTCCAAAAACGGTACGAAATTCTTCGAGCCGATTTCCTCCTCGCCCTCGATCACGATGGTGATATCGACCGGCAGCGAGCCGGTGACGGATTTCCAGGCGCGGCAGGCCTCGACGAAGGTCATCAACTGGCCCTTGTCGTCCTCCGCGCCGCGCGCGACGATGATCTTGCGGCCGTCGGCGTGATCGGTGACGGCGGGCTCGAACGGCGGACGGTGCCAGAGATTGAGCGGATCGACCGGCTGCACGTCGTAATGACCGTAGAACAACACATGCGGGCGCCCCTTTCCGCCATTGGTCTTTCCACCAGTGACCCTGGCGACGATGGCGGGATGACCGGCGGTCGGCCGGACATCGGCAGTAAAGCCGAGCGTTGCGATATCGCTGGCGAGATGATCGGCGGCCGCCTTGCAATCCGCAGCAAAAGCCGGATCGGCGGAGATCGACTTGATCCGCAACAGCGCGAACAGCCGCTCCAGGCTGTTGTCGAAATCGGCATCGATGCGGTCGAGGACCGGCTGAAGCTGCGCATTGGCCATGACGATGGTTCCCTGGTTGCGGGTGTTATTCTTGATGGGGTTGTAGCGCGCGGGTCGGCGGTGACAAGGCATCGGGTGCGGCTTCCGGCGGATGCCGCATGTGCCAGACCAGTCCGGCCACCAGCACGAGCGTTGCGGCGAGATTGTTGCCCCAGGCCTGCACGTCGTTCGGGAACAGTGGCAGCGACAGCAACAGAAAACCTCCGGCCAGCGCCAGCAGGCCCCAGGTGGCAAGCCTGACCCCTGGGCGCGGATCATAGGCGGCGCGATGGATCAGGATCGTCATCGGAAAGAACAGCCACATGAAATAGTATTGCCGCGCCAGCGGCGAGGCCACCGTCATAAGGCAGAACAATATACCCAGCTCTTCAGCATCCGACCGTTCGGTGCGGCGCGAAGCCGGCGGCATCACCGCGACATAGCCAAGCCCGATCGCGAGCGAGATCACGAGCATCACCCAGTTCGCCGTCTTGAAATCGAGATCGACGACATTCATGGTGCGCGCCGGCTTGCGCGGATCGTCCTGATGGTAGTTCACGGGGCGGGTCAGACGATGCGTCATCGCAATGAGCGACTGATTG
>Ga0126312_10002649_pt1 | contig 11979 bp, 10 predicted proteins | sample Plot104A_FD_92537 | JGI IMG/M metagenome (GOLD analysis project Ga0126312, IMG submission 92537) | Serpentine soil microbial communities from UC McLaughlin Reserve, CA, USA - Plot104A | ecosystem: Environmental > Terrestrial > Soil > Grasslands | place: USA: UC McLaughlin Reserve, Lake County... | reverse complement strand
CGGCGCCGTCGACCATGGTGCGGAACTTGTAGATCTCGAACGGCCGTCCGTGCCGCCCCACGCGGCGCTGCTTGTAGATGGGATGGCCGCGGCTCTCGAGGCGTATGAGCAGCGCGCCCAGCGCCATCAACGGCGAGCTGAGCACGAGCAGCGCCGTGGCGCCGACCAGGTCGAGCGCGCGCTTGGCCATCACGCCGCCTGCCCCAGCCGCAACTCGGCCACCTTGCCGTCCCGGACCGTGTAGGTCACGGTGAAGCCCTCGATCTCCACCGGGATCCCGGTCGAGGCCCCCTCGCCGGTGAACCGCGTGACGATGCGAACGGTGTCGCCATCGACCTCGAGCTCCTCGATCGTGCTTCTGACGTTGGCCCACGCCTCCGACCACCGCGCGGACATCTCGCGCACGCCCGCGTGCCCGCGGTAGGTGCGCGCGTCCGGAAAGCTCGGGTCCTCGACGATGAGCACGTCGGCATGGCAGCGCGCGACCAGGCCTTCGACGTCGCCGGCGTTGAAGGCGACGAGCACCTCGCGCACCACGGTCTCCGGATCGGGCGCCGTCACCGGGTTCCCTCCGCCGCTTCCCACCCGGCGGGCGTGCCGTGCCGCAGCCAGTCGGCCAGGCCGGCGGCGACCGAGGCGGTGGTCAGGACGTAGTAGCGCGCGACGAGCAGCGGACGCGCGGGCAGGGCGCCGGCCCCGGCCGCGGCGCCCAGCAGGCCCGCCTGCGCGGCGAACGCAGCCCGGTACGCAGGGCCTTCGGGGAGCATCGCCGCGTTCGCGCCGAGCGCGAGGAGATGCAGGAACGGGCTCGCGTAGCGCAACAGGCGGTGCGAGACGATCATCAGGCCGTACAGGGCGCCGTACCCGCGCGGCGAGAGCATCCCACCGCGGACGACGATCGGCCAAGCGTGGCTCATCATCCGGCGCTTGCGCGCAAACTCGCCCTCGACCGTCGGCACCATCTTCTCGGTCGCCCGCGCCGCCGGCGCGTACAGGGCGCGCCACCCGCGCTTGACCAGGTTGAACGGGAGCGCTAGGTCGTGCCCCATGACGGGGTCCACGACCAGGTAGGCGTCCCTGCGGATCGCGTAGATGGCGCCGTTGCCGGCGGTGATCGACGCGAGGCGCGACTCGAGCGCCCGCACCCACATCTCGTAGCGCCAGTACAGGCCCTCCTGGTTGGACGCACGGTCCTGCTCGGTGAATGCCACCGAGCCGCAGATGTAGCCGACGCGCGGGTTCGCGAACGGCGCCACCAGCGCGCGCAGCGCACCGGGCTCCCAGGTCGCGTTGGCGTCGCTGAACGCGACGATCTCGCCCTTTGCGCGCTCCACGGCGGCGTCCTGGGCGCGCACCTTGCCGCCGCGCGGGTTCTCGAGCACCAGGTCCGCGCCGGCGTCGCGCGCCCGCTCGGCCGTGCCGTCGGTGGCGCCGTCGACCGACACGAGGACCTCGAGCTTCTCGCGCGGGTAGTCGAGCGCGAGCGCGTTGCGCACCTTGTCGGCGATCACCGGGCCCTCGTTGTAGGCGGCGATCACCAGCGAGACGTCCGGAAGGTCACGATCGCCGCCGGGCAGCACGTCGGGCTCAGGCGGCCGGCGGAGCCGGTCCAGGCCGGCAAGCAGGAGGGGATAGCCGAGCTGGGTGTAGGCCACCAGGCCGGCTGAGCCCCAGAACGCGAGCTTGAGGGCGCGCTTCACGGCGCCGCATTGTGGCGATCGCGCAGCAAGGCCTCGTAGAGGGCGAGCGTCTGCCTGGCGATGGCGTCCCACGAGTACGTGGTCGCGGCGGCCTGTAGCGCAGCCTGCGCCATCGCGTTGCGACGCCCGGGATCGGCGAGCAGGGCGACGAGGGCGTCGTGCAGGGCGGCGGCGTCGCCGGCGGGGACGGTCTGCGCGGCGCCGACCTCCGGAAACCCGCCGGCATCGGAGAGGAGCAGCGGCTTGCCGAACGCCAGCGCGACGAACAGCACCCCGGACTGGTCGACCTCGCGGTAGGGCAGCGCGACGACGTCGGCGCGACGGAAGAGGGCCGCGAGCTCCTCGTCGGAGACGTAGCGGAGCAGGAAGCGCACGCCGGGCAGTGTGGGCGGGTCGAGCTTCATGCGGGGCATGCCGACGATCCACAGCTCGGCGTCGTCGATTCCCCGCCAGGCCTCGAGCAGGACATCGATGCCCTTGTAATCGCGCAGGAGCCCGAAGAAGAGCACGACCGGCCGCTTGGTGTCGGGGAGCGGGAGGCCGCCCTCGGGCAGCTCGCTCAGATGGGTAAAGGCCCCGTGGGGGATGACGTGCACCCGCTCCGCCGCCACGCCGAGCGCGCGCAGTCGCCGCGCGCCGTGCTGCGAGTGCACGACGACGGCGTCGACGCGTTCGTACAGCCGCCGCTGGGCGGCGCGCTGGCCGGGACGCGGTTCGCGCGGCAGCACGTCGTGGGCGGTGAGCACGAGCGGGTGGACCGGCGGCAGCAGGTGCACGTCGAGCGGCTGGACGGTCAGCCACTGGAAGTGGACGACGTCGGCCCCGCGGGCCGCCCGCCGGTACCGCAGCATGTCGGGGACGTGCTGGACGAGCTTGGCGGCAAAGCGGGCGCGCGACCGCGCCGCGCCGGGCGCCCAGCGGTAGAAGCGCTCGTCGACGGCGTAGTCGTCGGCCCTGGGAACCGGCCCGTAGGCAAAGCGGCTGGTGACGAGCGTGACGTCGGCGCCGGCGCGCGCAAGTGCGGCCGCCAACGCCCGGTCGTAGGGCGGCGTGAAGGCGGAGGGATCGACTAGGTGGACGCGCAACGCGGGCAGATCATGCCCGCTGCCCTGCCGAAGTCCTGCTTCGACAGCCCGGCCGCCAGCTTCCTGCTCGCGCGGCTGCGATCGAGCTCGGGGATGCCCGGGCCAGTCAGGCGGATCGGGATCCAGTGCGACGCCGCCGGCTTGCCCGCGGCGTCCAGCGTCACCTTGAGGATGCCGCTCTGGCTCAGCGTGCCGCCCAGACCGAAGTTGCTCCAGCCGGCGAAGTTGCCCAGGCTGTAGGCGATCAAGCGGCCGCGGTAGCGCTCGACGCCGCGGATGACGTGCGGGCCGGAGCCGACGACGAGGTCGGCGCCGGCACCGATCACGGCGCGGGCGAAGGCGCGGCTGTCGCCGCGGTTCTCGCCGAAGGCGATCTCGGTGCCGCGGGGCACGTGGGTCTGGTCGGCGCCCTCGGCGCCGGCGTGCATGGCCACGACGACGAGATCGGCGCGCGCTGCGGCGCGGCGGACCAGCGCACGGGCGCCGGCGAGGTCGCCGATCGGGTTGGCCCACGGATAGGCGGCGAACCCGACGAGCGCGATGCGCAGGCCGCGGCGCCGCACCACGACGATCTCCCGGGGACGGCCGGTGGCCGCCACCCGGGCCCGCCGCAGCGCGGCGATGGTCTGAGCCTGGCCGGCGGCGCCGTAGTCCCACGCGTGGTTGTTGGCGAGGTTGACGGCATCGAAGCCCGCGCGCCGCAGCGCCCGCGCGTGGTTGGGCGGCGCCTGGAAGGCGTAGCAGGCATGGCCGCCCCCGCCGCCGCACTTCGACGCCCCGCCGATCGAGTAGGTCCCCTCGAGATTGCCGAAGGCCAGATCGGCCGAGCGCAGGAAGCGGCGCACGTGGGCGAACTGCACGCGGCCGTCGCCGGGCGGCACGCCCATCGCCGAGCCGGGCGTGATGTCACCGACCCAGGCGATCGTCACCGGCCCGCGCGGCGGGGAGGGCGCCGCCTGGCGCTTGGCCGGCGCACCGCCCGCGCCGCTGACCGACGCGAGGATGCCGACGACCGCCACCAGCGCGACGGCGAGCGAACCGACGGCGACGGCGCGGCGCCGGACGTACGTGGCCGCGGTGGGACGGGGCGAGGGGTCGGAGACGAGCATTGCGCTGCTCGCCTCCGGTTCGGCGGCGGCGAGCGGACCCCTCCGCCCGACCGACGCAGAGCGGGCGCCCGGCCTAGCGAAAGCGGAGCGATGACAGCGCCGCTCGGCAGCCCCGCACGACCTCGGCGCGGTGGTCGGCGTAACGGCACTCGAGCTGCCACGTGGCCCCGCCGGCGGCGAAGAAGCGGCTCGTCGTGTGCAGCGGCCCGCGGCCTCCCGATGCGGGGCTGGCCGCCGGCACCACCACCGCCAGCACGCCCATCTCGCGGCCCGCGTGGCGCTCGCGCCGCGCGGTGGCGCGCAGCCCACGGCGGGTGAAGCTCGTCCTGAGCGCGCCGAGGTACTGGTCGGGGTCGAGCTCGCGCGGGCTTGCGCGGCGGACCACGAGGGCATTGCGCGGGTCGAGGGACACGCTCAGCCCGTGCGGTCGGAACGCGTCCGGATAGCGGAACGTGAACGGGACCCCCGCCGAGGAGAACGTACGGTCGCGCCGCTCCTTGCCACCGCCCCCGCAGGCGGCGAGCAGCGCCGCACCGACGAGCAGGATCGCTTTACGCCGCACGCGAGACCAGCGCCCGCAGGCGGCGCGTCTCGCCCGCGCGCAGGAAGCCGGTGGCGGCCAGCACGGCCGGGATGGCGACCAACGCGAGGAGGCGCTCCGCCAGGCCCGCCGCGCCCGCGGTCGGGAGCAGCAGCTCACCGGCGACAGTGATCCCGCCGATCACCGCCACGAGATGGGCGAGGCGGCCCCACTCGAACGAGACCGGGAAGAGGCGGCGCGCGAACACGTACATGAGGGTGACCATGACGACGTAGGCGGCGCACAGCGCGATGCCCGCGCCGGCTATGCCGAGCGGCCCGAACAGCACGATCAGCCCGATCACGTTGACCACCAGGCCCGCCACCGCCGCGGGAAAGTTGCGCGTCGTCACGTTCGCCCGTCCGGCGAGCACGATCAGGATCAGGAACAACCCGTACAGCGCCCAGCCGAGGGTCACCCAGGGCAGGGCCTTGTAGGCGCCGAAGAACGCCGGGGCCGCGAAGAGGCGCAGGATCCAGCGCCCACCGAGGGTCACCCCCGCAACGACGAGGCCGGTGAACAGCACGTAGTAGGTGGCGACGGTGGCATACAGGCGCGCGGCCTCACGGTCGTCCTTGACCGAGTAGGCCAGGGGCGGCCATGCGTACTGGAACGCGCGCACGACGAGGATGATCACGGCGGCGAACTTCACCGCGAGCGAGTACAGGCCCGCGGCCGCCGGGCCGCCGCCGCCGGTCCGGTAGATGTAGAAGCGGTCGACCACGTTGAGCAGGAAGACCGACACCTCGGCGGGCACCGTGGGGAGACCGAACCGCAGCATCGGCATGAGGTGCACGCGCATCGACGGCACCCCGAGCCGCCTGCGGAGCAGCATCCACATCGCGACGAGCACGACTGCGCTGGCGCCGTAGTTGCCCAGCAGCATGCCCCGCGCGCCCTGATCGAGGCCCACGACGAGGGTCAGGGTCAGGGCGATCGTCAGCGCGACGTTGGTCAACGAGGCGATCAGATAGGCACGCGCCCGCTCGTCGACGCGCAGCACCGCATAGGCGGCCTCGAGATTGGTGAACGCCCAGATGCCGAGCGCGGTCAGCCACATCAGCGTGGCGTCGTGAAATCCGAGCACGAGCTTGGACAGCGGCTCGGCGAAGGCGCCGATCAGCAGCGCCGCGGCGGTCGACACGAGGAAGATCCAGCCGGTTGCCGTGCGGACGACCCGGTCGCGCTCGGCCGGCTCGTCGTGGAGGAAGTAGTAGCGGATCAGCGCCTCGACACCGCCCAGCCGGACCACGATCGAGACCGTGAGGATCGCGGTCAGCAACAGCTCGGCGGTGCCGTACTGCGAGCGGGTCAGCGACCGCGTGTAGACCGGAAGCAGCACCAGCGCGAACGCCGACGAGATCACCGCGCCGGCCTGGTAGGCCACGCCCGTCCGGATCAGGCGCTTGAGATACCCGTACAAGGCGGCTTGACGGTAGACGAATAGCCTGCGCTGCCATGAAGGACGAGCGCCGCCCCCTCGCGCTGCTCCTGCTTCCGCGCACGCTCGACGAGTTCATCCTCCGCGACCAGGCCGAGGACCTGCTGCGGGCGCCCGGCGTCGTCGCGGTCGAGGCGCCGCGCATCCGCTACGGCGTGCTCGGGCGGCTGCCGGACTGGCTCGGCTCGGCGATCGCGCTGCGGCAGGCAAAGCGGCTGAAGCTGCCCGGCGTGCCGAGGGTCGTCGTGATCTTCCACCCGTTCTCATACCCGCTCGCGCGGGCGCTGCTGGACCGCTACCAGGGCTCCGAGCTGTGGTATGGCCGCTGGGACCGCTACGAGGCGGCCTACGACGCCGATGGGCGCACGAAGGAGCGGCTCGAGGAGCTGCACCGGCTGGCCGCCGAGCGGTCGGCGCTGACCTTCGTGGCCTCGACCGAGCTCCAGCGGCTCGAGGCCGAGGCCGGCCGCGAGGCGGCGCTCGTGGGCCTCGCCGCCGACTCGTTCCCGGCGCCGGACCCGACCGGCACGGTGATCGCCGCATCGCTCGGGCACCAGGGGTGGCGCATGGACTGGGCGCTCGTGCGCCGGGTGGCCGAGGAGCTCGGCGACCGGCTCGTGCTCCTGTTGATCGGCGCCTGGCAGGACGACCAGTGCGGCGACGACCCCGACTACGCGGCGTGCCGCATGGCCCCCAACATCGTCTGGCTGGGGCGCCGCAGCGACGACGAGGCGGCGCGCCTGATCCTCTGCGCCGACGTCGGACTGGTCCCGTTCGAGCGCAGCCCGTTCAACGACGCCGCGCTCCCGTACCGCATCCTCAAGTACGCGCGCCTGGGCCGGCGGACGATCGCGCCCGACCTGCCGGGGCTTCAGACCTGGGACCACGCGGTCGTGCGGGCGCCGGACGCCGACGCATGGGTGTCTGCCCTGCGCGAGCACGCGGGCGCCCGTGCCCGTCCCGACCACGAGCTGCGCGAGTGGGCCAAGGCGCAGACCGCCTTTCGCGTCAACGGCCCGCTGTGGGACCGGCTCGAGGAGCTGGGCGTCGTGCTCGGCCGGTGAGATCTAGCACCGCAGCCACGCGTCGAACGTCCGGTTGCGCGCCACCGGGCGATACCCGGGGCTCGGCAGGTTCGTGCTCGCCGGGATGCCGGCCGCAAACCCGAACCGGTCGAGCGCGCGGGCGCCGGAAACGAACAGCTCGACGCCGTCCGGGGGGCGCCGGGGCGCGGTGCGGGCCAGCACCGACCGCCGCGGCGCGTCGAGGATCCAGCGCGTGTCCGGCACCAGCCGGTCGGTGGGCAAGACGATCGGCCCGCAGCGCCGGCCGGCCCGCACCGCGGGCGCCCGCAGGATGGCGACGAGGTCGTCGTGGCTCTGCCGGACGAAGCGCAGCTCGGTGCGCACCCGCCCCACGCTCGTGGCCGCGAGGACGATCGCGGCCGCCACGCCCAGGGCGCCCACCACCGCGGCAGCTCGCGTCCACGGCCGCCGCAGGCGGTCGTCGCGCGGCAGGGTGGTGAAGCCGACCAGCGCATAGCCGCCGAACAGGCACAGCGCCGCCGCGGGCACGGTGAGGTAGCGCTGGATGAGCGAGAACCCGGCCAGCCCGGCGAAGACGAAGGTCAGGGAGCCGGCCAGCAGCAGGGCGAGCGGCACGGCGATGCGACGCGGCCCGTGGCGCCACCACGCGAGGCCCACGCCGACGAGGCCGAGCAGCGCGATCGGCGTGCGGATCGTGCCGGCGACGTAGGAGACCAGCGCGCCCGGCACCTGGGCGGCCCCGCCCGTGTGGCGCAGCTCGTCGGCCAGCGCGCTCGTGCGGTGGAAGGAGAACAGGGCGTCGCCGGTGATGACGAGGTCGCTGGCGAGCCACAGGACGGGGCCGGCGAGCGCGAGAGCGGTGAGGGCGAGGCGATGACGCGAGTCGCGGAAAGTCCAGAGCCACCACAGCGCCGCCAGGATCCACGCCTCCGGACGAAGCAAGCCGGCGACGGCAAGCAGGGCCATGGCGGGGAGCGCCGAACGGCGGGGGCCAGCGCCCAGCGCCCAAAGCCCAACGCCCAACGCCCCGGCCCACACCACCGCCGCGAGAAACGGCACGTCCACGAACGCCCGCACCGCATAGAGCAAGAACGCGAAGCTCGAGGCCGCGAACAGCGCGGAGACGACGCCCACCCACGGCCCGAACTGGCCCGTCCCCAGCCGGTACATCCCCCACAGGAACAGGACCAGGCACCACAGCGCGACCAGCACGAGCAGGCGGTCGGCGTCGCCGCCGGCCAGCGACAGCAGGCCTGCCACGAGCACCCACAGCGGGTGGTGGGTGGGCGCGCGGTACCCGTCGAACGAGGGTGTGTGGCCTCTGAACCCCTCCCGCCCCCACACGAGCGCGTAGTAGGAGTCCAGCGCCGGGTACGTCGGCACGAGCGCCCAGAACACCGTAGCCGCGACCAGCGCCGCCGCCACGACGGCCAGCTCGATCGGGGTCAAGTCTTTCATCGCCGCACCGAATCGTGGTGTGGCCAAGAAAGACTTGACCCCTCCCTAGACTTGCCGCACCGAATCGTGGTGTGGCCAAGAAAGACTTGACCCCTCCCTAGACGGCGGGCACCCGGGCGCGTGCCTGCTCCGTCGCCTGCGCGTGCTCGGCCGGGCGCATGCGGCGCGCCGCCACCGGCGCCAGCGCGGTGCCGACCCCGAGCAGCGCCCACGTTGCCGGATCCTCGAGGAAGGACGCGTAGAGGAAGGTGTGGAGCAGCAGTGCCGCGAACGCGGCCGCGATCGCCGCGTGCGGAAGCGACTCGCGCGCTCCTCGGAACAGCCGCCCGAGCGCGCACGCCAGCAGCGCCAGGTAGACGAGGATGCCAAGCGCCCCCTGCTCCGCGGCCACGGTCAGCGGGATCGTGTGCGACGCGGACACCGACTCGGCCCGCGATCCCTTGCCCTGGCGCTCGAACGCCTCCGAGAAGCTCGCGGACCCCCAGCCCGCGACCGGCCGGTCGCGGAACAGCTCGCCGCCGCCGCGCACCAGCGTCACGCGGCCGGTGGAGATGCGGTCCAGCCGCTTGGTCGAGAAGTTGACGTCGAACACCCCCGGCAGCGCCAGAACCCCTGCCGCGCCCACCACCGCCAGCGCCACCGTGGCCACGAGCGTCCACTTCACGCTCCAGCGCAGCGCCGCCAGCACCGCCAACCCGAGCAGCAGCGCCGCCAGCGACGACTGCGAGAGGGTGGTCAGGAGCGCCGCGAGCAGCACGACGAGCACGCCGCCGCAAAGCAGCACGTCGCGTCGCCGGCGCGACCACAGCATCACCGCCGTCGTCAACAGCGCGACCACGGCGAGGAAGCGGCCGTAGATGTTCGGGTCGAAGAACAGGGAGTTGACGCGGAAGTACGAGGCGAACTCGTTCGTGCGGATGACCTTGGGGTTGAACAGCACCTCGCGCGTGGCCCACTCGACGAAGCCGATGCCGGCGAACACGAGCGCGAGCCCGACGAGCACGCCGAAGCACGCGCCGAGCAGGCGGCGGTCCCACTCGACGGCGCACAGCTGCATGAACAGCAGCGCGAAGGGGACGTAGAAGAACACCACCTGGTCGAGCGCCTTGGAGAAGTCGAGCGAGTAGCTCGCCTGCGCCGCGTAGAGCACGACGAACCCGAGCAGCGCCCACTCGAGGCGTCCGCGCGGTCGGGCGTCGGCGTCCACGAAGGCGCGCCGCAGGCGCGGGACCAGCCACGCGAGCGCGCCCGCCCCGATCACGAAGTACAGCGGCACGAGCAGGTTCGCGGTCTGGCCGCCGGTCTCGATCGGCAGTCGAAACGGCATCGCCGCCACCGCCAGCACGGGGAACAGCCGCGGGTGGCGCGTGAACAGCCACGCCACCAGCCCGACGGCGACGAGCGCCGCCGCCGCCCCGATCGCCGTGTAGAGCGGGTGGTTGCGCAGGGGATGCAGCTGCGGGGTGTCCCAGACCTCGATCAGGAGCAGCGCGGGCGTCAGGACGAGCGCGCCGGCGGTGGCCAGGGCGCGCGTGCGGGCGGGCCGCGCGAGCACGGCGACGGCGGCCAGCACTGCGGCGACGATGATCCCCGCCTTCTCGAGGCCGGTGCCGAAGGAGGAGGCGGCGATCGGGGTGGCTAGCGCGAGAGCAGCGTCCACATCCGCCTCGTCACGGCCGCGGTCTCCTGGTCGGAGCCCAGGCGCTGGGTCCACTGCGGAAGGCCGGTGCGGATCACCAGGCCCTTTCCGAAGCGATAGGCGAGGACCACCGGCTGCCCGGCCTGCTCGCCTGCCGCCGCCACCACCCTGTCGCTGCCCGTCCCCGCCGTCTGCTCGAACGCGTCGTAGCCGGTCAGCGAGCCGGCGGTCGGCGCGAACAGCCCGATGCGGTCGAGGTAGGTGAGAAGCTCGACCGGCTTGTGCTCGAGGGGCTTGATGCGCGAGCCGAAGAGGTCGGCCGCCTGCGCCGGCGTCGGATCGTCGAGGGTCCCGGCGCGCACGCGGACCGCGCGCCGCAGCGCGTCGGTCCCGAGCGAGAGCACGTTGCCGCCCCGCTGCGCGTAGCGCCGCAAGGACACACCGAGCCCGGCCGGCACCCACTCGGGGTCGCCGGCCAAGACCACGCCGCGGTGGCGGGCGAGCTTGGGGCCGTGGCCGGCGAGGAGGGCAGCGTCTGTGGTCACGTCGTAGGACAGCCCGTGGCGCTGCAGGAAGGACAGCAGCGCGCCCTCCTGGGCGGCGAACCCCACCGGCAACCCGCCGCCGGCATACGGCCGCTCGAGCCGGGCGGTGCCGGTTGTCGCAAGCGTGTCCGGGACGCCCTGCCCGGTGTCGTCGACCGGGTTGCGCCCCTGCCACGTGATCGCCGGCAGGACGACGAGGATCGGCCGGTCGGCCTTGGCGGGCTGGACCACCAGCGGCGTCCGGTAGACGTGCCCGGCCGCGATCAGCTCGAGGAGGTAGACGCCCGGTGCGCCGCCCGGGCCCTGCAGGCGCAGGCGGGCGGAGTCGCTTTCGCCCGCCGCCACCGTCCGCGTGCCGCCGATGCGCCGCAGGCGCCAGCGGTAGTGCTTGCCGCGCGCGTCGACGAACACCTCGCCCACCTTGCCGGCGCGCAGCGGCTCGGCGGGCACCTGGGCGCCCAGGTAGCGGACGGTGATGCCGGGACGGCCGGGGGCCTTGGCGGCGACGCGCGGGTCCAGGCTCGCGGGGCTGTCGCCGACGTTGCCGGCCGCGTCGCGCGTGCGCACCCGGGCGAGGTAGGTGCCGGCGGGCGCCGGACGACCATCGACCCGCCCGTCCCAGTAGGCCTCGCGGGCGCCGTCGGCCGCGTCGATGCGCGCCACCGCCACCGGCTTGGCGACGTCCGTGCGCCAGATCGTCCACTGCGGCGGGTCGGTGCCGGGATTGGCGACGCGCAGCGTCACCCCGGTCCGCGGGCCGCGCGCGGGCACGATGAACGGCCCAGTGCCGGCTCCGACCGCCGTGACCGCCGGGCGCGGCGGGGTGGTGTCGAGTATGAAGCGCTTGTTGGCGATCGACGACCGGCCCTGGCCGCGCAGGGTGATCAGCAGCTTGTAGTAGGCGTCGGGCGCGCGGGCGCCGGCGTCGGTCCGACCGTCCCAGGCGAAGAAGAACTTCCGGTTGGCAGGCACGTGCCGGTTGACGACGAGGTCGCGCACCTCGCGTCCGGTCTTGCGGTCGAGCACGGTGAGGTCGACGTCGTCGCCGCGCTTGAACCGGATCGAGAACCGCGCCTGGTCGTTGGTGCCGTCGCCGTTGGGCGAGAACACGCGGGTCAGCGTCCGCGCGTCGACCGCCTTGGGCTGCTGCTTGATGCGCTGGGCGAGCAGGAGCGCCGCGCCGGTGGCGAGGACGAGCACCGCGAAGAGGACCTGCGCGATCCTCGTCACGTCTTGGGCAGGGCGAGGTCGGCGGTGTCGGAGCGCAGGCCGAGGCGCAGGGTCTCGAGCCCGAGCACCTCCTCGGGGGGGATGTTTCCGAGGTTGGCCTCGGAGCCGAGCCGCTTGAGGAAGAACACCTGCTGCTCCTTGCGCGG
>Ga0126312_10002648_pt1 | contig 11985 bp, 9 predicted proteins | sample Plot104A_FD_92537 | JGI IMG/M metagenome (GOLD analysis project Ga0126312, IMG submission 92537) | Serpentine soil microbial communities from UC McLaughlin Reserve, CA, USA - Plot104A | ecosystem: Environmental > Terrestrial > Soil > Grasslands | place: USA: UC McLaughlin Reserve, Lake County... | reverse complement strand
TCCTCATCGCCGCGCAGGAGCAGGTGCCAGAGCGCGCGCAGGACGCCGCTCTTGGTCTCGAACGCCACGTACACGGTCTTGAGCGCGACGCCCGCCTCGGCCGCGATCGCCGCCATCGTCGTCGCCGCGTAGCCCTGGCCCTCGAACAGCCGCTGCGCCGCCTGGAGGATCTCGCGCCTCGTTGCGGCCGCCTGCTGGCGCCGGCGCGCCGAGTCGTAGCGCCGGGTCTTGACGCGTTCAGCCATTTCGGTATTCTCGCAGAGAATTCATTACTCGTCGTAGGTACTCAATTGTGGAGGTGCGCTGTGGAAGCCACAAGCATCGTCGACCGCGCGGACAGGCGCGCGCAGCTGCACGGCATGTGGGCGGCCGTGGCGGGATCGTGGGCGGAGCACGCCGACTACGCCGACGCGCGTGGCGCCGTTGTGGCCGAGAAGCTGCTCGAGCTGGCGCTGCCGGCGCCCGGCGACCGCGTGCTCGAGCTCGCGTGCGGCCCGGGCGGGCTGGGGCTGGCGGCGGCGGCGCGCGTGGGCGATCGCGGCGAGGTGGTCGTCTCCGACGTGGTCGCCGAGATGACGGCGATCGCGGCGGCGCGCGCCGAGGCGCTCGGGCTGGCGAACGTGAGCACCCGGGTGCTCGACCTCGAGCGCATCGAGGAGCCGGACGAGTCCTACGACGTCGTGCTCTGCCGCGAGGGGCTGATGTTCGCGCTCGACCCGGCGGGCGCCGCGCGCGAGATCGCGCGCGTGCTGCGGCCCGGCGGGCGCGCCGCGGTGGGCGTCTGGGGTCCGCGCGCCCGCAACCCGTGGCTCGGCGTCGTGCTCGACAGCGTGAGCGCCCAGCTCGGCAGGCCGGTGCCCCCGCCCGGCGTCCCGGGCCCGTTCGCGCTCGAGGACTCCCGCGAGCTGGCTCTCCTGCTGTCCGGCGCGGAGCTCGAGGACGTCGCGGTCGGCGAGGTCGCCGTGCCGCTGCGCGCCGCGTCGTTCGAGGAGTGGTGGGCGCGGACGTCCGCGCTCGCGGGGCCGCTCGCACGGATCCTCGCGTCGCTGCCGGAGGACGCCGCGCACGAGCTGCGCGCCCGCGCGGAGGCGGCGGTCGGCCGCTACGCGACGCCGGCCGGGCTCGAGTTCCCCGGGGTCTCGCTGGTGGCGATCTGCCGGAAGCCGGAGCAGAGCACGCGCATCCAGCCGATCCGGCCGTCGCGCTCGGACAGGTAGGCCTGCTGCTCGACGAGGAAGCGGCCGTCCGGGTTGCGGACGCTGAACCGGTAGCCGACCCGCTCGCAGTCCGCGAAGGCGTCGCTCTCGAGCAGCTCGAGCGCCTCGATCTCGTCGGACTCGTCGAACCACTCGCGCAGCACCTCGGTCACGACCGCCTCGCGGTCGCCGGCCTCCCAGAAGCGCCGCGGGGTCATCCCGCGGAAGTCGATCTGCGGGTGCATCAGGTCGGTCAGGCGTCGGTAGTCCTTGGCGGCGAGGGCTGCGGCGAAGCCGGCGCCGAGAATGGTGGTCTCCTCCATTCGCTGATCGTCACGGCTGGCGGGCGGCGCGTCAATCGTCGCCCAGGATCGACCGCAATGGTCGCGTGTTGACGACGTCGGCGGGCGTCGCCCAGCCGCGGCGCGCGGTCCGGACCGAGAGCTCCATGTTGCCGAGGCCGCGCACCGAATGGGCGTCGGTCGAGCAGACGATCTGGACGCCGGCGCGCAGCGCGTCGCGGACGTGCTCGCCGCTCAGGTCGAGGCGGTCGGGGAGGCCGTTGACCTCGAGCGCGACCCCGTGCTCGAGCGCGACGTCGAACACGCGCTCCAGGTCGAGCGCGTTCTCCGGCCGGCGGTTGATCATCCGCCCCTTCGGATGGCTGAGGCAGCACACGTACGGGTTGCGCAGCGCCTCCTCGACGCGCGCCGTCTGCTCGCGTCGCGGCATCCGCTGCCCGCCGTGCACGCTCGCCTGCACCCAGTCGAGGTCGGCGAGGACGTCGTCGGGGAGGTCGAGCCGCCCGTCGGCGAGGATGTCGCACTCGATCCCGCGCAGGATGCGGAACGGCGCCAGCAGCTCGTTCGCCGCGGCGATCTCGTCGGCCTGCCGGCGGACGTCGTCGGCGGTGAGCCCGGGGACGGCGCCGACGGCCGGCGTGTGGTCGCAGATCGCGACGTAGTCGTAGCCGCGCTCGCGGGCGGCGCGGCCCATCTCCTCGACGCTCGCCCTGCCGTCCGACCACGTCGTGTGACAGTGGAGGTCGCCGCGGATGTCGTCCAGCTCGACAAGGACCGGCGGCTCGCCGCGGAACGGCTGCTCGCGCAGCTCCGGTGGGCACCAGGGGAGGCCGAGCGCGTCGTAGACCGCCGCCTCGTCGGGCGCGTCCGGCAGCGGCTCCAGCGCCGCGACGTACGCGGGCGAGCCGGTCGCACGCACGAGCGCGGTCCCGAACCGCTCCGGTTCGGCGACTACCAGCTCGACCGGCACGCCCTCGACCGTCACACCGACCGCGCGCCGCCCGTCCTGCTCGACGACGGAGACGATCTGCGGCAGGGCGGCGAAGCGCGCCAACAGCGCGGCCGGGTCCCGCGCGGCGCACACGACGGAGAGCAGCTCGCATGAGTCGCGCCACCGCCGCACGTCGCCGGCCGCCTCGCCGTCGAGCGCGGTCGCGATGCCCACGACGAGCGCCCGGGCGCGATTGAGCAGCAGCCCGCGCTGCGGTCGCGGCGCGGCCTCGCGCGCGAGCGCCTCGAGCAGTCGCGCCTCGGTCTTGGGCCCGATTCCCGGCACGGTCCGCAGCCGGCCTGCCGCCGCCGCCTCGCGCAGCTCGTCGGGGGTGCTGACGCCGAGCGCCCGCGCGATCTCGACCGAGCGCCTCGCCGTAAGGCCGAGGTAGCGGCCGAGGCCGACGAGCCCCGGCGCCAGCTCGCGCTCGAGCTCGGTCAGCTCGGCGATCTCGCCCGTCTCGACGAGCTCGCGCAAGCGCGCCTCGATCCCCGGCCCGATCCCGCGTAACTCGCGCACCCGGCCGGTCCGCACGAGCCCGGCGACGGGGATCGGTGCTCCGCGGATCGTCTCGGCGGCGCGGCTGTAGGCGCGGGCCGTGTAGGGGTTCGCGTCGGCGAGCTCGAGCAGCGACGCAAACGCCTCCAGCCGGTCGGCGATCCGGGCGTTGTCCACGGGAGGGAGTGTGGCCGAGGGAGCGCCGCCAAGAAAGCGGCGAAACCCCACCCAGGTTGTAAACGACTTCAACGAGGCAGGCGGCACGCGCAGACAGCAAGGCATCAAGGAGCGAGCCGATAAGAAGCCGTGCCCCTGGTGCAACACCGTCAGCGGCTTCGAGATCGACACCGGCAAAGAGGCTCTCGCCAACCTGCCCGGCCTAGGAATGAGATTCCTGGGCGTCGTCCTCCAGCCCCATGTTGCCTTCAAGGGCGTCGGTATCGAACGGGTCTGCAAGAGCTGTCGAGGCCACGCAGGCCTCTGCCCGCACTGCGACACCCCTAACCGCCAGATCGGAATGACGTCGAAGTGCTCATCCTGCGAAGCACGCTTCGTGTTCTGACGCCACGCGACCCACGGTCGCGATCCGGCCAACCGTCGCGCGCGCCACGACCCCGGACCAGGGTCAACCCGGTACGCCTTCGCTCGTAATGGCCGGCGAAGCGCGGGATACTCCCGCGCATGGACGCACGGTCAGACGCCGAGTACATGACGACCGCCGGCACCGACTGGCGGCGCCACGGCGTGCGCGTCGTGCACGCCGACGAGCTCGACGTGAACACTCCTCAGACGCCCGGCATGAACCGCGCCGCGGCGATCGACGCGGCTCGGGCCGGGGCCGAGAAGCTGTGGGCCGGGACGGTCGTCATCCATCCGGACGCCAAGACCGGCGCGCATCATCACGGTCCGCTCGAGAGCGTCATCTACGTCGTCAGCGGGCGGGCGCGGATGCGGTGGGGCGAGCGGCTCGAGTTCACCGCCGAGGCCGGGCCCGGCGACTTCATCTACGTGCCGCCGTTCGTGCCGCACCAGGAGATCAACGCCAACCCGGACGCCGAGCTCTCGTGCGTCGTCGTGCGCAGCGGTCAGGAGCCGGTCGTTGTCAACCTCGACCTGCCCGTCGTCGAGCCCAATCCCGAGCAGATCCACTGGGTCGACGACATCCACCGGGCGCCCTGAGCCGTCCTGCCCTGTGGTCGCCCTGCGACCCCTATCCAGGACAGCCCGGCTCAGCGCCGCCATAATCGCGGCGGCCACGGTTGCGCTCGGCGCGTGCGGCGGCGGCGAGACCGTAGAAGGGCCAGCGCCTGCGGCGCCCGATCGCATCCGCCTGACCAGCCCTGCGTTCGCGGCGAACGCGCCGATCCCGCCGCGCTTCACCTGCGACGGCGATGGCGTGTCGCCGCCGCTCGAGTGGAGCGGCGTGCCAGAGGCGACCCGCTCGCTGGCGCTGCTGATGGAGGACCCCGACGCCCCCGACGGCACGTTCGTGCACTGGACCGTGTACGGGATCGCGCCGAGCACCGCAGGCCTGCGGCAAAACGAAGTGCCCGCCGACGCGCGCGAGGGCGAGAACTCGTTCGGCGACGAGGGCTACGGCGGCCCGTGCCCGCCGGAGGGCGACGAGCCGCACCGCTACGTGTTCACGATCTACGCGCTGCGATCGGCACCCGACCTCGACGCCGGCGCATCACCGGCGCAGGTGCGCGCCGCCGTCGACGGCGCGATCGCTCGCGGCCGGCTGACGGCCCGCTTCGGCCGCTGACCAGGCACGCCCACCCGGGGCGGGTGATCCGGTTCCCGCGCGGAGGCATCCCCACTGTGCCGTTCGCCTCCGGGCGGGAATCGGTCACCCGCCCCGGACCACAAACGCCGGACCGCGAACGCCTAAACCGGCACGACCCCATGCCGCTTCCACGGCCGCTCCACCCGCTTCCCCTCCGCCAGCTCCAAAGCCCGGATGACAACAGGCCGCGTCTCGCGCGGATCGATCACGTCGTCGACCATGTCGTTCCGCGCCGCCACGTAGACGTCGATCAGCCCGCGATACGTCTCGATCAGCTCCGCCTTCTTCGCGGCCGGATCAGCGGCCTCCTCGACCTGCCGCCGGAACACGATCTCGACCGCTCCCTCGGCCCCCATGACCGAGATCTCGGCCGTCGGCCAGGCGACGATCAGGTCCGGCTCGTACGCGCGCCCGCACATCACGTAGTAGCCCGCGCCGTACGCCTTGCGCAGCACCACCGTCACCTTCGGCACGGTCGCCGCCGCGACCGCGTGCAGCATCTTCGCGCCGTGGCGGATGATCCCCGCCGTCTCGACCTTCGTGCCGACCATGAAGCCCGGCACGTCCTGCAGGAACACCAGCGGGATCGCGAACGCGTTGCAGAGGTTCACGAATCGCGCCGCCTTGTCGGCCGAGTCGTTGTCCAGGATCCCGCCGAGCTGGCGCGGCTGGTTCGCGACGATCCCGACCGGGCGCCCGCCCATCCGCGCCAGGCACGTGATGATCGTGCGCGCCCAGCCGCCTTTGACGTCCAGGAACGACCCGTCGTCGACGATCCGGCGGATCACGTCGTACATGTCGTACGGCTTCCGGTTCGCGTCCGGCAGCACGTCGAGCAGCTCCTCGTCCATGCGATCGACGGGATCGCGGACCGGCAGCACCGGCGGGCGCTCCTCGCAGTGCGACGGGAAGAACGAGAGGTACTGCTTGATCACGGCGATGCACTCCTCGTCGTCGCCGACCTCGATGTCGCCGACGCCCGACCGCCGGCAGTGCACGCGCGAGCCGCCGAGCTCCTCCTGCGTGACGTCCTCGCCGATCGCCGCGCGCACGAGGTGCGGTCCGGCGAGGGCCATCGAGCCGCGCCCGCGGACCATCGGCACGAAGTCGGCCAGTCCCGGGATGTAGGCGGTCCCGGCGGCGCACGGGCCCATCAGCGCGGCGACCTGCGGGACGACGCCGCTCATCACGACCTCCTCGCGGAACAGGTGGCCGGTGCCGGCGAACAGCGAGCCGACCGCCTCCTGGATCCGCGCGCCGGCGGAATCGAGCAGCCACACGAACGGGACGCGCTGCGTCAAGGAGAGCTCACGCAGGCGCGCGACCTTCAGCTCGCCGGTCATCCCCATCGCGCCGGCCATCACGGTGAAGTCGTACGCGCACACGCAGACGATCCGGCCGTCGACGCGCCCGTAGCCGGTGATCACGCCGTCGGCCGGGGCGTCGCGGCCCTCCATCGCGCGCTGGGAGAAGTGGGGCTGCGCGTGGATGCCGAGCTCGCAGAACGTGCCGTCGTCGATCAGCAGCGCGATCCGCTCGCGCGCGGTCAGCTTGCCGGCGGCGTGCTGGCGCGCGATCTTCTCCTCGCCGCCGCCGAACCGGGCGATCGCGCGGCGCTCGTGCAGCTCCTCCGCCAGCGAGCGCATCCGGCTCATGCGACGCGGGCGCTCACCGGCCGCTCCAGACCGGGTCGCGCTTCTCGAAGAACGCCTTCACGCCCTCCTGGATGTCCTCGGTCGAGAACGCGATCGACAGCTGCGCCTGGAGGTACTCGAGCGCGTCGGCGAACACCATGTCCTGCTGGCGATACATCGCGTCCTTGCCGAGCCGCATCAGCAGCGGCGACTTGGCCGCCAGCCGTGCCGCCCAGTCCTGCACCGCGGCGTCGAACTCGGCGGCCGGCACGACGCGGTTGACGATCCCGATCCGCTCGGCCTCGGCGGCGGAGATCTGCTCGCCCAGCAGCAGCAGCTCGTTCGTCTTCTTGCGCCCGACGTTGCGGTAGATCAGCGCCATGATCATGAATGGGAACACGCCGACGTTGATCTCCGGCGTCCCGAACCGCGCGTCCTCGCGCGCGACGATCAGGTCGCACGCCAGCGCCAGCCCGAGTGCGCCGGCGAGCACGTGCCCGTTGGCCGCGCACAGCGTCGGCTTGCCGAGCTCGCCGATCGTCCGGAACAGGCGCGGGAACCGTGCGCCGGTCTCGAGGTGCTTGTGCACCAGCGGCACGTCGGCGGAGAAGCCCGCGAGGTTGCCGCCGGAGGAGAAGACCTTCTCGTGCGTCGAGGTCAGCACGACGCAGCGCGCCGCGGCGTCCGCGCGGGCCGCCTCGAACGCGGCGATCAGCTCGTCGAGCAGCTCGTCCGACAGCGCGTTGCGCGTCTCCGGCTGGTCCAGCGCGATGGTCGCGATTCCGGTGCTTCGCGCTGTCTCGTAGCGCAACGTCTCGAACGTCATGAAGCGGGCAGCCTAACTGCCGCGCGCTTGCGACAAGCGATACATTCCCGCGCAATCGCAGGGGCGGCGCGCTATGCGAGCCGCTCGAGACATATCCCTCGGGAGGGGAGCACATGGGCAGACGCACGGGCGTCGTCGTCGCGACGCTGGTCGCGGTTGCCGTCGCCGCTCCGGCCGCGCAAGCGGCCCGCGAGCCGCTCAACGCGTACCGCGTGGCGCCGACGGCGGAGAACAAGTCCAAGCTGGCGCTGGCCGGCTTCGACATGACCGAGGCCGATCACGGCAGGTACCTGGAGATCTACGGCACGGCCGCCAAGATCGCCGGCCTGCGGCGCGAGGAAGGCATCAAGGCACGGCTCGTCGGCCGCAAGCGCCAGGCGACCGCGCGCGCATCCGCGCTTCCGCCCGTCGGCAGCGACGCGGCGTACGACGTCTGGCGCCGCTACGACAAGGTCGCGGGCGACGGCAAGGAGCAGTACCTCGAGCTCTACGACCGGCTCAAGGGTGAGAGCATCGTCAAGAAGGTGCCGCTGGGCAAGACGCACCTCGGTCGCCAGATCGTCGCGCTGAAGGTGACGAAGAACGCCAAGCGGCGGCCGGAGAACACGCGTCCGGCGGTGCTCTACAACGCCCTGCAGCACGCGCGCGAGTGGCTCGCGGGCGAGACCTGCCGGCGCACGCTGCTGTACTTCACCGAGAACTACGGCAAGGACACCGAGGCGGGCGAGATCGTCACGCCGCTCGTCGACACGCGCGAGCTGTGGTTCCTCTGCGTCTCCAACCCGGACGGCTACGAGTACACGTTCACGCCCGGCAACCGGCTGTGGCGCAAGAACATGGCCGACAACGACGGCGACGGGGTCTACGGCGAGGTCAACGACGGCGTCGACCCGAACCGCAACTTCGCCACCAACTGGGGCCGCGACAACGAGGGCTCCTCGGACGACCCGCTGTCGGAGACCTACCGCGGCACCGGCCCGGACTCCGAGCCTGAGACCAGGGCGATGAAGAAGCTCTGGGACATGGTCGACTTCAAGTTCCAGAAGAACGACCACACCGCCGCGGAGCTGCTGCTGTACCCGTACGGGTTCCAGCAGTACACGCCGACGCCCGACAACGGGATCTTCGAGGCGCTGGCGGGCGACGATGACCGCTCCGCGATCGCGGACAAGGTGTGGAACGAGGACGAGGAGACCTGGGAGATCACGGGCAACCGCTTCGACCCGGACATCTCGTCCGAGCTCTACATCACGAACGGCGACACGCTCGACGACGGCTACCACACCCACCACATCCTCGGGTTCACGCCCGAGGGCTCCGAGCCGGACATCCCGAACGTCTCCGGCTTCGAGTTCCAGGATGTCGAGGCCGACATCGAGGCTGAGTTCCAGCGCCACCGGCTGTTCGCGCTCGACCTCGCCGAGTCGGCCGAGGACCCCGGCAATCCGGTCTCGCACCTCGGCAACACGGTGCGCGACTTCTACGTCGACTCGTTCGCCGACTCCTACGGCGACCCGCAGACGGTGCAGGTGACCGCGAAGCGATCGCTCGGTGACGTGCAGATCCGCTACCGGATCAACGACGGCCGCGTCGAGACCGCCGGTACCGAGGAGTTCGGTGGCGGCGAGCGGTACTACAACGACCGCGGCGTCTACTACCACCGGCTCCGCGGCGCCGTGACGGGGACCGAGCCCGGCGACGAGGTCGAGGTGTGGTTCACGGGCGGGAGCAAGTCCTCCTCGCACTTCACCTACACGGCCAGGCGGGAGTCGGACGCCAGGGTGCTCGTCCTGTCGGCCGAGAACTACACGGGCGGCTCGCCCGACCAGGACACGAGCGGGCCGCACTACCTGACGTACTACACGGACGCGCTCGACGAGCTCGGCGTCGACTACGAGATCTACGACGTCGACAAGCGGGGCAACCAGTCACCGGACGCGCTCGGGGTGCTCAGCCACTTCGACGCGGTGATCTGGTACACGGGCGACGACTACCTGACGCGCAAGCCGGGGCAGCCGCCCGGGACCGGGACGGCACGGCTCGCGGTCGAGGAGATGATCGACGTCCGCGACTTCCTCAACGAGGGCGGCAAGCTGTTCTACACCGGCAAGAACGCCGGGCGCCAGTACGCCGAGGGCAACGAGTTCCGCAACTTCGGCTTCCCGGAGCCGGAGGGCGGCGAGCTCGAGGACGTCCTGGACGCGAACGTCTACGAGCCGCAGTACTGCAACAAGAACGGCACCGACGCCGATCCGTCGACGCCGGAGTTCGACCCCTGGCCGGAGTTCGACGAGGACGACCCGACCAAGGCGGACGGGTGCATCGCCCACAACGATGACTTCCTCCAGTACTACCTGGGGGCCTACATCTACGCATCGCCGGGCAACACGTTCGACGACGCGGAGGGGCATCCGTATCCGCTGGTCGGCACCGAGGGCGGTCCGTTCGAGGACCTGACCTGGTCGTTCGACGAGACAGGCGCCAACAACCAGGATCACTCGGCGACGTTCGTGGTCACCTCGTCGATCCTGGATCCGCAGCGGTACCCGCTGTACGCCGACTCCCGCAGCGTGGCCGACTGGCTCCGCCCGGGCGCGGCGCCGTTCAGCCCGTTCAGCGGGGCGAACTACATGTCGGCGGGCGCGGACAGCGGCGCGTACAAGCGCTTCGGGAAGGTGCTCGACCTGACCGGCGCGAGCGCACCCCACCTGAACTTCAAGTTCTCGGGGGACCTCGAGGCCGACTGGGACTGGTTCGCGGTCGAGGTGCGTGACGTCACGACGGATCCGAACAGCGACGCATGGACGACGCTGCCGGAGGCCGACATGGACGGCGCCGGCAGCGCGGATGCGAGCCTGACGACGCAGTCGACGGGAGAAAGCTGTCCCGAGGGCCTTGCGTCCGGGTCCGACGCGCTGCATCCGTTCCTGCTGCACTACTGGTCCGCGACGTGTGAGCCGACCGGCACGACCGGTCAGTGGCACGCGTTCACGGGCTCGTCGGGCGGCTGGACGGACTGGGACGTCGACCTGTCCGCCTACGCGGGCAAGAAGATCGAGCTCCGCCTCTCGGTGATCACCGATTGGGGCACGCTCGGCCTCGGCACCTGGGTCGACGACTGGAAGCTCACGGACGGCGCCACCACGCTCGAGTCCAACGACTTCGAGCAGGACCTCGACGCCAGCTGGCTGATCGGCCCGCCGCCGCCGGGCACCGCGGTGCCGGTGAACGGCTGGACGCGGCGCGGCGAGCAGTTCACGGAGGGCGGCGTCGTCGCGACCGACGACACCGTCTACACCGGGTTCGGCTTCGAGGGGATCAACGAGACCGCGCGGACGGAGTTCCTCCGCCGTACGCTCGCCCACCTCGGCGTCGGCGTACCGCAGGCCAGCGCCCAGCTCGGCGTCACGGCCGGGAAGGGCCGCGCCTACGCCAAGATCAAGTCGGGGCGCAAGCTCCGGGTCGACAGCGCGGGGCGCGTGAAGGTGCGCATCAACGGCGCCGGCGATGACGGCGCCACGGCCGGCGGCAGCGTGCGGCTGGCCCACGGCAAGCGCGTCTACGGAGCCGAGCGCTTCAGCGTGCGCGCCGGCGAGACGAAGACCGTCAGCGTCAAGCTGCGGCGGAGCGCCCGGAGCGCGCTCCGCGCCGGCAGTACGCTGAAGGCCACGGTCAGCGCCAACGGCACGGACTCCTCGGGCGCCGCGATCGCGGCGCGCCAGAAGGTCCGGATCGCCGGCTGACGGCAGCGGCAGCGACGGGCCGCCACGGGCGGCCCGTCGCTTGCGGCCGCAACTGCGACGTCCTAGTGTCCGGCCGCATGACCACGCCGGCCGCCGATCTCCTCAAGCCCGACCACGCCGCCGCGCGGCGCCACTTCATCTTCAGCGAGGAGCACGACCGGCTGCGCGAGTCGATCCGCGCGTTCGTCGCCAAGGAGCTCGCGCCGCACGCGGAGGAGTGGGAGGAGTCGACGTTCCCCGACTGGGTGTTCGCGCGGATGGGCGAGCTCGGCCTGCTCGGGCTGTCCTACCCCGAGGAGTACGGCGGCCAGGGCGGCGACTACTTCTGCAACCTCGTGCTCGCCGAGGAGATGGTCCACAGCGACTGCGGCGGGCTCGCGATGGGCGTCGCCGTGCACACCGACATGGCGACGCCGCCGATCCACCTGTTCGGGACCGAGGAGCAGAAGCAGCGCTACCTCGTCCCCGCGATCGCGGGCCGGCGGATCGCGAGCCTCGGGATCAGCGAGCCGGACGCCGGCTCCGACGTCGCCGGGATCCGCACGCGCGCGGTGCGCGACGGCGACGAGTGGGTGATCAACGGCGCCAAGACGTTCATCACCAACGGCCACCGCGCCGACTTCATCGTGCTCGTCGCCAAGACCGATCCCGAGGCCGGGCACGACGGGATCAGCCTGTTCCTCGTCGACATGGACCTGCCGGGCGTCGTGCGCGAGCAGAAGCTGCAGAAGCTCGGCATGCATGCGTCCGACACGGCGCTGCTGGCGTTCCAGGACGTGCGCGCGCCCGCCGGCGCGCTGCTTGGGCAGGAGGGCAAGGGCTTCTACAACATCATGTGGGAGCTGCAGGGCGAGCGCATGATCGGCGCCGCCGGCTGCGTCGCCGCCGCGCAGAAGGCGTTCGACAGGACGCTGCGGTACGCGATGGAGCGGCAGGCGTTCGGGCGCCCGATCGGCCGCTTCCAGGTGATCCGGCACAAGTTCGCCGAGATGGCGACGGAGATCGAGGC
>Ga0126312_10002645_pt1 | contig 11994 bp, 9 predicted proteins | sample Plot104A_FD_92537 | JGI IMG/M metagenome (GOLD analysis project Ga0126312, IMG submission 92537) | Serpentine soil microbial communities from UC McLaughlin Reserve, CA, USA - Plot104A | ecosystem: Environmental > Terrestrial > Soil > Grasslands | place: USA: UC McLaughlin Reserve, Lake County... | reverse complement strand
GGATTGTGATGGCGACTCATGCCGACTCCGGCCCTGGTTGTCATTAGCGTACCTCCTGCTTGTTACGAACTTATCTTAGCTTAGGAAGGGCTGAGCAGCCTCTCCAAGACGCCTTATCTCTCCTCAGCGCAAGGCAGACTGGTAGTCGTGAAGCTATCTTGATCTATTACAAGCGGTTGTAATCATCGGGGATTCATCGCCGCTGACTAAGCGGGGTTGAATGTGGGCACAACAACGGCGAATTGGTACACGGCGCGAGTAGCTTGTAACATGACACGCTGTCCCTGACGCATACGGGCGCGTTTTTGAGGTGTCGATCCCCAACGCGCCTGCGCCCATAGAAAAAAGCGTCAACGACTTTGGCATCACCTTCGGTGGGCAGCATGAGATAGCCGGACGACTGTTGGGTGGATACGACCCACGACTAGAAGCTCTTATGAGTACGAACGTACATCTAAATGCCGCGCAAACCAAAAACCTCAGGCAAAAGGTACTGCAGAGTCTTGCAATGCCCATCCCTTACCAGTTTTTACCGCTACAGGATTCTGTTGACCTCGCGATTTTCCTGATCAAAACGACCGCCACGCTGCAGAGATAGACGACGGGCATGAGGGGAGTAGGAGGTGCCATAGATGTGGCAACCATCACCCGTACGGATGGATTCAGAGCCATTCAGGAGAAACAGATTCTAGGTGATCGAAGTGAGCTTTAACAAGCACACGCAAACGATGAACCTCGGGAGCCCCATTGGCTTGGGGCCAGCAAGAGTCCTCTTACGCCTCAGGCGGACCGGTTTCGCTCCCTGTGGTGCGTTCTCGCCTCCCGTTCTATAGCCTCCGTCGTAGCGCCCCGGGCGCTGAAGCGGGCTATCACTGTCCCTTGGGGGCAGTGCAAGATAAGCACGTCGGGGTCTGAGCAGTCCAGAACGTAGCCAGGCGGCAGGTGCGGTTCCTCAGGCGATCCCTTACCTCTGATCAACCGCATAAGACTTTCCGGCGCTTCCAACGGGCGCATCAAGGCTCCCGAGGCGCTCTCGGCCCGGCTTGGGTGGTAGGTGCGGTAGATGCCCCCGGCACATCGAGGAGGGCGGCTTCGATTTGTGCTGCGAGATGCTCTACCTCCGAGGGCCACGGCACCATTACGACGCCCTCTTCTTGCTCTGCTTTGCTTCCCTCTTCGAAGCCACAGCCTATCCGGTGTTCGCGAGTGCGAAACAATCCGGTTCGTACCCGTTACGTGATCCGGTAGATCGGTAGTGGTTGGAGGCGAGAAGATCTTGCCATAGTGGATTCCCGCGAAAGCGGGAATGATGGAAGAAGTGGTGGGAATGACGACTAACCTGGGAGCAACGGAGTAGGGGTTGCGCTCGCCCAGGAGATTGTGCACCGCGAAACCCATCGTGCGGATTCCGTATGATTGCGGCACACGCCGGCCTAAATATGCTGAATGAGGCTCATAACGTATAATTCCGTCCACTAAATAGCGTCTGAGGGCTGATCTCGAGGTCCTGGAGATGGGATGGCGCTGAGGACGCCGGGGGCACGGCAGGATGACTGGTCTCTATGAAACGCTTTCTTGATATAGCTCGGCGCTATGGTGTGGCCGCGCTGGCAGTCGGGATCGCGCTCGGGCTCAAGCTGCTGCTGGACCCCTTGATCACGGAGCAGTCGCCCTTCCTGCTGTTGGCCGGTGCTGTAGTGGTCGGCGCCTGGTTCGGCGGCCTGGGTCCTGGACTGCTGGCCACAGCCCTCGGTGCCTTGAGCGCCGATTATTTCTTCTTGCCCCCGGAAGGCTCTCTTACGGGGTTGGAGGTGGCGTTCTGGCCGCTACTCTTGTTCACGCTGCAGGGGATACTTATCAGTGTGCTTGTCGAGGCCCTGCGGTCGGCCAGGGATCGTGCCGAGCGGAGCACGCGCGAGGCCAGGAGCCATGAGGAGAGCCTGCGCGAGAGCGAGGAGCGTTTCCGGCTGATGGTCGAGGGGGTGAAGGACTACGCGATCTTCATGCTCGACCCGGCAGGGCACGTAACCACGTGGAACGACGGCGCCGAGCGCAGAGTAGGTTACGAGGAAGAGCAGATCCTGGGCCGGCACTTCTCATCCTTCTACCCGGACGAAGACGTGGCGCGCGGCCACCCTGAGGAGGTACTGCGCGCGGCGCTGAAAGAGGGCCGCTACATAGAGGAGGGGCCGAGGGTCCGCGAGGACGGTTCCAGGTTCTGGGCCAGCGCCGTCACCACCGCCCTAAGGGACAGGAAAGGTAACCTCAAGGGCTTCTGTATGGTGGTGCACGACATCACGGAGCGCAAGCGCACGGATGAGGTGCTGCGCTTTCTGGCCGAGAGCGGCGCGACGCTCGCTTCCTCGCTCGACTACAGGACCACGCTGGCCAACGTGGCCCGCCTCGCGGTGCCTACCCTCGCCGACTGGTGCGCCGTCGACGTCATGGAGGAGGACGGTTCCCTCGAGAGGCTCGCCGTGGAGCACCCCGACCCCGAGAAGGTCGCGCTCGCCTACGAGCTGCAAGAGCGCTACCCCTCAGATCCCGAGACGACACAGGGTATTCGCAAGGTGCTCGAAACCGGCGAGCCAGACATGATGGCCGAGATACCCGAGGAGCTCATGGACGAGGCAGCCGTGGACCCCGAGCACAGGGCGATCATGAGGGAGCTTGGCCTGGGGTCCTACATGGTGGTGCCGATGGTCGCCAGAGGCAGGCGTCACGGGGCGATCACGCTGGTGTCGGCCGAGTCGGGGCGGCGTTACGAGGAAGCAGACCTGAGACTGGCCGAGGAGCTGGCAAGGCGGGCCGCCCTGGCGGTTGACAACGCGAAGCTCTACGAGGAGGCGCAGAGGGAGATCGCCGAGCGCAAGGAGGTTGAGGGCCGGCTGAAGGAGGCCGAGGCCCGCTTCCGGACGCTCGTGGAGCATATACCGGCCACGACCTATATGGAGGCCGCCGATAGCAAGGGGCGGGGAACGGACTTCCTCTACATGAGCCCGCAGATCGAGGCCGTGCTCGGCTACTCGCCCGCGGAGTGGATGGCCGACCCAGAGCTGTTCGCGAGGATACTCCATCCCGACGACCGCGAGCGGGTCCTGGCCGAGGACGCCAGGACCGCCAAGACGGGCGAACCCTTCAGGATGGAGTACAGGCATCTGGCCAGGGATGGCTCGGTCGTATGGATGCGCGATGAGGCGGTCCTGGTTCGTGACCATGAGGGTAAGCCCCTGTACTGGCTGGGAGTCCAGTTCGACATTACCGACCGCAGGGAGATAGAGGAGGCTCTCCGACGGAGCGAGGGGCGTTACAAGACGGTGGTCAAGCAGGCGGCCGAGGGGATCTTCGTCGTCGAAATCGACACCAAGCTCATACTCGAAGCGAACGCCGCGTACCGCAATCTGCTGGGTTACACAGCCCAGGATATGCTCGGGCTCGGGCTTACCCTCTATGACGTCGTCGCGCACGACCGCGAAAGCGTCGACGACTACGTCAGGCAGATCCTGGAGGAGAGGGTCCACTTTATAGGAGAGCGGCGTCACCGAAGGAAGGACGGCTCGCTGGTGGACGTCGAGGTCAGCTCAAGTGTGATCTCCTATGGTGGCGGCGAGGCATTGTGCGTCATCGTCCACGATATGACAGAGCGCAAACGTTCCGCGGAGCGTCTGCAGCGCAGCCTGGACGCCCTGCTCGGCCTCTACGAAGCGGGCCAGATCCTGAGCTCCAGCCTGGAGCGGGAGGAGATCGGCTCGCGACTCCTCGAGATAGCGCGCCACGTCTCCAACCTCACCGCCGCGGTGATCAGTATCCCCGACGAGGAGGGAGAACTGCGCATCTGGCGCTCCACCGGCCTGGAGGTGCTGTGGCAGCAGGCACGCTTCTCCCCCGAGGCCGTGGCGGCCCGCCAGAGGGTGCTGGAGACCAGGAAGCACCAGGCCGTCAGGTTGCAGCAGCCTGGAGATGCGGACGGAGTCGATCTGGTTGGTCTGAACCTTCCCCTGCTGGTGCGGGGCCGGCTCATCGGTGTGCTCGAAGCGTACGGCCCGGAAGCCCTGATGGAGAGGCAGAACGAGGAGACCCTGATCAGCCTCGCCAACCAGGGCGCCAGCGCCCTGGAGAACGCGCGCCTATACGCGGAGCTGGCCAAGCGTGAGAACCAGCTGCAGGATCTGCTCAGGAAGCTGATCACCGCCCAGGAAGAGGAGCGCCGCAAGGTATCTTACGAGGTGCACGACGGTCTCGCCCAGACTGCCGCAGGGGCCCACCAGCTCCTGCAGGCCTTTGCCAGGCAGCACCCGCCCGACTCAGAGAAGGGACGCAAAGACCTGGAGCGGGTCCTGGAGCGGGTGCAGCAGACGGTCGGCGAGGCACGGTACGTCATAGCCGATCTCAGGCCCACCGCGCTCGACGATCTCGGGCTGGGTGCCGCCGTGCGCCTGCAGGTCGAGAAGCTCAGAAGCGAAGGCTCCCAGGTAGACTACGAGGAAGCGCTGGGAGACGAGCGTCTGCCGTCAGAGGTCGAGACGGCGCTTTTCCGGGTCACGCAGGAGGCCCTCACCAACGTCTACAAGCACGCACCCTCCGCGCGGGTAAAGATCACGCTCCAGCGCCTGAACAACAGCGTTCGCCTGAACGTGCGGGATTGGGGGCCCGGCTTCAACCCGGAGAAGACTCCCGACGGGGGCGGACCCGGCGAGCGTCTGGGCCTCTCCAGCATGCGCGAGAGGGTGGCCCTGCTCGGCGGCAACCTGGAAGTCCACAGCCGGCCTGGAGAAGGCACCGAAGTGGTGGCAGAGATACCAACGATCCAGCTAGACGGCAAGGGGAGGTAGGGGAATTGTGAATGGTGAATTGAGAACTGGGAACGGGGAAGGTGCATCAGCGTCGAAGGTTGCACGCATCCTCATCGCGGACGATCATGCCTTGGTTAGAGAGGGCTTGAGAACTATGCTCTCCGGAGAAGAAGGTATCGAAGTCATAGGCGAAGCTAAGGATGGACAACAGGCTCTTGTCCTCTGCAGGGAACACAAACCAGACCTCGTGCTCATGGATGTGAGGATGCCTGTAATGGATGGCCTCGAAGCGACCAGGAAGATCAAGGCCGAGATGCCCAGGACATCTGTGATGATGGTCACCATGCACGAGAACCCTGACTACCTCTTTGAGGCGGTGAAGGCAGGAGCGGCGGGCTACGTCTTGAAGGACGCTTCCGGGGAGAGGATCCTTAGCGCGGTGAGGAGGACCTTAGAAGGAGAGTCGCCCCTGAACCAGGAGCTGGCGATGCGGTTGCTGAGGAGGGTGGCGAAGGAGCGTAGCGGTTCCGGTGGGGAAGGGTCTGGAGTGGAATCCAGGGAGACCACAGAGGAGACACGCGGGGAAGGGGAGGAGTTCCTGGTGACGCGTCCTGAGGCACCTCGACCTGAGCCCCAACAGGACGACTCGAGCGGATCTGGCTCACCAGAGGGAGCCGCGCAGATAGAGAGCCTGACCCCGAGGGAGGTCGAGGTATTGAAGCTTCTGAGCCAGGGACAGACCAACCCCGAGATCGCCCAGAACCTCCTCTTCAGCGTGAGCACTGTAAAGTCGCAGGTACGGAGTATCCTCTCCAAGCTGGGAGTATCGGACCGTACCCAGGCAGCCGTCCGCGCCATCGAGTTCAGACTGACAGTCTCCAGCTTTGACTAGGGTTTGCAAAGAGGTTTTCAACCTCTTTGCAAGCATTTCAGCTAGTCAGCATTTCAGCTTACGCAGGCGAGACCCTGGCTGGCTGACATGCTAACCCCGGCGCAGGCGGACCTTGAAGAAGTCGAAGAGGACGCGGACGACGGCGAGGGCGGGGACGGCGAAGATTATCCCGGCGAGGCCTGCGATTTCGCCGCCCGCGATAACGGCGAGGAGAACCACGATGGGGTGCACCTGGAGAGCCTGGCCCTGGATGCGGGGGGTCAAGAAGTTGCCTTCGAGCTGTTGGATCAAGACGTAGGCCACGATCGTCAGGATGGCGGTGGTCGTCGAAGACTCGAAGTGAGGGGAGCCGAAGACGAGGGCCACGATGACCGCGGGTATACCCCCCAGGAAAGCGCCAAGGTAGGGGATGATCGCCGTGAGAGACACCCACACGCCGAGCAGTATGGCGTAGCGCACGCCGAGCAGATATAGCGCCACCGCGGCCAGGACGCCCTGGATCATAACCACGAAGACGAGTCCGCCCAGATAGCGCGAGAGCGACTCGCCGAAGGCTTCCCACAGGTCGCGGGCGTCGTGGCGGTAGTGAGTCGGTATGGCCTTCAGAAAGGTCGCCTTCACCTTCCGTACGTCGACCAGAAGGTAGATCGCGACGAAGAGTATGCCGAAGAGCGTTACGCCGAAGTTGAAAGCTCTGGGGATAAACCCGAGGGTGCTCCTGAGCAGGTTCTCGGTAAGGTTCTGGGCGCGGTCGAAGAGGTCGGTGACCAGCCTCTTGCCGAACTCTTCGGGGTCAGAGCCAGGTATCAGCTGGCGTTCGTTGAGTGCGTTTATCACGTCGATCAAGAGCTGGTTGGCGCTGTTGGCGATGCGTGGCGTGTTCCTTACCAGGGTGCTCAATTGCTCCACCAGGAGCGGCACGAGCAAGAAGAACCCTAAAGAGATCAAGCCGAGCATGGCCACAACGGTCAGCAGGATCGCCAGCCCCCTCGGCATGAAGTGCGAGAGCGCCCGCACCGGAAACGAGAGCACGATGGCGAGCGCCACCCCCCCGAGCGCCACAGCGGGAACGGTCGGCGCCGCGTACAAAAGGAGCGCGAACAGGACAACCCCCACGACGACGATGCCGATCCAGATCCGCGGAGAGACAAGGATGGGGGTCATGCGGCCGCGGGACGCCGATTTGGCTTTCTGATCTTTGTTCTGCGGCTTCCGGGCCCTCTCCCTGGCCCACCTGTCTCTCCTCATCGTCTCCGGTTCTCTCCGAGTACGCGGTTACAAACCGTATTCTACGGCAAGGGAAGCTTTATCAGGAGCCTAACCCCTGCGGCCCGAGGCGTAGAGGCCTTCGAGGCCCGAGGTGCCCTCGAAGACGATGAACACAGCCTCTCAACAAGAGAGCTGACATGCTGAGAGGCGAAGGTGGTGCGTGCTGACCTGCTAAAATGCGCCGCTTGCGCGGGCATCTATGCGCCCGATGGTTTCTTATGCACAAGGAGATTCAGATGGACCAGCAGAGAGTTCTCATCACCGGGGGGGCCGGGTTTCTGGGGATCAACCTCACGAGGCACCTCCTCTCCCGGGGCTACGCCGTGGCCTCTCTTGATGTGGAGGAGTTCGACTATCCGGAGCGCGACCGGCTCGAGATCATCAAGGGCGACATCAGGAACAAAGCCCTGGTAGACCGGGCGGTAGAGGGCGCCGACTTCGTCGTCCACACTGCGGCGGCCTTGCCGCTGTATTCGCCCGAGGACATCTACACCACCGACGTGGAGGGCACCCGCAACGTCCTCGATGCTTCTCTGCGGCACGGCGTAGAGCGTTTCGTGCACGTCTCCTCGACCGCAGTCTACGGGATACCCGACCACCATCCCCTCTACGAGACGGACAGGCTGGACGGCGTGGGGCCTTACGGGCAGGCCAAGATCCAGGCCGAGATGATCTGCCTGGAGTACCGCGCCAAGGGCCTTACGGTCCCCATCATCCGGCCCAAGTCGTTCGTCGGGCCGGAGCGTCTCGGCGTCTTTGCGCTCCTCTACGACTGGGCTTACACGGGACACAACTTCCCCATGATCGGCTCGGGGAAAAACCGCTACCAGCTACTCGACGTCGAAGACCTCTGCGACGCGATAACCCTGACCATGACCCTCCCCGAGGAGCAGGTCAACGACACCTTCAACATCGGCGCCGGCGAGTTCACGACGATGAAGGAGGATTACCAGGCGGTCCTCGACTACGCGGGCCACGGGAAGAAGGTGGTCGGCTTCCCAGCAGCGCCGGCCATCTGGGGCCTGCGCATACTCGACCGGCTGAAGCTCTCGCCCCTCTACAAGTGGGTCTACGAGACAGCCTCCAAGGACTCCTTCGTCTCCATAGAGAAGGCACAGAGACAGCTAGACTACGCACCCAAGTTCTCCAACAAGGAGGCCCTCATCCGGAACTTCCGCTGGTACCTGAATCACCTGAACGAGTTCGAGAACGCCTCCGGCGTCTCGCACAGGGTGCCGTGGAAGCAGGGAGCGGTCGGATTGCTCAAGAGGTTCTTTTAGAGATGAAGGTTTCAGGCTTCAGGTTTCAGGAAACGCTACCTTTGTCGAGCAGCGATGCGGCGGATTGGTCTAGCATCCATTCTAGTTCGCCTGCGGGTTGAATGAGGCTGGCCGGGTAGGCGCGTGGGTCTGCGCCTTCTTCGAGGATCTTCTCGATCGCCTCTGCCTTGTCTTCGCCTGCGACCAGGAAGACGACCGCCTGCGCTGCGTTTATGACGGGCACGGTGAGCGTGATGCGGGTGGTATCCAGCTTGAGCACGGGGTTCGCCACGACCAGGCTGTCGTGGACTTCGAGCGCCGGGGTCTCGGGGAAGAGGCTCGCCGTGTGGCCGTCGCGGCCGAGGCCAAGCAGGATCAGGTCGAACCGGGGAACTCTCTCCGCGCCGAAGAACGTCCGCAACTCCTTTTCGTAGGCATTCGCCGCCTCATCCGGCGGCAACTCGCCGCGCATCCTGTGGACGCTGCCGATGGGGACGTGGTCGAGGAGCGTCTCGCTGGCCAACTTGTAGTTCGAGTCGTCGTGATCGGGCGGGACGGGGCGCTCGTCGCCGAAGAAGATGTGGACCCTGCTCCAGTCTATCCGGCCGGCGTACTCACGGGCCAGGACCCCGTACATGGCCTTGGGAGTCGAGCCGCCGGCGAGCACGACGGCGAAACGCCCGAGCTCCTCGATGGCCTCCCCGGCCTTCGCCGCGAACTCGCCCGCGGCGGCTCCGGCTAGCTCTTCAGGACCCTCGTAGACGTGGATGCTCAAAGGTCGAGTATCTCGACGACCTTACGCAGGGCACCAACGTAGGCTTCGTCGTGTCCGCGATAGCGCAGCTCTTCTCCGACCAGGACTCCCAGGTCGAAGGAGCCGAGGTGGACGGTGCGCTCGGCGAGAAGTTCGTCTCCCCGCATCACGGTGGTCCTTACGTCGGAGAGCTCGCGGTGGCGCGAGACCTGGAAGCTGTACTCGGAGGAGTGAAGCCGGATGCGCCGCAGCCTGGCGTCGGGTGAATCGGGGGAGAGCGTGACGGAGATATCGCCGGAGAACTGTATATTCTGGCCGTTACGGCCCTCGGGCTCCCATCCCAGGGTGGAGGCGAGCCAGCCGACGAGCAGCAGGGCCCTGTTCTCCCCGCCGGGCGCGTAGAGGACCTCTGCGCTTTCGATCTTTTCGAGATCCCCCGCCCGCTCCGGGGCGCCGAAGGTGTCGGCGAGCAGCGAACGCCAGGGCGAGAGCCCGACCCACTGCAGATCCCCTATGGCCGGCATCTCAGGGTCTGCGACGAGGTCGGCGATCTCGCGCAGGCAGGCCTCGTGGCTCTCCGAGGCTGCCGAGTCAACTATAACCCGGTCCGCGAGATCGGCCATCGCCGCGAACTCGGGCGAGCGGGGCGAGAACTCGCCCGGGTACCAGAGGAAGACGGGAAGGTCGGGGATGAGGAGCGGTCCGGCGAGGCTCTCCAGGTGCGCAGCCGGAGGACCTTCGGCGTGTATGGTCACCTGCTCGGCGCAGACCTGCGCGCTGCTACCACCCCTGGCGTGACAGAAGGCCGAAAGCCCTACGTCAACGTTCGGTTCGCCTTCGGGATCGGCGATTAATACCACGGCCCGCGCGGGGTGGCGTCCTGCCAGCTTCGAGACCGAGTCGGTGACCTCGTTTGCCGACCCCTCATCTGTGACCACGATCAGGTTGAGCACGCTGGAGCGGAGGGCTAGCGTCCCGTCGTCGTTCGTGCGCAGTTTGCCGAGCTCGCGCTCTACCTGTCCTACGCTCATCTTTCCACCGCCAGGAGCCTGGCGCGACTCCCCGATCACGGCCTCCTCCATTCCCTTCCGTCCCGCTCGAGGAGCGCGTCGGCCTCCTGTGGTCCCCAGGACCCGGCCGGATAGAACGACACCTCCCGTTTCTGTGACCAGTGGTGCATCACGGGGTCGAGGATCTTCCACGCGCCCTCCGCCTCGTCGGCGCGGATAAAGAGCGTGGGATCTCCTAGCATCAGGTCGAGGAGGAGCCGCTGGTAGGCGTCGGGGGCTTCCTCGAGGAAGGCCGTACCGTAGAGCAGATCCATGTTCACCGAGCTGACCTCGAAGCCGGTGCCGGGGACTTTGGCCCCGATCTTCAGGGAGAGGCCCTCATCCGGCTGGATGCGGATGACGAGGACGTTCGGCGCGAGACCCTCGGTATCGTCGCGGGCGAAGGGGGTATGGGGCGAGGAGTGGAACTGGATCGCCACCTCCGTTGCCTTCTTCGGGAGCCTCTTGCCCGCCCTGATGTAGAAAGGAACCCTCGCCCACCGCCAGTTGTCCACGAACACCTTGAGCGCGACGAACGTCTCGGTTACCGACTCGGGGTCGACGTTATTCTCCTCGCGGTAGCCGGGGACCTCTTCACCCCACACCCAGCCTCTCTCGTACTGCCCGCGCACCGCGTAGTCCTCCACCTCGTCTTCGGGGATGGGACGGACGGCTCTCAAGACCTTCACCTTCTCCTCGCGCACCGACTCGGCGTCGAAGGTCACGGGCGGCTCCATCGCCGTAAGGCAGAGAACCTGCATGACGTGGTTCTGGACGATGTCGCGCATGGCGCCCGCTTCCTCGTAGAAAGCCCCGCGGGTGCCCACCCCTATATCTTCTGCGACCGTGATCTGGACGTGATCGACGTAGTGCTGGTTCCAGACCGGCTCGAAGATGCCGTTGGCGAACCTCAGGGCGAGGATGTTCTGGACCGTCTCCTTGCCGAGGTAGTGGTCGATGCGGTAGATCTGGGTCTCATCGAAGTACCGCTGGAGCTCCGCATTGAGCTCCTCGGCGCTCTCCAGATCCCGCCCAAAAGGCTTCTCTACGACCAGCCTCGACCAGCCGCCGTCATCTCCCTCATTCAATCCAGCCTCACCCAGGTTCTCCACTATGGCGGGAAACAGCGAAGGCGAAGACGATAGGTAGAAGGCCCTGTTCCCCTGCGTTCCCCGCTCGCTATCCAGCCTCTTCAAGAGCTCCTTGAGTTCGTCGTAGGTCTCCGGCATCTTCGAGTCGCCGGGCATGTAGAAGAAACCGTTTGAAAAGGACTCCCAGACGTCGTCGGAGACCTCCCCGGATCGCTGCTCCTCGAGCGCCTTGCGGAGCTTCCCCCTGAACTCTTCGTGGCTCATCTCGGTCCGAGAGATACCGACGACCGCGAACTCGAGCGGCAGCCTCCTCTGGGCGGCGAGATCGTAGAGAGCCGGGACCAGCTTGCGGGCGGTAAGGTCTCCGGAAGCGCCGAAGATCACCATTACCCCGGGCTCGGGCACGCGAGGGAGCCTCTGTTCGTCCCTGAGAACGTTCTGCAGAACTTGCGTATCGGCCATCGTCTGGCTACTTTTCTTGCTCTGTCGCGGCTTCTTTGATGGCGTGCCCGCCGAACTCGCCGCGCAGGGCGGCTATGACCTTCATGGCGAAGGAATCGTCCTGGCGGGAGGCGAAGCGGGCGAAGAGGGAGCCTGCTATGGCGTTCGCAGGTACGTCCTCTTGTATCGCTTCGAAGACGGTCCAGCGTCCCTCGCCGGAGTCCTCGACGTAGCCGGTGATACTGTCCAGGTGGGCGTCTTTCTCGAAGGCGCTCTCGGCGAGTTCGAGTAGCCAGCTACGGACGACGCTGCCCTGGTTCCAGAGGCTGGAGAGGGCCCTGAGGTCGTAGTCGTAGCGGGACTTCTGGAGTATCTCGAACCCTTCGGCGTAGGCCTGCAGCATCCCATACTCGACGCCGTTGTGGACCATCTTGGCGAAGTGACCG
>Ga0126312_10002643_pt1 | contig 11995 bp, 9 predicted proteins | sample Plot104A_FD_92537 | JGI IMG/M metagenome (GOLD analysis project Ga0126312, IMG submission 92537) | Serpentine soil microbial communities from UC McLaughlin Reserve, CA, USA - Plot104A | ecosystem: Environmental > Terrestrial > Soil > Grasslands | place: USA: UC McLaughlin Reserve, Lake County... | reverse complement strand
GGACCGCCGCCCGCGGGCAGAACCGGCGGCGAGTAGTTGGCCACGTCGCGGACGGCGAGCTGGTAGAGCGCCAGGTCGTAGTGCGACTTCTGGAGCGGCTCCGGGGCAGGCAGGATCACGTCCGCGTACCTCGTCGTCTCGTTGACGTAGAGGTCGACCGAGAGCATGAACTCGAGCGACTCGATCGCCGGCTCGAGCCGGGCGCTGTTGGGTGTGGAGACGACCGGATTGCCTGCAACCGTGACCAGCGCCCGGACCTGGCCCTCGCCCGGCGTGTCGATCTCCTCCGCCAGGCAGGCCACGGGTAGCTCCCCGTAGGCCTCCTGCAGTCCTCGCACGCGGCTGTGCCAGCGGCCGAGGCGCACGCCCTTGCCCCGTCCGGGCTCGCCGGTGGAGTTCTTCTGGGCGGCCGCGGCCAGCGTGAACATCGCGCCGCCCTCGCGGTCGAGGTTGCCCGTCAGCACGTTCACCACGTCCACCAGCCAGCTGGCCAGCGTCCCGAACTCCTGGGTGGTGGTCCCGATCCTCGCGTAGACGGCGGCCCGCTTCGCCGATGCGAGCTCGCGGGCGATGCGGCGGATCTCCTCGGCCTCGACCGCGCACGCCCGCGCCACCCGCTCGGGCGGAAACTCGCGCACGAGCGCCCGCACTTCCTGAAGGCCGTTCGTATGGTCCGCCAGTCCGCCGGGCTCGTCCAACCCCTCCTCGACCAGCGTGCAGGCGATCCCGAGCAGCAGGTGGGCGTCGGCGCCCGGACGGATGAAGTGGTGCTCGTCCGCCTCCTCGGCGGTGCGGCTGCGCCGGGGGTCGATCACGACGACCTTGCCGCCTCGCTCGCGGATGCCGCGCAGGCGTCCGCGCATGTCCGGGGCGGTGAGCAGGCTGCCGTTCGAGACGAGCGGGTTCGCGCCGAGGATCAGGAAGTGGTCCGTCCGGTCCACGTCCGGGACCGGGATGCTCAACATCGTGCCGAACATGAGGCCGGCGGAGACCTGCTTCGGCATCTGGTCGACCGTGCTCGCGGAGTAGACGTTCCGGGAACCGAGGGCCCGGAGCCAGACCGGGCCGTAGACCATCGCCGAGAGGTTGTGGGCGTTCGGGTTGCCGAGGTAGACGGCCGCGGCATTGCGCCCGCCCCGCTCGAGGATGGGCGGGAGCCGCCGGTCGATCTCGTCGAAGGCGTCCTCCCAGCTCGCCTCGACGAGCTCGCCGTCGCGGCGCACGAGTGGGGTCGTGAGGCGGTCGGGATCCTCCTGCAGCTCCTTCAGCCCATAGGCCTTCGGGCAGATGAAGCCATGGCTGAGCACGTCCCGCTCGTCGCCGCGGATCGAGACGACCTCGCTCCCCTCGGTCTCGATCTCGAGGCCGCACGTCGCCTCGCAGAAGGGACAGGTGCGGTAGTGGACCGCCACGGCCGGGACCCTACAGCCGCAGCTCGATCCAGAGCGCACGGGCCCGGGCAAGGAGCGAGCCGTCGGCGTCGAACAGTGCCACCCCGGCGTGGCGCTTGCGGCCTTCGACCTCGAGCGGCCAGGAGACAAGGGCGTGCCCCCGACCGGCTACGACCGGCGCTTCGACACATGCCGTGAGTCGGGCCAGGACCGCCGGCGGGCCCTCGCCGAAGTTCGCGATCGGTGCGCTCGTCGGGCAATCTAGGGCGCCCCAGACGCACTCGGGGCGGACGAGGCCGTCGGCGTCCGCGAGGGAACGGTCGGGCGTCCATGCCGCGGCGAACAGTTCGCCGTCAGCGAGCCTGCCGGGGAACAGCCGATAGCCGTCGCCCGGCTCGCGGGCGGGACCGCAGATCACGCATGTGGGGAAGGGATGCCGCGAGCTCCAGCGCTCGTAGCCGGCCCGGGCGGCCGCGTCGGCCGCATCCGGGTCGACCGGCTCGGGGGGCTCCAGGTCGAGCTCGGCCGCTCGTCCTTCGGCCACCAGCCTGTCCTCGTCGTAGAGCGAGACGCGGCCTCTGCCGAGCTCGACGTCGAGCGGCGAGTCCAGGGGCGGAGGCGCGCGTAGCGACACCTCCGCGACCTCCGCGTCGAGGAGACCTGCCACCAGCCCGCAGGTGTAGCCGCCGTTGGCCGAGTCCGGCGGACCGTTGAATCGAGCCGGGATGACGATAGTCGCCGCCATCAATCCCGCCGGTACAGCGCGTAGAGGGCCCCACAGAGCGCCAGTGCCGCGCCCAGATAGGCCGTCTCCACCTGGAGGACGCGATCGTCGAAGTTGACCAGCACGAGGAAGAGCGCGAAGGCGGCCGCGGTGGCGACCCAGCAGCTGCTGGCGGCCCGCGCCAACGCACGCGCAAGCAGGGCCTGATTCAGCGTGGCCGCCGACAGGTAGAGGCCCATGCCGAGCGAGATCAGGACCAGGCCGCCGCGGTCGTACTCGCCCGAGCCCCCGAATACGACCCCCATCAGCGCCGGTCCGGCGGCGAGCATCACCAGGGCCACGCAGCCGGCGAACGCGGCGATGGCGGTGAGCGTGATGTTGACGCTGCGCCGGAACGGGTCGGACTCGCCCCCCGCTCGGAGCCGCGTGAGATGGGGGAGGATCGAGGTCTGGATCGCCTGGAAGAGCTGAAGCGGGGCGCGGGCGATCAGCAACACGTTGAAGACGAATCCGGCCAGCGCTGCGCCCTGGTCGCCATCGCTGACCTTGACGAGCAGCGGCCCGGCGTTCAGGAAGGTCTGCTCGGACAGCATGATCAGCAGCACGGCGACCGCGAACCCGGCGCCGCGCGCGAGGGTGAACTCGGGCTCGCCGGCCGCCTCGGCTTCCGGGTCCGCCGCCGCTTCCTGAGGACCGAGGACGGGGGCCTGCCGGCGAAGCCGTCGACCCAGCGCCCACGGAACAACGGCCAGCGACACGAGCGGCGCCGCCACCATCCCGAGCGCCACTGCGGTCTGACCCTCCGCGATCCCCACGGTCACGGCCAGCGCGAACAGGCAGCGTGAGGTGGCCTCCATCAGGACGAGCCCCCCGTAGAGCCCGAAGCGGTGGTGCCCGGCGAGGAATCCGCGCGCGAAGTAGCTCGCCGCGTAGGCGAGCACGGAGGCGATGAGGATCCAGTAGAGCGCCTCGGCGCCGCCGAGGAGGTCGTCCTGCAGCGGTCCGCGCAACGCCAGCGCCGTGGCGGCGAAGACCAGGCCGAGCGCGAGCTGGATCGTGGCGGCTATCCGCAGGTGCTCGTTGCCGCTGATGCCGCGCGCGTCGCGGTCGGCGATCGTGCGCGAGAGGAGCTGCTCCACGGGCCGGTAGAGCACCGACACCGTGATGAAGATCGCCGACCACAGAAGCGTGATCTGGCCGTACTGCGACGCGGGCAGCGCGTAGCTCGCGAGCGAGAAGTAGGCGAAGGTGATCAGCCCGGTCGTGCCGATCCCCGCGGAGAGGATCGCCGCGCCGCGGCCGTACCCGGACCGCTGGGGAGCCTTAACCGATTCGGACAAGCAGCATGGTCCAGGGGAAGGGGGCGCGCGTCTCCTCCACCTCGCCGTAGCGCGAGAGGAGCGACACGAACGCCCGCCTGGACCAGTGGTTCAGGTGCCCGGGGGTGTTGCCCAGCGAGCGCCAGTAGGCGCCGCGGGCCATGTTGAGGCCGCGCCAGAGAGGCTCCCGCGGCACCGACACGAGCAGCCGCCGGCGCGCCACCCGCGCCATCTCGGAGAGCGTCGCCTCCGGCTCCGGCACGTGCTCGAGCACCTCGATCGCGGCCGCCAGGTCGAACTCGTCGTCGGCGAACGAGAGCGAAGTGGCCTCCTCCGTGCGGAACTCGAGGTTGCCGCGGCGGCGCGTCTCCCACTCCGAGCGCAGCTTCGGGTCGTCGAGGTCGATGCCCACCACGCGGCCGTCGCCGAGTCGCTCCGCCCACTGCTCCGTGAGCACGCCCTCACCGCAGCCCACGTCGAGAGCCGACTCCGGCCGGGCCCGCTCCCAGAGCTCATCGAGGTCCCGGTGGAAGCCCGCCATCAACCGTTTGACCACCGGATTGGAGGAGCCGTACTTGTCGAAGGTGTTGCCGGTCGGCACCTCTGGGGCAGCCACCCCGCCGCTCATGCCCCGATCGTCTCCGTCCCCTGGGTCGTCTTGCCGGTCGCGCGGCCCGCCTGCGCGCCCGTCGTGGCCTCCTGACCTGTGGCGTCCTCGCCGGGCTCGTAGTGCGAGGGCGCCACCCCGACCTGAAGCTCCACGCGCCTGACCCGCTCGAGGATCCGCTGCTGCAGCACCCGGCTGCCCGCGAGGATGTCCCCGAGCACGCCGAGCGCCGCGAACTGGACCGCGACGATGAACAGCGTGGAGCCGAGGATCAGGGACTGGATGTGCCCCTGGCCGTCGCCGAAGAAGAAGAACCACAGGAAGCGGGCCCAGATCACCCCGCCGACCAGCGCCGTCAGAGCGGCCGCCGCGAGGAACGCCCGCAGCGGCTCGTAAAGCGTGTAGATGCGGAAGATCGAGGTGGTGTTGCGGCGGACGTAGGCCCACATCGACGGGAACAGCCGCGACGGCCGCGTCTGCGGGTTCGTCCTGATCGGGACGTGCTCGACCGCCACGAGCATCTTCCCGGCCTGGATGATCGTCTCGAGCGTGTAGGTGAACTTGGAGACGACCTGTACCTGGAGGGCGGCCTCGCGGTTGTAGGCGCGGAAGCCGGAGGTCGTGTCGGGGACGCGGGTCCCGGAAGCGCGCCGCACCACCACGCTGCCCAGGCGCTGGAGGCGCTTCTTGAGCGGCGAGAAGTGCTCGATCTTGTCGGTCTCGCGATCGCCGATGACCATGTCCGCCTCGCCGGCGAGGATGGGCGCGACGAGCTTGGGGATGTCGCCGCCGTGGTACTGGTTGTCGGCGTCCGTGTTGACGATCACGTCGGCGCCAAGCTTCAGGCATGCGTCGAGCCCGGCCTGGAAGGCGGCCGCGAGACCCTTGTTGTTGGTGAGCCGGACGACGTGGTGCACGCCGTTGGCGCGGGCCACCGCGATCGTCTCGTCCTCCGAGCCGTCGTCGATCACGAGCCACTCGACCTCGTCGAAACCCTGCACGGAACGGGGGATCTGGGCGAGCGTCTCGGGGAGCTGACTTGCCTCGTTGAAGCAGGGGATCTGGACGATCAGCTTCATCTCGTGACCCGCGTAGCGTAGAGACTCGACCCGCCTTCACCGCACTTTCACATTCAGGTTGTCGGTAACGAAACGACAACATCGTCTGCTACGGTGGCCCGCGTCCCCGACCTCGTTACGGAGCACCGTCGATGACCACCGTTCTCGCATACCTGGATCCCGGCAGCGGGAGCATGATCCTCCAGATCATCGCTGGAGGCCTCGCTGCAGTAGCGGTCACCGCCAAGCTCTACTGGAATCGGCTGCTGAGGTTCCTTCGCATCAAGAAGGACGATCCGCAGGCCGAGGCCGCTTCCAAGCCGGACTCCGCCTAGGGCCTTCGCGCGCCGACGCAGGCGCGCTCCTTCTACACTTCGCCGCCGCCCACGCGCATAGTCGTGCGTGCGGGGGGCGGCTCTCTCCTGCGCGATGTCCACTCCTCCCTCCAAGACGTCCGGCCCGTCCGGCATAGAGCCGGGCTCGTTCCGCGACCCGGAAAGCCGGGTCTTCTACGCGGGGGACGAGATCTATCGGGCGCTCTCGAAGGAGGGGCTCGAGGACTTCGAGGCGCTCGCGGCGACGGGCCTCCTCGACGACCCGCGCATCGTCCGCACCGAGCGAGCGGACGGAGCACCTGCCGCGGCCGACGTGCTTCCCACCGAGACCGCGGGAGTGCTCAGGCACGAGCTGATCCCGTTCGTCTCCTACCCCTACGAGTGGACCTTCTCGATGCTGAAGGACGCGGCGCTGCTGCAGCTCGACCTGCTGCTGGCCGCGCTGGATCACGACCTGATCCTCAAGGATTCGAGCCCCTACAACGTGCAGTTCAAGGGGGGCAGGGCGGTCTTCATCGATATCGGGGCGTTCGAGCGCGTGCGTGAGGGCGAGCCCTGGGTCGGCTATCGCCAGTTCTGCATGCTCTACCTCTATCCGCTGCTGCTCCAGGCGGTGAAGGGCGTCCCCTTCCAACCCTGGCTGCGCGGTTCGATCGACGGGATCACCCCGGCCCAGATGCGGGGAGTCATGTCCTTCAGGGACCGCTTCCGGCGTGGGCTCACCACGAACGTCTTCCTGCACGCCCGCCTCGAGGAGCGCTATGCCGACAAGCCGCGTGAGACCAAGCAGGAGGTCAAGCGCGCCGGGATGGGCAAGCAACTGATCCTGGCCAACATCCGCAAGATGCGGAAGCTCGTCGACCGCCTCGCGTGGAACCCGCACGAGGGGGTCTGGGTCGCCTACGGGGAGCGCAACACCTACACCGACGACGACGCAAAGCGCAAGGACGACTTCGTTCGCGAGGTCGCCACCTCGAAGCAATGGCGGCTCGTCTGGGACATCGGTTGCAACAATGGACGCTACTCCCGGATCGCCTCCGAGGGCGCGCGATACGTGGTCGCCGTGGACGCCGACCAGGGCCCCGTGGAGCTGCTCTACCGCGAGCTGCGGGACGCCGGGGTCGAGAGGATCCTGCCCCTGACGATGAACCTCGCCGACCCCTCGCCGGGCCTCGGCTGGCGGGGGCTCGAGCGCAAGGCTCTGCCCGAGCGCGGGCGGCCGGAGCTCGTCCTCGCCCTGGCGCTCGTCCATCACGTCGCGATCGGCGCCAACGTCCCCGTCAGGGAGATCGTCGACTGGCTCGCGGCGCTGGGGAGCGCCGTCGTGATCGAGTTCCCCACGCGCGAGGACCCGATGGTGCAGAAGCTGCTGGCGCCAAAGCGCGAGGGCCTGCACCCGGACTACGAGCTCGGGTTCTTCGAGCGCTGCCTCGGCGAGGCGTTCGACGTGCAGCGGAGCGAGCGGCTCGGGTCGGGCACTCGGGTCCTCTACTTCGCAACGCCCACGCGGGCATGAGCACCGCCGAGGCGGCGGCCACCCCCGAGCGGGCCTCGGCGCGCAGCGAGTTCTGGAAGGGAGTCCTCTGGGACTTCGCCCATCTGGCCGTGCTGTCCGCCTTCGCGATAGCCCAGCCGCTCTTCAACCTGCTCTCGGACAACCCGGAGTTCTTCGCGGCTCGCGGCGCGCCCTCGTTCGATGTGATCTCCTTTGGGATCTTCGCCGTGCTCCTGCCGCCGCTCGCGGGAATCGCGCTCGAGCTGCTCGCGGGGCTCGCCCACCGCCGGGCGCGCCAGGCGGTCCACCTCCTACTGGTAGCGACGCTCGTCGCGCTGTTCGCCGCGGAGCTGCTCAAGAAATCGATCGACGCCTCCGACGCCGTGCTGATCGCCCTCTCGGTGCTGGTCGGGCTCCTCGCCGCCCTGGCCTACGCGCGCACGGAGGTGCTGCGCTCCTTCCTGAACGTCCTCTCGCCGGCGCCGCTCGTATTCCTGTTCATCTTTCTGGTGATCTCGCCCGTCTCGAAGGTCGCCTTCGCGAGCGAGGCCGGGGCGCGCACCGTCGGCGGCGTGTCCCGCACGAACGTCGTGGTGGTCCTCTTCGACGAGTTGCCGATCAACTCGCTGCTCGACGACCGCGGCCGCGTGGACCCGGTCCGCTACCCCGCCTTCGCCTCGCTGGCCCACGACTCCACCTGGTTCCGCAACGCCTACACGGTCTACGACTCCACCGAGCGCGCACAGCCGGCGATCTTCGACGGCAACCTGCCCTCAAAGGACAAGCTCCCGACCTCCGCCGACCACCCGCACAGCATCTTCACGTTGCTGGCCAAGACCCACCGCCTGAACGTCTCCGAGGAGGCTACGAGCGTCTGCCCGCGGGACCTCTGTAAGGACGAGCGACTCGACGAGCCCTACGCCGACCGGATGAAGTCCATGTTCGACGACCTCGGGCTGGTGTGGCTGCACGTGGTCTCGCCGCCCCACATCGAGAACGACCTCGCCTCGGTGTCCGAGAACTGGGGCAACTTCGGCGGCGGCGGGGGCAGCGCCGCCGGCGGGGGAGGTCCCGGCGACCAGCCCAACACCCGCGCGAACCTGAACCGCAACCGCAACAGGCGCTTCGCCGAGTGGGTGTCGAGGATCCGGAACGAGCGCCGGCCCGGGCTCAACTTCAAGCACACCCTGATGCCGCACGTGCCCTGGCAGTACCTGCCGGACGGCAAGCAGTACCGCCGCACTGCGCGCGACCCGATCCCCGGGATGTCCAGCGAGTCCTACAACGACCCGACCCAGATCGAGTCCCTCTACCAGCGCCACCTGCTGCAGGCCGGCTTCGCCGACCACGAGCTCGGTGACCTGCTGCGCCACCTGAAGCGGATCGGCCTCTACGACAAGTCGCTGATCGTGGTGGCAGCCGATCACGGCGTAGCCTTCGACCTCCACAAGCGCGACCGACGAACGCTCACGCGCGCCAACGCCGCGGAGATCGGCCCGATCCCGTTCTTCCTCAAGGCTCCGGGCCAGAAGGAGGGCCGGATCAACGACGCCTGGGCCGAGTCCATCGACATCCTCCCGACGATCCTCGACGTGCTGAACATAAGTCCACGGGTGAAGATGGACGGCAAGTCCGCGTTCAGCCCGGCGGTCCGGCAGCGCCACCGGATCAGGATCCTCCAGCGCAACACCTTCAAGACGCTGTACTTCCAGGAGCCGTCCTGGGAGCGCCGCCACCATGCCCAGCTGGAGCGCAAGCTCTCGATCTTCGGGCAGGGGAGTGACGGCCCGCTGCGGCTGTTCCGGATCGGTCCCGACCAGGATCTTCTGTTCAAGCCGGTGTCGAGCTTCAACGTGACCTCGGGATCGGGAGCGAGCTTCGTGGCGCCGGAGGAGTTCCGCCATGTCGCCCTGCGAACGCCCACGATCCCTGTGCACGTGACGGGCCACCTCAAGGGCGTCCCGACCGGCCGCGACCTGGCCATCGCGGTCAACGGGAAGATCGAGGCCACGACCGTGAGCTACCACTTGGCCACGAACGACGACGTGATCTTCGCGGCGATGGTGCCCGAGTCGTCCTTCCACCAGGGCCGCAACCGCGTCGAGCTCCTGGAGGTGCAGTCCGGCGGACGACTCCGCCGCCTGGGCCGGGTCTAGCAGGATCGCCGGATCCCGGCGGTCGCCGGACGTCTCGACGCAGAGCTCGACCCCGTTCACCTGCATCGGGAGTCGAGACCCTGGGTGTCACGAGAACTCATCGGTTCGGCGGCGCCTGACCGGGGTAAGGCGACGGCATGGCAACGATTGCTCAAAGGAGAAGGACCGGCGGAGCCGGTGGTTTCGCACGCAGCGGCCTCTGGGGGCTCGCCCGCATCGTGAGCCTGGTGACCGCGATAGTCATCGGGGTGCTCGTGATCGGGATTGTTCTCGTGCTTCTGGAGGCAAACCGCGCCAACGAGCTGGTCAACGCGCTGCTGGACGCCGGCAAGTTCCTTGCCGGGCCCTTCGACAACGTGTTCAAGCTGGACAGCCACAAGGCGAATGTGGGCGTGAACTGGGGCTTGGCGGCCGTCGTCTACGGCCTCGTGGGCGGCTTCATCGCACGGCTGCTGCGGCGCTAGACGCTTCACTTCGTCGTTTCCAGGGGCGCGGTCCCGTCGCCCGCGGGCGACGCCTCCGCCCTAGAGGTTGTCCACGCACGACTCGACCTGCTTGAGCAGGTCGTCGCCGTTGTGGCGAGCGTAGATCAGCGCGCTGCCGCTCTGGATGGTCCCCTCGGCGGTGCCTTGGAACTGGGCCGCCTCGGCCTCGCCGCGGGTCAGGAAGAACTTGATCCGAGGGCCGGTGCGGGCGTTGTCGATCTGGATCGAGTCCGGACCTGCGAGGCGGGCGTTCAGGTGCTCCTGGTTCGTCAGGCAGTCGAGCGCCGCTCCGCGCTTGTCATTCGACTCGGGGCCCTCTTTCGTGCCGCCGCAGCCCGCGACGGCGAGCGCGAGCAGGAGGGCCATCGGGACTGTCGCTCTCACTCGGCGTGAGGTTAGCCACTGCGGGCATCCAGCCGGAGGGTCCGATGGAAACCTCGCCATCCGGACTATCGAGACCGGCCGGCGTCGCCGGCCGTGCTAGCGCAGCGGCCGGTTCTGCTTGAAGATCCCGCTCACGTCGGCGAAGGCGCGCTTGAAGGCGCCGCTCTCGTCGATCAGTCCCTTGTTGTTCCAGGGCGGGGTCGCGCGCTTCGGGTCGTTGCCGCCCGTCCAGGTAGGGGTCACCCGGAAGTCCTTCAGGATCCAGATCAACGAGCCGTTGACGTAGGGCTTGGTGCGCTGGATGGCCAGGTGGTCGCGGAGGTACTTGCTCTGGAACTCGTACGTGCCCCTCGTGTTCTCCGAGCCGCTTCCGGTGGACTCGGCTCCGAACTCGGTGACGAAGAGGGCGGTACTGGGGTGCGCGGCGTGGATGCCGTCCAGGAACGGGCCGAGCTCGCTGGTGGTCGAGGGTGGACGGGTGATGGGAGCCGTCCGGTACCAGCCGAAGTACTCGTTGATGCCGAGGGCGTCCAGGGTGGCGAAGGCCGGCGAGTACGTGGGCTCGCCCAACCGCGAGTGGCGGTCGAGCGCCACCAGGCGTGTGTTGTCGAGCTTGCGTATCGCTCGGGCGCCGTCCGCGATGTAGCGGGCAAAGCCGGGGCCGACGAGACCATGCTCGCTCTCCTGGAAGGCGAGCTCATTGCCAAGCGACCAGGCCAGCACGGAGGGGTGGCTGCGATCGCGCAGCACCATTCGCCGGGCCACTGCGAGCGCGGCGCCGCGCACGCCCCTGAGGTTGAGGTAGGCGTTCGGAAGCTGGTAGACCGGGGCCTCGTTCCAGTACAGGATCCCGTAGCGATCGAAGGCCTCCAGCAAGGCGGGATGGAGGGGGTAGTGCGAGCGGACCATCGTGGCGTGCAGTTGCCGGAGGTCGCGCACCAGGCCCGAGCGCTGAGGCTGGGTGAGGGCGGAGCCGGTCCTCGGGTCGTCCTCGTGGATGCTCGCGCCGAGCAGCCTGAGCTGGTGGCCGTTCAGCAGTACCTGGCCGTCTGCCAGGCGCTTGATCTTGCGCACCCCGAACGCGCGGAGGAAGCTGCCCCGGCGCTCCCCGCCGACGACAGCGGAGGCCGTGAGCCGGTAGAGGCTCGGCCGCCCCGGTTGCCACAGCCGCGGCCTGCGGATCCTGAAACTGGTGGTGATCTCTCGTGTCGCGGCCCCGTCGATCGTGCGCGGCGAGAGCTCGATGCGGTCGAGCGGCACCTTCCCCTTGCGGCGGAGCACGAGCGCCAGCAGTACCCGCTTCCTCTTTCGCGACGGGTTCCGCACGGTGAGGCGAACGTTCACGCGAGCCGAGCACTTGACGCAGCGGATGCGCGGGGTCACCGCCATGTCCTGGATGTCGACGGTGTCGACCGGCCGCACGTAGATCTCGCGCGAGATCCCGCCGAAGTTCCACCAACCGCCCCCTCCGTAGGCGCGCCAGTGGGTCAGGTCGGTGTGGCTGCGCCGGTTGGAGACGCGCACCACAAGCCGGTTGTGTCCCTTCCTCACCAGGCCGGTCAGGTCGAGCTCGAACGGGAGGTAGCTCGGACCGCCGACCCCGATCTTCTTTCCGTTGAGCCAGACGTTGGCCCGGTTGTTGACCGACTCGAAGCGCACGATCCAGCGCCAGCGGTGGTGGCGCGGTGGCTTGGGCAGCTTGAACTCCTTGCGGTACCAGCCGACTCCCGCCCGGTCCAGCGTCGTGTCGGTGGCGTTCCAGTTGTGCGGGATGCTCACGACGGACCAGCCCGCCAGCGAGCGCTGGGCGAAGAAGCGCCGCCGCTCTCCCTGGAGGGCATCGTCCTGGCGGAAGTACCACGTGCCCCCCAGCATCAGCCGGTTCGTCTGCCCTTCGCGGATGAAGACCTTCTTGCTCGGCTTCTGCACCTTCAGCGTCGGGGTAGGCGGGGGCGGGGGCGGGGCCGGCCCCGTCGTGGTGGGCGCCCCGCCGCCGCCCGTCTGCGCGACGGCCGGTCCGGCTAGCGCGGCGACCGCCGCG
>Ga0126312_10002641_pt1 | contig 11997 bp, 6 predicted proteins | sample Plot104A_FD_92537 | JGI IMG/M metagenome (GOLD analysis project Ga0126312, IMG submission 92537) | Serpentine soil microbial communities from UC McLaughlin Reserve, CA, USA - Plot104A | ecosystem: Environmental > Terrestrial > Soil > Grasslands | place: USA: UC McLaughlin Reserve, Lake County... | reverse complement strand
CGGAAGCTATAGCTTCCGCCTCGCCGGGACGTCGAGCGACGGCGTTGACTTCTACTCTCGGGAAGCCCCCGCCGGGAGCCCCCGGCCGCAGCTGGTCCTGACCGTCGCGGGCTCCGGGCAACCCCCCACCGACACGACGCCGCCCGCTCCGCCGACGGAGCTGACGGCGAACGCCCCGAGCCCGAACAGCGTCGAGCTGTCGTGGACCGCCGCGACCGACGCCGTTGGCGTGACCGGGTACGAGATCTACCGCGACGACAAGCTGCTGGCCACGACCTCGGGCAGCGGCACGAGCTACGGCGACACTACTGCCTCCCCGAATACGACCTACACATACAAGGTCCGGGCCTTCGACGCCGCCGGCAACCTGTCGGGCTTCAGCGACCCCGCCACGGTCACAACCCCGGCGGGCGCACCGGCCGGGATCGGCTTGGTCAAGCAGGCGACCGGGGCTACCCCCGCTTCCACGTCGAGCTTCACCGTTCCGATTACGTCCACGAGCGCCAACGCCCTGGTGGCCCCGATTGCCGTGCAAGCCGGCACCACCACCTCGGTGTCGTCGGTGAACGATTCCGCCGGCAACACCTGGACCAGGGGGCCGGTCGGCTTTCTGTCGGGCTCGAACACCCGGATTGAGATCTGGTACCGGACCGGCGCCGCCCCGGTCACAAGCGTCACCGTCAACCTCTCGGCCCCGGACCTGGCCAGCGCCAACGTGTCGGAGTGGAGAGGAGTGGCCACGGCGGCTGCCCTCGATACATCCGGCGGCCAAGGGAACGTCTCGTCGACGACGGCGGCTACGCCCTCCATTACCACCACCAACGCGAATGACGTGGTAGTAGGCGCGATCAACTTCCCCCTCGCTGTGACCTCGACGCTCGCCACCGCGGGCTTCACGTCTCTTGCCGACTTCACGGTGTCGACGGTCAAGGGGCGTGCCGCCTACCGGATCGTCCCGGCGACGGGCAGCTACTCGGCCGCGTGGGCGCTCTCAGGATCCTCGACCAGTGGCAGCGCGATCCTCGCGCTCAAGGCGGCGCCGTAGGCGAAAGCGAGGAGATTCTCGTGGTTCTCAAAAACCGGGTCGGCCAGGACGGTTCCCACCGTCCGGTCGGGGGGGCTTCTCCGCCGTGGTGTCGCCGGCTCCTGATCGTGCTGGTTGTCGCGGTGGCCTCGACGTGTATTTGGACGGCCCAAGCCGCCGCCGACCCGGTCATCGCGGCGGCCGGCGACATTGCCTGCGATCCCGCCGACCCCGGCTACAACGGGGGAGCGGGGACCAGCGACCGCTGTCGCCAGCGGGCCACCTCCGACCTGCTGGTGGGGGCGGGGCTCACCAATGTGCTCCCGCTCGGCGACATCCAGTACGACAGCGCCTCGCTCTCCAACATCATGGCCGTCTACGACCCCACCTGGGGACGGGTGAAGTCGATCAGCCGGCCGATCCTCGGGAACCACGAGAGCAGCGGGACTGGCTACTTCGACTACTTCAACGGTCCGGGCGTCACCGACGGGCCAGCGGGCCCGAGGGGCAAGGGCTACTACAGCTTCGACGTCGGTAGCTGGCACCTGGTGGCGCTCAACTCGAACTGCACGAGACCAGCCGACACCACCGACGTCGTGGACTGCGGCGTCGGATCGGAGCAAGAGCGCTGGCTGCGGGCCGATCTGGCGGCTCACCCCGCCAGCTGCACACTCGCCTACTGGCACCATGCGCGCTGGAGCTCGGGGCACGACGGATCGAACGCCTTCATGCAGCCGCTGTGGGAGGCGCTCGAGGACGCTCAGGCCGAGATCCTGCTGTCCGGCCACAGCCACGACTACGAGCGCTTTTCGCCGCTGGATAGGAACGGCAACCTCGACCCGGCCGGAGGCATCCGCCAGTTCGTGGTGGGCACCGGCGGCGCCTTCTTCACCGGCGGCCTCGACACGCGCGAGGCCCACAGCGAGATCGCCCAGAACACGACCTTCGGCGTTCTGAAGCTCACGCTTCATCCCACGAGCTACGACTGGCAGTTCGAACCACTCGCGGGAGGGACGTTCACCGACAGCGGTAGCGGTTTGTGCCATGGACTCGTAAGCGGGCCGGGAGGGTCGCCCGGGGGCGTGCCGGGGGGCGCCGTCGGCCCTCGCTGCCTGGCGCGGCGTATCCGCGTCGGCTCGCGCGAGATCGGGCGGCTGAGGCTCGGTCTCGGCAAGCCCGCCCTGCTGCAGCAGGCGCCGCCGCCGCGAGCGCAGCGGCGCCGCGCCTGGCGCTACTGTGTCAGCGGCAGCCGCGGGCGGGCGCTCGTGGGCTTCTCCCGCGGCGGCCCTGCGCGACTGGTCGTGAGCACCGCGCGCGGCCACCGCCGCGGACGCATCCGACCCGGGGTGACCCTCCGCCTGGTGCGGCGCGCCCATAGGGTGCGCCGGCTGGGCCGCGGCCTCTACGCGGGCACGGGCAGGGCGCGGCGCGTGGTGTTCCAGGCACGCCGCGGGCGGGTGCGCTTCGTGGGAGTGGCGGACCGGCGGTTGATCGCTCGCCCACTTCTCCTCCGGAGCTATGTCCGCCTGGTCGGCCTGTAGTCAGCGGGCCGCGCCCCCTTCGGCACTACGTCCGCCGGCGCCTCCCCCGCGGATGCTTCTCGGCACTGTGCGCCGACTCTTGATTCTCGTGGCGGTCGCGGTCGCGCTGTCGGGCAGCCTTCCGGCCGAAGCCGACGCCGACCCGGTCATCGCGGCCGCCGGCGACATCGCCTGCGCTCCGGACGACCCCGGCTACAACGGAGGAGCAGGGACCAGCACGCGCTGCCGCCAGCGGGCGACCTCCAACCTGCTGGTGGGCGGAGGGCTCGCCGCCGTGCTCCCGCTCGGCGACGTCCAGTACAACAGCGCCTCCCTGTCGAACATCATGGCGGTCTATCACCCGACCTGGGGGCGGGTGAAGTCGATCAGCCGCCCGATCCTCGGCAACCACGAGAGCACGGGGCGGGGCTACTTCGACTACTTCAACGGCCGCGGTGCTTCGAATGGTCTCGCCGGCCCCAGGGGGAAGGGCTACTACAGCTTCAACATCGGCAGCTGGCACCTGGTCGCGCTCAACTCGGTCTGCTCGCGCGTCCCCTGTTCGGCCGGCTCGCAACAGGAGCGCTGGCTGCGCGCCGACCTCGCCGCCCACCCGAGCAGATGCACGCTCGCGTACTGGCATGATCCGCGCTGGAGCTCGGGCCACGGCGGCAGCAGCAAGCTGATGCAGCCGTTCTGGGAGGCGCTCCACGACGCCGGCGCCGACGTCCTCCTATCGGCCAGCAGCCACAACTACGAGCGGTTCGCGCCGAAGGACCGAAGCGGCAGGCTGGACTGGGCCGGAGGCATCCGCCAGTTCGTGGTGGGCACCGGTGGCGCGTTCTTCACCGGGGGCCTCGGGAGCCGGGAGGCCCACAGCGAGGTCGCCCAGAATCACACCTTCGGCGTCCTCAGGCTCGCGCTCCACCGGTCGAGCTACAGCTGGAAGTTCGTCCCGGTGGCGGGGAGAACGTTCACCGACCACGGGAGCGGTTCGTGCCACGGATCCCCGAGAGCCGCCGACCGCATCGCGCCTCGCATCTCGGACGTCCGCCTCTCCCGACGCGTGTTCCGGCTCGGCCGGAGGCTTCCGGCACTTCAGTCGAGGGCGCGGGCCGGCACCGTCGTCAGGTTCACCCTGTCGGAGGGAGCCCGGGTCAGCTTCCGCTTTCAGCGTCGGAGAATCGGCAGGCGTGTCGGCGGGCAGTGCCGCCGGACGACTCTTCGCAACGTCCACCGTCGCCGGTGCGTGCGGTGGGTGCTCGCCAGGGGCTCGTTCAAGATCGCCGGCCGACGGGGCACCAACCGGGTGCGCTTCCAGGGCCGCATCAGTCGGAGGCAAAAGCTCAGTCCCGGCCGCTACCGCATGGTGCTCCGGGCGCGGGACCCTTCCGGCAGCCTCTCGAAGCGCGCCCGTGCGCACTTTCGCCTGCTCCGGCCGCGTCCCGCGCGCTAAGCGGGCGCCCGCGCCGGCTCGCCGTCCAGCGCGTCGAGGGCCCGCTCCACGGAGGCCGACATGCAGGTGAAGATCGGCGTCTCGGACTCGGTGTATGCGCTCGACTCGGTGCCGCGCAGCTGCTGGACCAGGTCGAGGAACTCCCCGGGATTGTCCGCGTCGAAGGACACCACGAACTCCTGGTCGTCGATCCCGTAGGAGTACGCGGTGTTGATGTCGATCGTGGTGTGGCGCCGCCCGACCTCGATGTGACCGCGCATGATCCGCATTCGCTCCTCTGCGGGAAGCCTGTACCAGTCCCGCCGCTTCCACATCGGGTAGACGATCAGGTACCTCGCGTCCGCGCCCGGACGGGGCTCCAGCGGGGTCGGCTCCTCGGAGTAGACGGACGGCTTGGTCATCGCGAGATAGGAGTGCGCGATGTCGGCCCAGCGCATCAGGCCGCTCTGGTTGAGCAGCACGTGAAGCTCGTGGATCGGAGTGAGGTTCGGGGCGACCGCGCGCACCATGAGGTCGCAGTCGCCGCGCGTCCCCACCAGGGAGTACGTGCGGAGGAAGTGCTCGTCGGCGAACGCCTGGCAGGCCGCGGCGAACTCGCGCTTGTCCTGTGCCCGGTCGACGGGGGGGCGCCGCCGCCAGGCAGGATCGACCTTCAGAAAGGTGAATTTCACGAAATTGCGCTGCTCTGCCATGGGCGAAAGTGTCGCACCCGGAAGCTCGGCTAGGATGGGACCGTGCGCGTAGCGCTCGTCTCGCCCTACTCGTACACGTATTCGGGCGGTGTCGGGCAGCACGTGGAGGCCCTGGCCGAGGAGCTCCTGCGGCAGGGTCATTACGTGCGCCTCTTGGCCCCCAGCGACCCTGACGACCGCCTCGCTCGCGTGATGCATCGCGGCGCCCGCCCGCGGCGGCGGCCCCTACCCGAGTACGCGCTCCCCTTGGGGCGGACCCTGGGGGTGCCGATGAACGGCGCCGTGTCGAATCTCCCCTACACGCCGACGGCCATACGAGTCCTTGGCCATGAGCTCCGGAACGGCGGCTACGACGTGGTCCACGTCCATGAGCCAAACGCGCCGGTGGCGAGCTGGTATGCGGTCGAGGCCGCCCGTGTGCCGGTCGTCGCGACCTTCCACGCGTACTCCACCAGCCTGGTAACGAACGGTCTCGCCGCCAACGTGTTCGGCGCCCGTCGCCTGTACGGCAAGCTCGCCGCCCGGATCGCCGTGTCGCACGCCGCAGCCTGGACCGGGCGCCGCTTCTACGGGGGGCGCTACCGCATCGTGCCCAACGGCGTGGATCTCGGCGCCGCCCGGCCGACGCCACGGGACGGGAGCGCCCCGTTGAAGCTTCTGTTCGTCGGGCGCGCCGAGGGCCGCAAGGGCCTGCCGATCCTGCTTCGGGCCTTCGAGGCGCTGCGCGGCGCCGGCGTGGAGGCGCGCCTGACCGTCGCCGGGGCGACGCAGGCCGAGGTGGAGCCGCTGCTGCTCGACCCGGAGGGCGTCGAGGTCGCCGGCCCCGTCTCGGACGAGGAGAAGTGGGAGCTGCTCGGCCTGGCCGACCTGCTGGTGGCTCCATCGCTCGGCGGCGAGAGCTTCGGGATGGTGCTTACCGAGGCGTTCGCCTCCTCGACGCCCGTGGTGGCATCCGACATCGCGGGCTACCGCGACGTGGTGCGCGACGGGGTCGACGGCGAGCTCGTGCCGATGGGCGACGCCGCCGCGCTGGGCGAGGCTCTGCGCTCGCTCGCGCTCGATCCGGAGCGCCGGGCGCGCATGGCGGTAGCGGCGCGCGAGCGGGCCGAGCGTTTCGCCTGGCCGCGGATCGCCGGCGAGGTCACCGAGGTCTACGAGGACGCGGCCGCCACGCCGCAGCCCGTTGGGCGGATGGCGGGGGTCGCCGCTCGGGCGGGACTGCGGCCGGCGGAGCCGGGCGAGCGCGTGGGGCCGAGCCGCCTCCCGTCGCTCGAGCCGGAGTCGCCGCGCGACGGCCGGCGGCGCACCGCGCGCACCCTGAGGCGCGCGCTCGTCGGGGCCGGTGCCGCGGCGGGCGCCGGGCTGGCAATGCTGGCGCTCCAGCGAATCGGGATCTCGCGTGTCGGCCACGCCATCGTCGACGCGACCTTCGTCTGGGTGCTCGTCGCGTTCGCCCTGATGTGCATCTCGATGCTGGTTCGAGCCGAGGCATGGCATGCGATCCTGCGCGCCGCCCTCGGCCACGGCGTGCGGGTGCGCCGGCGCGACGCCGCGCGCGGAACGATGATCGGCGTGCTCATGTCGGCGACCTTGCCCGCCCGGCTCGGGGAGCCGTCTCGGGCGCTGATCGTCGCCAGGAGGCTGGGGCGCATGCGGGCCCGGTTCCCGGTCGTGCTCGGCACGCTCGTCTCCCAGACCCTTCTCAACATCCTGGCGCTGTGCCTCCTCGGGACCGTGATGTTCGCGACGGTCGGGGTGTTCCGCGGCGGCGAGGACGCGCTCGTCATCGCCTCGATCGCGCCGATCGTCCTGCTGGCACTCGTGGTGTCGGCTCCCTGGCTGCTGCGCCGGGGCCGGCCGTCTCGCTTCCAGCGGGTCCAGCAGGCGGCAGCGGTAGCACGCCGCGCGATGCTCCAGGTACGCAAGGGGCTCGAGGTCTTCCGTCGCCCCCGGCTCGGCGGCTGGGCGGCCCTGATGCAGCTCTCCGCCTGGGCGATCCAGTGGCTTGCCTGCTACGCGCTCCTCGTAGCGCTCGGGCTCGACGAGCGCGCCGGCATCGGTGCGGCCGCCGCGGTTCTGTTCGCGGTCAACGTGACCGCCGCACTCCCGGCAACCCCGTCCAACCTCGGCGTCTTCCAGGCGGCCTGCGTGGCGGTGCTCTCGGCCTATCACGTCGGGCACACGGACGCGCTCGCCTACGGGATCATCCTGCAGGCCGTGGAGATCGCCACCGCCGTGACGATGGGAATGCCCGCGCTGGTGCACGAGGGCATGACCTGGAAGGACCTGCGCCTGCGCGCGCTGCACGCCGCCCCGGTCGAGCTGACGCGCCGCCACGGCGAGGCCGCCGAGGCAGAGGCCTAGCCCCCGCCCGCCTCCGCGACGCGGGCGGGCCTCCTCCACGTCCGAGTAGTTGTCGACACGAACCACCTGGCACCGCGGTCGGTCGCCACCTGCCCCCAGTCGAGCTCGAGGGGCAGCCGCTTCCCTAGAGTGGGCGGCATGGTCCTCTCGAACGTCCACGGCTTCCCGCGCATCGGCCGGCGACGCGAGCTGAAGTTCGCCACGGAGCGCTACTGGGCCGGCGAAGCTTCGAGGGGAGAGCTCGCGGAGGCGGGCCAAGCGATTCGACGCGAGAACTGGCGGCTCATGCGCGAGGCCGGCATCCCGCTGATCCCCTCGGGTGACTTCTCCTTCTACGACCAGGTGCTCGACGTGACCGCGCTGGTCGGCGCGGTCCCGGAACGCTTCCGGGGCGCCGAGGACCCCTATTTCGCCATGGCGCGGGGCACCTCGGAGGCGCCCGCCATGGAGATGACCAAGTGGTTCGACACCAACTACCACCTCATCGTCCCGGAGCTCGGCCCCGACACGAGCTTTGAGCTCTCCGACACCAAGCCGTTCGACGAGTACCTGGAGGCGCGCGAGCTCGACATCCAGACGAAGCCCGTCCTGGTGGGACCGGTCACCTACCTGCTGCTCTCGAAGCCGGGCGAGGGCGCGCCCGAGGAGCTCGATCCCCTCACCCTGCTCGATCCGCTGGTGGAGGTCTACGCGCAGGTGATCGGCCGGCTCGGGGAGCTCGGGGCCGATTGGGTCGAGCTCCACGAGCCGGCGTTCGTCGAGGATCGCGGCGAGCCGGAGCTGGATGCGCTCCGCCGGGCGTACGGGCGCCTCGGAGACGTTCACGGTCGCCCCCGCATCGCCGTCGCCACCTACTTCGACCACGCCGGTGAGGCCCTGAGCGCCCTGCGTGATCTCTCCGTGGAGGGGGTCGGGCTCGACTTCACCCGCGGCGGGCGCAATCTCGAGTTGCTGCGAGAGGTGGGAGGCCTGGGCGGCAAGACGCTGTTCGCGGGCATCGTCGACGGCCGCAACGTCTGGGCGAACGACCTGCGCGCGAGCCTCGGCCTGCTCGCAGAGCTGCGGACCCGCGCCGAGGAGCTCGTGGTGTCCACCTCCTGCTCGCTCCAGCACGTGCCGGTCGACGTCGACGACGAGCCGGGCCTCGACGAGGAGCTCAAGGGGTGGATGGCGTTCGCGGTCCAGAAGCTGCACGAGCTAGTGACCCTGGCACGGGCGCTGGAGGATCCGGGTGAGGTCGCCCGGGAGCTCGATCGCAGCGCCGCTCTGCACGATGCCCGTCGCTCCTCCCCGCGCACCCGCAACCCTGCGGTGCGCGAACGCGTGGCGGCGCTGGGCGGGTCGCACGCCCGCCGCCAGAGCGCCTTCGAGCGGCGCAGGGCGGCCCAGCGGGGGCGGCTACGGCTGCCGAGCTTTCCCACCACGACGATTGGCTCATTTCCCCAAACGGCCGACCTTCGCGCCGCCCGCATGGCCCTGCGCCGCGGCGAGCTCGACGAGGCCGAGTACGAGCGGCGCATGAGGGCCGAGGTCGAGCGGGTGATCCGGCTGCAGGAGGAGCTCGGGCTCGACGTGCTCGTCCACGGCGAGCCCGAGCGCAACGACATGGTCCAGTACTTCGGCGAGCGGATGGAGGGCTACGCGTTCACGGACAACGCGTGGGTGCAGTCGTACGGCTCCCGCTACGTGCGCCCGCCGATCATCTACGGCGACGTGGCCCGTCCCGAGCCGATCACCATCGACTGGATCACCTACGCGCAGTCGCTCACCGACAGGCCAGTCAAGGGCGTGCTCACCGCGCCGCTGACGATGCTCAAGTGGTCGTTCGTGCGCGACGACCAGCCAGAGGCGGACACCTGCCGTCAGATCGCTCTGGCACTGCGGGACGAGGTGCTTGACCTCGAGCGGGCCGGCGTGCCGATCATTCAGATCGACGACCCCGCGATCCGGGAAGGGCTACCGCTGCGCCACGAGCGTTGGAACGAGTACCTCGAGTGGGCCGTCGAGTCCTTCCGGATCTGCTCCTCCGGCGTGAGCGAGGAGACCCAGATCCAGACCCACATGTGCTATTCGGAATTCGGCGACATCCTCGACCAGATCCAGCGGATGGACGCGGACGTGCTGCTGATCGAGGCCGCCCGCTCGCGCATGGAGCTCCTGGACGACTGGGCGCGCACGGGCTATCGGGGCGAGGTGGGTCCCGGTGTCTACGACATTCATTCGCCGCGCGTCCCATCGCCAGAGGAGACGGCCGATCTGCTCCGGGCGGCGGCCAGGGTCCTCGACCCGGAGCAGCTCTGGGTGAACCCCGACTGCGGGCTCAAGACGCGCCGCTACGACGAGGTCGAGCCGGCGCTGCGCAACATGGTCGACGCCGCGCGGCAGCTGCGGAAGGAGCTGGCACCGGCGCCTGCATAGGTGTTCGATTCGGGCCCGCTCCTCGGGGGCGCGGCGTAAGCAGGGCGGGACACGCGGATCCTGCCTACGATTGACCACCGTGACCGAAGGGCGCGTTCGGATCCCGCTGCGGCCGCCGCCGCGCCTCGAGGCCGACCCGGGAGCGGCTCCCGAGGAGCTGCTGGCACTGCCCCCTGGCTCGGCGCCCCGGACGGCCTTCCTGGTCGAGCGGACCGTCGGCGCCGCCGAGGCGTACAACCGCCGCGACGATGAGGCGTTGCTGAGCTTCTACCACCCAGACGTCGAGGTGCGGATCGCCCGGCTCGGAGCGGGCGGGCTCTGGGGCGGCGACTTCGACGAGTCCTACAGCGGGCACGAGCGGTTGCTCGAGCTCACGAGGCAGTGGGCCGACGTCTGGGAGGACCTGATCCTCGAGCCCGAGGAGCTGATCGACGAGGGCGGCAACACGTTCGTCTTCATCGCCACCTGGGTGGGCCGCGGCAGCGGCAGCGGAGCCGAGGTCACGACCTCGTACCAGGCCCGGCAGAGCCTCTCCGGGAATCGCATCGCCCGGGTCGAGTTCTGGCCCGATCGGGAGACGGCCCTGCGGGAGCTCGGCCTCGCGCCGTAAACCTTCACACAACTATGTCAAGGTTGCTAGCATCGGCGTGACCTTGGCCGACCGCGACTACACGAGCGCGATCCGCGAGCGCGTCGTCGTCTTCGACGGCGGCATGGGGGCCACCCTGGAGCAGTTCGACCTCACGAGTGAGGACTACGGCGGCCTTCAGGGCAAGTGCCACGAGGCGCTCGTCCTGAGCCGCCCGGACGTCATCAGGGGAGTTCACGAGTCGATGCTCGATGCCGGGGCCGAGGTAGTCGAGACCGACAGCTTCCAGGCCAGCCGCCTGAAGCTGGAAGAGTGGGGTCTCGGCGAGCACACGCTCGAGATCAACGCCACTGCGGCGCGCCTCGCGCGCGAGGCCGCCGGCGACCGGCGCTTCGTGGCGGGCTCGATCGGCCCCACCGGGTACCTGCCGGCCAGCGACGACTCGACGCTCGGCAGGATCAGCTTCGGCGAGCTCGTGGAGGTCTTCTCAGAGCAGGCCCGCGGGCTGATCGAGGGCGGAGCCGATCTCTTGATCATCGAGACCGCCCAGGACATCCTCGAGGTGAAGGCGGCGGTCTTCGGCGCTCGCGAGGCCTTCAAGACCACCGGCCGCAGCGTCCCGATCCAGACGTCGGTATCGCTGCTGCCGCAGGGGGGCAAGATGCTCCTCGGCACGGACATCCAGGCGGTGCTCGCAACCCTCAGCGCGCTCGACGTCCAGGCGATCGGGTTGAACTGCTCGACCGGTCCCGAGGACATGCGCGACGCGATCCGGTTCCTGGGCGAGCACTGCCCCGTCCCGGTGCATTGCATCCCCAACGCCGGCCTGCCGCTCCAGGGCCCCGACGGCGAGACGATCTTCCCCGAGCACCCGGACCCGTTGGCGAACACGCTGCAGGAGTTCGTCGAGCGCTATGGGGTGTCCATCGTGGGCGGCTGCTGCGGAACGGGTCCCGACCACATCCGGGCGATCGTGGAGAGGGTGTCCGGCCGCGAAGCGGGACCGCGGCCGGAGGGGGCCGCACCGCTCCTCTCTTCGATGATGACCGCCACGCCCCTCGTGCAGGAGCCGCGGCCGACGCTCACCGGCGAGCGCGTGAACTCGCAGGGCTCGCGAAAGGCCAAGGAGCTGCTGCTCGCCGAGGATTACGACTCCCTCGTGCAGGTGGCCGAGGACCAGGTCACGGGCGGCGCCCACGTGCTGGACGTCTGCGTCGCGCTCACCGAGCGCCAGGACGAGGACGAGCAGATGAGGCAGGTGGTCAAGCGGATCTCGCTCACCCAGCCGGCCCCCGTCCAGGTCGACTCCACCGAGCCCGAGGTAATCGAGGCCGCCCTCGAGCAGATCCCCGGCCGCGCGATCGTCAACTCCATCAACCTCGAAGCCGGCCGCGACAAGGCCGACCGGGTCATCCCGCTGGCCAGGGCACACGGCGCCGCGCTGATCGCCCTGACGATCGACGAGGTGGGCATGGCCAAGACGGCCGATCGCAAGCTCGAGATCGCCGCGCGCATCCGCGACATCGCATGCGGCGAACACGGCCTCGATCCCGAGCTGCTGATCTTCGACGCGCTCACCTTCACCCTCACCACGGGCGACGAGGAATGGAAGCCCAGCGCCATCGAGACGATCGAGGGCATCAGGCGCATCAAGGCGGAGCTCCCCGGCGTGAAGACCTCGCTGGGGGTGTCGAACGTTTCGTTCGGAGTCTCACCGGCGGCCCGGGCGGTGCTCAACTCGGTCTTCCTGCACCACTGCGTGGAGGCGGGGCTCGACCTGGCGATGGTCAACCCCAACCACATCACCCCGTATCCGGAGATCCCGGAGGAGGAGCGCGAGCTCACGGACGATCTCGTCTTCAACCGCCGCGACGACGCGCTCGAGCGCTTCATCGCTCACTTCGAGCAGAAGGGCGAGTCGGAGGAGGAGACGG
>Ga0126312_10002640_pt1 | contig 11997 bp, 9 predicted proteins | sample Plot104A_FD_92537 | JGI IMG/M metagenome (GOLD analysis project Ga0126312, IMG submission 92537) | Serpentine soil microbial communities from UC McLaughlin Reserve, CA, USA - Plot104A | ecosystem: Environmental > Terrestrial > Soil > Grasslands | place: USA: UC McLaughlin Reserve, Lake County... | reverse complement strand
GAGTACCTCGGCCCCGAGCTCGCCGAGGTACTGGACCAGGTTGTAGGTAAAGGAGTCGTAGTTGTCTAGAACGAGGACCCGCATAGTGGGGGGGATTTTAGCCGATAAGCCGGCTCCGAACAGGGAGGAGACGCCTTGACCCTGATGCTGACCGAGGCCGAGGTCGAGGGCCTCATGGACATGTCTTCGACGCTCGATGCGGTCGAGGCCGTCTTGAGGGATCAAGCCGAGGGTAGGGCCACCAACCGCGCGCGCCGACGCGTCGCGCTCCCCAGGAGCGGGCTCAACTACATGGCCGCCGGCGCCCCCGAGATGGGGGCGCTGGGCCTCAAGGTCTACTCCGCAGCGAGATCCGGCGCCCGCTTCTACACCATGCTCTTCGACCCCGAGAGCGGGGAGCTTCTCTCTATCCTGCAGTCGGACAAGCTGGGCCAGATGCGCACCGGCGCCGCGAGCGGGGTGGCCACGAGGCACCTGGCCCGCGAGGACGCGAACACTTTGGGCATCTACGGAGCCGGCTGGCAGGCGGAGAGCCAGCTAGAGGCGGTTGCAGCCGTCAGGAACCTCCAGCGCGTAATTGTCTACAGCCGCCGCGAGGAGTCGCGCAAAGCCTTCGCAGAGAAGATGGGCAAGCGGCTTGGGATGGAGATAGAGACCACCCACTCCCCCGACGAGCCCGCCGCCCAGGATATAGTGGTTACGGCGACCTCGGCCAGGGAGCCCGTCCTGCTCGGTGAGTGGCTGAGGCCAGGCACCCACGTCAACGCCGCAGGCTCCAACTTCCTGTTCAAGAGCGAGATCGACCGCGAGGTCGTCCAGCGCGCCAGCTTCGTCTGCGTCGACTCGCGCGAGGAGCTCGGCCTGGAGGCCGGCGACCTCCTGCGACCACTCGAGACCGGCCTCATACTCCCCGAGGCGATCTACGAGCTGGGCCAGGTAATCGCTGGGCAGGTAAGAGGGCGCAAGGGGTCCGAGGACGTAACCCTCTTCGCCAGCCAGGGCCTCGCCCTCGAGGACATGGCCGCCGCCCGCGTCGTCTACGACAGGGCAGTCGAGCGCGACGTTGGCAGGGAAATACAGTTTTGAGCACGCTGGCTTCGCCAGCTTGTCAGCTAGTCAGCAGATCGGTTCGTCGATCCACAGCGCTCGCCGTAGCTTCTGCCAAAAGCGGTATTGCATGGCGTGGCTGGGTAACAGCAGAGCGATAGTAAGCTGAAATGCTGACACGTCGCCCGCAGGACGAAGTGCTGAAAGTCCCCGAAGGGGACGGTCTGAGAAGCTGGCGCCCGCAGGGTGCCAGCGTGCCGCGACAACCAAAGGGAGGAGCAAATGGCCGAGACATTTGAGCAGCAACCCGAGACCGGCGGCAACTACGAGCCGCTCGGCGCAGCCGAGCTCCTGGATCACGACGCCCGCAGCCTGCGCCTCAGGGCCGGTTCCACTATTGTGGAGGTAGCGGCACTCTCCGAGGATATCTTCAGGGTAGGGGCGTTCCCCGACGGGGATACTCCGGGGTACGACTCGGAGGCGATCGCCAGAGAAGATTGGGGTTCGGTGGAGACCTCGATGGAGAGGCCGGACGGGGAGATCACGCTCTCCACCTCTGGGGCGACGGTACACGTCGCGCTCGACCCGCTGAGGATCTCCTTCACCGACGCTTCGAGCCGCACGTTCGCCGCCGACGACGAGCTCGGCATGGGCTTCGTGCGCCGACCTGGCGCCGACGTCTTCACCCAGCCCCTCGGTTCTGCTCCGCGGCTGTACAAGAGACGTGAGGAGGGCGAGAGGTACTTCGGGTGCGGCGAGCGAACCAGCGGCCTTGAGAAGACCGGTTCGTACCAGATTTTCTGGAACGTGGACCCGCCGCTCGGGCACACCGCCTCCTTCAACAACCTCTACGCCTCGATCCCCTTCACCCTCTCGCTGGCCAACGGCAGGTCCTACGGCCTCCTCTTCGACAACCCCGGGCGCGTCGAGTTCGACCTCGCGCTCGAGGACGAGGGCCGCGCCTACTACGGGGCCGAGGGCGGGAACCTCGTCTACTACGTCTTCTGCGGCCCTACTCCGGCGGAGGTGCTCTCCGGCTACACCGAGCTCACCGGCCGCACCCCCATGCCGCCGCTGTGGTCTCTGGGGAACCAGCAGTGCCGCTACAGCTACATGGACGAGGCCGAGGTGCGCGAGGTCGCCCGCAACTTCCGCGAGCGGGAGATCCCGTGCGATGTCATCTACCTCGACATCCACTACATGGACGGCTACAGGGTCTTTACCTGGAACGACGAACGCTTCCCCGATCCCGAGGGGCTGATCTCGGACCTCGGGGAACAGGGCTTCCGCGTCGTGACCATAGTCGACCCGGGCGTGAAGGTGGACGAGAACTACGACGTCTACGCCGAGGGCCGCGAGAGAGACCTCTTCTGCAAGAAGCGTGATGGAGAGGAGTACCACAACGCCGTCTGGCCCGGGGTCTGCGCCTTCCCCGACTTCACCAACCCCGAGACCAGGGAGTGGTGGGGAGACAACCACAGAGCGCTCCTCGACAGGGGCGTCGCGGGGATCTGGTGCGACATGAACGAGCCATCTCACTTCATCCCCCGCAACTCCACGATGCCGGGCCACGTGGTACATCCTGGCGGGCCTGGTGGCGAGCCGAGGCTCCACGCCCAGGTCCACAACGCCTACGGCTCCCTTATGGCCCGCGCCGCCCGTGAGGGGCTACTGAAGCTCCGCCCGGGCGAGCGGCCTTTCGTGATAACGCGTGCAGGCTACGCCGGCCTGCAGCGCCACGCCTTGCAGTGGACGGGGGACAACTCCTCATGGTGGGAGCACCTGTGGATGAGCATGCCCCAGCTACAGAACCTCGGGCTGTCGGGCGTGGCCTGGACAGGGGTTGACGTCGGCGGCTTCTGGGGCGACTCGAACGGCGAGCTCCTCGCGCGCTGGACCGAGTTCGGAGCCTTCCAGCCCTTCTGCCGCAACCACACCGCCATAGGCACCCGCAGGCAAGAGCCCTGGGCCTTCGGCGAACCCTACGAGTCGGTGTGCCGCGAGATGCTCAAGCTGCGGCAGCGTCTGGTCCCCTACCTCTACACGGTCTTCGAGGAGTGCCACCGCAGGGGCTCCCCCATCCTGCGTCCCCTGCTCTTCGAGTACCCCGAGGACGAGACCACCTACACAACCGACGACGAGTTCCTCGTGGGCGAGGCCCTGCTCGTCGCCCCCATAACCCGCCCAGGCACCGAGCACCGCCACGTCTACCTGCCGAGAGGATGCTGGTTCCACTACTGGACCGGTGAGCGCTTCGACGGCCCCGCCCACGTTCTGGTCCACGCTCCTCTGGGTGAGCCCCCGCTCTACGTCAGGGCCAACACCGCCGTCCCGATGGGGCCCGAGATGGCCCACACCGGCGAGAAGGCCACCAATCCCCTCACCCTCCTCCTCTATCCGACGGAGGGCGCAGACGAGTCCACTCTGTACGAGGATGCTGGCGACGGCTTCGGCTATGAGGAAGGCGAGTACGCCAGGCGCGCCGTCTTCTGCGAGGGGTCAGCGGAGAGCGTCACAGTGCGGCTCGGGGAGCGCGAGGGCACGTTCGTTCCCGGGCGGGAGGAGCTGCGCCTCGAGCTACGCGGCTTCGGCTCGGCGCCGGAGTCTGTGGTGGTGAACGGGGAGAGTGCGCGGTCGCGATATGACGAGGAGAGCGGAACCATGGTCGTGTCCCTGAGGGAGACGGAGGGCGCTCTCACCGTGGAGGTCGCGCGCTAGCGGGTAAGGAGGTCCCTGAGCTTCGGGGTTGCGAAGTCCCTCGCGACCATAAAGGCGCCTGCCTCCTCCAGCGTCTCGGGTTCCTGGGTGGAGGCGATGCCGACGGTAGGGATGCCGGCCGCGACGGAGGAGGCGAGGCCTGAGGTAGAGTCTTCGAAGGCGACGGCCTCTTCGGGAGCTATGCCAAGCCTCTCGAGTGCCGCTCTGTAGGGTGCGGGGTCTGGCTTGACGGGCCCTACGTCGTCGGAGAGCACCACCTCGTCGAAGAACACTTCGAGCTCGAGGGCGAGCAGGATAGACTCGACATTCTGCGCCGGGGCGTTGGTGACCAGGGCGAGCGAGAGGCCGCGGCTCTTGGCTTCCCGCATGAAATCCAGGAGGCCCGGCAGGGGCTCGAGCTCGACGGCGCGCTTGCGGAAGCTCGCCTCTTTGGCGTCGGCGAGCATCCTGCCCTCTTCAGTGGAGAGGTAGGGAAGGAGGTCTTCGACTATCTTCGGGGTGCTGCGACCGCTGATCCTCTCCCTGTAGAACTCCTCGTCCATCTCTATCCCGTAGGGACGCAGGGTGTCAACCCACGTCGGCAGGTGCAGCGAGTCGGTCTCCGCGAGCGTACCGTCAAGGTCGAAGAGGAGGGCCCTGTACAAGCCCTCAACCCCAGTACAGGATCATGTTGAGCGCGCGGGTGATTATCAGGAGCGCTCCTACGTAGAGCAGGATAAAGAGGTGCCCGCGCTCTCCCCTCTTTCGCAGGGGGCTCGTCTTGTACTCCGCCATGCCGAATAGAAGGGCCACGGCGCAGAGGCCCCACACCCAGTAGAAGGCGAAGTACCTGGCGAAGTCGCCTGGCGAGGGGAAGATGGTCGCCCACGCGAACGCCCCCGTGACGAAGGTAGCCAGAGAGAGCGAGATCACGAAGAGAACCCTGTTCGCCACGCTCCGCCGCCCCCAGGCGACCCAGTCAGTGATGATGCCCTTGAGGCCTACCTTCATGAACACCATGTTAGCAGCCCGAATGCCGGAGCCGGGCGAGAGGGCCCTTGTGAGGGCTCAGCCCTCTGGGATCCAGGGTAGAAGGGTGAGGGCGGCGGCGAGCAGCGCGGCGCAGAGTAAGAAGGCAGAGGAGAATCCGGTAGCCCCTACTACCAGGCCGAAGACAAAGGCTCCCGAGCCGGTACCAGCGTCGAAGGCCACGTTCCAAAGCGTGCTCCCGAGCCCGTACTCGGCCTTCGAGACGCGCTCCATGATCAGGAGCAGGGTAGCGTTCTGGAGAATCCCGAAGCCCGCCCCGAAGAGCAGCGCCCCGCCCAGCAAGCCGAAACCTTCCACAGAGAGGGCCGCCATCCCGAGCGCGGCCGAGACGAGACCGGGCGCGAGGAGGAGGCGGGGGTTCCTGCGGTCTCCGAAGCGCCCTGCCCACCAGCGAGAGAAGGTGCTTGTGAGCCCGAGGAGGAGCAGCGCGGTAGCGGCGGAGAAGAGCCCGGCACCCGGTGCGGCCAGCGGCAGGAAGGTAATGACTACCCCGGCGGCTACGGTGCAGGAGGCGAAGAGCAGCAAGATCCGCAGGAGCGGTCCTCTCTTTATGCCCGAGAGAAACCCGCCACCGCCCCTCTCTCCCCGCCCTTCAGCCGCCTTTATCCCAAGGGCGGCGAAGAAGCCGAGCAGGGGCGTCGACGCCCCTGCCAGGAAGACCGGAGCGTAGCCGAAGCTCTCGACGATCCAGAGCCCGAGGGCTGAGCAGAAGATCGAGGGCAGGGCGAGGACGACGCCGTAGAGCCCGAGCGCCTCACCGCGCCGTCCCGGCGGGGCGATCTCCACCACAAGGGCGGCGAGCGCCACTATCGAGATCCCGAATCCCGCTCCCCGCGCGAGCGTCACGGCGAGGATGGCAGGGACCTCTCCGAACGGGACGTAGAGGAACGCGGGAAGCCCGAGTAGCAGCGACCCGGCTGCGAGAACCGTCCTGTAGCCGAACCGCGCCAGTATGCGGGGCATCCAGACCTGGGCCAGCACCGTCGAGAGCATGAACGCCGCCGTCGTGAGCCCGGCACCGGTGCTCCCTCCCCCTGCCTGATCCGCGTAGAGCGGCACCACAGAGAGGAGCAGGTAGAACCCGATCATGGTAAAGCCGGAGGCCAGGAGCGCGAGGACCATGGGCCGGTTCGCCAGGAGGCCTGGCTTGGATCTCTCGCGCTCCGCAGACACCCGTTGGATTATATAGCCGGGGGGTTAGAATAGCGCCCATGCGCCGACTGCTAGCCCTCACCTGCACGATAATCTTCGTCGATACGATCTTCTACGGGACGCTCACGCCGCTACTCCCCTACTTCAGCGACGAGTACGGCCTCTCGAAGTCCGCGGTAGGGCTCCTCACCGGGTCGTTCGGCGCGGGGGTGCTCGTGGGCTCGGCGCCCGGCGCCTACCTCGCCTCACGGGCAGGGGTAAAGGCAGCGGCGATCACGGGCCTTGTCCTCATGTCCATGACCAGCCTCGCGTTCGGGCTCGCGGAGGCGGCGTGGGTGCTCGTGCTGGCGCGCTTTGTAGGGGGTTTCGGCAGCTCGCTCTCGTGGGTCGCCGCGTTCACCTGGCTCACGGCGCGCGCCCCGGACGAGCGGCGGGGGGAGTTGATCGGCATAATGCTCAGCGCCGCCGTCTTCGGTGCCCTGCTCGGCCCCGTCCTCGGAAGCGCCGCCGCCATCGTCGGCCTCCTTCCAGCCTTCGCCGTCGTCGCTGCCGTCGGAGCGGGGATCTCCCTCTGGGCAGCAGTGGAGCCCGCACCCGGTCTCGTGGGGAGTCGGCATCTTTTCGGCACGCTCAGGACGGCCCTGCAACCCCGTCTGGCGACGAGCCTCTGGCTCATCGCCCTCTCACCCCTGCTCTTCTCCGTGCTGGCCGTCCTCGTCCCGTTGGAGCTGAGCGGTTTCGGGTGGGGGGCTGCGGCAGTCGGGGCTGTCTTTCTGGCAAGCGCAGCCTTCGAGGCCGTCGTCCATCCGTTGCTAGGGCGCTGGTCGGACCGCGCCGGCTACGGTAGTCCCGTGCGGACCGGCCTCCTACTCTCCGTCGGCATCTTGCTCGCGCTGCAGTGGGTAGGTAGCCCCTGGGTCCTCGCCCTGCTCGTCCTCCTCGCCAGCGGAGCCTTCAACGCCACGCTCGTGCCTGGTACGGCGCTCTTCTCGCGCGGCACCGAGAAAGCGGGAATGGACCAGGCCCTCGCCTTCGGCCTCACCAACTTCGCCTGGGCCTCGGGCTACGCCGTCGGCGCGCCCGTGGGAGGAGCGCTCGCCGACCTCAGAGGCGACGCCCTCTCCTACCTCTCCCTCACCATAGTCTGCCTCCTGACCCTGGTCTTGCTGAGGAAGACACTCTAGGCGGATATGGTCGTCAGGGCGGCTGCCGTCGCCGGTATGGTGGGGCCTGTTCTTTTCGCGGGCGCGCTTCTCGCGCTGACGATACTCCAGTACGACTTCATGCTAGGGATAGGCTGGTTGCCGTTCCGAGATCCCGCGGGCGCCTGGCCTAGCGGGCTGGCCCTCGGCCCATACGGCTGGGCGCAAACCCTTAACTTCGTTATCTCCGGCGCTCTGCTTGCGCTCTTCGCCGTAGGATTGCACCGCGAGACTACCGGCCGGCACGGCTCGCGGGTAGGCCCCGCACTACTGTTCGTCGCCGGAGCGGCGATGGTGCTCCTGGGCTTCGAGACCGACCCGATACGGCGCGCCGGTCCCCGGACCCTGCACGGCCTCATCCACGACCTGGCTTTCATACTCTTCGTCCTGGCGCTGCTGCTCGCTTTACTCTTCCTGTGGCACGGGTTCAGGCGAGAGCCCGCCTGGCGGGCGCACGCCCCTTACACGCTCGTTACCGGATTGCTAGCCACGCTCTTGCTATTCCTGCCTGGCGTGGCTTACTACTTTTTCATCGCCGTTGTGCTCGCCTGGCTCGAAGCCACCGCGCTCAGGCTCTGGCGGGTCTCAGCCTAGCTCACCTCGCACACGAAGAGCGGGGGGATGTGCATGTAGGTGATGCTCGGGCTCGGACCTACGGTGTCTTTGGCCATCTCGATGGCCTCGGCAACAGAGTCCGCTCGCTTGAAGCCCATGCGCTTCGTGGTCATCGGGTCTCCGAGGGCGAAGATCACATCTCCTACGTGATCGATGGCGTGGGCTGCCCAGTACAGGACGGTGAATGGATGCACGCCGTGGTAGGCATAGGAGTTGCGGTAGAGGGTACGGTACCAAGGGTCGCGGGCGTATCTCTCCTCGTAGCGCGCGGCGATCTCGTGCAGATCCGTGGTCTCGGTCATCACCTCGTTCCATAGGTCTATGTAAGAAGGGTGATGAACCTCGTGGAACTCGTCTGCAACAGGGTGGGTCCCGATGATGACCCCGCCCTCGCGCACTAGCGGCTTACCCTTGTAGAGGTTGAAGAGGTAGCCGAGGAGCATGTTCATGACGAGCAGCGGGTTCATTATGGAGTTGACGTTATAGGGTCCGAGGTACGGTATCCCGAGGAGCAAGACGTCTGACTGGCCCTCGACGGGGACCAGCTGCTGGTGGTAGACGTGGCGCAGGGTCTCGGCGTGGACCGGGTCGGTTGCGCCGGCCTGCACGCTGGTCACCCTGTGCGGGGCCTTAATGCTCTGGAAGACTCGCCTCGAGGCTGCTCGCGGCATCGTCCGGGTGGCCCTGTGGGTTGTGAGGAAGTTTGTCTTGGTGACCACGCCCCAGTCGTACTCCGGCTTCGCCATGAAGTCGTAGACGCGCGGGTAGGAGGCGTTGTTGAGTGAGGTCTCTATATGGAAGACCCTGACGTTCTCGTCGAAGATCCTGCCCATCCTGTTTATGGAGCCGTGCATTGCCGAGTTGGGGGGGTCCATGAGGGAGCGGGTGTTCTCCAGCGTACTGGGGTTATGGTGGTGACGAATGGAGGAGTAGGGCGCGAGGCCGGTGTGGACGGACTTGTGGCCGCCGTCCATGGGGATGTAGTTGACGTTGACGTAGACGAGCAGGTCTCCCTCGGCTACCCTGCGGCTGACGCTCACCTCCTCACCCTTCTGCGTCTCCCCTATGACGACGTTCCCCTCGGGGTCCTCTGCGTCGTAGTTGTAGAGCCGGTCGGGGTAGAAGCGGGACATGATCTTCTTCCCAAGGCAGTGCCGAAGCTCTGCCTCGGTCATCCGCCGGTGCAGGCCGAGGGCCGCGATGAGGTGGATGTCCTCGACACCCTTCGCCGCTGCCTTCTCGAGTACCTTCTCTATGATGAGCTGCCGGATATCCGGCCTCTGCATCGGCGGCAGGGGGATCGAGAGGTCATCGAAGGCGATGGTGAGCTTCATGCCGGGACGCAGAAGCTCGTGCAGGGACTCCATCTCCATCGGCTCGAGAAGCGCCCGCTCTATGGCGACGTTGGGCTCGGCGAGCGGCTCGATGGGACCAGGCGGGTAGACCACCCGCGTTCCCTCTGGCAGCTTCTCGTAGTGGAAGCCGTCGCCGGCGTTGAACATCATCGGCGGGCTGTCTCTCTCGAGGATGGTGGTGAAACCCGGGCGGCTCATGTTGCTCCCTTCGGTCGCTATTAGCTGGTCAGCTAGTCAGCACCTTCGGGCCTTAATAAGGCCCTCGCTTTCAGCATTTCAGCTTGCTCTGCTGCGTTTTACGAAACGGCTTCCCGGCAGGAGGTCCCCCGGGCGCTGCGGAGCAACGAGCCGCGCCCCCTTTACTGACCTGCTGACTAGCGGAGGCGAAGCCGGAGCGGGCTGAAATGCTGAAATGTTGACAAACTAACATCTAGCTCCTCATGTCGAAGACCACCTTGACGTGTCCGTTCCGTCCCGCCGCGCGCGCGGCGGCGATGGCCCTCCGGTACTCGCGCAGCCCAAAGCTCGGGCCGACGAGGGTCTCGAGCTCTATCTCTGGCGCCATCCGGAGCGCGAGCTCGAAGCTGCTCACCCTCTCGCCCTCGTACTCCTCGGTCCCGTAGGCGTAGGACCCCACAAGGGTCGTCTCCTTGTACCATAGGGCGGTGAGGTCGAGGCAGCTGCGCGCCGATGGCATCCCTACGAGCGTGGCCTCTCCTCCGGGGCGAGCGAGGCGCACAGCGTCCTCCATCGTCGCCGCCGAGCCAACGCACTCGAAGACCCTGTCGGCCCCGCCCATCACCACCGGCTTGCCGATCTCCGGCTCGAGCGCCTGCGTGCCGAGCATGGCAGGCAGCTTGGTATAGGTCTCCCTGGGATGGACTACCGCGTCGGCACCGAGGCGCAGGGCCTCTCTTCTCTGGCGCTGGTGTTTGGCGACGCAGATGATGCGTCCCGTCCGGGTCAGGTGCCGCAGGGCTGCGACGACGAAGAGGCCGACGCTGCCGGCCCCGATCACCAGCGCCGTCTCTTCCTCCTCGGGGTTCGCCTTCAGGGCAGCGTGCACCGCGCAGGCGAGGGGCTCTATGGCGACCGCAGCCTCGTCGGTGACGCTCTCGGGGAGCTTATGGAGCTGGGATGGGTGGGCGACGAGCGTGCCCTCGGACCAGCCCCCTCCCGTATCGCGGCAGAAGCCGGTCTGGATGCCAGGCGAGATGTCTCCCCTTGCGACGTTGACGCAGAGCGCGTGGCTCCCGGAGGCACAGTAGGGGCACGGCGGGTCTATGCCGCGCACCGCGCAGCCAAGGGCAGGCTCGAGAACGACGCGCTCACCGGCGCGAAAGTCCCCGCTGTCCTCGGCCACGACGCCAACCACCTCGTGGCCGAGTACGAAGGGAGGGGAGGTGATCGGGGAGAAGTAAGGCGAGTTCTCGGAGGAGAGGGTGCCAAGGTCCGAGCCGCAGATGCCTGAGAGTAGGGGCCTGATGCGCACCCATTGCGGGGTGGGGAGGACGGGCTCGAGGAGGTCCCCGAGCTGCAGCGGGGAGAAGCGGCTCGTCTCGAGGTTCTTTACGCGCTTCGCGCCGGCGCGCATGAGCAGGTAGCGCGGGACCGACTTGCTGTAGCGAAGGGCGAGCATCCTCTAGGCCTTGGTCGCTGCGCCGTTCGTGCTCCACCGCCGGATCTGCCACCCGCGGTCCTTCGCCGCCGAGGCGAGCCTCTTGTCCGGGTTTACGGCGACGGGGTTGCCGACGGCCTCGAGCATCGGCAGGTCCGAGATGGAGTCGGCGTAGGCGTAGGAGCGATGGAGGTCGACGCCTCGCTTTCGGGCGTATGAGGCGAGCATGCGGGCGCGGGCCTCGCCGGCTACGGGGGCCCCCGAGAGCTCGCCGGTATACACCCCGTCCTCCTGGGCCAGCGAGGCGCTCAACACGTCGTCTGCGAGGTCTTTCATGGGGTCGAGTAGGAAGTCCAGGGCGCCAGAGAGCAGGACGATGCGGTGGCCGGCGGCCTTGTGCTCCCGCAGGCAAGCCAGGGCGCCAGGGTAGATGCGGCTAAGGGTGAAGCCGGGAAAGCTCTCCTTTCCGAGGTGCCTTGCGCGGGCGGGTTTCCAGCCCTCGTAGTTCTTGTAGAAGGCGCGGTTGAAGTGGGCGCGGCTCACCTTGTCGAGGGCCCAGTAGTAAGGGATCCTCGGGAGGAAAGCGGCGATCCAGAGCGGACGGGCCACGGCTGGGATCTCGCGCATCTTCAGCCAGGCGTAGTAGGAGACGACGTTGGAGCCCACGAGCGTGCCGTCGACGTCGAAGATCGCAGCGACCTCCCCAGCCTCCTCCGCGAGGGCCTTCTTTCGCTTCTTGCGGCTCGGGCGGGTAGTGAGCGCGGGCAGGTGCGTGCCCTGCAGCCACCTCTTCCAGTCGAGCCGCGTGATGTCGAAGGGGAACTCGTCTCTGTCATCCGGCGGGAGGGCTTCGAAGAGCTCCCTGGTGCGGGTGGTAGAGAACGTCGATGTCATCGTAGAGTAGGGGCCGTAGATGCGGCTGTAGTAGAGGCTCATCCTGGCGCGCTTTTCGGCGCGCGCTACCCTACCGCGCACGTCGGCAGCCATGTGGCCCTCCGGAAGGCGAGCGACTATCATGCTCGCCACCCGCAGGCCGGCGACCTCGGCCCTCAACCTGCGCTCTACTGCCTTTCGGCCAGGGAAGCCCCACTCGGGGACGGGGATCGGGCGCCCGCTCGAGTCCCGCAAGGGGTTCTCGAGGAAGTACTCCCTGACGTGCTCGTAGAGGTCACGGTAGCGCAAGGGGTTGCGATCCCCAGATGCTACCTGGAAGACCTCGGGATACTCGGGGCGCCTGGCAGCGGCCGCTAGAGTCGCGTTC
>Ga0126312_10002639_pt1 | contig 11998 bp, 15 predicted proteins | sample Plot104A_FD_92537 | JGI IMG/M metagenome (GOLD analysis project Ga0126312, IMG submission 92537) | Serpentine soil microbial communities from UC McLaughlin Reserve, CA, USA - Plot104A | ecosystem: Environmental > Terrestrial > Soil > Grasslands | place: USA: UC McLaughlin Reserve, Lake County... | reverse complement strand
CGATCGCGGGCGACTCGAACACCGCGGTCTCGTTCGACGGCTCGAGCGGCCAGATGTCCGCCCCGGCGAACGCGGGCGGGGCACAGGGGACGATCGAGTTTTGGGGCTACGCGAGCGATCTCGGCTCGCGCAACGGCGTCGTCTACACCGCAGACAACGGGCAATCGAGTTACAGCCACCAGCTCGGCGTCCGCTCGGACGGAAGTGTCCGCCTCTACCTCTGGGACGGCTCGGCGCGGACGGTGACGAGTGCCGCGGGGCTGGTCGGCGCCAACCAATGGCACCACTACGCGCTCACCTGGGTCGACGGCGGCTCCGCAATCCTCTACGTCGACGGCGCCAACCGTGGCAGCGTGCCGATCGGCAGCTCCTGGAAGAGTGGCAACAAGCTGATCTTCGGGGCCGCCGCCGGACCGGTGTCCGGGCTGACCAACTCGTGGCAGGGCCGCCTTGACGAACCCGCCGTCTACAACACCGCCCTGTCCGCCACCACCGTCCAGCAGCACTACAACACTGGGCACGGGCCGTAGCCAGCGCGGCCGACCAACGCCGGCTGCTTAACGGCAGGGGCGCTCGAGCCGCGGGCCACCCGCAAGGCGGACGGGCCGCGAGGGCTCTCGAAGCAGGGGCTGTCGGAGTAGGCGACGGTCGCAGGGAGACGTGCAGGTATGGCACGCTCGCTCTGGCGACGCGGCGGTGGGGGTAGCGGCGAGACCTACGCTGGCTTTAGGGCCGCGCCGTAAGCGACCAGGTCTTGGCACTGACGAGCGGGTCCCCGACCAGGTCTTTGACGCTTGTCGTCACCGTGGCCGTGTACTGAGCACTCCTGCTCTCAAAGGGTTGGCGTGATCGACGGATTGCCCCTAACGTGTCCTGGTAACGCAGGACGGGTGAAATGGAGAGGGTAAGCCGGTGCGGAAGCTTCTAGTTCTCGTCGTCACCGTAGTCCTCGCTCTCGTCGCGCCGGCGGCGGCCTCCGCCCGGATCGCAGGCATCTCAGGGGTCGGCTGGGAGCATCCCCCGGAGGCGGACTTCCGCGACGTTTACGGCCCCGGGGGGCTTGCATACCGTGCCGCCTGGTTCCGAGAGGAAACCGACGCCGAGCGCGACCGCCAGTACGCGCTCGCGAACAAGTACGGCGTGCTCATCCTCCCAATTCTCACCCAGACCTACCGGCCGCGGACCCAAGCGCAGATGGACGAGTGGCTCGCCTACGTTCGCTCCGTGGTCCGCCGCTACCCGGCGCAGCGCTACTGGGAAATCTGGAACGAACCGAACGCCGACTGGCCCGGCGACGCCGACTTCTTCGCCGACGCCGCGGGATGGGGCACGTTCATCCGGGCCACCACCGAAGCCATCAGGAAGGAGAAGGCCGGGGGCAAGGACACCGTGGTCGCCGGGGCCTTCGCCCTCGACGTGGCAGGGTGGGAGTCGTTCGTGGACCAGTCCTCCACGAGCCAGGCCATCTCGGTCCACACCTATGCTGCTCCAGTCACGGCGGTCGCCCGGATCAACGCCGCCGACGCCCGTACGAGCAAGCCCATCTGGATCACGGAGGCGAGTTGGCCTGAGAACGGCTCGGGCAACCAGGCCGCGAACACCAACTACGTCCTGGAGCGCACGCCCGACAAGCCCTACTTCCACTTCACGCTGCACGAGTTCGACGGCATCTACTGGCCGAAGACGCTGGCGGCGACCCCGGGCACGCTCAACTTGCTACGACTCGCGGCGGCGGGAGCTGCGATACCTGCCACCAAGTACGCCGAAACGATCCAGGGGACCGCGGGCGTCACGTCGTACTGGCGGCTGGGCGAGCCGAGCGGCACCGCGGCGACGGACTCGAAGGGGACCGCGAACGGCACCTATACAGGTGCGTTCACGCTCGGCCAGGCCGGGGCGCTGGTGGGCGACACCGATAGGTCGGTGGCCTTCGACGGCAGCAGCGGCTATCTGTCGACGCCGGCCAACCCGGGCGCTGGGCAGGGCTCGATTGAGTTCTGGGGCAATGCCTCGAGCCTCGACTCCCGCAACGGCGTGGTCTACACAGCCGACAACGGAAAGAGCTCCTACACGCATCAGCTCGGGGTACGGGCGGATGGCAGCGTGCGGCTCTACCTCTGGGATGGCCAGCGGCGGATCGTGGACAGCGCGCCCGGGCTGGTGGGCACCAACGAGTGGCACCACTATGCCCTGACCTGGAGGGATGGCGCCAGCGTCAGGCTGTTCGTGGACGGCGTCCAGCGCGGCAGCGCGGCTATCGGGAACTCCTGGAAGGCAGGCAACAAGCTCCTGTTCGGGCAGGGGGCCGGCTCGCCCTCGGGGCTGACCGGCTCCTGGCAGGGCCGCATCGACGAGGCCGCCGTTTACAACGCGGCGCTGCCCGCAACCGAGATCCAGCAGCACTACAACGTTGGGCGGGGGCAGTAACGCGCGCGGCCGAGCGATGCCCGGGCGCTGGTCATCGACGCCGAGCAGGGACTCAAGACCTGTAAGCGGGTGCTGCGCCAGGCCGGCCTCGACCAGGAGGACAACGTGGACTACATCCGGGCCCCCGATGGCCTCTCCCTGGACGCCCAGGAGTCCCACGTCGCGGCCGTAGAAGAGCTGCTCGAGGGGGGGGACTACGGCGTCGTGTCGGCCGACCCGCTGTACAAGCTGCACTCCGGCGACTCGAACCCCGAACGCGAGGCCGTCGACCTGATGCGCCGGCTCGACCGCTGGCGCGAGCGTTACCAGTTCGGGCTGGTGCTGCCGATGCACCTACGCAAGCGCCCGGTGGGGGCGAAGTTCACCCTGGACGAGTTCTTCGGCTCGACGGCCTACCTGCGCGGCGCCGAGGTGGTGGTGGGGCTCGACCGTCTGCGCGACGGCTACTCGCGTCTGCACCTGCTCAAAGACCGCGACGGCGACCTGCCGGTGCCCGAGTCGTGGGGGCTGTTCTTTGACCGCGAGGAGGGCTTTCGGCGCGACCCCGAAGACGGCAAGCCCAAGCAGACCGCCAAGGACAAGGTGCGTGAGCTGCTGGTGGCCCAGCCGGGCCTGGGGACTGAGCAGCTCGCAGAGAGCACCGAGTACACCGAGCGCACCGTCCGAACCGCGCTGTTCGGGCTCCTCGGCGTCCGGCAGGCGCCACCCCTTGAGGTTGTGGGGGCCGGCCTCCGCAGTCGCTCCGAGCTCGCGCAGGAGGAGTTCGAGTGGTCGTGAGCCCCCGTCAGTTCGGAAGTAGTTAGGTAGTTCGGAAGCCGGAAATCAGTCTCCCACCCCTACGGGGTAACCACCACCTCCGAACGGAAGTAGCCCGGAACCACTTCGGCAGCCAGACCGGACGCCCCCCTAGCCGCTTTGAGGCGGCGTCGGGGGGCTACCTTACCTGGCTGCCCAAATGGTTGCCTCGGTAGTGACAGACCGCGCTGCCAAGAACCACGCCCGGACGCCGCAACACGACGGACCCCGCCCTAGGACACGGGTTGCGGCCTCGCTTATTCGGGCCGCGTCGAAATAAGGCTGTCGGAGGCTGAGGGGTCCCCATGCAGCTAGCCGACCTGGGCACGCAGTACCGTGTGTGAACAACCACATTCAGGTCCAGCCACCCCCTCCCAAACGCAGGGGCGACCGTCAAAGCGATACCTCGAACGAAAGGGTGGCTGGAGTGCCTGACCACCAACTTCTCACGATTCCCGAGGCAGCTATGGCGCTGGGTGCTCGGGGCCTCCGGTGCGCCGGCTCATCGGTGAGGGCGTCGTGCCGGTCGTGCAGCTCGGCGGACCCGGCCACGCCGTTCGTATCCGTCGGGATGACCTCGAGCGCCTGACTGAGTCGCGGCCCAGGGTTGTCGCGTGAACCTTCGGCCGGCTTGTCTGACCCGGCCTGAAGAGCCGGGGTCTTCCTTTCGCCTCGGCCCGGTTACGCGTGGCGACGGCCCAGCGCGCCGGGTGAGCGTTCTCCGGGGCCAGGTGCCCCGGGGGCGCTCGCCGTTCCCCTCACACCCACGACCACAGGAGAGAGCTGAATGACGACTGCAACTAAGACGAGCCCGAGCAAGGAACTCGCACAACTGGAGCACGAGCGCGACGAGGCCCATAGCGCGGTGCAGAAGGCGAGCGCAGCCCGCGAAGCCTTCGACGCTGAGACGTCCGGCTGCGGGTTGCGTCCAGCGAGTACATGGGGACCCACCCCGAGGAGGCCCGTGACGCCGCTCAGAACCCCAAGCCCGGAACCAAGGCGGCAGAGCTACACGACGAGATCCGGGAGCGGATGGCCGAGAACCCGCACACCGAGGACTACGAGGTCGCCAAGGCCACATTCCACGAGGCAGCCGAGGCGGTGGAGACCTTCCGCTCAGAACACATCGATGACCTGATCGCCGAGGCGCAGGCAGAAGCATACGACGCGATCGCCAACATCGTGCGGGGCTTCGAGCAGGTAGCCGCCGGGTCCAGTGAATACAGGGGCGTGATCGACAAGGTCACGGCCATCATCAGCGCCACCCCCGGTCTGGCCCGCCAGCCCGGGATGGACGCCCACGACCCGCGTATCAACGACTGGGCTGCCATCGCACGCGACGTGCTCGAGTCAGAGATCGCCAAGCCTGGGCTGAGTGACCGGGCAGTGGAGCGGCTGGATCGGCTGGCCCGCCTTGCCTGAGGAAGAGCAGGACCCCACTGTCGAAGACCTCAAGCAGAGGGCAGCCAGCTTGCGTGGTGAGCCCTCGACCAAGCAGGAACGTGACGCAGAGCTGGTCGACCTCATGCACACAAGTGAAGGTGAAGGGGAGGAACCAAGCGATGACACCGAAGCGTTCGTGCGTCAGCTCTTTGCTCCTAAGCGCGGCGAAGAGGATTGGATTCGTCGGCTTCACGGAGGCGAGGACGATGGCTGAGTACAACCACCTCAAGCGAGAGGGCCACGCGGCACTGGTGCGCTCACTGCACGGTTCAGTGGCCGGCGACGAGGAGCCCCTTCCGATGGCTACGCCGCACTTCGACGGCGGCGTCAGGACCGACCACATGCCACGCGGCGAGCCGAGGCCGGGGCCGTACCGCCAGCCCAGCAACGAGGTCGGCTGGGGACCTGAATACGAGGTCGAGGGCGGCGCCGAGCTGCTGTTCCCCTGGCTGGTGGACAAGTGACCTTGACTGTGTTCGCACCGCTCACTGCCTGCCCCGGCCCGTCCGGTCGCGGCTGCCCCGACGGCTCCCTTATCGACGGGGCCACGGCTGCGCTCTGCAACTGGTGTCGGCGCCGGACAGGACCCAGGGGGGGTATCCCCAACGGGTCAATGGAACCGTCGTGAGGAGTCGCGGCGAGAAAAACGTCACGCCGACCGGGCTACGGGCGCTCCTTCAGCGCAGCCCTGCCGAGGGGGGTTCCGTAGTGGGCGCCCTACTCCGACAGCCCTGCGCCTTCGAGGGCTTCCTCCCTACTCGTGAACGCCTGTCCCCGGACGACCTTGCCATCTCGGATCGTCCACACGTTCCAGGTCGTCCAATGCACGTCCGCTCCGCTCTGCTTTCCCCTGCCGTGATTCGTCACCGTGGCCAGAAGCTGGTCGCCCGCATCGATGAGTTCGTGGACTTCCACCTGAGCGTCGTCGAAGGTCTCCCAGAAGAAGCTCACGAACCGCCGGAAGCCCTCCGGCCCCCGGTAGACATCTTCCACGCCGGGGAGTCGCCCCGCCGTGATGAACTCGCAATCAGGCGCGGCGAGTGCGGTCACGACGCCGTCGATATCTCCCCGGTTGAACGCCTCGTAGCCACTGCGTATCAGCTCCACGTTCTCCTGCGACATCGCGCGCCCAGTATCCCGCGGAGGGCAGGGATACCCGGAGTTGGCCCCTGCCTGCCGACCAGCTCAGGGGGTGGCTAGGGGAAATGGATGTTGTCAGCCGTAGCGCAAGCGACATCGACGTTGACCCGGACGTCCCCGCCGGTGTTGTTGGTCACGTTCGCCGCCCAGCCCAAGAGGGGCACCCTCGTCGACCCCCCGTCGAAAAACTGCCCGTTCACGACCTGGTTCGTGACGTCCTCGGGCGTATCGGTTGCTGTGAAGGCGGATGCGGTCCCACCCGTCGGGGCGGTCCCGCGCTCACAGTGAACGACGAGCCGATCCGAAGTCCCTGTCGGGATCGTTTGTTGGATGGAGCCCATGGTGACCTGGTCGAATCCGTCCCTCCCAGCGGGCCCCGGCGGGCCCTGGGGACCAGCAGGAAGCTGGCCTCGGGCAAAGTCGCGGCCGAGGAGCGAGTGATCCGCCACGTCGCTGCTGCGAAGCGTCCCGGTCCGCACATCCCTGCCGCGAACGGCGTTGTTGCGGATGTCCTTGCTGCGCACCGTGTTGTTTCTGATCTCCCGGCTGTCGATCGAGCCGGTGGCGAGGCCGTAGGAGGTGCCCCCCAGCGCGACGAACAGCGCGATGTAGGCCACGATCGTTCCGTGGCTGGGCCGATAGGAGCGAAGCCTCGGGAGCACGGCGCGTCCTTCCGCTCGAGAGCGTGTCCCTTCTTAGAGGTCCAACGTACCCGAGCGGGAGGCGCAATGCCATCCCTCGGCCACCGTCTCCTTAGCCGGACACGCAGGAGGACCTCCCACGTTCTCCTGCGACATCGCCCGCCCAGTATCCCTCCAAGGAGCGGGCGTCTGGGCCTGGGGAGAGTCTTTGTCTATGGAGCCCGAGGCACTCGACTACCCAGAGGCACTAGCCAAGCTGCTCGAGATGCTGGACCGGCGCGTCGAGGTAACCCTCCGGGGAGTTGGCCGCAAGCCCCATTGTTCGTGGACTTCGAGGGAACGCTCCAGGAGGGCCAACCGATCGAGGCCGGCGAGATCGGCGTCTGGGACCCCGATGCCCTACAGCTCAGCGTCGGCGACGTAAGGCTGACGCTGCACCCGGATCAGTTCGTGGATGCGGTCTGGACGCCGACGCCGAGAGGCGGGTGGCTGAAGCTCGTGATGGGCAGCGTGGAGGTCGACTTCCACTACTAGGCCCCGCCTCAGCGGCGTCGCCGCTTCTCCTCCCGCCTCCCACGCCGAGCCCTCCGCCATTGGCGGAACCGCTCCTCCTGAATAGCGTCCCGTCGCCGCTTCGCCTTCCGCCTCTCACGCCGAGCCTTCCACCACTGGCGGAACCACTCGTCTTGAGCAGCGTCCCACCGCATGAACGTCTGGAGCCAGCCGTCCGGAAATACCTTCGCCCTCTCCAGCAACCAAAGGACTGCACCCAGCACGAGGCCCAGAAGGACGACGACCACACCGATCTCGTCCTTGGTGCTGAGATCGACGGCGCCGCCCGTCCCCGCGATCACGGGGTGCGACATACGTCAACCCTACGCCTGGTCGGCCTACCTCGGCCAACGAAAAGCGACGACGAGCAGGAAGGGGGCGATTCGTCTCCTAGTGGCGGGTCAGCGCCCGCAGCTCCCGTACCGCCTCCACATCGGGCAGCCGCTGGAGTGCTCGTGTGGCCTGTTCGAGCTCGCGCAGCGTGACCCCGGGCGCTCCAGCAGCAGACGGGCCAGCCAGCGAAGCGCCGCCCGCTCGTAGACCTCCGGGTTCGCGCGTCCAGACGAGGCGGGTAGCTGAATGGCGTACCCGGCGACCTCCCAGCAAAACGCGAGTCGTCGCGGTGCGCTACCCCTGACCGCACTCATCGGCGCCGAGGTCCCGGGCCCCCTTGTCACGAGCCTTGTACGCGCGCTCATACGCGTCGTCGTACCGCGTGATGGGTTTTTCCGGGTGCTCGGCTCGCCGCGCGAACCTTGCCTCCCTCTTGGCGAGTATGGCCTGCTGTTTGGCCCCTCGGAAGTAGAGCTCGAAGGCGTCACGATCCTCGGCCGGCGGCTCAAGGGTCTCTAGGCCGCGGACGAACTGCGCGTGCTCTTCGACGAACTTGTCGTGAACGTCAACCACACGCTGGTGCTGGTGCCCCGATTTGAACGCGTCGAACTTGCTGCCGAGCTTGCTCAATTCCACGTTGGCCTGGTAGCACCGCTTGTTCATTTGAAACAGCAACTCCTGGTGAGACAGCGCGCCGCAGCCTGCGGCTGCGGCGCACATGATGACTCCGACCAGCATCAAGGCGGGCTTAGCGATCACACCCCTCCTCCCGTGCCTCGTCGTTCAGGTCCTCGAGCACTTGCTGGATCGAACGAACCTCACGCTGTGCGTCCTGAACGTCGCGCCGCTCGCTGCGCAGGTCGGGTTCGATCGTCGAGCGGTCCTCGGGATAGCTCCGCAGCTCCTCCTCGAGCTCGTCGACGTCCTTCTGGTACGCGCGGGCGTCTCGGACCCACGCGGTGAGCTCCTTCCGCTCCGCTCGCTTTTCCCCACCGAGGTCGCGGCACGTCGAGGGGTCGGATGCCTCGGGCTCGGAGGAATCGTCAAGAGCGAAGCGCAGTAGCCCAAGCGCAATCGCTAGCACCGTCAGAGCAACCACCCCCACGGCGCGAACCGCCCGGCGCGCTTTCGCGTGCCAAGACTTTCCGTCGTCTCCGCTGTCAGGGGTGAGTGCCACGGCAGAGGATGCGCCGTCAGCGCCGCCGCAGCCGTGCGCTCCAGGTCACATCTCCCGTGTCACAGCGGTCGAACACGCCTCCGGTCGACTCGAAGGCTTCGGTCTGGTCCAACAGCACGCTGCGGGCCCGCCAGTGACCCCGGATACGTCGCCGGGTAACGAACCGCCCGCTGAACTCGAACCGAGTTACGTCAACGAGGCGACGGCGCTTCCCCTGGGCGTCGGTGATCGGGTCCAGAAGGTCGATTGAGTTGTCGGACTCCACCTCGGTGCTTCGAATGCGCCCTCCGGGACTGACTCGTGCCTCGGATACGAACCCAAATAACGTCAGCTTCCCGCCGCCGCACTGGGTGCGAAGGTCGGTTTCAGCTTCGCTCAGCAGCCGCACACTGCGTCGGCTCATCTTGAGGACCACACCACGGTTCTGCGAGGTCTCGCCCCGGTAGACCCCCTTCTTGAACAGGACCGCCGCCGACCCCACAGCCGGACTCAGCGCGAGGACGACCCCCATGCTTAAGACGATGGCCAGGCAGATGGGGGGCCGGATGGTCATGGGACCACTCCTTCGTGTGGATTAGCGCCGGCGACGGCCCCGTAGGAATGTGAACGCCAACAGCAGGACAAGAACGATCAGCACCACGTCGCTCGGGAGGAAGAGATCCAAGAGAAGGGCGAACCCGATGGTGAGCACCGCAGGGAGGACGAAGGACAGCACCCTGAGGTGCATGGGACGGTCCACTGAGACACGGGCGGGCTCGAGTTCTGCGCCAAGCAGGTAGGCCAAATCCGGGCCGCGGGGGGAAGGAAGAACGTGAAAGGAAAAAGTTCTCTCGTCGGATCTGAAGCTCAGCTCGAAGTTCTTTCCTCTCGCGCCCGCATCGATAAGAGTGAGCCCCAGGTAGGAGAGGTCGTCACAATGCGGAGGATCGCGCGGGTCGTTGTCTACAAGTAGAAGCCGCTGATCGGTGGCGACGATCAGGGGGCCTTGCGAGCGGGTGGTGACATCAGTCGAGGTTGCCATTTTCAGGATGCGCTCGCCGGACCTGATGATGGCTGGCAACTCTCCGAGAGCGCGACTCGTGAAATGCCGGAAGATCCCGAGCTGATCGACGGCGATCTTCTTCACTTCCTTGCGGCCCAACCGCGCGCCGGCGGTCTCGCTCGTCGGGCGTTCGCCAGAACCGAGGCCACGGTGAGTTCCAGAGAGAGGACTGCCCCCCGAGCTCAAGACGATGGCGAGACAGATGGCGGCCGGATGGTCATGGGACCACTCCTTATGTTCCTCGTGGCGTACCCGACCCTATGCCTGCTCCTCGCGGGACGCAAGGCGTCTCAATGGGGCTGCGGTTACTGCCCACCTGGGGGTGGCGCGTTTGGAACGAGTGGCGGTGTGAGTGCTGGGGCAAAGCAGGTAGGGCAGTAACACCCGTTCATGGAGCCGGAGGCGTTGGACTACCCACAGGCACTCCCTGGCGCGAGAAGGCCACTGGGATTACGTTGAGACACAGGTGGCCCCCCAAGCGTCCCGAGTCCTCGCCATCGTGCTTCTCCTTGTCGCTGGCATGGCTGCCGCCGGCGGCGGATACGCGCTCGGACAGTCAAGCGGCGAGGGCCTCGATGGTGCTCGCGCGGCAGGCGCCACGGCTGGCAAGCGAGAAGGGCTGGAACTGGGCCGCGCCGCCGGAGAGAAGGCTGGGGAGCGGCGAGGGCGGCGAGAGGGCTTTAGCGCGAGCTACAAGCGGGCCTACCAAGCCGCGTACAAGCGTGGATCAGGGGGCGGGGCGACTGAGGCACCACCACCGAGCGGGCAGTCCACGGATTGTGGGCCGGGACTCGTTTCTGCGAGCAACGGCTGCGTGCCGGAGTCCGAAGCAAAGTGCGCTGCCTACCAGGACTTCGTCCCAGGCAAGGGCTGTGTTCCGCCGCTCCAACCCGGCGAGACAGAGGCGAAGCCGAACTGCCCACCGGGGCAGGTCCCCGTCGGGACCTCGGGGGCTTGCGCCAAGCCATGAACGGGCGACGGCTACTCATCGGAGTGGCGGTCCTGCTGGCCCTGGCCGGGCTCGGCATTGCCGGCTACGCCCTGGGCCGAGCCGACACCGCAAGCAAGGCCGAAGCGAGCGAGGCCCAGCGCCGCGCCTTCAACATCTCGTTCTCCGCCGGCAAGGATCAAGGCCGTCGCGCCGGGGTCGCGCGTGGTATCGCGAAGGGCAAACGTGAGGGTCGAGCTGCCGGGCGGCGTGCGGGGGCTCGGCGCGGACTCGCTGCCGGACAGACCGCCGCCGGCCAACGACGTCAGCAGCAAGCGGAAGCCGTCGAGCAACAGCGCCAACAGCAAATCGACTCCAACCGGAAGGAGCGCGAGAGCAACTGCAACGCGCCGCTGTTCGCCGATGGCTACTGCCCGACCGATGAGGAAGTCCAGCAGGAGGACGACGCCGAGTCACTGTGCGGCCCAGGAACTGCGGAGGGGCGCGAGAAGGCCGCTCAGAAGGGTGTCGACTGCTGACACGTCACCTGCCGTCGGCCAAGGTCTTCAGGAGCCTGATGGCCTCCACATCGGGCAGCCGCTGGAGTGCTCGTGCGGCCTGTTCGAGTTCGCGCAGTGTGGTACCCGGGCGCTCCAGCAGCAGTCGAGCCAGCCACCGACAGTGCCGTTCGCTCGTAGAGCTCGGGGTGGGCTGACCAGCCGCTTCGTGCTTACCCAAGATGCAGTTGACCCACTGCTCGCTCCGATGGGAGGCTGGCCCCAGCCCGTAAACCGAGCCCCAGTAAGGGGTCCGCGGGCACTGGGAAAGGTGCAGTTATGAAGAAAGCGGTTTGCACGGGCGTCCTAATGGCGCTGGCCCTGCTGGTGCCGACGACAGCCTCGGCGCACACCCTGTCCTTGTCAGGGGCGGCCCGAGTGGCCAAGGCGACGGCCCAGCGCGCCGCCTTAGAGGAGATCTTCTTCGCGCCGGACGAGCTGACATCGGACGTCTTTGCGAGTCGTCGGTACTGCGCCCGCCTGCCGCTCCGCCGCGGCAGCTCTCGACTGTCGCCGCATGCCGTGCGTTGCGCCGTGTCGTGGGTTTTCAAGGCCCAAGACGGCCGTACAGCGGACTGCATCGGCGCCGTCAACGTGCGCTACCGGTCGCGCACTAGCCATCGCACGCGCTCTCGGCGCACCGACTCGGACTGTTTCACCTAGTCGGCGCAGTGACACGCGGGCATCTACTACCCCCAAAAGGAACAGCGCTGTTTGAAGGCAAGAGTTTCCAGTTCTGTTTCGACAACGGAAAGCTCACCTCGAAGAACGTCTACTAAGAACTCGGCAGACTGACGCTGCCGAGGGGTATCCTTACTTACACATCGGGGATTTGTGGTGAGTCTCCAACATCTCAGCGGCGGCCCCCTCAGCGGGGGCCGTTTGCGTTGTAGGACCATTCCGTCCGAACCCCGCCGCACCATCCATCCTTGAGATGACTTCGCCTCACCAACTGATTTTCTT
>Ga0126312_10002638_pt1 | contig 11998 bp, 10 predicted proteins | sample Plot104A_FD_92537 | JGI IMG/M metagenome (GOLD analysis project Ga0126312, IMG submission 92537) | Serpentine soil microbial communities from UC McLaughlin Reserve, CA, USA - Plot104A | ecosystem: Environmental > Terrestrial > Soil > Grasslands | place: USA: UC McLaughlin Reserve, Lake County... | reverse complement strand
GAGTTGATCCACTGGCGGGGACGATTGAAGTGGTAGTACTGCGCGGCCCACATCTGGTGCTGGCCGACGTCCGAGGTGATGATCGCCTCGCCTCCCGTCGCCTCGTACATGGCCTCGACCATGCGCTGGGGCTTGATCTCGGCGTCCGCCGAGTCCTCGTAGCGCAGCGGATAGGTCGTCTGCCACTCGCGGATCCGCTTCCACCACTCGTCGAGGCGGGATGAGTCGGCCGCCAGCGCGTTGTACTCGCGGGTGAGCTTGGGCAACACGTCCTTGGCGTCGCCGACGATCGGGATGTGCGCCGGCACGTTCTTCGAGATCTCAGCCGGGTCGACGTCGATGTGCACGAACTTGGCTGCCGGCGCGAATTCCGAGAGCTTGCCCGTGATGCGGTCGTCGAAGCGGGCACCGATGGCGACGATCAGGTCGGCGCCGTCCATCGCGTAGTTGGCGGCACGGGTGCCGTGCATCCCCAGCATGCCGAGCCACTGCTCGTGCGGGGCCGGGAACGCCCCGAGGCCCATGACGGTGAGCGTCAGCGGGAACTTGTCGGCGGCCATGAAATCGATGAGCTCCTTGGAGGCGTTGGCGTTCACGACCCCACCGCCGGCGTAAATCACCGGGCGCCGGGCGTTTGCCAATGCCTTGGCGGCGATGCGGATCTGCTTGATGTTGCCCTCGGTCGTGGGGCTGTAGCCGGGCAGCGCGGGCGGGCCGGATGCCGGCTCGTACTCGATGTCGGCTCGCGAGAGGTCCTGAGGGATGTCGACGAGCACCGGGCCGGGGCGGCCGGTCGAGGCGATGTGGAATGCCGCATGGATGTACTCGGGGATATGCCGGGGATCCGTGACGAGAAGCGAGTGCTTGACGACCGGCATCGTGATCCCGGTGACATCGGCCTCCTGGAAGCCGTCGGTCCCGATCAGCTCGGTCCGAACCTGCCCGGTGATGAACACCGTGGGCACCGAGTCCATCATCGCGTCGGCGATCGCGGTCACCAGGTTGGTCGCCCCGGGACCCGAGGTCGCGAACGCCACTCCGACGCGGCCGGAGGCCTTCGCGTAGCCCTCCGCGGCGTGGCCGGCGCCCTGCTCGTGGCGCGCCTGGATGTGCTTGAACTTGGCGTCGTAGATCGCGTCGTACGTGGGCAGGTTGGCGCCACCCGGAATCCCGAAGACGTGTTCTGTGCCCTCGGCCTCAAGGGCCTGGACCAATGCATCCGCCGCGCGCATGGGACGTGCGATGGTAGCGAAGAGATTCGCCCGTGCCAGCGGGGTTTTCGCGTGTCAGCGCTCGCCCGGAGCGGGCGTGGCCTCAGGCCCGATCTCGCCCTCGAGCTCGCCGGCCTTCCACGTGGTGTGAGGCAGGATCGCGCGCTCGATAACCCGGCCGCGGTGCTGATCGATGATCCGGAGCATCGACTGCACGAGCTCCTCGCCGAGATGGTGCGGCTCGAGGCCGAGGTCGAGGAGCTTCGTGTGGGTGGCGTTGTAGTAGTGCTGCTCGGCCTCGACGCGCGGGTTCGGGAACGCCTTGATCTCCACCTCCGTCCCGGCGTCCTCGGCGCTCTGCTTGACGAGCTCGGCCAGCTCGGAGACCGAGAACTGCTCGGTGAACTGGTTGAAGACGCGGTACTCGCCGAGCTTGGCCGGGTTCGCCACGGCCAGCTCGACGCACTGAAGCGTGTCGCGGATGTTGAGGAAGCCGCGGGTCTGACCGCCCTCCCCGTACACCGTCAGCGGGTGGCCGATCACGGCCTGCACGCAGAAGCGGTTCAAGACGGTGCCGAAGTACTCGTCGTAGTCGAAGCGGGTGATGAGGCGCTCGTCCTCGGCCGACTCGTCCGTCTCGATGCCGTAGACGACGCCCTGGTTCAAGTCGGTCGCACGGAGCCCCCAGATGCGGCAGGCGAAGTGGATGTTGTGCGAGTCGTGGACCTTCGAGAGGTGGTAGAGCGAGCCGGGCATCTTCGGGAACGGCAGCGTGTCCTTGCGCCCCCTGTGCTCGATCTCGATGAAGCCCTCCTCGATGTCGATGTTGGGGGTCCCGTACTCCCCCATCGTCCCGAGCTTCACGAGGTGGCAGTCCGGAACCCGGTCGCGGATCGCGAAGAGCAGGTTGAGGGTGCCGATCACGTTCGTGTACTGGGTCTCGACCGCGGCCTCGCGCGAGCGCATCGAGTAAGGGGCCGACGGCTGCTCGCCGTAGTGCACGATCGCCTCGGGCAGGGTCTCGGCGATCACGCCATCGAGGAACTCGTGGTCCTCGATGGAGCCGACGAATGAACGGATCTCGTTTCCGGACACCTCGCGCCAGGCCTCGATCCGGTCGTCCAGCGAGCGGATCGGCGTAAGGGAGTCGGTTGAGTTCTCTGTATGCCAGCGGCGCCGGGAGAAGTTGTCGACGACCGAAACGTCGTGCCCGCGAGCCGAGAGGCGCATCGCGGTCGGCCATCCCAGATACCCGTCGCCGCCCAGGATCAGGATTCGCATAAGGGTCGCGGGAGGGTAGCGGGTGGACCGGTCCCGAGCCGCTGCCCGAAACTGCGATTTTCGTCGCCGTGCGAGGGAAATGACAGTTTCGGCCCAGCGGGGCACCTATCCTCCTGCCGCCCGTGGCCATACCCCTGGCAGACCTCTTCCCGCCCGAGCTGACCGCGATCCGCGCGGTCGGACTCGTGGTGGGCGGGGCCGTTGGCGCGTTCGCGATCTGGCGGCGCCGCTCGCTCCGAAATGCGGACGTCCTCATCCTGCTCGTCGTCGCACTGGGGCTGGTGATCGTCGCGGGCACCGAAATCCCCGACGCGATCCTCTCCGCGTTCTCCTTCGAGCGCGAGAACGGCACCCGGATCGTCGGCGTGGCGGTGTTCGCGATCCTGATCCTCTTCCTCCTGGTGCTGCGGGCGCTCTCGCAGGGTTCGCGAATCACCAGCGAGCTCTCGGCGGTGCTCGAGGGGCTCGCGTGGGAGGAGTTCAAGGCCGCTGGGTACCCCGATCGCTTCCGCGACCGGATCGCCATCCTCGTCCCCGCCTACAACGAGGCGGAGAGCATCGGCCAGGTCCTGCCCCAGATTCCCCCTGAGGTCTGCGGGGCCGAGACCGCCGTGCTTGTCATGGACGACGGGTCACGCGATGGGACCGACGAGGTCGCCCGCGGCGCTGGCGCGGTGGTCGCCCGCCACGTGATCAACCGCGGCGGTGGCGCCGCGCTTCGGACCGGCTATCGCCTGCTGTCCGACGCCGGCGCACGGATAGTCGTGACACTCGACGCCGACGGCCAGCACCTGCCCTCCGAGATGGAGCGCCTCGTCGAGCCCGTGCTCTCGGGCGAGGTCGCGGTCGCCCACGGCTCGCGCGTCTTGGGCGAGGCCGAGAAGGGCCACCCGGCGCGCGAGGCAGGCATCGTCTTCTTCAACAGGGTCGTCTCCTTCATCACCCGCACCAAGGTCAGCGACTGCTCCAACGGCTACCGCGCCGTGCGCGCCGACGTCCTCCCCCAGCTCGTGCTGCGCCAAGAGCAGTTCCACACCTCCGAATTCCTGATCGAGGCGATCAAACGAGGCATCCCCGCCAAGGAGGTGCCGGTGACGGTCGTGAGCCGCCTGCACGGGTCGTCGAAGAAGCCGGCCGTGGTCCGCTACGGCATGGGCTTCGCGAACGCGATCGTTCGCACCTGGCTGCGCTAGCGGGTGCGAACGCCCAGCGTCGGACCTGCCGCCTACTTAATTTCAGCGAGGTCGCCCCGCCTCCACCGCAGGGCGCGATGGGTGACGCACCCGGAAGTTTCGGAGCGCCCTAGGGGCGGCCGCTCATCCGGCTGGGAGTGCGCACGTCGGATGGGTCCGGGAGATAGAGCTCCTCGCCGCACACGGTGCAGACCTGCACGTAGAGCTTTTGGACGGTGCCGCAGCGAGGGCAGCGGCGCTCGGGCTCGTCGCGTTCTGAGCGGAACAGGATCACCGCCACGAGCCCCAGCAGCGGCAAGACCGTGCCAACGGCCGCCCAGATCCAAAACGAGCTGCCCTTGGCGCGCCCGATGAGCCCGGTTGCGACCCCGAAGGCGACGGCGATGAGGATGTAGTGCACGGCCGGATTATCCGACGGGCCGGTGTGAACCGCCCCGCGCGTAGACCTCCTCGCGCAGCGGCCGTGGGTGCCCGATCGAGCCGACCTCGGCCACATCGCGGCGGAACGGCAGCCCGACGGTCCAGTCCACCACGGCGCGGACCTTGCGGGCCACGCCGGGGATCTGGCTCATGTGGTACGTCCGCGCCATCCACCAGGCGGGGAATCCCCGGAACTTGAAGTTCCCGAGCTGGCCGACCGCCTTGTAGCGGCCGAGGTTCACGAACGATGCCTTCGCCCGGTAGGTGAACGGGCGGGCGGTGCCCACGCCGAGCTCCGCGGCGATGTTCCGGGCCGCGACCGGGCCCTCACGCACGGCGTGCTGGGCGGTGGGCGGCGAAGCGGTCGCGCCGCCGGTGTCGGGATCCGGAAGGGCGGCGCAATCGCCGACCGCCCAGACGGAGTCCATCCCGCGAACGCGGGCGAACTCATCGACCTCCACCCGGCCATGCTCGTCGAGCGGCACGTTGAGCTCCCGCAGGCTCGGATGTGGCATCACGCCGGTCGTCCACACGACGGTGCGGGTCGGGATCTCCTCGCTCGTTGAGAGAGTCGCGCTCGACGCGGTCACCTCGTCGATCCGCGTCCCGAGCCGCACGTCGATCCCGCGGCCGCGCAGCTCGCGAAGCGCGTACTCGGCCAGCTCGAGCTCCACCTCGGGCAGGACGCGGCCGGTCGCCTCGACGAGGATCCACCGCATCCCGTGGAGGCGCGCACGGGGATAGGCATCCATCGCATCGACGGCGAAGTCCTGCAGCTCGGCCAGGGCCTCGAGGCCCGCGTATCCGCCTCCGACGAACACGTAGGTAAGGAGCTCGTCCTGGCGCGCGGGGTCCTCGGTTGCGTTCGCCTCCTCCAGGGTCTCGACGACGTGGTTGCGAAGCCAGATGGCGTCGGCCAGGCTCTTGAAGCCGATCGCGTGCTCTCCAAGCCCGGGCACCGGTAGCAGCCGGGAGACTGAGCCAAGCGCGAGCAGGAGCTGGTCGTAGGGAAGCTCCTCGTCGTTCCCGTCGTGGTCGCGCAGCGTCACCGTCCGGGCAGCGGGGTCGTGGGCGGTGATCGCGCCGAGGCGCAGGTTCGTGCGCCTGAGGATCTCACGCAGCGGCGTGACTACGTGCCGCGGTTCCAGGGTCCCGGCCGCCGCCTCCGGAAGGAACGGCGTGTAGAGCATGAAGTTGACGTCGTTGACGAGTACGAGCCGGGCGGATTGCCTGGGCAGCAGGCGCTCCAGCTGACGCGCGGCCGACATCCCGGCGAACCCACCCCCGGCGATGACGACATTCCAGGCCATGCCTGGAGTATGCCCCATGCCGCGAGCTTGTAACAGATTGTTACTAGCGGCCCAGCTTCTCGCGGATGAGGCGAGTGACCTCGCCACCGTCCGCCCGCCCCTTGGTCTCGCGCATCACGAAGCCGACCAGTGGCCCAACGGCCTTCATATTCCCGTCGCGCACCTTCTGCGCCGCGTCCGGCTCGGCCTCAAGCGCCCGGTCGACGATCTCGTCGAGCTCGCCCGAGTCCTCCATCTGCCCGAGCCCCTCGCGCTCGACGATCTCCGCTGGGTCTCCCCCCTCAGCGACCAGCGCCGATAGCACCTCCCGCGCCGCGTTGTTGGAGACGGCCCTCGACTCGGCCAGGCCCGCGAGCGAAGCGATCGCTCCCGGCGTGACCTTCGACGAAGCCGGGTCGCAGTCATCCTCCCCGGCGTCGCGAAGGCGGGCCACGAGATCGCCGGTGACCCAGTTCGCGATCGCCTTGGCGCTCGCGCCGTCGGCGGTGGCCAGCGCCTCCTCGTAGTAGGAGCCCAGGCCGGCGGCGAACGCGAGCTGCGTTGCCTGCTTCTCGGGGAGGTCGAGCTCGGAGCGGTAGCGCTCGCGGCGCTCGGCGGGCAGCTCCGGCAGAGCCTCGCGGGCTCTCGCGAGCATCTCCTCAGTGGGCGCGAGCGGGACCAGGTCGGGCTCGGGGAAGTAGCGGTAGTCGTGGGCGTACTCCTTCGAGCGCAGCGAGGTCAGCGTCCCGTCGCGCGGGTCGAAGTGGAGCGTGTCCTGGCTGACGACACCGCCGGACTCGAGGACGTCGCGCTGGCGCTCGATCTCGGCCGCGATACCGCGCTCGATGAACCGGAAGGAGTTCATGTTCTTGAGCTCCGTCTTCGTGCCGAGCTCGTCGGAGCCGGCGGGACGCAGCGAGATATTTGCGTCGCAGCGCAGGCTGCCCTCCTCCATGTTCACGTCGGAGGCGCCGATCGCCTTGATCGTCGAGCGCAGCAGCTGCAGCCATTCGCGCGCACGGGAGGGCTCGCGTAGGTCCGGCTCGGTGACGATCTCGACCAGCGGGGTTCCGCCGCGGTTGAAGTCCACGAGCGAGGCCCCGGAGCCGTGGATCCGACCCGACTCGCCAACGTGAATGAGCTTCGCCGCGTCCTCCTCCAGGTGCACGCGGTGAATGCGGACGTCCGCGAGACTGCCGCTACGCGCAAGCGGGATGTCGTACTGGCTGATCTGGTACGCCTTCGGGTTGTCGGGATAGAAGTAGTTCTTGCGATGGAAGATCGAGCGGGGCGCGATCTCGCAGCCCAGCGCGAGCCCGATCTGGAGGCCGTACTGGACTGCCTGCTCGTTCACGGTCGGGAGCACGCCCGGGTGGGCGAGGCAGATCGCGCAGGTGTGCACGTTCGGATCGTCGCCGAACGACAGCTCGCAGCCGCAGAACATCTTCGTCCGCGTGCGCAGCTGCACGTGGATCTCGAGCCCGATGACGGCCTCCCACTCAGCCATGTGTCACGCCTCTTCCCCGAGAGTCGGCGGGCGCCCGTCGAATGCGACCGCGCGCTCCAGCGCGTGGGCAGCGTCGAGGAGGCTGGACTCCGTGAAGGCCGGGCTCGTCAGCTGGAGCCCGACGGGAAGCTGCGGGCCACCGCCCGGCGGCTCCGCCAGCCCCGCGGGAATCGAGATCGCAGGGATCCCCGCAAGCGACATCGGAACGGTGAAATAGTCGGAGAGGTACATCGCGAGCGGGTCCTTCGTGCGGGCGCCGAGCTCGAACGCGACCGACGGTGACGTCGGCGTCGCGATCAGGTCGAAGCCCTCGAACGCCGTGGTGAAGTCCTCGGCGATCTTGGTCCGCACGCGCTGCGCGCGGCCGTAGTACGCGTCGTAGTAGCCCGAGGAGAGCGCGTATGTGCCGAGCATGATGCGCCGCTTTACCTCGGGGCCGAACCCCGCCGCCCGGGTTCGCTCGTACATCGCGACGAGCTCGCCGTCACCGTCGGCGCGCAGCCCGTAGCGCACGCCGTCGTAGCGCGCCAGATTCGCCGAGGCCTCTGCCGGGGCCAAGACGTAATAGGCGGAGATGCCATGCTCGGCGTGCGGCAGCTCGCACTCGCCGACCTCGGCGCCGAGCTCGCGGATCATCTCGAGGCTTCGCTCGAACACGTCGGCAACCCCCGGCTCGACGCCCTCGACCTGGTGCGAGAAGTCGCTCGCGACGCCGATCCGCAGGCCCTTCAGGTCCTCGCGGGAGGGAAGCTCGACGCCCGCCTCGATGCCCACGCACGTCGAGTCGCAGGTGTCCGCCCCCTGCATCGCCCGCAACAAAAGCGCCGCGTCGGTGACGTCGCGGGTCAGCGGGCCGCATTGATCAAGCGAGGAGGCGAACGCGATCATCCCGTAGCGCGAGATCGCGCCGTATGTGGGCTTCAGCCCGACGATCCCGCACAGCGAGGCGGGCTGGCGGATGGAGCCCCCGGTGTCGGTGCCGATCGCCGCCGGCGCCAGGCGCCCGGCGACCGCGGCCGCCGAGCCGCCGGATGACCCGCCGGGGACCCGGCCGATATCCCATGGGTTCCGCACCGGCCCGTAGGCCGAGTTCTCGTTGGAGGAGCCCATGGCGAACTCGTCCATGTTCGTCTTGCCGAGGACGTTCGCTCCGGCGTCTGCGAGGCGCTGCACCGCCGTCGCCGTGTAGGGCGGCCGATATCCCTCGAGGATCTTGGACCCGGCGGTGGTCGGAACCCCCTCGGTGCAGAAGATGTCCTTGACGGCAACGGGAAGCCCGCGCAGCTCTCCGGCCGCAGGCTCCCCGCCTTCGGAGAGGCGCTCGAGATACGCGCCCAGCTCGTCGGGCGCCTGCGCGTAGGCGTCGCGCAAATCGCCGGGGCTCAGCTCTCCCGCCTCGATGCGGCCGATCGCCCCGGCCGCGGTCAACTCGCGGATCCCGGCGCTCACGCCTGCGGGCTCGGGACGCGGAAGGCGCCGTCGGCGGGATCGGGGGCCTGCTCGAGCGCGGTCTCGCGCGGGAGGCTGGGGCGCGGCTCGTCCGCGCGCAGCACGTTCTCCAGCACGACGACATGCGTGGTCGGCTCGACGCCGTCCAGGTCGAGCGACGAGATCCGCTCCACGTGCTCGAGGATGTTCGAGAGCTCGCCGGCCATGCGCTCGACGTCCTCTTCGCTCAGCTCGAGCCTGGCGAGCCTCGCCACGTGAAGAACCTGCTCGCGATCGATCACGAGTCGCAGTCTAGGAAGCCCCTATAGGATCGCGCGCCGTGACGGGGGCAGCCGCCGAGCGATTCGTCGTCCTGAGCCTGCGACTCCTCGCGGCGACGTTCGCGGTCGTCGGGGTGCTCTTCATCGTCACGCCCGATGGCGTGCTCGGCACGCTCGATGATCTCGGCGACTGGCTGCCGCTCGGCGACTTCAGCCCCGCCTCGGAGACCACCCAGCAGCTGTGGCTCGGCCTGGGGTTCGCCTACATGGTGGTGATCACCGGGATCTGCCTCGTCGTCCAGCTCGACGTCGTTCGCTACCGCCCCCTGCTCCTGGTCCTCGCGGCGGGGAAGGCCGCGTCCTCACTGTCGACGCTCGGGTTCTACCTCTTCGACGACGACGTCTTCGCCTACCTACTCAACTTCCTCGTCGACGGGTTCCTGGTCTTCGTCGCGCTCTTCGTGTGGGTGCTCGCCGGCCGGGTCGGCCAGCCGGCCGCCCCTCCGTGAAGGCGCGCGCCGGGGCTCGGTGCCGCCGAGCTCCGGATCCTGCGCGCGTTCGCCGAAGCGCAGGCGCCCGGGGTCGGGGCGCTGCCCCCGGCCGCCGGTAACGAGAAGCGCTCGCCCGACGCGGTCGACGTCGCCGAGCCGCTCAATCGCTACCTCGCGACGCTCCCGCCGCGGCGCTTGCTGCTGGCGAAGGTGGGGCTGCGCGTGTTCGATTGGCTGCCGTTCCCGTGGCGCTTCAGCAACGCGAGCCTGGAATCCCGGCAGGACTTCCTCGCCAGCCTGGAGGCCGCCGGGCGGCCGCTCTGGGGCGAGCTGCTCCTGTTCTTGAAGATCCTGGCCGGATTGGGCTACGGCAACGACGCCTCGGTTCGAGCGTCGATCGGTTACGAGATGACGTGTGAGGTGGACGGCGCTGACTCCACGCTTCCGCCCGGCCCGGCCCCCCTTGGCCCGCTCGCTCCCGAGGGGGGTGTCGAGGAGTGTGACGTCGCGATCGTCGGCTCCGGGGCAGGCGGCGCGGTTGCGGCGGCCATCCTTGCCGAGGCGGGGCTCGACGTCGTCGTGCTCGAGGCGGGGCCGTACATGGATCGCGGCTCTTACCCGGACGAGCCGCTCGCCGCGCTCGCCGCGCTGTACCGCGACGGCGGCCTTACGATCGCCGAGGGCAGGCCCGCCATCCCAACCCCGGTCGGCCGAGCCGTCGGCGGGACCACGGTGATCAACTCGGGCACCTGCTTCCGCGCACCCGACGACATCCTGGCGCGCTGGCAGCGCGACCACGGGATCGAGTGGGCCACCGAGCTCGACCCCGACTACGCCCAAGGCGAGGAGATGCTTCACGTCACGCCCGTCGATCCCGAGCGGATGGGCCGCAACGGCCAGCTCCTGCGCGAGGGCGCCGATGCCCTCGGCGTGAGCCACCACCCCCTCTCGCGCAACGCGGGCCGTTGCTCGCGCTGCAGCTCCTGCCCGAGCGGATGCCGCCTCGACGCCAAGCGCGCCGCGCACGTCTCCTACCTCCCCCGCGCGGTGGCGGCCGGCGGCCGCATCCGCTCGGGCGTGGAGGCGGGGCGCATCCTGTTCGACGGCGAGCGGGCCGTGGGGCTGCGCGGGCGCTCCGGCGTCGCCTGGCACCAGAACGGGGCTCCCACTCTCGACGGTCGAGACCGAAGCGACGGGGCCGGGCATCCCTACGAGCTGCAAGCTCGCCGCGCCGTGGTTCTTGCGGGCGGCGCGTTCGGGACTCCCGAGCTGCTGCTGCGCTCGGGCTTTCGCTCGCCGAGTGGCCTGCTGGGGCGCAACCTGCGAATCCACCCCGCGTGCTGGGTGGGGGCCCGATTCGACGAGGAGGTGCGCGGCTGGGACGGCGTGATGCAGAGCTACGCCGTCGACGAATGGCAGGACCAGGGCATTCTCCTGGAGGCGACGTTCACTCCTCTGGCCTTCGGCGCGCAGTGGCTGCCCGGAACCGGCGTGGCGCATCAGGAGCGGATCCTGCACTACGACCGCATCGCCTCCACCGGCGTGCATCTCTCCGACACCTCAAGCGGCCGGGTGGGGCTCGCGGGCGATGGCTCCCTGCGCGTCACCTACAAGCTGACCGAAGACGACGCGCGCAAGCTCGTATTCGGCATCGCGCGGGCGGTTGAGCTCTTCTACGCCGCCGGCGCGAGGGAGGTCTATCCACAGATCGCGGGCCTCCCGACGATCGCACCCGAAGGCGCGCAGCGCCTCGACGCGTCCCCGCCACGCGCCAGGCAGCTTCGCCTGGAGGCCTTCCACCCGATGGGGACGGCGCTCATGGACTCATCGCCGGAGCGCGGGGTGGTCGCCACCGATGGCGCCGTCCACGGCGCGGCCTCGCTTTACGTGGCCGACGGCTCGCTGCTGCCCAGCTCCATCGGTGTGAACCCGATGATGACCATCATCGCGATGGCCTCGCGGGTCTCCCGGCAGCTGGCCGAGGCCCTGACATAGCGACGGCCGCGCGAAGCGCGGCCGTCGCCTTGAACCTCTCCTCCCCGGGGCGGTGCCCCGGAGTCCTGTCGCTACGCCGAAGTGCCTCCACCGGGCGGGGGCCCGGGCGGGGGCGGAGGCGGAGGCGCCTCGCCACCACCGCCGCCACCGAAGCGGTCGGCCTGGTCGCCGAAGGAGGTCCCCTCCTCCTGCATCGCGGTCCATCCGCCATAGGCGACGCCGGCGACGGCGATGAGTCCGAGGAAGACGCCGATGTCCCGGCCGACGTCGACCAGGTCACCGAGCCCTCCGTCCGGCGGGCTGATGATCCGAATGAGTACGAAGATCACACCGAGAATTCCGAGCCCGGCGGTGATCGCGCTCAGCGCCACCGGCATGTTGGGCTGGTTTGCCTGAGCACCGACTATCGCCAAGGCGATGCCCGCAAGAGCAGCCAGGAGCAGGATCCAGCGGATCAGCTCCATCGTGTCCCATGCGTTGCCGCCGAAGCTCGGGCCAACCCCGCCAGCCGCGGAAACCGAGAACCAGTCGAAGATGAACATGATCAGCAGAAGGAGGATCCCGGAGACCCCGGCGATCTTCTCTCCTGTGGTCAGCTTGCTTACGTCCATTGACTCTCCCTCGTTGGAGTGATGGCGTTGCTTTCGTTCCGCGTCGTCTGGATCCTGTTTCAGCAGCCTCGATGATCCGATCCGGCGCACGCGCAGCCTATAACTGCTGCAGGCTGGATGGGGAGTGCGCCGCGAGTCGGCGCGAGCCCTCAGGCCGCGCGCGTGCGCGCCGCCTCGAGCGTGTTGTGGAGCAGCATCGCGATCGTCATCGGCCCGACCCCGCCGGGCACCGGGGTGATCGCTCCCGCCACCTCGGCCACGGCCTGGAAATCGACGTCACCGACGAGGCCG
>Ga0126312_10002637_pt1 | contig 11998 bp, 13 predicted proteins | sample Plot104A_FD_92537 | JGI IMG/M metagenome (GOLD analysis project Ga0126312, IMG submission 92537) | Serpentine soil microbial communities from UC McLaughlin Reserve, CA, USA - Plot104A | ecosystem: Environmental > Terrestrial > Soil > Grasslands | place: USA: UC McLaughlin Reserve, Lake County... | reverse complement strand
TTGGCCTGCCTCCACCGCAGCGATTGCAGCGGCGAGCGCGTCTGCTGCCGTCGGCGAGTAGCGCTGCACCGGAATCTGGCCGCAAGCCCGCAACACCCAGCCCAGAATCGGAACCTCGAACAACGATGACTTGGCCAGGAATCGAGGCCATCGTCCGGAAAACGCTAAGAACTGGCCGACGGCCAGCGGGTCGGCGTTGGAGATGTGGTTGACGACAATGATCACTCCGCCGATTTGCGGAATCTTGTGTTGATCTTGCCAGTCTCGCAGGGTCAGTGGCCGGATGATTGAATTGAGCAGCCAGACCGTGCGTGACAGCGCGGGCTCTACCGGTTGTGTGTTCGCCTGCGAAAGTGGCGTCAACCGCCCTGGACGCAGGCGATCTTCTGCCATGACACCTTCTCTCGCTGGTGTAGTTCAGCTCGGCTGGCTGGATCGGGTTTGTGAAGAGTGGATTTACCCTACGGGATCCTTCATGGCAGCATCGCTAGATCATGGCGCACCCCAACCAGCTGAATCCGCCGTCGGTTGCCGAGGATCCGGCCCCGCCTCGCATCGCTGCACTCGTTGCACTGAAGCGCCCAGAGGTAGCCAAATCGCGATTGACGACGGTGCCGGCTCCGCTGCGGAGCCGGCTGGCCTGGACGATGGCGTTGGATACGTTGAGGTCACTTTCCCCTGTCCTCCCAATGATCGTGATCAGCAATCAGCCGAACTTAACCGAGCGCATGTACCGGGAAGGCATCTCAGCGACGGTGATCACCGAACCATGGACCCCCGGGATTAATGCGGCATTGCGGCGCGGTGAGGAAGCTGCAACCATGGCTGGCTTTTCCGGAACACTTGCCTGCGTTGGCGATTTGCCGGCCCTGCGTCCAGAGTCCGTCCGAAGAGTACTGGCTGCCTCGGCCATGCTGCCGCGCGCGTTCGTCGCTGACGCCTCCGGTGTAGGCACGACGATGCTGATTGCCCGCGGCAGGAAGCTGGATCCACGGTTTCAGGGCCGTTCGGCGACTGCGCATCGAGCATCCGGAGCCGTTGCGCTCGGTGCCAATGAAGTCGGCGGAAACCTTGCTGATGCTCGACGAGATGTTGACGACGAAGCGGATCTATCCGAGGCTTTTCAGCTGGGCCTCGGACCAGCGACTCGCCAACTATTCGACGCCGACGGCCGCCTCGGCAGCTATGCGATGATCATCATCGAAAATCGGCTGGCAGACGGATGTCACTACGCCTTGATCACGGCCAGTGGCTCGCGGCTCACCATGCCCGCAGGGACTAACGAGGCAGAGTTGGGTCAGCTGAGACCGGGCCAACAGCTGCATGCGGTGATCAGCAGCGGACGAGTTCTGTCGGCCTGGTTGCCCTAGGCGGAGGGCTTCAGCGCTTGGCGGCAGCTTTCTTGGCCGGCGTCTTCTTGGCTGCCGACGTGCTCCTGGCCGGTGCCTTTGTCGCTCTCTTGGTCCCAGGGCTCTTGGCCGGAGTGGCCTTGGCAGCAGACTTAGCGGGAACCGTCTTCTTGGCGCTCGGCTTGGGCAACTTTTTGGCGCCAGAGACATACGCCTTCAGATCGGTACCAGCGCGGAACCGCGGCACCGCCGTTGCCTTCGCCCGCTTTCGTTCACCGGTACGGGGATTGCGCACCATTCGGGCCGCTCGGGAAACCTTCTCAAAGACGCCGAAACCGGTGATCGCGACCTTCTCCCCGGCAGCCGTCTTGTGCGTAATCGTCTCGACAACCGCATTGAGAGCTTTCGTCGCATCGGCCTTGTTGCCGTCGTAGTGGTCGGCGATTGCCTCGATCAACTGAGCCTTGTTCATGGCTTCCCTTCCGCCACGCACGATCCAAGCCCGCAAGGATCTTGGGCAGCCGTACCCCACGTCTGCAAGACCTACGCTATGGAAACGGTGGCGGTCACACAATTACCGGGAGTAGCAGATTTCGTTTGTGTCGTTGAAAAACTGCCCTTCTACATGAGCTAGGGCAGAGCAGCGACCTTGGCTGGCAACGTCTTCGGCTTGAATGCCGGCCGAGACTTCTCATAGACGTCGATTTGATCAACATGACGCAGGGTCAGGCCGATATCGTCCAGGCCCTCCAGCAAACGCCATCGGGTGTAGTCGTCAATCTCGAACTCGCAGCGGAAGTCAGGCCCAGTGATCTGGCGCGCCACAAGATCGACGGTCAACGGTGCGCCGGGATTTGCCTCGATGAGGTCCCACAGCTCTTCGACGATCTTTTGCTCGACCACGGCAATCAGCAGTCCCGCCTTTCCGGAGTTCCCCCGGAAGATGTCGCCGAACCGTGATCCGATCACGACCTTGAAACCGTAGTTCTGTAAGGCCCATACCGCGTGCTCCCGCGACGAGCCGGTACCGAAGTCAGGTCCGGCGATCAGGATTGTCGCTCCGGCGTATTGAGGCTGGTTGAGCACGAAGTTGGGATCGGAGCGCCAGGCGGCGAACAGCCCATCCTCGAAGCCAGTCTTCGTTACCCGCTTCAGGTAGACGGCCGGAATGATCTGGTCGGTGTCAACATTGCTCCGACGCAGCGGACCGGCGGTACCGGTGTGGCTGATGAACTTCTCCATTTCTCGCCTCTCCTCACAAGTCCGCCGGTGAGCTCAACTTGCCGGTGACTGCAGTGGCCGCCGCGACAAGGGGTGATACCAGATGGGTGCGACCGCCCTTGCCCTGCCGGCCTTCGAAGTTCCGGTTAGAGGTAGAGGCGGCTCGCTCCCCTGGTGCGAGCTGATCGGGGTTCATGCCCAGGCACATCGAGCAGCCGGCGGCCCGCCATTCGGCGCCGGCCTCCTTGAAGATCACATCGAGTCCCTCGGACTCGGCCTGCAGCCGCACTCGGGCAGAGCCAGGAACCACCAGCATCCGTACGCTGTCGGCGACCTGATGGCCCTTGATCACATCGGCCGCGGCCCGCAGGTCCTCGATTCGACCATTCGTGCAGGAGCCTAGGAAGACCGTGTCGACAGCGATGTCGCGCATTCGCTGGCCCGGCTTCAGGGCCATGTACTCCAGGGCCTTGGTCGCCGCCGTTCGATCCGCCTCTTTGGGAAAGATCTCTGGATCGGGCACGGCCGCACCGAGCGGAACACCCTGTCCCGGATTGGTGCCCCAGGTGACAAAGGGCGTCAGTGCGTTGGCATCAAGATCGACTTCGACGTCGAAGATCGCGTCAGGATCGCTCTGAAGAGAGCGCCAGTAAGCCTTGGCGGCATCCCAGCCCTCGTCTTTCGGAGCGTGCGGACGTCCTTTCATGTAGGTGAAAGTCGTCTCGTCTGGGGCGATCATGCCTGCTTTAGCGCCCCACTCGATGCTCATGTTGCAGATCGTCATCCGGCCCTCCATGGAGAGGGCCTCGATCGCAGATCCGCGATATTCGACGACGTGGCCTTGTCCCCCGCCGGTGCCGACCTTGGCGATCAGAGCGAGCACGATGTCCTTCGCTGTGACCCCGGCGGGCAACGTGCCGTCGACGTTGACCGCCATGGTCTTGGGTTTGGCCTGTGGAAGCGTTTGGGTGGCCAGTACGTGCTCGACTTCAGAGGTGCCGATGCCGAATGCCAGTGCACCGAACGCCCCGTGCGTGGAGGTATGCGAATCGCCGCAGACGATCGTCATGCCTGGCTGGGTGAGGCCCAGCTGCGGGCCGATAATGTGCACGATGCCCTGGTCGATATCGCCCAAGCTGTGAATGCGGACGCCGAATTCCTTGGCGTTCCGGCGAAGGGTTTCTACTTGGGTGCGGGAAATGGGATCTGCGATCGGCCGGTCGATATTCAGGGTCGGGGTGTTGTGATCCTCGGTCGCGAGCGTGAGGTCGGGACGGCGTACACGGCGGCCCGACTGCCGGAGACCATCGAAGGCCTGCGGGCTGGTCACCTCATGGACAAGGTGTAGGTCGATGTAGAGCAGGTCCGGCTCGCCCTCGGCCGAATGGACGACATGCGCGTCCCAGACCTTCTCGCTCAGTGTCTCGCCCATCTGGAGCTCCCCTCCGACTTGCATTCCAACATTCGAGACGGCAGTATCAAGACATGGACAACTCTAGCGGTGTTGGCGTCCTGGACAAAGCCGCGCTCGTTTTGAACGCCCTGGAGACGGGACCGACCACCCTCGCGGGGCTGGTAACCGCGACCGGATTGGCCCGCCCAACGGCGCACCGGCTTGCCGTTGCCCTCGAGCATCATCGCCTCGTCTCTCGTGATCTCCAAGGCCGATTCATCCTGGGACCGCGACTCGGCGAGCTCGCGTCCGCGGCCGGGGAGGACCGGCTGCTGGCAACGGCGGGGCCGGTACTTGCCCGACTGCGGGACATCACCGGTGAGTCCGCTCAGATGTTCCGGCGTCAGGGTGACTACCGGGTCTGTGTAGCTGCCGCCGAACGGGCGTCCGGGCTCCGCGACAGCGTGCCGGTCGGCACCCAGCTCACAATGAGCGCAGGCTCCGCCGCACAGGTGCTGCTCGCCTGGGAGGAACCTGATCGTATGCAGCGCGGCCTGCGCGGCAGTCGCTATTCGGCAGTGGCGCTCGCGGCCGTACGGCGGCGCGGGTGGGCGCACTCAGTCGGCGAACGGGAGCCCGGTGTTGCGTCGGTTTCCGCGCCGGTGAGGTCACCGTCTGGCAAGGTCATTGCGGCCGTCAGCGTGTCCGGTCCGATCGAGCGCCTGTCCCGGCAACCCGGTCGGCTTCATGCTCCGGCTGTTATTGCGGCGGCCGAACGGCTAAGCGAGGTGCTACGCCGCAGCGGCGCCGATTAATCGCCGAACCGGCCGCCTAATAGCATCAAGTGTGAGCTTCGAACCCCTTCCTGAACCCCCCACGGAGGTCCGGCACCGGGCCGCGAGGGCAAGCGACGCCATTCGTGAGTGGCGCGAGCAACGCGCCCGCAAGGACGGACACCTGGCGACCGTGGTGCCGTACACCGGATACGGCTCAACGAGCTGGATACGAGTCCTGGGCCGGGTGCTGCTGACCAAGGACATCGTCCAACGCGCCGACACTTCCAGTCCTGAGGGAATACGGGGCTGGCGCAGTTTTACCAGCGTGCCGGTTGATCACGCAGGGGTCATCGTCACGGTGGCCGGACAGCGGCATGAAGTATCGACGGATCGCAGCGGGATTATCGACGCGGTCGTACCGATCGAGCTGACTCCGGGCTGGCACACGATCGGCTTGCAAGCTCTGAACCCAGACCCGGAACCCACAATCGATAGACCACCCAATGAGGCGCAGATCTACGTCGTTGCCCCGAAAGCGCAGCTAGGCGTCGTCTCCGACGTCGATGACACGATCATGGTGACGGCACTTCCGCGGCCGTTGCTTGCGGCTTGGCATGCGTTCGTGCTAAACGAACACTCTCGGCGGCCGACTCCCGGCATGCCGGTGTTCTACGAGCGGTTGACCCGGGCTTATCCAGATGCGCCGGTCGTCTATCTCTCGACCGGGGCCTGGAATGTGGCACCGACACTGACTCGCTTTCTGGCGCGCAACCTTTACCCGCCGGGGCCGTTGTTGCTGACCGACTGGGGTCCGACCGAGGACAGCTGGTTCCGCAGCGGCGTCGACCATAAACGCAAGAGCCTGGAGCGGCTGGTCGACGAGTTCCCGAACATGAAGTGGATCCTGATGGGGGACGACGGGCAGCACGATGAGGAGATTTACGGCGACTTCGTATCCACTCATCCCGACCGAGTGGCAGTCGTATGCATTCGTCAGCTGAGCCCAGCGCAGGCGGTTCTGGCAGGCAGCGCTGGGCGGACCCACACTGCGCCGACCGAGTCGACCGTGCCCTGGTTGTATGGCCCGGACGGCTCGGTCTTCGTGGAGAAGCTCCATGATCTTGGCCTGCTTGTGTCAGATGAGCGACAACCCACCGTGGAGTGAGCCCTGCTGTCCTGTCGGGCATTCGTGGCGTTGTGCGGCGAGATTGACGTCGAAACCCGGCTCGAGGCCAAATCCGTGGCTGTGCGTAGCGACGACTGAGCGACTGGTCAATGCCGTTGAGCTTTCTGCGGTAACGATAACCACACGTAAACCTCCCATGCCGGCTGCGGGCAATTCATCTGTCATCGGCGCATTGCTTCTTGCCGACCGTCGCCCCAGCGAGATTGTGTCGATCGGAGATCCGCTGACCCGCCGACTCGAAGGGAACGTAATCATCGTGTCAACTCCTGTTTTCTGCTGGTGCTAGGAGAAGGCTCACAGAGGTGTGGTTCAACTCTCAAAAGCAGGAGCAGGACGACATCTCGGCACAGGTCGAGGAAGTCGATCGTCGCCGGGGCACGAGACGATGCGCTTTACAACATCGCAAAGCGCCCCTGATTAGGAACTTCACAACAGTAGCCCCGACGGGATTCGAACCCGCGCTACCGCCTTGAGAGGGCCAATCAGGGGTTAACGGCTGGCGTTGGTAACCGGTGAATGTGCCAGCTGACTAGGCCATTTGGTCAAGTCGAGCGTTGGCAGCCGTTGGACGTTTGCGAACGTCTTGTGTACCCAGTGTGTACCAAATCTGATCTTGGTCTGGTGGATCAACCGTATCAAGATCAACTACCCACATGTACGTGGCCCGACCAGTGCTGGAACACCGGCTGGGCCTGAGATCCCACTGTCTAGGAGTGAGACCCCGTGTCCAAAATGACCGAGCTGGCCAGCGGTGCCATCACCGCAACCGAGATGCTCGCCCTCGCGGGGCGCACGAATTGGCTCTGAGCCAGCTGGTAGCGAGCAATAGGCCGCAGGCCTGGCGAGTTGGGGCGGAGCACCGTAACGATCGATTCTGAGCATCAGAAGGAATCAACCCAAAGACCCCGGCCTTGACGCGGCACAAGATCATCAGTCATGGGCAAAGATCATCACGGTGGCAGCGGACAAGACAGGAACTCATGGCTCTTTGACCCCCAGATCGGTGGGGATCTGCCTGTGGGTCTGAAGCGAGGCGTGGAGTTACGTCCAGGCGTGTGGTGTGCGAGTTAGTCCTCGATGAGCGTGGCGTCGTGATGTGAAGCGGCCATCGCGTGATCTTGTTTGAAGTCCTCTCACAGATCTTCGACAAGGAGCACGACGATGACCGCAACACCCAGTATCGAGCTGCCCGGGTGGATGGCTGAGCAGTTGTCTCAGGCCAGTCCGGACCTGCTGCGGCAGATGGTTCAGATCTTCGCCGAGGCGTTGATGTCGGCCGATGCGGACGCGGTCTGCGGCGCCGGCTACGGCCAGCGCAGCCCTGACCGGAGGAACACTCGCAACGGCTACCGGTGGCGGGGCTGGGACACTCGGGCCGGCAGCATCGAGCTGGCGGTGCCGAAGCTGCGGCCGGGCAGCTACTTCCCCGACTGGTTGCTGGAGCGGCGCCGGCGGGCCGAATCGGCGCTGGTGAGCGTGGTCGCAACCTCCTATCTGCTCGGCGTCAGCACTCGCCGGATGGAGAAGCTGGTCGAGACCTTCGGCATCACCGGACTGTCGAAGTCGCCGGTGTCAGAGATGGCCAAAGATCTCGACTCACAGGTGGAGGCGTTCCGAACTCGCCCGTTGGACGCCGGCCCGTACGCCTTTCGTCGCCGCCGACGCGCTGGTGTTGAAGGTCCGCGAAGCAGGCCGCACGGTCAACGTGCATGCCCTCCTGGCTAACGGGGTCAACGCCGATGGCTACCGGGAGATCCTCGGCCTGCACGTCACCTCCGCCGAGGACGGCGCCGGCTGGCTGGGGTTCTTCCGCGACCTGACCGCCCGCGGCCTGTCCGGCGTCAAGTTGGTGACTTCCGACGCGCACCGCGGCCTGGTCGAGGCGATCGGCGCCACCCTGCCCGGTGCATCCTGGCAAAGGTGTCGCACCCATTACGCGGCCAACCTCATGTCAGCCACACATGCCGGGTCGGGCAGCCGCTCCAACCGCGCCCGCGCGACCTCCACGGCCAGCCGCGTCTTGCCTACCCCGCCCGGCCCGACGAGCGTGGTGAGCCGATACTCGGCGGCCAGTTTGGTCACTGCGGCGATATCGGCCTCACGGCCGACGAAGCTGGTCAGCGGGGTTGGCAGGTTCGCCCGCCGCCCTGCTGTCTCGACGGGCTGTGCCGGTCTGGTGTCGATCTGACCTCGCAGCACCGCGGTAAGGCGGACAGCTCCGGCGACGGACAGCACCCAGCTCGTCGGCGAGGATCTGCCGGGTCCGCTCGTACACGGTGAGGGCCTCGGCAGGACGACCGGCCTCGTTCAGAGCGCGCATCAGTGCCCCAATCAACTGCTCGCGCAGCGGATGCTCGGCCACGAGTGTCGTCAGCTCGGTGACCAGCTCGGCACCGCGGCCGAGCTGCAGGTCTGCCTTGACGCGGTCCTCGATGGCGGCCAGCCTGAGCTCTTCCAGCCTGGTGCGCACTGGTTGGAAGAACTCCACCTCGGCGACGTCGAGCAGCACCGGACCGCGCCACAAGCCGAGCGCCTCGCGCAAGGCACCGGCGGCCCGGACGGGGGTCGTTGCGAAGCGCTGCCCCGTACTTCCGTGATCAGCCGCTCGAATTGGGTCACGTCAACGGTGTCCCGGTCGATAAGCAGCCGGTAGCCGGCCGGACGCGACTCAACGACCGCATCGGGCAAGGCCCGACGCAGTCTGGACACCAGCGCCTGCAGGGCGTTGCCGGCGCCTGCCGGGGGCTGGTCGCCCCACACTGCGTCCACGAGCTGAGCTAGGGGAACCAGCTTGCTGGGCGCAAGGGCGAGCTGGATCAGCAGCGTGCGGAGCCGGGCGCCGGTGACAGGAATGGAGGCACCATCGGGGTCCCGCACCTCGAGTGGCCCCAGCATCCCGATCCGCACCTGATCCATTCTGCCGTAGCCGAGCCAACGGCCCGATCGCATCCGCCAAGAGTTAAGAGGTGCGCATAACCCAGAGGTCGCGAGTTAAATGGTGTCTCGCTCCTACAAAAGCCCTTGTCAGACTCCCTTCGATGGTGTGACGAAGGGACCTAATCATCTTGGTAGAAATTTGCAGTCAACATCGGAGGCCATAGACCCTGCCTCGACGCGGTACGCAGGCGCATCCCGACGTGACCAGTGGGTTCCTCGGTGGCAGCCATCGGAACTTGATGCCGCCCCTACGGGCTGATCGAGACCTTCGACGGGCGCGAGCAGCGTCGCCGCGAGGGTTACGCCAGAACGTGACTAGAGTGATACCGACGATGGGATCCACGCCCAAGTGGGGCCTTGGGCTATGAGCGCTGACCACGCTGTCAAGCCGGCGATCGAACTGCTCGTTGGGCTCGGTGACATTCTTACGCTATCTATTGCCTACCCCTCGGCGACAACCGCTTATCAGGCGTGCTGTCGCGGTGATCACGCCACACATTAATCAGAGTCAAGATTCCTGTAACCAGCAGCGAGCCGCAGAACATGAGTTGCAGTCCATGTATGACCGTGAGGGAGCCAGCCGCTGATGCAACTCGGATGATGATCGAGGCAACCTGGATGCTGCTGATCACGGCCGCCGCGACCCGCCCCACAGCAGCTTCGCTTCAGATTCATGTCGAAAATCGTAGATTCGACGCACACGGCCCGCGCCTGGTGCCTGGTGACTCCCCCCTCTTCCCCCCGCCGCGACCGAGCGCGGTGCTTGAGTCATGCCGCATGGACGCGGGGTCTTTGCGAGCGGTCGGGTTCGGCGCGCCGCAGGACTTCTCGGGTGACGGGGGCGACTTCGCCGACACCAAGGAATAGGAAGCGGAGGAGATTGGCAACGGGGTTGCCTTCGGTCCATTCCAGGTAGATGTGAGGTTGCCGGCTGGTTAGGTCTCTAATGTGCAGCAGGAGGGCGGCGAAGGCGTTCGGGACCGTGGCGCTTTCGAAGGTCAGTACGCGGTACTTCTGGTGCATGACCACGCCGTGTACATCGAGTTGTGAAGCGAATTCCGAAGGGTCAGCCACGGTGATCTCGACGAAGATGAAGTCCTGGTCGTCGGTCAGGTCATGATCGCTGACAAGCTGGCGGCGTTTGTCGGCGTATTCAGCGGGGTCACGGTCGTCTGGCTCGTTCGCTACAAGACGGATGGTGCGCCTGGCGCAGTCGCGGATGAATAGTTGAGCCATGGCGTCGAGCTGAACATCATCGACCCGAAGTTCCAAGGCGCGGGTGAGCCGCGATGCTAGCGACACGGCCAGGATGCCGGCGATAAACATCATCGAGATAGCGAGGCCGTCGGGTGCTTCGAGCACGTTTTCGACCAGCGCATACAAGAGGATCAAGGTCAGGAGAATGAACGCCGCGGTCGACCGCCGCTGCTGTCGGCGGGAGGCACTGATTGCCACCGCCACCGCCGCGGACACCATCATCGCCAAGATGCCAGTCGCATAGGCACCGGCCTGTGCGTTGACGTCAGCCCGGAAGGCCAAGGTGATGAGGATGCTGACCGCGGTGTAAACCAGAACGACCGGTCGCACGGCACGGCCCCACTCGGGCGCCATCCCGTAGGCCGGCAAGTAGCGGGGCACGATGTTGATTAGACCGGCCATCGCCGAGGCGCCGGCGAACCACAGGATGAGGATGCTACTGACGTCGTAGGCCGTCCCGAACCCTTCCCCCAGGTGCTCATGAGCGAGGTAGGCGAGGGCACGGCCGTTGGCCTGGCCGCCCTCAGCGAACTCCTCGGTCGGGATCAGCACCGTGGTGATGAAGCTGGTCGTGATCAGGTAGACCGACATGATCACGGCCGCCGTCGTGAGCAGCTTCCGGGTGTTCTTTACCCGATTCGCCAACCGCTCCTCGGGGTCAGTTCCCGTCGCCGCCACGAGCGGCATCATGCTGACCCCGGTTTCGAACCCTGACAACCCGAGCACGAGGAGCGGGAAGGCAATGACCGCCGGGCCTGCAATGTCGAGAAACCCCGTTCCGTGGACGGTCAGCGCCTGGGTCCAGCTGCCAATTAGCTGCGGCGTCGCGACAATCTCGGCGAAGCTGACACCCACGACTACCGCGTTCAAAGCCAGGAAGAGCGCCACCAGCGGAATCGCGACGACCACGGCTTCGGTGAAACCGAGCAGGAACACGCCACCGAGGACGAGCAGCAACGCCACGGTGACGGGGACGGCCTGGCCGTGGAGGACGTCAGGCGCGTAGGGGTTCTCCAGCAGGTGCACCGTCGCATCGGCCGACGACAGGGTGATGGTGATGATCCACGAGGTCGCTACGAACCCCAGAAGAACCAACACAAACGTCTTGCCGCGCCAAAACGGCAGCAGCTTTTCCAGCATCGCCACCGACCCTTGGCCGTGGGGGCTTTCCGCTGCCACCCGCCGATACATCGGGAGCATCCCCAGCAGCGTTAGGGCCACGATCAGCAGCGTTGCCAACGGAGACAAGGCACCAGCCGCGAGCGCAGCGATGCCAGGCAGGTAGGACAGGGTCGAAAAGTAGTCGACGCCAGTCAGGCACATCACCTTCCACCACGCGTGAGGCTTCGCCTGCTCCTCACTTGCCTCCGGGCCGACCGGCTGCACCCGATTAGCCATCAGCCAGCGGGTCAGCCGATAGTGCGGCCGTGTTCGCCGGAGCGGGCTACCTGAAACCCTCGGCCCAGCTGTTGTCGCGGTACTCATAGCCCCCTCTAGTGTGGAAGGGATAACCCATGCCCAGGCTGCGGCAGCGTCATGGTTGACCGAGCGCACGGTGGCCTGAGACACGTCTGTGCTGCGCTGCCTACTGATCTGACCCCTATGCATCTTCTCGCGGGTAACCCCAACTCTGCACAGCCAGACTCGAGATGGCAAGCGCCGCGGCTCATGCGGCCCGGCGGGCAGGGTGCTCCGGCAGAGACCTCTAAGTCAGGTCACTGGGCCGGACTTCGTTCGGAGCTTTGGATGATCACGACCGGGCGTAGACCAACCCTCATTGGGCTATGCGCGCTGGGCCCCGCCGGGCGAGTTGCTCGGGCCGCGCCTGAGCACCAGCAAGGTGAGCGTTCAGGCGACAGCTACGGCGGACAAGTTGATC
>Ga0126312_10002636_pt1 | contig 12000 bp, 7 predicted proteins | sample Plot104A_FD_92537 | JGI IMG/M metagenome (GOLD analysis project Ga0126312, IMG submission 92537) | Serpentine soil microbial communities from UC McLaughlin Reserve, CA, USA - Plot104A | ecosystem: Environmental > Terrestrial > Soil > Grasslands | place: USA: UC McLaughlin Reserve, Lake County... | reverse complement strand
GCGGCTCGATCTCACGGAGCTCGTCCCCGCGGAGACGCCGCAGGCCGGGTACGCCGTTGGCCCTGCCCCGGCGCTCGAGCTCGTCGAGTCGCGGCAGCTCGGAGCCGTCACGGGCGACTATGAGCTTGCCGCAGCGCTCGTGGCGCACGCCCCGGCGCTCGCAGAGCTCGTACAGCTCGCGGGCGCCCTCGACGCACAGGCGGGCCTTCAGCGAGCCGGGGAGGTAATAGATCCCGGCATGTATTACGCCGCTGTTGTGAGAGGTCTGGTGCAGACCCACCTCCGACTCGCGCTCGAGCACACGGATCCTCAGGCCCGGTTGGCGAACCGCCATCTCGCGCGCCACCGCCAGCCCGACGATCCCGGCGCCGACGACCGCGAGGTCGCAATCACTCGTCACTGAGCCGACGGTGGGGGCACGAGCCGAGGGCCGCATCCGCATACCACGCTAGTTTGCCTCCGTGCCGCCTCGCAGGGCGCTGATAACCGGGATCACCGGCCAGGACGGGAGCTACCTCGCGGACCTCCTGCTCGAGAAGGGCTACGAGGTGCACGGGATGGTCCGCCGGGCCTCCACCGAGACCTTCCAGCGGCTCGAGCACATCCGCGACGAGCTAGTCCTGCACACCGGCGACCTCCTCGACCAGCGATCGCTCGGCGACGTGCTGCGCGAGTGCCAGCCCGACGAGATCTACAACCTCGCCGCGATGTCGTTCGTGGCGGCGTCCTGGTCGCAGCCGGTGCTCACGGCCGAGTTCACGGCGGTGGGCGTGACGCGCGCGCTCGAGGCGATGCGCGAGACCGCGCCGGAGGCGCGCTTCTACCAGGCCTCGTCGTCGGAGATGTTCGGCAAGGTCCGGGAGGTCCCCCAGTCGGAGTCGACGCCGTTCTACCCGCGCTCCCCCTATGGCGTGGCCAAGTGCTACGGGCATTTCATAACGGTCAACTACCGCGAGTCCTACGACCTTTTTGCCTGCTCAGGGATACTCTTCAACCACGAAAGTGAGCGCCGCGGGCTCGAGTTCGTCACCCGCAAGGTCACCCACGGCGCCGCCGCGATCAAGCTCGGGCTGGCCGAGGATCTGGCGCTCGGCAACCTCGACGCGGAGCGGGACTGGGGCTACGCGAAGGACTACGTGGAGGCCATGTGGCTGATGCTCCAGCAGGACGAGCCGGACGACTTCGTGATCGCGACGGGCAAGGCGCACTCGGTCCGGGACCTGGTCCGGGTGGCGTTCGAGCACGCGGGCCTGGACCCGCAGCGGCACATCCGGATCGACGAGCGCTTCATCAGGCCCGCCGAGGTCGAGCACCTGATCGGCGACTACGCGAAGGCCAGGGAGAGGCTCGGCTGGGCGCCGCGGACGAGCTTCGAGGAGCTGGTGCGGCTGATGGTCGACTCGGACCTCGAGCTGCTCCAGAGGGGGGTGCCCCAGAAGCAGGCGGGCTGAGGGCCGGCGCGGGCTCAGCGGACGATCTCGAGCCAGTCGGGACGCCGAGGGGCGCTCAGCGGACGATCTCGAGCCAGTCGAGATGTCGCGAGGAGCGGCAGATCGGGCCGGCCCGCTCGAGCGGCGCGAAGCGAACGGCGTCCGCCCGCGGCACGCGGCGCTCGAGCACGAGCGGTCCGACCGGCGCCTGCTCGCCCGAGCTCGATCCGGGCCAGAGCGTCCCCCCGCCGCGCTCCGCCCGCACCCGGTAGGTGCCGGCCGCCAGCCGGCGCTCGCGGAGAGGCTCGAACTGCTCCGGGTAGTTCCTCCGGTTGGCGACGCTGCCGAGCTCGCGGCCGTCGAGCGAGAGCCGGAGGCGGCGGCCGAACGAGCCTCCCATCCAGACGCGGTAGGCGCCGGGGGTCTCGATGCGCAGCAGGGCGCGGGCGAAGCCCGGGCCGGCCACGGCGAGCGTCTCGGGGGGAGCGGCCCGACCCCAGTTCGGCGAGCGGGTGCGGGAGCTCTCGTAGAGGCGCCACTCGGCGATCGGGGGGGCCTCGACGTACGCCACCCGCGCATCCGAGCGGGCCCTCCGCGCCAGGCGCTCGAATGCGCGGCACGCGCGGGCGGGGCGCTCATCGGTCCCCGACGCCGGCACGTGGTAGAGGACGCTGCGCCGCGGACCGGCCTTCCGCCAGACCTCGTAGTAGCGGGTGCGCTCGGCGAGGCGGTAGTTGGCCGGTGGCCGGCTGTCGAGCGGCGAGCGGCGGAGGACGAGCAGGGGGAACGACTGCACGTACGCGGGCTCCAGGTCGTCCAGGTCCCACGAGTACTGCGTCCCCTGCCGCACCACGTCGGGCCGGACCTGGACGGCGCGGCCGGCGGGCGGGTCGACCAGGCCCACCGCCCGCTCGCGGCGCAGGAAGTACTCGCCCACCTCGTCGAAGGAGTTGAGGAAGGCGGGGCCCTGGCCGGCGTAGCGGTCCCCGATTCGCTCGAGCTCCCGCAGGCGCTCGACGGGGGCGATCGACGCGTTGTGGTAGGCGATCGCGTTCCCGGTGAGGACGGCGGCCGCGAGGCCGCCGGCCAGCAGCGCCCCGGCGAGCGTCCACAGGTGCCGGCGGCCACCGCGGCGCCGGTCGGCGATGGCCGCGGCGCCGGCGAAGGCGCAGGCGAGCGCGACCGGGCCCGTGATCGCGATCGCCTTCAGCTCGATCCATGGCCCGGTGCGCGCGGAGTAGTAGGCGAGGGCGATGGCGGCGGCCACCGCGGCGAAGACGAGGCCGAGCTCCCGCCTCCTGAGGGCGTACGCCACGCCCAGGCACGCCATGCCCAGCACGAACACCACGACGAGGTCCGAGATCGGCTGGGAGGTCACGGCGGGCACCCGGTAGTCGGGGGTGATCCAGGCGCCCGCGGCGGCACGGACCGGAACCGGAGCGGCCAGGTTGCCCAGGTCCACGATCGCCGTGCGTCCCGGCCCCTCGGCCTTTCCCGCGACGTCGGCCGCCTTCGAGACCTGGGCGAAGGTGGGCAGCGACACGACGAGCACGAACGCGGCCGTGGCGCCCCACGCGAGCAGCGAGCGGACTCGGCCGGCGCGCCGCAAGAGCGTCGTGGCGACCGTGGCGGCGAGGATCACGCCGAGCCAGGGGAGGGCGGCCAGGCTGAAGGCGGCCATGCACGCCGCGATCGCGGTGCCCAGAGGGGCGGCGTCGCGTGCGGTCAGGGAGCGCCCGCGCGTGAGCGAGTGCAGGAGCCCAGCGGCCAGCACGAGCACGGCGGCGGCCGCCAGCTCCTTGAAGCCGCCGGCGCTGCCGTACGCGTACAGGACGTTCGCTTGGGCGGCCACGCCCGAGGCGAGGGCGCGCAGCGGCGCCCAGCGGACCGGGCCGCGGAGCAACCCGTACACGGCGAGGGCGAGCATGGCGCTCGTCAGGGCCAAGAGCGGCTGGTAGAGCCAGGCCAGGTCGGTGGACAGCAGCCGGCCGAAGGAGGCGAGGGCGCTCTGCCAGCCCCCGGGATAGCCGGCTCCGAGCACCTTCCGCACCAGCTCCGTTGCGGACGAGTCGCTGACGGTGACGGGTGTGCGTCCGTGGTCGAGCAGGTAGGCGCTCAGCTCGAACTGGTGGGGGATGTCGACGATGCGGGCGTAGCCGGTGTACGACGCGGTGCCGGACAGCACGAGCGGGGCGGCGATCACCGCGAAGGCGGCGAAGGCGGCCGCCGCCGGCCAGGCCCAGGCGCGGGGGCGGGGAAGGAACGAGGCGAGCGTCCGCCGCTCGACGACCAGCCCGGCGGCGGCCAGGGCGAGGAAGAGATAGCCGGCGAGGCCGGAGGTGGCATCGGACGAGGTGACGACCCCGCTGACGACGAGGACGAGCGCGAAGCCGAGCGGTAGAACGAAGATCGGCGGCGCGGCCCCTCCCCCCAGCCGGCGGACGAGAAGCCCACAGCCGAGGAAGACGACGGTCATCAGCGCCGGCGCGACAAGCCAGCTCATGAAGAGGGAACCGGACATGCAGAGCGCCCCGGCGTGCCGCACAGTGCGTCGTGAGAGCCACGCGGACGCAAATCCCGGGCGCCGGGCGGCTGACTATAGCTAGCGACCCTCGCGGCGGGAGTAGCTCGCCAGCACCCTCTGGAGGGAGCTCTCGAGCGACAGTCGGGGCGCGTTTCGCTCGAACCAGGCGGCCGTGGAGAGCCGCATCGCGTCGCCTGCCTCGTGCACCGCGAGGATGGCCGCGGCCAGCTCGTCCGGCGCTCCGGAGGGGGCCACGACGCCGTTCTCGCCGGGCTCGACCAGCTCCACGGCGGCGTTGTCCTCGCCCGCCGCGACCACGCTCGGCACGCCCCGCGCGGCGGCCTCGACCACGACCAGGCCGTAGCCCTCCCGGCTGGAGGGCAGCACCAGGCACAGCGCGCTGCCGAGGGCGCGCACTAGCACCTCGTCCGAGACCACGCCATGCACCCGCACGGCGCCGTCGAGCCGGAGCTGGCGTACGAGCCCCTCGACACGCGGGCGCTCCGGGCCGTCGCCGTAGACCTCGCAGCGCAGCTCGGGCAGTCGCTCCCGGGCGCTGGCCACCGCTCGCACGAGCTCCGGCAGGCGCTTCTCGGGTACGTGCCGGCCCGCGAAGACCACCACCGGCTTCGACCGCTCGGGGCGGGGCCGCTCGAGCGGGCCCGCGTACTCGCCCTCCAGCAGCTCGACCGCCAAGCCGAGCTCCGCGACGCGCCCGGCGTGCAGGCGTGAGAAGCAGAAGGCGTGCTGGGGAACCCGGGCGCAGAGCCGCTGGACCCACCAGCCGAGCACCCCCGCCGGGCCGAGATAGCGCCGCCAGTAGGCGCGCGACCAGACCTCGTGCCAGTCGACGACCAGCCGGTGGCGCCGGAGCGGCCTCAGCGCCGCGGCGGCGAGCACCGAGAAGTACGGGAAGGACGCCGTGTGCACGACGTCGTAGGGACCTTGCCGCAGCAGGTGCCAGGCCACCCCCAGGCCGAACGCGAGCGTGGGCAGGATGCGCCGGCGGCCCCGCGAGTAGAGAGCCGTGCGGGGGCCCACGGCGCGCAGCTCGACCCCGGGCAGGGTCGGGCGCGCTCCCCGCTCCCACTGGCGCAGCGTGAGGTAGGTCACCTCGTGTCCGTCCCGCGCGAGGCGCTCGGCGAGGTTCGCGTACCACCGCTCGGCGCCGCCGACCGTCAGGGGGAACAGGCAGTCGTAGACGAGGCAGATCCGCAGCGCAGAGCGTCCCGCCGCCGGCGTTGGCATCCGCGCGAGGGTACAGCCACAATGGGCTGCGACCCATGAGCACGATCGAGTCGCGAGCGGAGGCGCTCTCGGCCACGGGGGCGCCCGTGGTGTCGGTTGTGATCCCGTGCCTGGACGAGGCCGAGAACATCGAGGCCTGCGTGCGGCGCGCCTGGGCGGTGATCGAGGAGCAGCGGCTCGACGGCGAGGTGCTGGTGGTCGACAACGGCTCCGGCGACGGCAGCGCCGAGCTCGCCGCGCTGGCCGGCGCCGAGGTCGTGTACGAGCCGCGCCGCGGCTACGGCAGCGCCTACCGCGCGGGCTTCTCCGCCGCCCGCGGGCGCTACATCGTGATGGCGGACGCCGACCTCACCTACGACTTCGGCGACATCCCTCGCTTCGTCGACGAGCTGGAGGGCGGCGCGCAGCTCGTGGTGGGCGACCGCCGGGGCAACATCCGGCCGGGGGCGATGCCCTGGTTGCACCGCTACGTGGGCAACCCCGTTCTGACCGGGATGCTGAACCTCTTCTTCCGCACGGGCGTGAAGGACGCCCATTGCGGCATGCGCGCCGTGCGCCGCGACGCGCTCCCGGCGCTGGACGCGCGCACGACCGGCATGGAGTTCGCCTCGGAGATGGTGATCCGGGCGGCGAAGGCCGGGCTCGCGATATCCCAGGTGCCGATCGAGTACCACCCGCGAGGCGGCCGGTCCAAGCTGTCGCGCTTCCGGGACGGCTGGCGACACCTGCGCTTCCTGCTCGTGCACAGCCCGACGCACCTGTTCGTGATCCCCGGCACCGTGCTCTCGCTGACGGGCTTCCTCGTCATGCTCACCGTGATCACGCACCTCAACGTGCTCGGCCGGGAGTGGGATCTGCACGCCATGGTGGGGGGAGCGCTGCTCTTGATCGTGGGAATCCAGGTGCTGGCGCTCGGCCTCTGCGCCCGGGCCTACGGCATCTACTTCCTTGGCGAGCACGACCCGTGGTTCGACCGGATGCGGGCCCGCTTCCGCCTCGAGCACGGCCTCCTGCTCGGTGGGACGATCGCCTTCGCGGGGCTCGTGATGGGCGGGGTGCTCGTCGTGACCTGGATCGAGCGCGGCTTCGGCTCCTTGTCGGAGGAGCGCCTGGCCATCCTGGCGGCGACGCTGATCATCGCCGGCATGCAGGTCTTCTTCTCGTCCTTCCTGCTGTCGATACTCGGCCTGCGCCGGCGCGACTAGCTAGATAGGGCCCCCGCTTCGTAGGGCCGCCGCTTCGCCGTGCCGTGCTGCATTACCGGGCCAGGAGCCGGGCAATGAAGCACACCGCCGCCGTTGTCGGCCCCGGGCGGCTACAGGTCCTCGGCCACGCGCGGCGCCATGCGGTTGAACACCACGAAGCCGAGCACCACCGCGGCGACCAGGATCGCGGCCGGCACGACGAGGTAGGCGGCGCCGCCCACGGCCTCGGACGCGCTCGGCGAGCCGGCGCCGAGCAGCAGATGGCGGGTCCCGACGATCAGGTCGGCCAGCGGGTTCGCCATCACGAGCTTCGTGAGACCGGCGCCGTGCTCCATCACGAACTGGATCGGGAAGAAGATCGGGGTCGCGTAGAAGAGCGCCTGGGTGGCCACGTCCCAGATCGGGCGCACGTCGCGGAAGGGCACGTACAGGGCGGCGAGCAGCATCCCCGTCCCGGCCGCCAGCAGCACGAGCAGCAGCAGGGGGATGGGTAGCAGCAGCCACTCGACGCGCGGCTCCACGCCCGAGAGCGCCACGAACACGGCCACCGCCACCAAATTGAGCGCCAGGTTGAAGGTGCCCGCAACGGCCACGGACAGGGGCACGACCATGCGCGGGAAGGACACCTTTCGCACGAGCTGCTCGCGCTGGAGCACGCACTCGACACACTCCTTGGTGACCTCGGCGAAGTACGAGAAGAGCACCACGCCCACGAGCAGGACGAGCGGATAGTTGTCGACCTGGTCGCCGATTCGCACGATCAGGCTGAAGACGAAGTAGAGGATCCCGAACAGCATCAGCGGTCGCAGGAGCGACCACAGGTAGCCGAGCGCGGAGCCGAAGAAGCGCAGCTTCCAGTCGGTGAGGGCGAGCGTCAGCGTCAGATGAAGGAAGCGGCGGAAGTCGCCGGAGATCGCCGCCGGCCCGGCGACGCGCCGCGCTCGTGGCTCGACGGTGGCGACGGTCATCTCGCCTCCACCGCGGCCCTCACCTCGAGCTCATGCGGCAGGTCCACCATTCCGGCGCCCTCGCGCGCGCCGCTGACCCGGAACGTGGCGGCGTTCTCGCGGTGGTCGATCATGCGCCGCTCCCGGCCGGGGTGGCGCACCTCCGGGGACACGAAGTAGAGCCCGGTGGCGAGCACGCACTCGAAGCGCGTCTGCACCTCGATGCGCTCGCCTGCCGCGAAGGAGCCGGTGTGGCGGTGGGTGGTCTCGGAGGTGAGTGACGAGACCATCCGCCCCTGCTCGTCTGTGATCACGAATCCGAAGACCGGGCTCTCGATCGCCGCGCGGGCCTCGACCTCCATCCGGATGCGGCACGGCCGCCCGTGCACCGCGTGCTCCACCGAGACGTCGCCAATCGCGGCCGAGCCGTCGCCGGCGAGCGAGGCCGCGGGGTCCGCCGCCCGCCCGTAGCTCGCCAGGTTCACCTCGTCGTAACGGCGAGCCACCGCGCGCGGATCTCCGACCTCGAGCAGCCTGCCGCGGTCGAGCAGCATGGCCCGCTGGCAGAAGCGCTGCACGGAGTTCATGTCGTGGGTCACGAGCAGCACCGTGCGGCCCTCGTCGCGCGCGCGGAGCAGGGCGTCGTGGCACTTGCGCTGGAAGGCGGCGTCGCCCACGGCCAGCACCTCGTCGATCAGCAGCACGTCGGCGTCGACGTGCACCATCACGGCGAAGGCCAGGCGCACCTGCATCCCCGAGGAGTAGTTCTTCAGCTTCAGGTCGACGAAGCGCTCGAGCTCGGCGAAGTCGATGATCGCGTCGTAGCGCTCGCGCGCCTGCGACGGCGTGAGCCCGAGCATGATCGCGTTGATCATCACGTTGTCGCGCGCCGTCAGGTCGGGGTTGAAGCCCACGCCGAGCTCGATGAACGGCGCGATCCGCCCGCGAAGCCAGACCTCGCCGCGGTCCATGCGGTAGATGCCGGCGATGCACTTCATCAGCGTCGTCTTGCCGCTGCCGTTGCGGCCCACGATGCCGAAGAACTCGCCGCGCCCGACCTCGAGCGAGACCGACTGGAGCGCACGCAGCTCCTCGAAGCGCCGCTTGCGAAACGGATGAAGGGCGCGCTCCTTGAGCGTGTGAAGCTGCTCGTGGGGCAGCCGGAACGTCTTCGAGACGTCCTCGACCGCCACGGCCACGCCTGCGGGCGGCTCGCTCGTCATCGGGGACAGAGCGTACCCACCGATACCCTGACCCCCGCCGATGAACGCAGCCGCAAAGCCGCTCTCCGTCGGGGTGAACCTGGCCGGCTACCTGGACTCGGTCATCGGGATCGGCGAGGCGGCGCGACAGGTCCGCCACGCGCTCGCGGCGGCCGGAGTTCCGGTGGCCCCGTTCACCCTGGTGGCCGACTCGGCCGAGCGGCTAGAGGGCGCGGCCCCGCCCTGGCCGAGCCCGCCGCCCTTCGCCGTCAACCTCGTGTGCGTCAACCCCGATGGCCTCGAGGGCGCGCACGCCGCGCTCGGGCCGGATTTCTTCGAGGGTCGGCACACGGTTGGGCTCTGGTGGTGGGAGGTCGAGGCCCTGCCGGAGCGCTGGGCGCCCTGGTTCGAGCTCGTGGACGAGCTCTGGGCTTGCTCCCACCACGTGGCCGACGCGCTCGCGGCGGCCGCACCGGTGCCCGTCGTTCGGATGCCGATGCCGCTGGCCGAGCCGAGATCCTCGGGGGCCGGGCGGGCGGAGCTCGGCCTCCCCGAGGGCTTCCTGTTCCTGTTCGCGTTCGATTACGGCGGGGTGATGGAGCGGAAGAACCCGCTGGCCGCGGTGCGGGCCTTCGGTCGGGCCTTCGCCCCCGGAGCGGGCGCCGCGCTGGCGCTGAAGACGATCGGCTCGGAGGCGCGCCCGGCCGAGCACGAGCGCCTGCTCGCCGCCGCCGGCGAGCACCCGGACGTGCACGTGATCGACCGGAGCCTGCCGGCCGCCGAGATGGCCGCGCTGGTGGGCGCCTGCGACTGCTACCTCTCGCTTCACCGCTCGGAGGGCTTCGGGCTCACGATCGCCGAGGCGATGCTCGCCGGGAAGCCCGTGATCGCCACCGCGTACGGCGGCCCCCGCGACGTGCTGACGCCGTCGAACTCCTTCCCCGTCGACTACCGGCTCGTGCCGATCGGGCCGGGCAACGAGCCCTACCCGGCCGCCGGCCGCTGGGCCGAGCCCGACGAGGAGCAGGCGGCCGAGCTAATGCGGGCGGTCGCCGCCGACCCCGGGGAGGGGCGCCGGCGGGGCGAGCGCGCGCGGCAAGACCTCCTGCGCGACCACTCGCCCCGGGCGGCGGGCCTGGCCATGGCGCGCCGGCTGGCCGCCCTGGCCGGACTTCCCGTGGCCGCGGACGGCGCGCCCTCGGGCCTCGACACGCGGGAGCTCGTGCACCGCATCCGATCGCAGCCCGCCGAGCCGGCGGGCCTCGCGCGCCCGAGGTCGACGTTTCGGCGGGCGATCCTCCGCCTGATGCGCCCCCAGTCGGCTCACCAGCGCTACGTGGACGAGGAGATCGCGCGGCTCTTGCGCGGCATGGACGAGCGCATCCGCGGTCTCGGGGAGGGCCAGGCCTCGCTGTCCGCGGAGCTCGCCGAGCTGCGCCGCCGTCTCGAGGAGCTCGAGCGGTGAGCATCGGCGTGAACGTCGCGGGCTTCCTCCGCGGCGCGCTCGGCCTCGGCGAGGCCGCCCGGTTGTACGTCGCCGCGCTCCAGGCGGCCGGTGTGCCGGTCAGCACGACGACCGTGGAGGTGCCGCTCCCCGAGACGGGCGGGGCGACGCGTAAGGAGGCCGCGTTCACCGAGATCGGATCGAACGGCGACCAGCCCTTCAACCTCGTCTGCGTCAACGCTCCCGAGCTGCCCCGCTTCTACGAGGACGTCGGCTCCCGCTTCTTCGCGGGCAAGCGCGGCATCGGGGTGTACGCGTGGGAGGTCGACCGCGTGCCCGCGGCCTGGTCCTGGGCGTTCGAGATCGTCGACGAGGTGTGGACCTACTCGAGCTACGTGGCGGACATCATGCGCGCCGCCGCGCCCAACCCGGTCGCGCGCGTGCCCCTGCCCGTGCTCGAGCCGCGTCCCGCGCCGGGTGGGGTGGACCTGGGCTTACCCGAGCGCTTTACGTTCCTCTTCCTGTTCGACTTCTACAGCACCCTCCAGCGCAAGAACCCGCTCGGGCTGATCGAGGCCTTCACGCGCGCATTCCGCCCCGGGGAGGGGCCGCAGCTCCTCCTGAAGAGCTTCAACGGGGACTTCAAGCCCGATCGCCTGGCGGCGCTCGAGCGGGCCGCCGCCGCGCACCCCGACGTGCACGTGGTCGACCGCTGGCTGTCGGTCGAGGATCGCGACGCGCTCGTGGCCGGCTGTGACTGCTACGCCTCGCTCCACCGCGCCGAGGGCTTTGGGCTAACGCTCGCTGAGGCGATGGTGCGCGGCAAGCCGGTGATCGCCACCGGCTTCTCGGGAAACACGGACTTCATGACCGATGACAACTCCTTCCTCGTCGATTACTCCCTGACCCGCGTCGGCGAGGAGGGCGAGAACTACCCGGCCGACGGCGTGTGGGCGGAGCCGGACCCGGACCACGCCGCGGAGCAGATGCGCCGCGTATGGGAGGACCGCGCCGAGGCGGAGCGCCGGGCCGCCCGCGGGCGCGAGCTGATCGAGGCCTTCTCGCCGGAGCGGGTCGGGCGGATCGCCCGCGCCCGCCTCGAGCGGATGGCGGCCTCGGCCACGCCGCTTCGGCCGCCGCCCCCGCCCCCGCCGGCGAACGCCTGGGACCCGGTGCAGCGCGCCCGCTGGAAGCGCGACTTCGACCCCACTCGGGACGCTCGCGCGCGCGGCGGCGCGAAGGGCGCGGGGAGGGCCGCGGTGCTGCGCGCCATGCGCCCCTACACCCACCACCAGGACGAGCTGAACGACGCGGTCGTCGAGGCGCTCGAGCTGCTCTCGGAGCGGCTCGACCGCCTCGAGCGCGAGGGCGGGCTCGATGTCCGGGGCCGGCTTCACCTGCGCCGGCTGATCGAGGCGGCGAAGGCGCGCCCCTCGCCCGAGCACCCCCTGATCGCCAGGCGCGACGAGCGCGACGAGCCCGTGCTCGCCTTCGACGTCGCCGGGGGTGAGACCGAGCCTCCCGGCTACCTCGGATTCGAGGAGGTCTTCCGCGGCGGCGAGGAGCTGATCCGCCAGCGCCAGCTGCCCTACGTCGAGCTGCTCGCTGGGAGCGACTGGGTGCTCGACCTCGGCTGCGGGCGGGGCGAGTTCCTCGACCTGCTACGCGACTCCGGCGTCCGCGGGGTGGGCGTGGACCTCGACCCGGACATGGTCCGGCATGCGCGGGACAAGGGCCACGAGGTCCTGCGCGCCGATGCGCTGGCCGCCCTCCGCGAGCGCGCGCCCGGCAGCGTGCCCGCAATCTTCGCCGCCCAGCTCGTCGAGCACCTGCCGGCCGAGGCACTCTGGGAGCTCCTCTCGCTCGTCGAGTCTCGGCTCGCCGCCGCCGGCACGGCCGTCCTCGAGACGGTCAACCCCCACGTGCCGGCTGCCTTGAAGGCCTTCTGGGTCGACCCCACGCACCACCACCCGCTCTTCCCGGAGGTGCTGCTGGCGCTG
>Ga0126312_10002635_pt1 | contig 12003 bp, 8 predicted proteins | sample Plot104A_FD_92537 | JGI IMG/M metagenome (GOLD analysis project Ga0126312, IMG submission 92537) | Serpentine soil microbial communities from UC McLaughlin Reserve, CA, USA - Plot104A | ecosystem: Environmental > Terrestrial > Soil > Grasslands | place: USA: UC McLaughlin Reserve, Lake County... | reverse complement strand
AGGGTTATCAGATGCATCCTGATGCTTTTGCGATGCTTAAAGGTCTTGATAATGATGTTGTAAAGATAGTACAAGACATCATCAAAAGGAAAATCAAACAAAATGAAAATTCTCTTATCAAGGTAGATGATATTAAGAATCATATTAATCCAGAACAAGATAAAGTAGCTGTCAGTGATTTTGAGAATATTGGCAAAATTGATGATACTAAGATCAATACACTATCAACAACAACAGCAGTTGTAGAATATTCTTCTTCTTCTTCTTCTTCTGAGCAGAATTCCCATAAAATAATCTTAGACCCAACTCATAATATTAACACTGGAGAAGGAGTTGAAGGTTATACTGCGCTGTTTCGTAGTCGCTTTGAAAAATCTCATCGCATCTTGGCATTACGGCCAGAAAGTAAAAGAATTATACAAATTGCATCTGTGAGACATAATACAAATAATTCAAAGGCAGGAAAGTCGTCATACAGCAACAGGACAGAAGGGAATTTTGTCAGGAACCCTTCTTCTGTTATAGCTGGTTTGCTAATGTCAAAGCGTTCAAAAAAAAATGGAATAGAATTAGTAATTGATGACTACAGTGGAACAATGAGCGCACTTGCGGTTACTGAAGAATTAAAGAAACTTGCGATGACACTTACGCTTGACCAGATGGTCATGCTAGAAATTGAAGATAATAATAATAATAGTAAATCGACCCAGGGTTTCACTATAAAGAATCTGGCTTCTCCTGATATTCCTGATCATCTTCCTAACAGATCCAAGGCAGAATATTATGCAGTTTTAATTTCCGATCTACATGTGGGGAGTAAATATTTTATGGAAACAGAATTTATGAGATTTTTAACTTGGCTTTCATCAAGTGAGGATGAACTTGTACGCAAAATCAGATTCTTATGTATTGGTGGAGATTTAATTGATGGTATCGGGATATTTCCTAATCAGGATAAAGAATTGCTTGAACTCAATACTAGCAAGCAAATGGCACACGCTATAGATTTGCTTGCCAAAATCCCAAAGCATATCAAGGTTTTTATAATTCCTGGCAACCATGACCCAGGTCGAAGATCTCTACCACAACCTTCATTGCCGAGAAAAGATGCTGATAAATTATATTCCTTTGAGAATTTTACAATGCTTGGAAATCCTGCCTTTCTAGAATTAAATGGTGTAAAGGTATTAATGTATCACGGACAGAGTTTAGATGACATTATTGCTACAACACCTGGTCTAAGTTATTCAAAGCCGGCAGAAGCAATGAAAGTATTACTGAAGACTCGTCATTTATCACCGATATATGGACAACGTACTCCTATAGCACCTGAACAAGAAGATATGATGGTGATTGCAGAAGTTCCTGATGTATTTCATTCAGGACATGTCCATGTTATAGATGTTAAAAATTATCGGGGAACCCTGATCGTCAATTCAGGCACATGGCAGACGCAAACTAAATTTCAACAGACGATGGGTATTGTGCCAACTCCGGGATTTGCAATTCTCATTAATCTGGCTACCCTACAGCCATTTCAGATGGACTTCAATCATTAATCATCAATAATGCAGAGAGAATTGGATCGTCTTTCAATGCTTCTTTAATAGTTAAAACTGGAACAGTAATTTTGATTCTCTGTGACCTACCATATCGTCCTTGGCTCATTATATTACTTATTACAAGACCAAGTTGATCAAGCTCACTTATTATTTGAGTTATACGGCGTTGTGTAAGTGGTTCTTGCTCAGTATGTCTACATAATGATGAATAAATTTCATATACTTCACCAGTATTGCCAATTTTTGATTTCATTATTGCCATTATTATTATCTTAGTATGAGTAGTAGAATTTTTTAATATCTCAAAATTAGTATCTTTCTCTATTTTTTCTTGAGCTAATCTAATATGTTTTTCTTCTACCTTATCTGCCTTTTCTCTTTCGGCGATTTCGGCGGCAACCCTTAAGAGATCAATTGCTTTTCTTGCATCACCATTTTCCTTTCCAGCCATTGCTGCACACAGATTTATTGCTGCACCATCAATAGCACCATCGTTGAATGCAACTCTAGCTCTATCTATCAGAATCTTCTGTAATTGTTCTACTTTATATGGATTAAATACCATTTCCTCCTCGCTCAAACTGCTTCTAACACGGGGATCCAGCTTATCTTTGAATGTGAGGCTGTTAGATATTCCAATTAAACTAACAAATCCCCCTTTGGAGATTCTTTCATTTGCCCTTGTAAAATTATACAAAATATCATCACCATTTTTATCTACGAGTGAATCAATTTCGTCGAACACAAGAACAACATTTAGTTTTTTCTTTCCAATAAAATCAAGAATCCTATCTGTCGCTTCACCCATCGATAGTCCTGTGAAATGCACTTGTAATTTCTTTTCCTCTTTGTTAATTCCCATATCCTCAGCTATTTCATAAAGTACTTTGTATGCAGTATTTGCAGATTTTGTATTTATAATTGGCACTATAACTTCTAATCCCAGTTCCTTGGCTTTTTTGTGTAGATGTTCAATTACTTTTTTAACTACTGCAGTTTTACCAGTACCTGGTTTACCAAAGAGCAACAGATTTGATGGTCTAGCGCCTTTGAGAACTACAGATAGCGCCTGTGCGACTGTTTTAGTTTCTTCATCTCTAAATGGAAGCTTTTCAGGAACATAATCTATTGTTAATGTTCGACGGTTTTTTATCAATGTTTCTCCTATAGCAGCCTTTTCAAAGATATTATCAAGAAAGTCATCGCTCATACTTATCCACACCCCTATCTTTCTTTTCCAGTATAAGAGGAAACCTTTGTTAATATTATGTTAACACATTGTTAACAAATTGCTTTTAAAGCATAAAATCTAATTTTATTGATTAAATAATAAAATAATATATCTTATTTTAATCAAACTATGAGGAAAGACTTGGACAAGAAATGATAGGGTGTGACTTGCCATGAAAAATCAATACATTGACAGACTTGTTAACACATCGTTTGATAAAACTTAAAGCGGTTGAATATGACCCCCTTATTTCCACTGGAGTGTTATAGTTGCTGTTAACAGTGTTAATATGTAAAATTAGACCCCATTATTTCCACTGGAACTTTAAGATTTCTTGCTATTATATAATAATTGATTAACAAATTTCTTCTGTTAATAACTTTAGGACTGTCTCATGTAGAGTTAACAAAAACTAAGCTAATTGTTATCAGAGTTATTACTAGCGCTGTTAAGTTGTTAACGTGTTAACTTGTCAACAGGTAAAGATGCTCTAGATTGAGCGCAAACAAAAAGAAGATAAAAATACAACTTGAAGATGCTGAAGGAGGTAAGTATAATCTTTCGCTAGAGGGTAATGTGTCAAAAGAAAAGATAATGAAAGTGTTTGAATTAATGGATCTCGTAAATCTAGATGGAAAGAGTAACAATGAATATAATGATACAGAAATCCAAAATAAGAACTTGGCATCAGTTGGCTCAAAGATATGGGGTATAATTGAACATAAATTTCCATATAGTACTTTTACATCGTCTGACATTCTTGAAATATATGAAGATGAATATAACGAGCCCATTCAGCTCAGTATAATCTCGACTTATTTGTCAAGATATTCTGATAGAGGTAAACTGGGTAGAAGTCGAAAAGGAAAAGAATGGATATATAAAATAACTAGGCCATCGCAGGTAATTGAGAGTCAGTCGAATCAGCATGAGTCTCAGATCCATCATATACAATCCCGCCATCTTTCCCATGATGTCCCATCAACTGTATACGACCTGCATCAGTAATACTATATTTGAAGGGTTTACTGTTGCTATCCCTAATCACCAGTTTAGAATCGTAAAGTTTCTTCATAAGACGTGATGTGTGCTCCCGTGTTCTTCCAACAGAGTGCTGGATTTCTCTCGAAGTTCTCGGTCTCTCGATCAATATTTTCAATATGAAATCCATAGTGCCATTATACGAATCTAGATGTCTTGAGATAGTCCCTGGCGCTTGTGTGATATCAGCCATATTACTCACAGTGGAGATGTGATTATGCTGTTGTTCTAACTGTGAGTCCTGGTGTGATATTATATTTTGTTTATAATATTTCGTGTTAGTGTTGTTAGTCTGGGAGGAACTATGGGAGATATCACGCTGCATCACCCGCAGTTCCATTGTGTCTATATTGACACGTAATTCAGCAATTGCTTTATCGTAATAATTTAATCTATGAGTATATTCTGAGACTATTGATTGAATAGTCTTTTCCTCTCTATTAAATGGAAATTGAAGCATTTCCTTCAACTTCATATATGATATCACACTAATGACACCTACAACATATGACATAATAAATATAATAATAAGATCCAAATTGCTACTTAAAATATCACTCATATCACGGTATCTGGTTGTGGACAGTGATATAACTTTATAGAGTAATAATAATTTACAAAGTATTCATTCTTTTAATCAACTCATCAATGGTAAATATCACGCTGCGGTTTTGAAATACCTGAGAAATATCACTACTTTTGTTACCAAATATCACGCTAAGTTGTTCGCTAATACGTTCAATTGCAAGAAATGTTTGGTTGTCTATTAGAGCTAGCGATCTAAGTAATAGCAGGCTATATAGTAGCCTTCTGACTTTCTCTCTACATTGCTTTATCTGTCTATAGTAAGCACCAGAAGTCATATTCTTTGGCCGCTCAGCATTGTTTAATCTTTTAGAAATAATATCTATTTGTTTTTTAGTAAATAAAGAATTTACAATAATATGTGTATAAACATTATAAGAATTGGATTGAGCTTCTTTCATAAGCTATACAAGTCTGTATAGCTAAATAACTTTTAATAACTTTCTGAAGTGTGATACATATATAATTAAGTAGAATAGGTCAAATATGTAAGAAATTGCGTGTATTATAGTATTATAAGTTATAGTATTGTATAAAGTATATTATTCAAATTATGAAATAATATATCTATATTATTATTAAATAATTATAATAACATTAAAAAAGTGTTATTCTACTAATTTTGCATTCTGAGTATACTTAGTTTACCTTGTTATCTGCTTTGTATGGTGCCATATTTCTATATATGAGTCTTCTAAAGTTAACGTTGGTAAAATTCTTTGAGCTTGTAATCGTTCTTCAATGAACTAATGAGTAGCATCAATCATCTTTCATCGTTAAGTAAAATCAAAAAACAGCTGATCGGATAGAATAATATTATAAGTATTAGAAGGAATAATCTATTGTGAGCAGTGAGAATAAGAATAATAAGGATCGAAAAGAAATTACCTCTACTAATGCAGTAACTCCTACAACTGGAAATACAAAAGAAGAAGAAGAACTAACCCCAGTAATCAAGCCAGAAACCACAGGTATCAATGGGGAGATTATGGTAATTACACCGCCACTGATCAAATATTCTAAGGTTGTGGTAGTGCGACCATCTTCCCAAGAAAAAAAGGAAGGAGAATATAACCCAATCTCAGATAAGGCCAAAAAGACAAGTAAATCACTCAAACAGACGGTTTCTGCAGCAAGTAAAAAAGCAAAGCTTGGCAATAATAATGTAGAAAAAGACAAGAAGGTAAATAAAACTGAACATTCTTATAAACAGCCAGATAGGGAAGGTATCGGTGGACAAGACACAGCTGCTATTCCTGTTAATGAAGAGCGGTTCTCAATTTCAAAAAATACCGTTAGTGAAGATATAAAAATAGAAAAAAGATGGATCAGCGCGACTAGAAAAGTTGAGGTACCTGTACCATATGAAGAAGTATATGTCAATGATAAAGTGGTAAAATTATTTGATGAGAAAGATGATGACAATATACTATCAAAACTAAAAGATAAAATTCTAGACACTATTGATAGGGATAAGAATAAGCAGCAGCAGCAGCAGACAATATCACAACAACAACAAAATGAACCAGGAGGAGAATTGATTCCATTGTTCGATGATAAAGACAATAATCAAATAACTGAAAAGGTAATTCCTATCTTGGGTGAGGAGGTAGTGGTTAGTAGAAGGACAGTAAAAATAGGAGAAATAGTAATTAAAAAGAGAAGAGTCACTGACAATAAGAAAATCCAGATAGACATTAAAAAGGAAAAGGTAATATTAGAATATCCTGATGGAACTACAGAGCAAATAACAGCATAAATAGTTGATCGAGACAGAAATAGAAGAACATCACCAAATTAAAACACAAAATCATAGAGGTATTATTCCTAAAAATTAATTAACTTACTTGATTTTCATTCAATCAAGTACTATATTTTCATTGACTAACTTTTGTTGTATGTCTTCTTTAATATTTCTATAAATATCCGTTATGTCTGAATTATTCGTCAGTAATTTATAGGACCCTATTGTGATGTAAACGTAAATCGATAGCGATGATATATAACTATAATAAACAATCCAGAAATAATTTGAGACGAACTGTTGAAGATTATATTGTAAACGAACTTAGAAAGCATGGCACATTATGCTTTCCTCTTATAGACTCGGAAAACTTTTTAAATGCATCTTCTATCGCCAAAAAGGCTGAATTAATGGGCGCCTCTGGCATCTTGGTTGGTGGATCCTCAGCAGTCGATCAACTTGAATTGGCTGAGATAGTTTCAAGTATTAAATCACAAATTCAAATTCCAGTAATATTGTTTCCTGGAAATGTCACGGGAATATCGCCAAAAGCTGATGCTATTCTCTTCAGTTCCCTACTTAATTCAGAGAATCCTTACTTTATTACAGAAGCACAGGCACTGGGAGCCCTTGCTGTAAAAAAATATGGAATTGAACCATTGCCAACTGGTTACTTGATTATTGGCGAGGGCACTACTGCATGGTTTGTCGGACAGGCTCGTGCCATTCCTTTCAATAAATCAGGAATAGCTAGTATGTATTCCCTGGCTGCTCAATATTTAGGCATGAGGTTTTTATATCTTGAGGCCGGTTCTGGTGCCGTACAGAATGTCTCACCCCAGATGGTATCAGCAGTAAGAAAACACTATGAAGGCATACTTATTGTAGGTGGTGGAATCCGTACCCCAGAAACAGCAAAGGAAATAGCTGATGCTGGGGCTGATGCTATTGTAATTGGGACAATGATTGAAAAAGAGGGAAATTGGGAAGATAGATTCTCCTCAATTATAAACGCAATAAGGAGATGATAATAACTACATCATGACAATCATAAGCGACGCAGAAATCCTTCTAAAGGAGGTTAATATGCCTGAGTATTACCTCAATTATCAACACGAAATTTTAAAGAATGTACAAAGAAACTTTGAATTGGCTACAAAAGCACGAAGGATGGGATTAGATGTTTCTGACAGAGTTGAGCCAAAGATTGCTTATGATCTAGCAGACAGAGTTGCAAAAATGCATAATATTGACATTGCCGACAGATTACGTGCCTTACTCTCACATACCACTAAAGAGAAGGCAACACTTAAAATTGCTGAGGAGATTGCTCTAGGAGAATATGGTATAGGCGACCTCAGAACTAGGCTGGATAATGCTGTTCGTGTTAGTCTAGCTGTAATGACAGAAGGTGTAACAGTTGCCCCGTTGCAAGGAATTGCTGATGTGCAGTTAAAAAATAATGCAAACGGTAGTCAGTATCTCTCAGTATCTTTTGCCGGTCCTATAAGATCTGCGGGAGGGACTGAGGCTGCTCTTACTATGTTAATAGCAGACCATATAAGAAAAGTTGCTGGTGTAGATAAATACATTGCAAATTCATATGATGATGATGAAACAGGAAGATTTGTCGAAGAATTAAGAATTTATGAACGCGAAGTTGGCAATTTTCAGTTCAAAATATTGGATGAAGATGTAGTTAAATGCATAACCAATTTACCGGTAGAGCTTGATGGTGTCGATACTGATCCAGTAGAAGTAGTAGGACACAAGGGGATGAATAGAATTTCTACCGATAGGGTACGTGGCGGTGCTCTCAGAGTAATGAACGACGGTCTAATAGGTCGAAGCAGAAAATTACTTAAACTTGTTGAAATACTTAAACTAGATGGATGGAATTGGCTCAATGATCTCAAAGGAGCAATTCAGACAGGAGATGACGATGCAGCTCATCATAGAATGTCTGAAGTGATTACTGGTAGACCCGTACTTTCGATGACTAAGAAAATCGGTGGCTTCAGATTAAGATACGGTCGATGTTGCAATACTGGTTTTGCAACTATTGGAATTCACCCTGTCGTGCCTATTTTGTTAAACCACGCCATTGTTGTAGGAACACAAATAAAAATGGATGTACCAGGAAAGGCATCAACTATAGCACTCGTAGATACAATCGAGCCTCCACTAGTTAGACTTGATGATGGCAGTGTAGTGCAAGTATCAAGTGTAGATCAGGCTACGAAGATTCGATCAAGAGTTGATAAAATACTTTATCTTGGTGATATTCTAATAAGTTATGGCGATTTCCTTGAAAATAATGCTCAACTGCTTTCTGCCAGTTATGTTGAAGAAATTTGGGCTTTACAATTGCATTCAAAATTGCTGACATTATCCCCTTCTTCTGACTTCCCGATGGGAGAAATAAATAATGAGAGGCTGATTCAACTATCAAAGGAACCGTTTACAATCTTTCCAACAGTTGAAGAGGCATTTGAAATCAGCAAAAAGTTTGATATTCCTCTTCATCCAAAATATTCATTTTATTGGGATTCTCTCAATATAGATGAGGTTTTATTGTTAAAGGAAAAATTTAGTATACAAAAGCAGCAAAATACCAGCGTAAGAAGTAGTAGTAGTAATAACATCTCTTCTGATACTTATTTGCTTTCACTCGATAACGATCCAAAGATAAAAGATATCCTGGAACGACTCGGCGTAATTCATTCAGTCAAAAGTGGAGATAATACTATCGAGATTAATAGCCAAGATCAGTCTTATTCTTTGACTAGATTATTATTATTATCTTCCCAATCGGCTGCTGCTGTAGAGAATATGGACATTACCAAAGAAATGCCCTTCTCCTCCTCCTCCTCCTCATCATATGCTGCTAATAATAATATTGAAAAAAAAGATGCAAGTGAATATATATCCATAACGTCAGGAGTAGAAGTTAGGCCAAAATTTGCTTCATCAGTAGCAGTAAGGGTAGGACGTCCTGAAAAAGCTGCAGAGCGTAAAATGAAACCTCCAGTTCATGTGCTATTTCCTATAGGGTCCAAAGGTGGTGCAACACGTGATATTTTGAAAGCAGCAAATAATGAATCTTTTTATACTGAAATTTCAAATAGATTTTGTAATAATTGCAGACTTCCTTCACTTGGAATATACTGCCGCAATTGTAGAGCGCCTACTCCTCTTCGCAATCTGTGTATTCTTTGCAAGGAGCAGATTTTAGGTGATGCTGACAACAGCTTGTGTCATAGCTGTGGTAAAGAGGGCAAAACTTACTCTCCAGTTAAATATCCGTTGAAAACAACAGTTGAAGCAGCGGAGCAAAAACTTGGCATCAAAGCAACTGAGCCATTTAAAGGTGTCAAGGCTCTTATGAGCAAAGATAAAGCAACTGAGCCATTAGAAAAAGGGATATTGCGACAAAAGTACAGCCTCTATACTTTTAAAGATGGGACTATTAGATTTGACGCCACTAATGAGCCTTTGACTCACTTCAAACCAAACTGGATACAGACTAGTATAGAAAAATTAAGGGAATTAGGTTATACTAGAGATTATAGTGGCAAGGATCTTACGTCCTCTGACCAGTTAATCGAACTATTAATGCAAGACGTAATAATACCTTTGGATTCTGCTAAACATTTGCTCAATGTAGCAAAATTTGTTGATGAAGAACTTGTAAAATTATACGGACTTGAACCTTTTTACAATGCTTCCTCTGTAGAAGATCTTGTAGGACATTTGACAGTAGGACTGGCACCACATACTTCTGTAGGCATTATGGGAAGGATCATCGGCTTTACAAATTCCCAAGTCTGTTTGGCGTCTCCTGTTTGGCATTCTGCAAAACGCCGAGATTGCGATGGTGATGCAGACTCATTAATGTTACTAATGGATTCATTCCTTAACTTTTCGTACGATTTTTTACCAGATAAAATTGGCGGACTTATGGATGCACCACTACTGATTCAACCAATAGTGTTGCCATATGAAGTTCAAAGACAGGCTCATAATATCGATATCACTTCGGTTTATCCACTCGAATTTTATGAAGCGACATGGAAACAGGCCAAAGCAGGAGACTTATCTGACAAGATAGAATTGGTCAAAAATAGGATTGGAAATGAAAGCCAATTTTTCGGCTATGCCTTTACACATTTTACAGGTTTGTTAACAACCAATATTCAACGCAGTGCATACTCTAGACTCAATACTATGAATGAAAAATTAGAGATGCAGATCGCTACTGCAAAGTTAATCAATGCTGTCGATCCTGACGAAGTTGTATCAATGGTCCTTACGACACATATTTTACCCGATATTATGGGTAATATGCGGTCATATTCTTCCCAGGGCTTTAGATGTAGCAACTGTGGAGAAAAGTATCGCAGAATGCCTTTAATAGGAAGATGTATTGGATGTGGAAATGAATTGTTACAAACAGTCACGCGAGGGTCGGTTGAAAAATATGTTGGCATAGCAACCAATATGTGCGACCAATTTAAAATCAGCGATTACTTACGTAGCAGAATCGAAACTTTAATGATGGAATTGAAATTAATCTTTAAGGAACAAAAGAAGGAACAGTCTACATTGACCGAATTCATGGGTTAATATTTTATTTGAAATTCTTTCCAATGAAATTCATCAATTACCACCAAAGAATTTCTTGACTGATTCGCCGATTTGAGTAAAGAAATTTCCTATATTGTTGCTACTTGTTGGTTTATCGGTTGTTGTAGTAGTCAAGGTTTTATTATCTGCATATAATGTTGTGTTTGTTCCTGTATTATTATTAATAATAATAATCTTCTGATCGACTATATGTGATGTGTTTTCAGTTGTATTAACTGTAGAAGAAGTATTCTGCTCCCCAAAGACTGCTGCTGTATCTTGTTTATCCATAGTGGCATTTTCTGTCCGAGATTTTTCCAACTTTTCTAACATGGAAGCATTGGGAATATCTGTACTAATATCGTCTAGAGTTAAAGCAATATTGTTTGCTGCCAATTTTTCTAATTCGTTTGTGCTTCTTATGTCAGTTTTATTAACATCTGTAAGGTTTGTTACTGGAGTGATTCCGTTTTCAGATTGATTAACGATAACCGTGCTATTGACATTCTTTATCATATTTATTGTGTCATCCATCATCTTAGTAATTCTGTTGCCCATTATCATTCCAATTCTATCTTCAATAGTTATACTGGTAGTATTAGGAGGAAGTTGACTTTCTGCATTTGTCATCAAAGAGACAGGGTCTAAAATTATTATGACTAAAGCTAATAATATAGAAACCATCAGGTTATTATTTATCATGTTGTGGTTTTTATTTCATATTTTATTAAGCAATGTTGTTCATTTGTTCATCCTAAGGTGTTAACGACTACAGACTATACAGTAGTAAAGAACATAATCTCTCTCTCCCTCTTTCTTTTAGAATGCTGTTATTAAAAACTGTGATAAATCTTTCTAACCACTATCTATAGGATGAATAAAAAAAATAACATAGTCACAGTCACCATAGCTGTTATATCCATAGCAATAATACTAAGTGGCTCGTTTGTTTCCTTAGCAAGTAGTCAATCTGAAAAGCCGCTTCCAGTACTATTAATACATGGTTATGCTGAGGATGCCGCACTATGGAAAAAATGGGAAGATTTGCTCAAAAAAGATGGTATCCAATTCTTTACAATAACTTTTAAAGATTCTGATGATAAATGTGGATCAGCAGTAGAACATGCTAAAGAATTAGAGAAAAGAGTACAAGATATAAAAAAACAAACAGCTGCTGAAAAGATCAACATCGTAGGTCATAGTAAAGGTGGATT
>Ga0126312_10002634_pt1 | contig 12003 bp, 13 predicted proteins | sample Plot104A_FD_92537 | JGI IMG/M metagenome (GOLD analysis project Ga0126312, IMG submission 92537) | Serpentine soil microbial communities from UC McLaughlin Reserve, CA, USA - Plot104A | ecosystem: Environmental > Terrestrial > Soil > Grasslands | place: USA: UC McLaughlin Reserve, Lake County... | reverse complement strand
CCGAACGTGATCTGCGCCGTGCGCTGCGACCACTCGGAGGAGACGAGCAGCACGCCGACGACCGGGCCGAGGATGCTGGCCGGCTGGATCGTCGCGCTGAGCAGGCTGCCGAACTGCTTGTCGGGCCCGACGCCCCAGATCGCGACCGCGACGGCGACGAACACGGTCAGCGCGACGATCGCCAGCTGCAGCCAGAAGCCCGCGCGCGTGTCGGTCATCTTGCGCAGCTCGACGAGCGTGAGCCGGCCGAGTCCGGGCCGGGCGTCGCGGCCCGTGGCGGGGACGGCGGTGAGTGCGGCGGCGCTCATGCGATGGCCTCCTGGGTCGTGAGGTCGAAGAACAGCTGCTCGAGGCCGGCGCCCTCGGACGGGCCGAGGTGCACGAGCGCGACGCCGCCGGCGAGCGCGGCGCGGCCGACGGCCTCGGGCTCGGCGTCGACCACGAGCCCGGCCTCGACCGCGCTGGCGGACAGGCCGGCGGCCTCCATCGCGGCCGCGAGCGCGTCATGGTCGGTGGCGCGCACGAGCGTGCCGGTGCCGGCCAGCAGCTCGGCCCGCGAGCCCGAAGCGGCGATCCGGCCGCCGCCGATGATCACGAGCTGGTCGGCGACCGCCTCGACCTCGGCCAGCAGGTGCGAGGACAGCAGCACGGTGCCGCCGCGGTCGGCGAAGTCGCGCAGCAGCGAGCGCATCCAGCGCATGCCCTCGGGGTCGAGCCCGTTGGCGGGCTCGTCGAGGATCAGCACCTCGGGGTCGCCGAGCAGCGCGTGCGCGAGCCCGAGCCGCTGGCGCATCCCGAGCGAGTACTGGCGCACGCGCTTGCGCGCCGCCGAGCGGTCGAGGCCGACCAGCCCGAGCAGCTCGTCGGCGCGCTTCTCCGGCACGCCCATCAGCCGGGCGGAGAGGGCCAGCGTCTCGCGGCCGCGGCGGCCGGGGTGCTGCGCCGAGGCGTCGAGCAGGACGCCGACGCGGCGTCCCGGGTTGGGGAGCGCTCGGTAGGCGCCGCCGAGCACGGCGGCGCTGCCGCCGTCGGGCTGCGAGAGCCCGACCAGCATGCGCAGGGTGGTGGTCTTGCCGGCGCCGTTCGGTCCGAGGAACCCGGTGACGGTGCCCGGCTCGCAGGCGAAGGTCACGTCCTGGACCACCGCGCGCCCGCCGAAGCGTTTCGTGAGGCCTTGCGACTCGATCATGACCTCCAGGATGGGGGACAGGGTACGCAGCGGGAAGGGCCGCATGTCGACGCCGGGATCGACTTCGGTAGGGGGTGCGCGCTGGCGGGCGGACCTACGATCCCGGGTGCGATGACGATTCCCGACGCTGAGGTGGCCCGCCGGCAGCGATCGCTGCTGCCGGGCGGCCTGGTGGCCGGCGCCGACGCCCGGCGCAGCGCGCGCGACTGGAGCATCGACGTGCTGGTCACGGTCGTGGCGGCGCTGATCGGCGTGCTCCTGATCGCGACGCAGCACTACGACGACGCCCGCTGGATGTTCGACGCGGCGCTCGGCGTGGCCACGATCGTCGCGCTGTGGTGGCGCCGCCGCCGTCCGGCCGCGATCGGCGTGGCCGCCACGCTCGCCTCGATCGTCTCCGCCTCGGCCGGCGGCGCGGCCCTGGTCGCGCTCTTCAGCGCGACGCTGCGCGCCTCGCGCACCGGCCTGATCGTCGTCTGGGCGGTCGCGATCGCCGCCGCCTTTGCGTACCCGCTCGTGCTGCCTGGCGACGACGGCTATCTGCTCGAGACGTCGATCGGGCTGCTGATCACCGTGGTCGTGATCGGCTGGGGCCTGTTCGCCCGCGCCCGCCGCCAGCTCGTGCTCTCCCTGCGCGAGCGCGCGGCGCGGCTGGAGGCGGAGCAGCGGCTGCACGTCGAGCAGGCGCGCGAGGCCGAGCGGCGCCGGATCGCGCGCGAGATGCACGACGTGCTCGCGCACCGCGTGTCGCTGTTGAGCCTGCACGCCGGAGCGCTCGAGTTCCGCCCCGACGCGCCGCCGGAGGAGATCGCGGAGGCCGCCGGCGTCGTGCGCACGTCCGCGCACTCGGTGCTGCAGGAGCTGCGCGAGGTGATCGGCCTGCTGCGCGACGGTGACGAGTCGATGGAGCGCCCGCAGCCGACGCTCGCCGACATCCCCGGGCTGGTCGAGGAGTCGCGCGCCGCCGGGATGAAGGTCGACGCGGCGATCGACGCGGACGCTGACGTGGCCGCGGCGACCGGCCGCACCGCGTACCGGATCGTCCAGGAGGGCCTGACCAACGCGCGCAAGCACGCGCCCGGCGCGGCCGTCACGGTTCGCGTGACTGCACGCGGGGATGGCCTGTTGGTGGAGGTCGTCAGCCGCCGCGCCGGGGGCGTCGCGGCGGGCGGCCCGCCGACGACGCCGGGCACGGGCAGCGGGCTGATCGGCCTCGCCGAGCGCGTCGCGCTGGCCGGCGGCGAGTTCGAGCACGGCCCGCGGCTCGGCGGCGACCACGTCCTGCGCGCCACGCTGCCGTGATCCGCGTCCTGCTCGTCGACGACGACCCGCTCGTGCGCTCCGGGCTGCGGATGATGCTCGCCGGCGCCGGCGGGATCGAAGTGGTGGGGGAGGCCGACGACGGCCGCGGGGTGCTCCCGGCCGTCGACCGCCACCACCCCGACGTGGTGCTGATGGACATCCGCATGCCGCAGCTCGACGGGATCGCCGCCACGCGGCTGCTGCGCGAGCAGCCCGGCGCGCCCGCCGTGATCGTCCTGACGACCTTCGACGCCGACGAGCTGGTGCTGCGCGCGCTGCAGGCCGGCGCCGCCGGGTTCCTGCTCAAGGACACCCCGCCGGCGGACATCGTGCGCGCGGTCGAGCTCGTGCACGCCGGCGACGGGATGCTCTCGCCGGGCGCGACGCGGCGGCTGATCGCGCTCGTGGCGGGCGACGGCGACGCGGGCGAGCGACGGGAGCGCGCCCGCTCGCTGCTGACGACGCTGAGCGAGCGCGAGCGCGAGGTGGCGCTGGCGGTCGGGCGCGGCAGCTCGAACGCGGAGATCGCCGCCGAGCTGCACATGAGCGTCGCGACGGTCAAGGCGCACGTGTCACGGCTCCTGACCAAGCTCGAGGCGGGCAACCGCGTCCAGGTCGCGCTGCTCGTCCAGGACGCCCGTGGCTAAGGGGCGGCTGTCCGCACCCCGGCCCGGAGGCGAACCCGGCTGAAAGCCCGGCCGGCGAGGAGCAGTATGTGCGCATGGCTCCCCTCTTCGCACAACCCCGGCCCCGCGCCGTCACCCACGGGGCGGCCCTGGACTTCGAGACGCTCTATCCCGACGGCGACCTCGCCCCGGTCCGCCTGCGCCCCCACCAGGAGACGCTGCTGCGCGTCATCAGCGGCGACGTCCGCCTGACGATCGACCGCGTCGCGCGCATCCTCAGCACCGGCGAGGAGGCCGTCGTGCCCGCGGGCGCGCGGCACCGCATCACCAGCCTCGAGGGCGAGGCGCGCGTGATCGTCGGCTTCAGGACCGCGTAGCGGCCGGCGAGCCGCAGAGCGCCGCGGTCATCGCGGCCCAGCCTGCCTTCAGCCGCTCGACCTCCCAGCCGAGCGCCCGGCGCGCGTGCACGAAGTGGCCGGGGCCGAGCGTGGCCAGCAGCCAGCGCGCGGTCAGCGGCGCGTCGAGCTCCGGCGCCGCCTCGGCGATCAGGATCGCCAGGTGGGTGGCGTAGAGCGTGTACGGCCCGCGGCCGTCACGCTCGCTCGCGCCCGCGGCGACGAGCAGGTCGGAATGGCGCTCGAGCAGGTCGAGGTAGCCCTCGCCGAACGCGCGCAGGCGCTCCGCGGGCGGCGCGCCGGGACCGAGCGGCGCCGGGCCGGCGATCAGGCCGTTCTGGAACTCGCGCGTGTCCTCCTCCAGCAGCGCCAGCGCGAGGCCGGCGCGGTCGCCGAAGCGGCGGTAGAGCGTGCCCGTGCCGACGCCTGCGGTGCAGGCGACGTCCTCCATCGAGACGTGCTCGATGCCCCGCTCGTCGACCAGCCGCGCGGCCGCCTCCAGGATGCGCAGGCGGTTGCGGGCGGCGTCGGCGCGCTCGCGCGCCGGCGGGCCGTCCTGGATCAGGGGGAGGTCGGGCACATGCGCGATCATGCCGATTGCTCGACGGGAGCGCGAATCTCCCGGCAGAGGTCGCCGAGGAGGTCGCCCAGGCGGGCGCCCAGCTCGGGGTCGGCGAGCGTCTCGCCGTCGAACGCGCCGTCGGCCAGGCCGACGGGCAGCTCGGCCTCGAGCACGTGCGCGCCGGACGCCTTGAGCGCCTTGCGCACCTCGGCCTGCGCCCAGACGGCGCCGAACAGGCCGGTGCTCGCGCCGATCACGGCGGCGGGCTTCTCCTTGAGCACGTTCTCGGGGAACGGGCGCGAGGCCCAGTCGAGCGCGTTCTTGAGGCCGCCGGGGACCGAGGCGTTGTACTCGGGCGTGGCGATCAGGAGCGCGTCGGCCGCCTCGATCTCGTCCAGGAAGTCCTGCACGGGAGCGGGCGGATCGGACTCGAGGTCCTCATCGAAGATGGGCAGGCCGGCGAGGCCCTCCCACTCCACGAGCTCGACCCCGGGCGGCAGGGTGTCCCCTGCCGCCCGGATCAGCCGGCGGTTGTGGGAGCCCCGGCGCACACTGCCTGCGATGCCGAGGATCCGCATGGCGCTAGGCCTGCTGCTCGAGCAGCGAGAGCTCGACGGTCAGGGTGACCTCGTTGGCGAGCGCCTTGCCGCCCGACGGGAGCGGGGCGTTCCAGTTCATGTCGAACTCGGTGCGGTCGATGACGGCCTCGAGGTTCAGGTGGCCGCGCGTGTTGCCGAAGGCGTCGGCGGCGGGCGCGATCCAGGTGCCGGTGGCGGTGATCGGGCGGCTGATGCCCTTGATCGTCAGCTCGCCCTCGACCTTGGCGGTGCCGTCCTCGCTGATCTCGACGTCGTTGGAGCGGAAGTCGACGGTCGGGTGGTTGGCGGCGTCGAAGAACTCGGCCGACAGGACATGGGCGCGGAACTGCTCCGGCGTGCGGATCGAGATCGACTCGACCTTCGCGGCGCCCTCGAGCGTGCCGTCGACGAGCTTGGCGTCGACCTCGTCGAGCGAGCCCTTGAAGAGCGAAACGCCCTGGTAGCGGACGGAGAAGGCGAAGCTCGAGTGGACGGGATCGGCGGTGTAGGTGCCGGCGAGCTTGGTGGCGGTGGCCATTGGTGTTTCCCCCAGTGGTGGATGTTCGGAAGTCCTTCTAACCGGAGGGCCTTCCGGTTATGCTTCACCAGAGTAGCACCAGAGATTGCAGATGCAACTAGTTCACGTCGAAGGTCACTCCTCTGACGCGCAGCCGCTCCATCAGGACGTCGCCCATCGCCGTCGCCGGCGTCAGCACGCCGCCGCCCTGGGGGAGGCGGTCGGCGTCCAGCGCCAGGCACAGCGCGCTCTCGCCCAGGAGCACGGCCGTCGCCGCGTAGCCCGGGTCGCCCTTCTGCACGACGCGCGAGACGTAGCGGCGACCCGATGTGGTGCGCCCGTGGATCGCGATCTCGTAGAAGCCCCGCTCCTGCGTCTTCTCGCTCGGGCCCTCGCCCGGCGCGGGCAGGATCCGGTCGAGCAGCTTGCGGGTCGGGCCGAAGCTGAGCCCGGCCACGAGCCCGCCCAGGCCGGCGACGATCGCGCCCGCCATGACCGGCGCGAGCGGGCCGCTGCCGGCGCTCTGGACCTCGCGGTAGCGGAAGCGGCGCCCGTAGGCGTGGCCCAGCAGCGCGTTGGAGCGGCGCACCACGCGCGTGTTGATCCCCGCCATCACGAAGGGCGCGAGCCAGCCGAGCTCGTCATTGCGCTCGACCGACTGCAGCTCGCGCTCCTTGCCGAGGTCGGGCTCGGCGGAGCGGTCGGGGGAGAGCGCGTACGGGTCGCCGGCGATCTTGCGCTTGGCGGGGTCGCGGCGCATCTCGTCGAGCTGGCCGCGTAGCGAATCCAGCGTGCCGCCGGAGAAGCCGCCGGAGACGCCCTCGAGCACGAACGTCGTGTCCTCGAGCTTGCCGGCGCCGTCGCGCTGGACCGCGCGGTGCAGGTTGAGCACGCCGAGGTCGGAGGGGATCGAGTCGAACCCGCACGAGTGCACGATGCGGGCGCCGCTCTCTCGCGCGGTCGCGTCGAAGCGGTCGATGACCTCGCGCATGAACAGCGTCTCGCCGGTCAGGTCGGCGTAGTGCGCGCCCGCCTCCGCGCAGGCCTGCACGAGCGGGAAGCCGTACCGCTGGTAGGGGCCCACGGTGGTCGCGACGACCCGCGCGCGCTGCGCGATCGCGGCCAGTGCCGCAGCGTCCTGGCTGTCGGCGACGAGCAGCGGCCAGTCCGCGGCGCGCGGGCCGAGCTCGGAGCGCAGCTGCGCGAGCTTGGCTTCGGTACGGCCGCCGAGCCCGATCCGCGCGCCCTCCGGCGCGTGCTCGGCGAGGTAGCGGGCGGTGAGCCGGCCCACGAAGCCCGTGGCTCCGTACAGGACGACGTCGAGGTCTCGTTCGGCGGTCATGTGGCGGGACGCTAGCGTGCGGTCCGTGACCCGACGCCGCGCCATCCTCGTCGTGCCCGCCGCCCCGTCCGCGAAGCTCGACAAAGGGCGCTCGCTGGAGGCCGACGAGGTCGTGATCGACCTCGAGGACGCCGTCGTCCCGGGGTTGAAGGACGAGGCGCGCTCGGCGGTGGCGGCTGCCTTGGCGGAGCAGTTCGCGGCGCCGTCGGTGGCCGTGCGCGTGAACGCGATCGGCACGCCGTGGTGCCACCTGGACCTGGCGGCGGTGGCGGGCTGCGCGCGCGAGCGCGTGACCGTCGTGCTGCCGAAGGTGGAGAGCGCGGGCGACCTCGCCTTCGCCGACCGGCTGCTCGCCGGGGCGGAGGCCGCCGCGGGGCGGACGGAGCCCGTGCGGCTGCTGGCGCTGATCGAGACCGCGGCCGGGCTCCAGGCGGTGGGCGAGCTGGCCCGTGCGAGCGCGCGGCTGGACGGGCTGATCCTCGGCTATGCGGACCTCGCGGCATCGCTCGGCCGCCCGCCGGACGGCGGTTGGGCGGGGCCTGATCATTGGCGCTTCGCCCAGGACGCGCTGCTGGTCGCGGCACGTGCGGCCGGGATCCAGGCGATCGACGGCCCGCACCTGGCGATCCGCGACGACGAGCCGTTCCGGGCGGCGGTCGCGCACGCGCGCGCGCTCGGCTACGACGGCAAGTGGGCGATCCACCCAGCGCAGCTCGGGGCACTGCGCGAGGCGTTCACGCCGACCGAGGACCAGGTCGCCGAGGCGCGCGAGACGCTCGCCGCGCTCGAGCGCGCGGCCGCGGACGGGGCCGGCGCCGTGGCCGCCGGCGACCGGATGCTCGACGAGGCGCTCGCCGTCTCCGCGCGGCGCGTGCTCGCGCAGGCGGGCGAGGCCGCGTGACCGCGTGACGAGCCCGCCGTTCTTCGAGGACCTGACCGTGGGAACGGTGTTCGCGGACGCGCCGGCGCTCACGCTCACCGAGGGCCACGCCGCTCTGCATCAGGCGATCTGCGGCGACCGGCTGCGGCTCGCGCTCGAGCGGCCGCTCGGCGAGGCCGTGCTCGGCGACGGGTGGGCGGGTCATGCCTTCGCGCACCCGGCACTCGTCTGGGACGTCGCGATCGGGCAGTCGACGATCGCCACCGGCCGTGTGATCGCGAACCTCTTCTACCGCGGGCTGCTGCTGCGGCGGCCGGTGCGGCTCGGCGACACGCTGCGGACCACGACCGAGGTCGTCGCGCGGCGGGAGAACCGCTCGCGCCCTACCGGCCTCGCGGTGCTGCGGATCCGCACCGTCGACCAGGAGGACCGGCCGGTGCTGGACTTCTCCCGCTGCGCGATGCTGCCGCTGCGCGGCGAGCCGACCGGAGAGGACGGCGACGAGGTCGGCGGCGCCGAGGACCTCGAGCACGACGCGCTGCTGAAGGCGGCGCACGGGCTCGACCTCGCCGCGTACCGTTCGCGCGCGCCCGGCCCGCACTTCGCCGATCTGCCCGACGGCTGGCGCGACGAGGTCGAGGGAGGGGACGTGGTCGACTCCGCGCCGGCGCTCGCGCGCCTCTCGCTCAACATCGCGATGGCCCACCTCGACGCGAACGCCGCGCACCACAAGCGTCGGCTCGTCTACGGCGGGCACACGATCGCGCTCGCCGCCGCCCAGGCCTCCCGGGCCCTGCCCGGCCTCGTCACCATCCTCGGCTGGCACGCCGCCGACCACACCGCGCCTGTCTTCGAGGGCGACACGCTGCGCTCGCGGCTGGAGCTCGAGCTGCGCGAGGAGCTGCACGACGGCGGCGGGCTCGTCCACGTGCGCTCGATCGTCGGCAACGACGAGGGCGACGTGCTCGACTGGCGCTTCGTCGGGGTGATGGCGTGAGCTCGCAGCCGCTCGCCGACCTGCGCGTGATCGAGGGCTCGGCGTTCGTCGCCGCGCCGCTGGGCGGGATGACGCTCGCGCAGCTCGGCGCCGACGTGATCCGCTTCGACCAGATCGGCGGCGGCCTGGACCACAAGCGCTGGCCGCTCGCGCCCTCCGGGCAGTCGCTGTTCTGGGCGGGCCTGAACAAGGGCAAGCGCTCGATCCAGATCGACCTGCGCAGCGACGAGGGCCGCGAGATCGTCGAGGCGCTCGTGGCCGCCGCCGGGATCTTCCTCACGAACTTCCCCGCCCGTGGCTGGCTCGCCTACGACCACCTGCGCGTGCGCCGCGACGACCTGATCATGTGCGCGCTGACCGGCAACCCGGACGGCACCTCGGAGGTCGACTACACCGTCAACCCGTCGACGGGCTTCCCGTGGGCGACCGGGCCGCGCGACCTCAACGTCCCGCTGAACTCCGTGCTGCCCGCGTGGGACGTCGCGATGGGGGAGCTGGCCTGCATCGGGATCCTCGCCGCCGAGCGCCACCGCACGCGCACGGGGGAGGGGCAGCTGATCAAGCTCGCGCTCTCCGACGTCGCGTTCGCGATGGTGGGCAACCTCGGCCGGATCGCCGAGGTACAGGTCGGAGGCCAGGACGCCGCGCGCGACGGCAACTACCTCTACGGGGCGTTCGGGAACGACTTCGGCACGAGCGACGGGCGGCGGGTGATGGTCGTCGCGCTCACGGGCCGCCAGTGGACCGCGCTGCAGGAGGTCACCGGGACCGCCGAGGCGTTCCGCTCGCTCGAGAGCGTCACGGGCCACGACCTCAGCTCGGAGGACGGCCGCTTCGGCGCGCGCGACATCATCGCGGCGGTGCTGCGACCGTGGTTCGAGGCGCGCACGCTCGACGAGATCCGAGCGGCGTTCGAGGGCACCGGCGTCTCCTGGGGGCCGTACCAGACGTTCCGCCAGCTGGTGGAGGAGGACCCGCGCGCGTCCGAGGAGAACCCGCTGTTCTCGAGGATCGAGCAGCCGGGTATCGGCTCCTACCTCGTGCCGGCCTCGCCGCTGGAGCTCACCGCCGCCGGGCGGGCGCCCGCGCGTCCCGCTCCCGTGCTGGGCGAGCACACGGAGCCGATCCTCGCCGACGTGCTCGGGCTCGGCGCGACCGAGATCTCCCGGCTGTTCGACTCAGGAGTGGTCGCCTAGGCGTGGAGGCCGCACTCGGTCTTGCCGGTGCCGGCCCAGCGGCCGTCGCGCCCGGCTCCAGGCACGGTGCAATGCGTGCAGCCGATCGTCGGGTACCCGCGGTCGTGCAGGGAGTTGTACGGGAGGTCGTGCTCGGCGATGTAGCGCCACACGTCCTTGTCCGTCCAGTCGGCGAGCGGGTTGAACTTCCAGCGATCGTGCTTGGCGTCCCAGGCGAGCTTGGGCGTGTTCGCCCGTGACGGCGACTGGTCGCGGCGCAGGCCCGCGACCCAGGCGTCGACGTCCGCGAGCGCGCGATTGAGCGGCTGGACCTTGCGCAGGTCGCAGCAGGCGTCCGGGTCGCGCTCCCAGAGCCGGTCGCCGTGGTCGGCGGCCTGGCGGCCGAGGCTGGGGCCCTGGAAGACCTCGACCTCGATCCCGTAGCGCTCCTCGACGGCCTTCCAGGTCTCGTAGGTCTCCGGGAACAGGACGTGGGTGTCGAGCGTGAAGATCCGCGCGTCGGGCGCCGCGCGCAGGATCAGGTCCAGCACGACGGAGGCCTCCTTCTGGAACGAGCAGGCCACGGCGAGACGGGGATGGAAGTGCTCGACCGCGTACTCGAGCACTCCTTGGGCGTCCAGGTGCTCGAGGTCCGGAGTGAGCTGGAACGTGGTCACCTCCATAAATGTACAGAACCTGATCGGATTTCCTCTCATTTGCCTTGAGCGCGCGCCGGTAGGGTCGGCGCAATGCGGCCACTGACGCTCCCGCCCAACGTGTTGCGGCACTTCTACGCGGGTGGCGAGCGGATCGCGGCGCTGCGCGGCACGCCTCCGGCCGACCACTCGCCCGAGGAGTGGATCGGGGCGGCCAACACGACGTTCGACGGCTCGCGCGGGCTGTCGCGGCTGCCGGACGGCAGGCTGGTGCGGGACGCTCTCGAGGCGGATCCCGAGGGGTTTCTCGGGCCTTCGCACGTGGCCCGGTACGGCAGCGACCCGGCGCTGCTGGTCAAGCTGCTCGACGCCGGCCAGCGCCTGCCGGTCCACTTCCACCCGGACCGCGAGTTCGCGGCTCGCACGCTGGGGCTGGGGCACGGCAAGACCGAGGCGTGGCTGATCGTGGAGGCCTCGGCCGGCGCCTCCGTGTGGGTCGGCTTCTCGCGGTCTGTTGCCCTTGAGGAGGTGCGCGGCTGGATGGCCGCACAGGACTCCGCGGCGATGCTGGCGGTCATGCACGAGCTCCCCGTGCGCGCCGGCGACGCGATCTTCGTCCCCGCGGGGACGCCGCACGCGATCGGCGAGGGGATCCTGATGGTCGAGGTCCAGGAGCCCACGGACCTCTCCGTGCTGCTCGAGTGGGAGGGCTTCGAGCTCACGGAGGACGAGGGCCACCTCGGGCTCGGCTGGGACGTCGCGCTGGAGGCGCTCGACCGTTCCGGGTGGTCTCCGGAGCAGGTCGCGGCCCTGCGCGGCCCGGGCGCAGGTCGCTCGCTACTGCCGGCCGCCGCCGACCCGTTCTTCCGGGCCGAGCCGGTGCGCGGAGGCGACTCGCTCGACGCCGGCTACTCGATCGTCGTCGGCCTCGAGGGCGCCGGCGAGCTCGGCGACGTCGAGCTCGCCCGCGGGACCGCGCTGCTCGTCCCGCACGCGGCCGGACCGCTGACCGTCTCGGGCGACGTCTCAGGGATCCGCTGCCGGCCGCCCGCGCCGTAGATCCTTCGCTGCAGCGTTGCCGAGGTCGGCCGTCGTCGTGTCCTCCCGGAGCGGCGACTCGCAAGCTCGCGCCTGAGTGCTCCGGGAGGACACGCCGCGACCGCCCATCGGACCCTTCTGGGGCCACCCGAGACGTACGTCACCTCCATGAACGCGCGCTGGCGGGGGGCGGCTCTCGTCGGCGCCTGGGCCATCTGCTCTATGAAAGCTCGCGAATCGGAGACTCGGGCCCGAAGGAGCCCTACCGGCTGCCGCCGCCGCGTGGCGGGCGTGCCCTGCTCAACGATTCGCTGCTGCGCCCGAAGATTCGCGAGACCGCGCAGTGTCGCCTTCACGCGAAAGCGATAGCGACGCCGGCGTTCATAGTCGACGCGATAGTCAGGTTTCGGGACGTGGTGTAACGGGCGCGCTCACCTCGTCGTGATGAGGGTGCCGGCTCAGGCCGCGATGATCTCGAGCTCCTTTTGCTTGTCTAACCGACCAGCTCTGCTCCTGCGCGTCCGTTCTGGATCGCAAAGCTCGCCAGCGTCGAGGCAGTCGCCTGCGGCTGCAGGACCGTCGGGACTCTCCGGTACTCGCTCGTCCAGGAGTCAGGCGTGAGCGTGCAGCGCACGTAGCCCCGGTTGTTGTTGCGGAAGATGACGTGCGGGTTGACGGGATCGTCCGCAAATCGGATGAAGCCTCCATCCGCGGGATCCCCGTTGGTGGAGATCGACGTGCCCATG
>Ga0126312_10002633_pt1 | contig 12010 bp, 12 predicted proteins | sample Plot104A_FD_92537 | JGI IMG/M metagenome (GOLD analysis project Ga0126312, IMG submission 92537) | Serpentine soil microbial communities from UC McLaughlin Reserve, CA, USA - Plot104A | ecosystem: Environmental > Terrestrial > Soil > Grasslands | place: USA: UC McLaughlin Reserve, Lake County... | reverse complement strand
CCGTGGGCGCCCTCGTCCAGTTGCAGATCCCGGAAGTCGACGTCGACGCCCACCTCCTCGAGAGCCGCGGCGATGTAGAGCGGGCCGAGCGGCGGCTCCCGCATCCCGTCCTCGCCCAGCGTGGCGCTACAGAGCGAGACGGATCGGACCATGCCCGCCTCCTTCGTGAAGGGTCTCGCGGAGGATGCGACTCACTCTTGTGCCGAAGACCGCCCGCCGCGCATGGATAAAGAAGACGTTCCAGGCCTCGGCCCGAGGTACGACGATCCGTACGACCGGCACGCCCACCTCCGGGCGGGTGAGATCGACGGCCACGACCTGCGGGAAGCCGTCACGCTGGAGCCCGTCGAGCAGGCACGCGATGTCTTCGTCGATGCGCCCGTGCTGGTAGGACCTGATGGAGGAGAATGGCCGGAGCTCGCCCCTTCCGTAGACCTCGTCCGGATCGAAAGCAACGGGCGTCCGCACGATGCTGGGGAGGTCCTCCCGACCCCCCTGGATGTGCCCGACCCGGCTCTGTGCGGCCTCGGTCAGGGCTCGGGTCGCGGCCACCCGGGCATCGGGATGGGTCCCGGATCCGCCGTGGACCAGATGGCAACCGTCGGACCGGGGCTCGACGATGGCGCAATCCAGCGTCGCGATGCCGACGGTGGAGGTGGCGTCCCGCAGGTACACCAGCAGCCGGGCACGACGCAGCTTGTCGACGAGGACCTGTGCCTGCTCCGGAAGGCTGGCCAGGTCGATCAGGGGGAAGCCGTGGACCGGCACGAGCGCCTCGGCCTCGAGGGAGCCCGTGGCCATGCTCTCAAGGATCTGCGCCACCGCCGGCGCCAAGTCGCGCGAGGCGGCGCATAGGGCCGTCGCGTCGCGCTCGATCACCTCGCAGAGCGCGTGGCACACCGCCTCCTCGAGGGTGTTGCCGGACGCCAGACCATTGGTGGTGGCGTAGTGCAGGGTGGGACGCCCGGGCGGGGGGTCGTAGGGACAGACTACGGCGTTGAGCGGCAGGTAGGTCGGGCGGCGGCTGAGCAGGTCGAATCCCTCGACCCATTCCAGCTGCAAGCCCGGTCGGTACTCGGTGCGGGGCGGCACGATGAGCTCGGCCGGGTCGACGGTCGGCCCCCGGCGCTCCAGCTCGGCACGATCGCAGTAGTGGGTCGGCAGGTCGCAGGACTCACCGCTGTACCGCTCAATTGCCTCCATAAGGGCACCGGCCTTGGCGGCGTCTCTGGTGAGGCCTTTGCCGTTGTAGTAGGAGATACCCTCACCGCGCTCGCGGGGGCGGGCGGCGATGAAGTTGGGGATGCCGACGCGGTCGAGCCCGGTGACCTCGGCGATGCGGGTGACGCCGATCCTGGCCATCAGCGGTGACACCAGCCGGATGGTCTCGCCTGGCGGTACCCCGCGCACGACGCCATGCGCGGCGTACTTGGGAGCCGGCCGGAACTGCCAGCCATGATCCATTGTCGCGACGGCCATCTGTCCCTCGGTCGTTCAACAGAGTCGTGAGTCGTGCCGCGATGATCCACGGGCGGTGTCAACCAGACGCCGTCGCGAGGATGGCCGGCTGCGTCCTCGTCCCCGTCTCGGGTGCGTCACCGCTGCCGGTCAACGAGGCATGAGCTCGCGGATGAGATTCTCCATTTGTGCGGTCGGGGAGGCGCCCAGCGCGCGATCGAGCAGTTGGCGGTAACGGCGGTACTGCGTGACCGCCTCACTCCAGTTGCCCTCCGCCGCGTGCACTCGGATCAGCACCCGATGCGCGCTCTCCCGTAGCGGTTCTGACCACACTGCGGCGAGGGCGGCTTCGAACGCCTCCACGAAGCTGCCCATCTCGAGCAGGCGTTCGGCGAGCGCCTCGAGGGCATGCAGCCGCAGCTGGTTCCAGCGGTCCCGTTCTAACAGCAGCCAGTCCTCGGTCCAGTCGGGCAGCAGCTCCAGCGAGAGCGCCGCGACCGCCGAGGGCACAAGGTCGACTGGCCACTGGCGGGTCGAGCGATCGAGGAGTCGGTGCGCCAGCGCCGCATGTTCCTGCATGTCCACCACCACTCTGGAGGACAGCGCGAGCTGGCCACCGATCGGCTCCAGGAGCTCACCCTGCTGCTGTCGGATACGCCACACGGCCGACCGGAGATTGGCGGCGGCGCGCCGGCCGTTCGTATCCGACCACAGCGTCTCGGCGATGTAGGTGCGCATCAGCGGGGTTCCGTGGACCGCCAGGAACGCCAGCACGCGTCGGGCGTTGAGCGGCAGTTGGAGCACCCTGCCGTTGGAACGCAGCTCGAACCGCCGCATCAGGTCGAGCTCGATGCTACTCGGGTCAGGCGGTTGCACCTGCCTTCCCAGCTCCGAGGTCATCCTTGCTCCTCCACCTGGGCTGAGGCGCCGTTGAACGATCGATCCGACAACGGTGAGGTGTCGGGTGTCACCAGTGCGTGCTTCCAGGTGTCTCGATGCTCGTCGCGCAGGACCCCGACCACGAGGCGGTGACGCACTGGGGGACGCGAACGAGCACGCAATCGGCCATCCTCGCGACGGCGTCTGGTTGACACCGCCCGTGGATCATCGCGGATGACCCAGCCTGCCCATAGAACCTGAGGAGGTGTGGTCGTGGGGACGCATCGGGCATGGAGGGGTCGTCCACCATGTCTCTGACGGAGGGAGCACCATGCCATGGGAGCGCCAGTCCCAGTCGGGTAGCGAGCAGCCGACCAACGATCCGACGTCGAGTTCGACGTCGTCACAGAGCGGCGGCGGCGGCGGTAGCTTCGACAACCTTGTCTCGAGCCTGAACATCGACCCCGCCGCCGGGTCAGGTGTTGCGGTTCTGCGAGGCTACGCCGGCGAGAGCGATCAGCCAGGATATCGGCGCCTGTATCTGAGTCCCGCGCTGGACAGCCATGTCGACATTCCCGACGACGCGGTCGTGGAGAGCCGTGAGATTCCGACCGATGCCTCGCCCCTCGGCTTGGGCGGGACCGTCGTCTGGGTGCGCAAGGACGCGGATCTGCTGGTGAAGCGCACGGTCTCGCGGAAGGTGTCCGGCGACTTCCTGGAAGGCGCAATTTCCAGCAGCCTCATGGGTCCCGCGACGCGGGGGGTCGGGGCCGCTGACGTCGGTACGGCAGGATTGTTCGATTTCACGAACTTCACTCGTTCTGTCGTCTTCTGCACCAGCCGCTTCGTGTGTGTTAGCACGCAGTGCGGCACCGGCACGCTCTGCTGACGAGGAAGGGTGGGGCGCGGGCACTGGACCGGGAGCCGATGGCACGCCATGGCAGAGCCTGGTGCCTGCGCACCGCTCATACATCTCATTCATCGCTCGAACGAATTCGGACGGCCAGGTAGGAGCGTCGATGCTGACACAGCACCAAGCAGTGGAGTATCTGCTGGACCGCAGTCTGCTGCGTCCGACGCAGGTCGTGGCGGGAAGCCTGGTCGTCGAGGACATGTCTCGGCGCAACTGCAACTTTCGGGTGCTCGCTGACCCCGGACCCTCGTACCTGATCAAACAGGGCCCAGAGGCGGTCGGCTACGGCACCCTGCACCACGAGGCGCTCGTCTACCGCATGCTCGAGCCGCACTACGGGCGGCACATGCCGCGGTCCCACGGCTACGACGCCGGGCATCGGGCTCTGACGCTCGAGTACCTGCCGGACAGCGAGACCGTCCGCGATACACGGCGCCGGCGCCGTGCGGCGAGCTCCCGCGTCGCCTGGGCGCTCGGCGCCGCGCTGGCCGAGCTGCACGAGCTGCACGAGCTGCCGATGGAGACCTTCCCGACCAGGCCGTTGCACCCGGAAGCCACACCGGCCTGGGGTTCGTCCATCCACCGACCCTGGCTCTCGATGCTTGCCGACATGAGCGAGGGGAACCTTGCCATGATCGAGCTCGTCCAGGGCGACCAGCAGTTCAGCTGGCTGCTCGACGAGGTGCGCGGTGACTGGCGCGACGATGCGGTCATCCATGGCGACCTGCGCTGGGACAACCTCCTGCTGTGCCCGCCTCCCGACGGCACCAGGAGGACGAGGCTGAAGCTGGTCGACTGGGAGCTCGCCCGCGTCGGTGACGCCGCCTGGGACGTCGGTGCGGTATTTGGCGATCATCTCCAGGACTGGGTCAACACGATTCCGCCACTGGCCGATACGAACCCGAGCGAGCTGGCCACCTTCGCCCGCCATCCGATCGACCATGCCCACCGGGCGACGCAGTCCTTCTGGGACAGTTACCGCCGGGACAGGCGTCTCGGCGTCACGGCCTCCACGCTCATGCTCCACCGGGCCGTGCGTTTCGCGGCGGTCCGGCTGGTGCAGGGCGCCTACGAACAGGCGCAGTCCAAGCCGCGGCTGACATCCAGCATGGTGCTCATGCTCCAGCTGAGCCTGAACATGCTCGTCCGACCGCTCGAGGCGGCGTCCGCGCTGCTGGGCATCGGCGACCAGTGATCCGAGATCCGTGGGCGGTGATGGGATGACCCACTACGACGACCAGCTCAGGCAGGCGATCGGCGCCGTCGAGATCATCAGCCCAACGGTCTACCGCTGGTTCGGGCACCGTGCCCGGGACGTCCCTCGCGCGCTACGAGCCCGGCTGAGCCCAACCGCGGCCAGGAGCTATCTCATCGCGTCGCTGCAACTCCATCTGTACCGGCACTTCTACTGCCAGGGCGTCGCCGTTCCCGCCTCGGCGGTGGAGGACGCCCAGTCGAGCCGAAACGAGATCGACCTGTTCCTCGAGCGACTCTCCGCCGCCAACGCCGGCCAAGGTCGCTGGGAGGAGGGCTGGAAGGTGCTGGCGGTGGAACCAGACGGCGTCCTCGCCCACAACGGCCGGTTGGCCGTCCGTGTGCCGCCTTCCCTGTGCCGCACGGGTGACCGGGGCGAGCTCCGACCAGGCAGGAGCGTCAGCGTCCGGCAGGTGAAGGAGCATCGCCGGCTCTCTCCCGGCTTCTACATGGCCTTGAGCGACACTCCCTTCGAGCGTGATCTGGCGCGACGGCGGGTTCGCCTGTACCTCAACGTGGCGTCCGGCGGGGCAGTTCACTACGTGGAGCGGGTCACACGAGCCCTGAACGCTCTCGGGACACCCTTCAAGCTGAAGGTGGTCAGCGATCCGCTGCAATACCATCGCTGCGACACCTCGGTGCTCTACGTTGATCATCGGGACCATCGACGGGCGCTCGCGGTCCTGGATGGTATTCGCGGCGAGCTCGACGACCATGTCCGGCCAGGAATCCCATCCCTGTCGATGCCCATCGCACCAGGGATGGCGGCAGCCGAGGACTGGAACCAGGACGAGAGCTTCGGCCAGCACCGCTGCCGGCTCGTCGCCGAAGCGCTGGTGGCCGCCCACGACGACGACGTCCTCGATGCCGAGGAACGGCTGCGGCGCGTGCGCGAACGCTTCGCACACGACGGCGTCGATCCGGACCGGCCGTACCTGGGACCCCAACCGACAGTCGACTACCTCCAGGAGGCGGTGTGCCAAGCGGGACAACGCGCCAGCTGAGCGGCTGGCTCGACGTGGCGCAAGAGATCGGCGAGAGGCTGGTGCGAACTGCCATCTGGGACGGTCGGTGTTGCAACTGGCTGGACCGCGAGCCCAGCAGGGACGCGCTGGCGGGCCGTGGCACCGGCATCACGGTGAGGGCGTTGGGACCCGACGCCTATTCGGGGACAAGCGGGGTGGGGACATTCCTCGCCCACCTGTGGACGGCGACCGGCGACACGCGCGTGTACCAGACGGCAAGGGCCGCCCTGCGCCAGGCGGTGCGCTACGCGGACAACGTGCCGCCGCATGCGCGTCAGGGGATGTACGCCGGCTGGCCGGGCATCGCCCTGCTCGCATGGCGAGCGGGCCATCTGCTCGGCTGCGACACGCTGCTGGAATGGGCTCCGCGGATCGCCCTTCGGGCACCGACCGATGGTGACGAGTTCGACCTCATCCATGGACGTGCCGGCGCCGTCGTGGCCCTCGTGTCGCTGGCGGAGCTGGCCGGCCGGCCGGAGCTTCTCGACCTTGCCGTGCGCCTTGGCGACCGGCTGCTGGCCGACGCCAACCGGCGCAAGGTGGGCTGGTCGTGGAGCGGGAAGGTCACGAGGCAACGCCGCGACCTGACCGGGCTGTCGCATGGCGCCGCCGGGGCCGGGTACGGGTTGCTCGAGCTGCATCGGGCCACCGGGGACGAGCGGTACGGGTCGGCCGCCGCCAAGGCCTTCGCCTACGAGCAGTTCTGGTTCGACCCGCGGGAGGGCAACTGGCCGGATTTCCGGCACGAGTCGACCCCTCCGGGGCGGGGGGCCCCCTACGCCTACCAGACCTGGTGGTGCCACGGCGCGCCGGGCATCGGCTTGTCACGCCGACGGGGAGTCGAGATCCTCGGCGACGCGCGGCTCATGGACCAGATCAAGGTGGCCAGATCCACCACAGCTGCCGCCGTCGAGCAGGGCCTTCGCGCCGGCGCCAACTTCTCGCTGTGCCACGGCCTGACCGGAACCGCCGAGTTGACCGGGGAGCTGGGCCGGGGCAGCGCCGCGGCGCTGCGCGTGGCCGAGGCCGGAGTCGAGCGCTTCGCAGCGCGGGGACGGCCCTGGCCGTGCGGCACGACGGCCGGGGAATCGTTGGGGCTCCTGCTGGGGCTGGCCGGCATCGGTCATTTCTATCTGCGCCTCCACGACCCGCGAGTCCCCTCGGTCCTCGTCCCGCACCAGCTGGGGACCGCCCAGACCGCCAGGAAGACGTCCGCCCAGAAGGTGCCGGATCGCGCAGCCGACGTGGCCGCGCTGTAGTCGAAAGCGGGGGAAGTAACATGGTCGACGCGTCCAATCCTCTTGAGGGCAACGGCCAACTCGACTTCGAGCCCGAGTACACAGGCAACCTCCTCATCCTGCTCGAGGAGTCGGCGCCGGTGGCCATGGCCGCGCTCCAAGAGGTGGCCGGCATCACGCTTGCGACGACTGCCGACTCGGCCGAAGGCGTCGTGAGCACCGCGGACGCGCAGCAGGTCGACGGTGTCCTGTACGACCAGCTCGGAGTGGCCGTCGTCCGGGCCGATTCGGGACAGGTCCAGGCCCTCTCCCAGGCGGTGTCGATCCAGGACGTTCCCATCGCCGCGGTAGAGCGTGAACGGGTGGTGTATGCGGTCGGCGACCAGGAGGCCTTCACCGGGGGCGGCGAGAGCCCGTCCCTCGAGTACCTCCAGGGCTATCGCCGCGGTGCCATGAGCGTGCTGGACGACCTGGTCGGCGATGAGGTGTCCGGCGAGGCGGCCGTCCTGGGCTGGGGCGCGCAGGTCGATGAGTCAGCCTTCACCTGGGGGTTGCAGGCGATCAACCTGCCGCAGTCACGTTGCAGCGGCAGCGGAGTCCGAGTGGCGGTGCTGGACACCGGGATCGCGCCCGATCACCCGGACTTCGCCGGCCGCCCCCTGGCCACAGAGACGTTCGTTCCAGACGAACCCGTGGATGACCGGAACGGACACGGAACGCACTGCGCGGGAACTGTGAGCGGTCCGCAACATCCGCAGCAGCTCCCGCGCTATGGCGTCGCCTACGACGCCGAGCTGCATGTTGGGAAGGTGCTGAGCAATGCGGGGCGCGGCCCGGACGGCGGCATCCTCGCCGGGATCAACTGGGCCCTGACGCACGGCTGCCGTGTGATCTCGATGTCGCTGGGTGGGAGGACGGCCGCCGGCCAACCGTTCTCCGAGGTGTTCGAGCAGGCCGCCCAGCGGGTGGTGCAGGCGGGCACGGTGCTGATCGCGGCCGCCGGGAACGACAGCCGAAGGGGGATGGGCGTCCTCTTCCCGGTCTCGCATCCGGCGAACTGCCCGTCGATTCTGGCAGTCGCCGCGGTGGACCAGCGGCTCCGGGTGGCCGACTTCTCCAATCGAGGCATCAACCCGAACGGAGGACAGGTGGACATCGCCGCCCCGGGCAGGAGCGTGCTTTCCAGCGCGCCGCCGCCCACCCTGTACCGGCGACTCGACGGGACCAGCATGGCGACGCCGCACGTGGCGGGCGTGGCCGCCCTGACCCTGGAGGCACAGCCCGGGATCTCCGCATCCGAGCTCATCGCCCGCCTGCTGCAGACGGCGCGCCGGTTGCCCGAAGCCTCGACCGACGTCGGCGCCGGCTTGGTCCAGGCACCGTGACCCGCCGTGGCGCCGACAGACGGGAGCACTGATGAGCAGTCAGGGCATCCCTGTCATCGTGTCGGTCGACGACCAGCACCTCGGGTCCATCTCCGAGGTTGCCGAGCGCCTTGTCCAGGCTGGCCTGCGAGTTGACGAGGTGCTCGCTGCGGTCGGCGTCATCACCGGCCGCGTGGATGAGTCTGGTGTCGATGCCCTGCGGGCGGTGGGAGGGGTCCGCGGCGTGGACCCGCAACGGGAAGTCGGGCCCGTGTCGCCGTCCGATCCTCAGTGAGACGTCCGCCACGGCATTGCAGATAGGAGGCCGCCATGCCCATCGCCTCGACCGAGCCGGAACCCTTCCCTGGCGGCCAGCCCGGCGCAGCCGGTGCTCAGGAAGCCCTACCCGCCCCCGCCGGTCCCCTGGCCGCGGCAGCTGCCCCCAAGGGCATCGAGCCCCGCCCCGTGGCCGTGAGCATGATCGCGATCGTCCTGGGCCTTGTCGCCAGCGTGGTTTTGAACGAGGTCACCAACCCTCCGGCCTTGACTATCCCGGCCGGGATCAGCGTGTTCGCGCTGTTCTACGCCGTGACGCAGAGCATGGAGCGCCTCCTGGAACCCTTCGCGTCGCTCTGGGACACGACCCTTCCATACATGAAGGCGCGCGATGAGTCGCTGGCCATGGCGCAGAACATGCGCGCCAGCGGGGAGCCCGCTGCCGCGCAGGAGCACCTGGGAACGGCCGCTGCGCATCAGGCGACGATTGACCAACAACGGTCCAACCGGGCAGTGATCTACTGGGCAGCCGCCAGCGTGCTGGGGCTCCTGCTCGCCGGCGTGCTCGGCCTGTATCTCCTCCACGTGGTCGGACTCCGGGACGACCTGGTCGGCCCGGACGGACGGCTCGCCGGCTCGTGGTGGAGCGCGGCCGGCGTCCGGCACGTGCTCGATCTGCTCGTCACCGGCCTGGCCATCGGTGGAGGCACCAAGCCGCTCCATGACGTGATCCAAAACCTCCAAGAGGCCAAGAACGGCAGGAAGGACCCAACGCAGGTGGCCGGCTGAATCGGCTCCGACCGGGACAAGCCGCCAGCAAACTGGGCGTTGTAACGGTCGAGTTGGTCATGGGCGCCAGAACGGGCGATGATCACCACGCCATCGTCGTCGATAGCCAGAATGGCAGTCGGGCATCGCTCGCCGAAACCTTCTTACCGAACCGATCGTGTGCTGATGATTGTGCCCATACGGATCGCGATTTCGGACCCGCTGCCGGTGTTCCGACTGGGGCTGATGACGATACTAGGGGGTCTCAGCTTCGAACCGCAGACAGATGAGGAACTACTTGCATGGAGCCGTCAAGAGCAGCAGTCCGTCGTGCTGCTGACACTGCTGTCGGCTGACGACTGGACGCTGCTGGCGCGACTGCGCCAGGCGGGGGCCGACACCCTGCTCATAGCAGTCCTGCCCGAGACGAGCATTCGCAGCCATGTTCAGGCCATCCTTGCCGGAGCGGTCGCGGCCGTAGCCCGGGATGCGCCACCGGAGACGGTGCGTAAGGTGTTCGAGGCGGCAGTCGCCGGCAAGAGCATGCTGCCCGTGGAAGTCGTCCGGGCCCTCGCCACATCGCAATCGCAGCAGAAGGACGATCAGAACATTCCCTCGCCCCAGGAACTCGGCTGGCTCCGCGAGTTGGCTTCCGGCACCACCGTCGCGCGGCTCGCCGATCGCGCCGGCTATTCCGAGCGAGCAATGTTCCGGCATCTACGAGAGCTCTACCTTCGAATTGGAGCTCGAAGCCGCACTGAGGCCTTGATGCGAGCTCATGAGCGAGGTTGGCTGTAGCGCCTAGCTATGGCCGGATCCGGGGTTGCCCGCTCAGGCGGGCCCGCCGGCGGCCACGACGAGTCGATCGAGGGAAGCTGGTCTCGGGTCCTGCGCGTCATGGGTGATCGAGCCCACCTGCGGCCGAACTGCTGGCCAGGAACGACGGCGACCGCCGGGAGCGCCCACCGGTCGGATCTAGTCGGTGAGGTGGTCGATGCAGACCGTCACCGCGAGGACCAGCGCATCGTCCTGGCCTGGAGCGACCGCCACCCCGTAGCTCTCGCGGACCCGGAACCAGCGCTTGGAGATGTTGGCGACCGGGATGCCGTCACGGGTGATCTGGTACTCATGGTCCAGGATGTTGCCCTGTGCCTGCAGCGAACCGCCGCCGGCCAGGTCGATGGTGAACCGGGCCCGTAGCGGGTCGATGATGGCCTTCCTGACCGTGGCGACCCGCTCGTCCCCGCGTTCGATCGCCATCGTGTCGCGGGCCCGCAACAGCCGCTTCTGGAGCTTGACCAGTTCGGTGCCGTCGGTGTCCTTGATGTAGACGGTGTCGCGCACCCGGAGCACCTTGGCGTCGACCCGGAAGACCCGCTCGCCCCGGTCGTTCTCGATCCAGAAGTCGTCCCCGATCGACAACAGCTTCTCGCGCAGCAGGTAGCGGGAGCCCTGGTCCGCCGGGTCGCTACCTTCCTGATCCTGCCGCCGCCGTCGCCGGAACATCGGGACCTCCCGTGTCCTCGACTGCATCCGCGTGGCCCTGTCACCGGCCTTTGCCGGCGGGTCCACCGGCACATCATCTGGGACGCCATGACCAACGGCCTCATCCGCACAGGATGAAATCGGCGCTCGAGCCACGACGAGGGCCGATGGAACAGGACCCTTGGGTGGCCGCGACGTGGGCCACGCCATCATCCAGAGAGCGTTTCAGGGGCTTGTCCGAGTATCAGCATCCTCCGCCGGCGGAGCTCGGTCGGTCTTCGGCCGTTGTTGTCGCTCCCGCTGGTATGGGATCGCGACATCCAGGGCAAGGATCGTGGCGGCGATCGTGGCGGCTGCGCCGGTGGCCCACCGAGCGCCGCCGTCATGGTCGGTGAAGGCTGGGATGGCGAGCACCGCCAGCGAGAGCAGCAGCCCAAGCCAGGCAGCGATCACACAGATCCAATGGCCGATCCACCAGGCAAGGTCTTCGCTGTCCTTGCTCTGGAACTCCGGCCGACGCGTGCGATGGGTCAGAAACTTCGTGAAGAGGATGACCACGAAGGCCGCGCTTGCCCCAGCGTAGAAGTCGTTTGGAGACATCCTCGGTGTCCCTCTGTTCATCGGCTGCGCCAGGCTGGGCAGACCTGGATGTGCAGCCTACCGCGGCCGGCGCGTGATGGCCCTGGACGGCACCAGGCCGCCGCCGGAGTGAGCCGCATAGTTCACGAAGCGTAGAACCTGAACCTGCCCATCGGGCCCGGCGTCGGCGACGCCCGGTTCACACTGCGCCCTCCGCCGGCTGCGAACCGCCTGCGGCCAATCGAGATCATCGAGGTCAGAAGCCACGACCAGGCGGCTCGGCCGAGCGGTCTGGTGAAGCTGGCCCCGAGGACAGTCAACCCAACGCCAAGGGGAGTGACGAGGCTGAGTGCCGTGCTATCCAGACCTTCCGCGGCGCGGCCACTGGCAGGGTGGTGCCGGTGGCCGCGCCGGGCTGGGTGGTGGGTGGTCAGCTCTGGGGGAGGAGCACCTGGTCGATGAGGTAGACGGTGGCGTTGGCGGTCTTGATGTTGCCGCAGACCACGCCGGAGTTGCCGTTGACCTTGAAGTCCTGGCCGCTGCCGCTGACCTCGAGCGTGCCGCCCTGGAGGGTCTTGTGGCTGCCGGCGAGCTGGTCAGGGCTGAGCTGCCCCTCGACCACGTGGTAGGTGAGCACGGTGGTCAGCCCGTCGGGGTCGCCAAGGGCCTTGTCGAGGGTGGCCTTGGGCAGGGCGGCGAAGGCGTCGTTGGTGGGCGCGAACACGGTGATGCCCTGGGCGCTGTTCAGGGTGTCGACCAGGCCGGCCTTCT
>Ga0126312_10002631_pt1 | contig 12011 bp, 10 predicted proteins | sample Plot104A_FD_92537 | JGI IMG/M metagenome (GOLD analysis project Ga0126312, IMG submission 92537) | Serpentine soil microbial communities from UC McLaughlin Reserve, CA, USA - Plot104A | ecosystem: Environmental > Terrestrial > Soil > Grasslands | place: USA: UC McLaughlin Reserve, Lake County... | reverse complement strand
CACGGGACCTGCCGCAGCGAAGGCGCCCATGACCCAGACCGCCGACCACGTGTTGAGGTACTGAGCCCCGGTGGTGATGCTCATCGGCACCGAGACGGCGAAGAGCTCTCTGGTCTCGAACCTGGCGGGGACCTTGTTGTCGAAGAGCGGGGGGAAGAGCTTTCTCAGGTAGTACACGGCGACGAGCGAGCCGAGAAGCATCGAGACGCCGTAGGCGGCCACGGTTCCGATAACCCCGGCCCCGAGCAGGTAGAAAACGGGGACGAGCACCAAAAACAGGGCGGGACGTATCATCTGCTGCACGTAGCTTGCGTAGGTGACGGTCTGGAAGCCCTGGGTGGCCCAGAGGACCATCATCATGAACGTGAAGAAGGGCAGGGTGAGGGCGAACGCCCTCAAGACGCTCGCCATAAAGGGTTTGTTGTAGTACCACTCCGCGGCGAACCCGGCCCCGAAGAACATGATGACGGAGAGAACGAGGCTCAAGACGAGCGTCACCCCGATGGCCTGTATTATGGTGCCCCGCACCCTGGAGGTGTCTTCCCTCGCCTGGTGATGCGCCACGTAGCGCACCACGCCGTTCTCCATGCCGAACCGGGCGAGTATCTGTGCCCCGTTCACCGCGGCGACCCCCAAAGAGTAGAACCCGAAAGCTGCCGGCCCGAAGAGGCGGGCAATCATGACCTGGGTCAGGTACCCCAGGACCCGCCCCGCTCCCTGCCCGACGGTGCTGATGCCGGCCCCCCGCGCGACACGGGCGACGTAGGTGTCGCCGCCGGGCTCGCCTATGGCGTCGGTCGCGGCGACCTCCGGGGTACCCGAGGGCGCGTCGCCCGCCGTCTCGGGCGGCTTGTCAAAGGGATCGCTCACGCCAGGCCCTCGCCGATCTCTGTCTCCGGACCACGGCGAAGGATTATAGAGGTTTGGTTCCTGCGCCGAGCCCTGAGCCGAAGGCGTCGCTCGCCTCTCCCGCCAGAAGCGCGAGATCCCCTCGACCAGCAACGCGAAGCCCAGCCAGGCCCACCCGAGGCCGAACAGGATCCAGAGCGCCGCCCCGAACTGTCCCAGGTCCCTCGAGAAGGAGACGAGGCCGCACAGCGACCCGATGGCGAAAGGGAGAGTGCTCCAGGCCGGCAGCGTTCCTTTCCGCCCGGCGGCGACGCCGAAGAGGACGGAGCCGGCGGCCAGGACAACCAGCCCGATCCGGAAAGCGCGATACGCGGGCGCCGTCATGATGTAGACGTCGTCCAACCCGAGCCAGAACTTGCCCACGTCGCCGGCCACGATCAAGGTCAGCCCGATAAGGGCGAGGATGAAGCCCGCCTTCTCCAACCATCCCGAGCGACCGGAGATTACGGCGTGCAGCCCGATCAGGCCAACCAGCAAGAGCAGCGGGGCGGATGGGAAGAGCTTCCAGAAGACGTTGGGGGTATGAAACCGCAGCTCGGAGAGGTGGACGCCTACGGGGGAGAGCGCCCACAGCACGCCGCCGGGCACGCACAGCAACCCGGCCCACCGGAGGAGAAACGCGAACGCCCGGAGCACCGACTCAGTACCTCGGCAGCGGGCCGCCCGCGTCGCCGAGGACGTACTCGTCGAACATCCGCCTCACCACGTCCTGGTTGGCCCCCGCTACGTCCGTGTTCATGTCGGGGTCCGTGCTCAGGTCGTAGAGCAGGGCGTTCGACCCGTCGTTGCGACTCACCATGACGTAGCGGTCATCGCGCGCCCACACGTACTCGTCGTAGCCCAAAGTAAAGTGGTTCCTCTCCTGAGGCCGACCGCCGTCGAATAAGACGGAGAGGTCCTCTCCGTCCATGGGTTGCTCTGGCTCCACCCCGAGGAAGCCGAGGATGGTGGGGGCCACGTCGTGGGTGGAGGCGTAGAAGTCGCTCGTCTCCCCCGCACCCCTACCCTCGGGGTGGCGAACAAAGAAGGGGATGTCCGTGATCTCCGGGTACAGGGCCCAGAAGGGCTTGCCGGTGGCGTCGTGCTCGCCGAGGGCGACGCCGTGATCCGAGAGCACCACGAGCAGGGTCTCCTGGGCGAAGTCAGAAGAGTCGAGCGTTTCGAGGAAGCGCCCCAACCAGCGGTCGGTCATGGCGACCTCCCCGGCGTAGAGCTCCCGCATCCGCTCGAGCTCCCGCTCGCCGATCCAACCCGCGTCGCTGTACTCCGGCACGATCGGTTCCGGACCGTCGTAGCGGGAGACGTACCTGTCCGGCGGGTCCCAGGGCTCATGCGGGTCGAAGCAGTCCACGACCAAGAAGAACGGCTGGCCGTCGTCCGCCGCTCCCACGAACTCGGAGGCCATTGAGAAAACCCGCGGGGCGAACCAGTCCTTCTCGTCCTCTCTGCCCTGAGTATTGGCAAGGTACTGGCGGACCTTGTCCACCATGCTCTCGGAGTTACCCGGGATCACCATCTGATCCACCCGCTCCTGCGAGACCCTCATCGTCGGGCGATAGCGGTCACGTTCCTGGCCCCGGACCCAGTCGAACAGCCTGAACCCCCGCTGGAAGTTCATCGAGGCCTTGAACAGGTGGTGGGTGTCGGAGAACAGGGTGGTGTTGAAGCCCTGCTCCAGCAGTATCTCCGACAGGGTGGTCTGGTCCTCCGGGATATGCTGCCAGCCCGCCGGCATGAAGGTCTCTCCCTCCGGCGGATCCCAGTTCCTGAAAGGCCAGGTCCTGAGGCCCGTGTGGATGGCCCTGCGCGCCGGGAGGGTCGGGATCGACTCGGGGTAGGCCCGGGTAAAGCGCAGGCTCCCTGCGGCCAGGGCGTCGAGGTTGGGGGTCTCTATCCCGTCGTTGCCGTAGGCGCCTACGTGGTCCTTCCTCAGGCTGTCCAGGATCACCAGTACTATGTTCATTCCGTCCCTCTGCTCGGAAGGTGGCTAGTTTGGGTCAGCACCCGGGGGCACGCGGCCCCGCCGCGCCAACGAGTTTCTAGATCGTCCGCGCAGGAGCATATTCTAAAGGATTAATCCGCCTCGTCACTGGGGGACGGCTCGCGCGGCCGACCGCGCGGGACACCAGCTCTTCCAGGCCCGGCTCGTAGACCGGCATCCGTTCCGACCTCAAGACCCTCACGCGCTCCTCGTCCCGGTCCACGCACGCCACCCGGTGCCAGAGGTGCGCCAGGAAAGCCCTCGTCACGAGCCCGACGTACCCGGTCCCGACAACCCCTACCCTAAGATTCTCGGCCAAAGCCCATCTCCAAACGCTCCAGAATTGCCCGCCTCAAACCTAGCGGGTCCGGCGCCACATAGCTTACTAGGGTCTCCGCCGCCGTGACCCCTAATACCTCATAAGGAACCAAATCGAGAAATGATCCGAGCTCTGTACCGGTTGGTTCGCCCACGCCGGGCGCGCTTCGGACCCCGCAACAGCGCCGGTGAAGCCCCGGCGGGAACCTGGCTCCCGCGTCCTCAGTAGGCGCCTTCGCGGCGCTCAGTAGGCGCCTTCGCGGCGCAAGACGGCGCCTAAAGTTCGGAGTATGATCTCGACGTCGAACGAGAGTGACCAGTTCTCTATGTAGTAGAGGTCCAGCCTCACCATCTCCTCGAACGAGAGGTTGCTGCGCCCGCTTATCTGCCAATAGCCGGTCATTCCTGGGATAGCCTCGAGCCGACGCTTGTGCGCCTCCTCCATCCGGTGGAAGTCCCACACCGGCAGCGGTCGCGGTCCCACCAGGCTCATCTCTCCCTTCAGAACGTTCACGAGCTGGGGCAGCTCGTCGATGCTCCAGCGCCTCAGGAGACGCCCCACCAGGGTAACGCGGGGGTCGTCCTTTATCTTGAAGACAGGACCGTCGGCCTCGTTCAGGGGCTCGAGCCCGGCCCGGCGCTGCTCGGCACCCTCATACATCGAGCGGAACATGTAGCAGAGGAACACCCTCCCGTCTGCCCCAACCCGCTTCTGGCGGAACAGGATGGGCCCCGGCGAGCCGAGCCTTATGGCGATAGACACGGCCAAAAAGAGCGGCGAGAGGAGGACGAGCCCGCCCAACGAGACCGTCACGTCGAGGGCACGCTTGAGGGCCCGCTGGCTGTTGTCCAGCCGTGGGTAGCGAACCTCCAGAAGCGGCAGTCCCAGGCTCTGGGAGACGACCGGACGGCTCCGCATAAGGGCCAGCGCCCCGGGCAAGACCCGTAGCGGGATGCCGCGCAGCCGCACAGAGCGCAGGAGCGCGAGGAACTCCTCGTCCGGCAAGAGTTCGGCGCCGACCAGGATGACCTCCCGCGCCCCCGTACGGTCGAGCGTCTCCCGTAGCGCCCCGAGATTCACGCCCGAATCCCTGCATCCCACCTCGCCGGCTAGAGAGTAGGCGCCCGGGGCACGCTCTATCGTCCTGCGCACCCGGGCCCGGTCCTCCTCCCTGCCGACCACCACGACCGGCGTCTGCCCGAGTCCGCGGCGGTAGATCTTCTCTATCCCCTGCTCGTACAGGAGCCTGAAGGTCCCGGCGCAGAGCAGGGCGAGGAGGGAGGCGGGCAGGATCCAGCCCAACCGTAAGCCGGCCTGCGGGTAGATAGCCGCGCCGAGGGCCACAAGGCCCGCCCAAGAGAGGGCGGCGCCGACCAACGCTCCAGGGTTGCGCCTGTTGTGCGCTCGGTCGTAGAGGCGGAAGACGGCGATGACGCAGATCCAGACCGCCAGCAAGAGCGGCGCGAGGCCTGCGATCGCCCCCGCCCGTGCCCCGCCGCCGAAGGAGTACGCCGCGCCGAACAGCCCGAGAGACAGCGCGACAGCGTCCACGAGCGCCAGCGCGAATATGCTCAGGAGGCGCCGAAGGGCCTTGAAGCCCAGCAACATCTTCGGGGTTTCCCTCAACAAGCGCACGCGGTCCTCGATCAGAGAGTATATCTCTCTCCGGACCGCCGGCTCCCTACCAGCCCCCAAAATTCGGCCGGTCCGCCCGGACACCGCGGCTCTCGCGCCTCAACAGACGATCGGGGTATGCGGCGAGCCTCACCTGGGCCCTGTCCACGATCTGGTCCGGCCGCAGGTCGTAGGTCCGCGCACGCGTATCGCCGGCGTCCCGCCGTGATCGTGGGCCCCAGGGTCGGTCCGCGGCCTCCACAGGGTGAAGCCGTAGGTGTCGTCGTAGGTGCGCCGCTCGCGCTCTACGGCGACACCGCGGGGTGGGAGATCGAGGCGCCCACCACTTTGCCCTCCGTCGTCTCGTCCGGTGCTGTGCCGGGGGTCTGACGGGCCAGGCGCAGGTCTGGCCCCACCGCCACCATGACTGCGACCAACCCGAGGGTCATCGAGGCCAGAAATCTGCTACGCAACTTCCCCCTCCGAAGGGACAGTTCCGTACTTCGTAACATTCTCGGTCAGGGGCGTGCGACTTTGAAGGGTTATCCCTCACGTTTTATCACCTTGCCGTTATGGCACCCTCCGAAGTGACCCGCTCCTCACCACGAACGGGGTCCACCGTCCTCAAGGCCTGCGGGCGCATCAGTGACCAACACACTCACCGGCCGTGTATGCAAACGGAGAGCACACATGCAGGCCGGAAGAGCGTGTAAGATGGGGAGAGCAAGATGGAAGGCGGCACAGTGGAGGGCGGCAGTGAATGGAAGTCATCGAGAAGCGCCTGGTGTTCCAGGCTAGCGAACATCCCGCCCTCTTCAGGCTCGAAAAGAACCTACAGATCTACGCGGGCAGATACCCCGCCCTCTTCTTCAGCCTCTACAGGCTGAAGCGCGGAGATCGCAGGCGCATCGTGAGCCCGGATACGCAACTGGTCATAGAAGGGTTTCCGAGATCGGCCAACTCATTCGCCAGGTTAGCTTTCAGGGTAGCGCAAAACGAGAAGGTGAGCATCGCTCACGGACTTCACGTTCCGGCGCAGGTGATCCGGGCAGCGCAGTGGGAGATACCTACGCTGGTACTGATACGAAAACCCAAAGACGCCATACTCTCTTTTGTCTTGCGAGACCCTATATCGGTTGAGCAGGGTCTTAAGTATTACCTCTCTTTTTACGAGACCGTTGAGAAGTACCGCGATGCGTACGTTCTGGGCCTCTTCGAGGAGGTGACCGAAGACTTCGGGGAGGTTATTAGACGCGTAAACGACAAGTTCGGAACCGCTTTCTCCTTGTTTCGTCACGACGAAGAGAACGTTAACAACGTGTTTGCCCGCCTGGAGAAGAACATCAGGAGAAACCATGGAGGAACGTCCTGGGAGCCCAAGGTCGCGCGTCCTTCCGCCGCCAAAGAGAGGATGAAAGAAGACGTAAAGTATGACCTGGAGAGCCCGGAACGGAAAAGGTTGATCGCCGAAGTCGAGGCCGTGTATGATCGCTTGACGAGCCCGATGCGCGAGCCGGCACCGGGCGAGCAACCGAGCCGGTAGCGACTCCCCCATACCTTTCTTCGCGAGAAGGACCCTCTATTCTCTCCCCTCCACTAGAAGCCGAGGCGCTGCTTTACCACCCGCAGCAGAAAGAGAGGGTTGCCGATCAGGTACCGCCGCCACAGGCGGCGGGGCTCGACGAGCAGCCGCGCCAACCACTCGAAGCCGATGCCCGTAAGGAGGCGTGGACCTCGGCTTAGCCTACCGGAGACGTAGTCGAAGACGGCACCGCCGGTGAGGGCGACGCCGACGTCGAGCCTGCGCCCGTTCTCCAGCAGCCAGTACTCCTGGAGCGGCATCCCGAGCCCGACGAGGAGGATATCCGGAGCTGCGGCGTTTATCTCCTCGACGACGGCCTCGCTCTCAGGGCTCCCCGTCGAGTGGTCGAAGTAGCCGTGGTGGATGCCCGAGATCTCTAATCCAGGGTGCCTCTCTCTGAGTCTCCTCGCCGCCGCCCGAGCCACGCCGGGCCGGGCGCCCAGAAAGAAGAGCGAGAAGCCTTCTGCTGCGGCGAAGGCGGCTAGCCGCCAGGCCCAGTCGGCGTAGGTAATGCGCTCCGGGAGGCGCCCGCCCAGGATCCTGGCCGCCAGCATCACCCCCGCCCCATCGCAGAAGACGACCTCCGCGCCGTTGAAGAAGGCGCGCAGCGCACGATCTTCGTGGCAGAGGTTGAGGCAGTGGGCGTTCGCATTCAGCACGAGGCCGCGTCCCCTGCCCCGCGCAAGGCGCCCGATCTCCGCGTGCAGATCCTCGACCGTGAGCGGGTCCACACCGACCCCCAGCACGTTCACCCGACCTTCGGCAACCTCTAAAGGACGCCCCACAAGGCCTCCTCTATCTCCCCGAAGCGCACCTCCCAGGAGTTTTTGCGGGCGAGCTCGATCCTGGCCCGCGCCTTCTCCTCCGTCTGCAGTCCGCCGAGGCTCCGCAGAACCTCCACGTATTCTCCCGGCTCGTTTGCGAGGTACACGTGCCCGGCGAGCTCCTCCATCGCCGGGAGGGGGGCCGACACGACGGGCTTGCCGGTCGCCAGGCACTCGTAGGTCTTGGCCGGCGAGATGCCCCGGGTGAGATCGTTCACCTCGTAGGGCAGCACGAAGGCGTCCACGCCCGCGAGAGCCGCCGGGAGCTTCGCGTGGGGCACCTCTCCCCGGAAATTGATGCCGGGCATCTCCAGAAAATCCCTCTCGACGTTGCCCAGCTCCCCGATGAGCCGTACCTCGAACCCGGCTTCGGCGACAGCCCGCAGGGCGGGGAAGTCGATCCGCTCCCGGCTCACGCGCCCGAAAAAGCAGACGGTGCGGATCTCTCCCCCGCGGTTGTCTTCTTGCAGAACCGCGAACCGCTCGTAGTCCACGGCGGGTCCGCTCAGGAAGGCGTCCGGCCTCGACGGCCTCACCTTCTCCAGCAATCGCCTTGAGGTGCACGAGACGAGATCGGCCATCAGGAGCAGCTCGCGTTCGGTGGCCACTGTGTCCGCCGGGGCGCCCGGGAATAACTCGTAGTCGTCCGAGCAGTCGTAGAGGACGGCCCGGGGGCGGAGGCCGCGGATCAGGTCCACCGTCGTCCGGGTCGGCGGGTAGGCCACGACGACGGGGGCGGGATCGGAGATATCCACCAGATCCCGGACCACCCGCGGCACGAAGAACCCCCGGTTCATCCTCCGAAAAACCTTGTAGGTCGGCGGGAGCGCGAGCGGCGCGTAGACGGTGAGCCCCTCCTCCCCTGAAGGTTCGCCGCTCCCGGCGCGCCGCAGCCTCGCGGCCACCCTGTGGAGCGTGGGGACCCTCGGGCTGGGGTTGGCGAGGCCCGTGGTCTCGACGAAGACGGTGGGGTAGCCGGTGCGGGCGAAGAGGGTCGCGAGAGCGTGGTGGCGCTGCCAGAGGAACTCCCAGCGGACGCCCGAGAGGATGACTACCGGCGGCTTGTGCAACGCATCACCGCCGCGCCGCCCCGCCCATCAGGGCGTGCGCGCCGGAAGGGTCGGGCATGGCCCCCTCGCCATAGACGCGGTCGAGCCCGAAGAGCCCGAGTACCTCGACGGTTCTCTCCAGCTGGCGATCGGTCACGGAACGCCGCCAGGCGTACACGGAGGTGTCGCCGGGGTAACCGTCCCTGCGGCTCAGGGGCGAGGGGCGTTTCAGGGCGTGGTAGACGCGCCCGTCGAAAGTCTCGCCGAGAGAGGCGAACAGACGCCGGAGCTCGTGCTCGGGGCGCGCCAGGAAGTCCTCGTAGAAGGAGAGGTGGATCTCCCCCACCCCGAACTGCCTCAAGGGGACGTAGTTCTCGATGCACCACGAGAAGAGGTGGCGCTCGAAGCCGCCGCGGGCCGCACGGATCTCGGCCTCCATGGGGAGCAAGAAGTCTTCGACCAACTCCTCCTGCTCCATCGTCTCCGAGAGGACGTCCCGCCATCCGAGCGCGAGCCTGGAGGCGACTACGGCGCAGGGGTGTCTAAGGAGTAAGACGATGGGCATGCCGGGGAAGTTCTCGCGCATCCAGCCGAGGAGCAGGTTTGCCCTTATGTCCTTGATCAGGCGCCGCCTCGCGACTAGCCTGCGGTTGAACCGGTCCGCCCAGAGGCTTCTCAACTTGCCGGTGAGTATGGTCCTCGCCGGCCCGAGATATTCCTCGCGCCGGTCGTCGGGCCTCAGGTACTGCTTGCGTCGGAAATGCCGGAGCATCCGAACCTTGCCGGGGTGGAAAGGCTCGAAGACGAAGCGGTACCCGTTGCGGTGATTGATCATCCCCGAGACCCACGTCGTCCCGCTCCGCCCGCTCCCGGCCAGGAATACGGAGCTGCGGTGGTCGCCCTTCCCCAAATCCACGTGGAGCCCGCCGAACACCCGGGAGGGGGACGCGCCGATCAAAGGGACGTCCCCGCGTCGGTCGCCTCCGCTCTCGCCACCTCTCTCACGCGGTCCTCCTCCCCGGGTACGACCGCTACGGACGTGGCCGCTCGTCCGGGATATTCTCGCCGTCCGGGGGCCTGACGTCCGCCTCGGGGACGCCCCAGTCCTCCCTGCAGGCAAACTTCGCGGTTATGGCAGCCAGAAGGAAGAAAAACAGGGTCGAACCCGGGATGTACCAGTGCCACTCGAGGACAGAGGATAAGAGGTAGACTGCGAGCGCGGAGACGAGCCCGGCCAGCAGGAGCCGGCGCTCACCCCGAGCCCGCCAGGCGGCCCTCGCGGAGAAGCCGACAAGCGCGACCACGAAGCCGACGAGCGCCAGAAAGGCGAACACGCCGGTCTCGGTGCCCTGCTCGAGGTACAGGTTGTGGACCTGCTGGACGTCCCGGGGCTCGGTCCTGTTCTCGAGCCAGGTGTACTTGAAGGTACCGGCCCCCGTACCGGTCAGGGGACGTTCCTTCCAGGCTTCCCAGCCCACTCTCCAGTAGGCTTCCCTGAAACCCAGGTCGAGGGAGGCGAGCCTCTGGGCGGCGTTCTCCGTTCGGGCCGGGTTGCTCACGAGCATCTCGTAGGCCCGGCCGACGCCGCCGTACTCGTTCACAACAGCGAGCGCGCCCGCGCCGACCGCCAGCACCGCCGCGACGACCGCGAGCCCCCCGAGCGCCCGACGCCCGAGGGGCATCAGCTCGTAGCGGTTCACCACGAGGGCGTACCCGGTCTGCAGGACGAAAGCCGCGGCGAGGGCAACGACCAAGTCGTTCCTGAAAGCCGTCCCGAGTACTACCCTCTGCCCCTCGGAGAGGCCGGTCTGCGAGAAACCCTGCAGGCTTTGGATCCGCCACAGAAGCCATGCGCCGGGGACGAAGAGGATGAGCAGGTTGACCAGCGTCTGCAAGCGCTTCTCGGTGAGGACGAACAGGAGGATCAAGCCCGCTACCAGCGAGCCGATGCCGCCGCGGGAGAACGTGAGGTAGAGCGTGACAAGGAAGGCGAGCGTCAGGGCGGCGTAGAGTCCCCGGAGGAGGGCATTGCGCATCGTGGTCGACCGCGCCAACGCTAGCACCACCCCCATCGCCAGCACGATGGCCGTGGAGTTGGCGTACCCCAACGTGGAGTCGACCCTCACCTCGTCCACCAACATCGACCGGATCGGGTACTCGGCGGGGTTGATCTTCTGCAGCAACCCGTAACCGGCGATCGCTGCGACCATCAGGATGGCGACGTCCATGAGCGGTCCCACCTGGCGCCCGGAGCTGAGCGCTCCGAGCGCCACGACAAAGAGCGCAAGGTAAGTCGAGGAACGCAATACCTCGTTGACGGTCTCGGTCTCGCTTACGGTCCACACCATCGACAGGCCCTTGACGCCGACGAGCGCCGCTAGGAACGTGACCATGATCCAGGACGCCTGCGGCACGTCGCCGTAGTAACCGCGCACGAACAACGTCACCAGCAGCAACACCAGGACGCCATCGGCGACCGGCAGCCAGAGCCTTTCGGGGTAGATGCCGCTCTTGAGCATCCCGTAGGCGGTGGTGGCGGCGAGCGCCAGCAAGACCACGGCCTTGAAGACGGCGAGCAGCCGGCCGGGCCGGCTGCTCTTCCCCCCGTCGTCCCTCCGGCCGACCGCCGGGGTCGGGCCCGCCGCGTCGTCGAGAGGCCCCACCTTCTCCCTCACGGCCGCGCTCCTTCGTAGGAGGACCCGTTCAGCACGACCCCCAGGAGGTTTATACCGGCATCGAGCAGGTCGTCGGTTGTCGCGCGGGCGGTGCTCTTGGTGGTGCGGGAGGCGTGCACGACGAGCAGGACCCCATCGAAGCCACCCGAGAGGTTGGGGGACCTCAGGACCTCCCCGGCAACCGGCGCGTCGAGGATCACCACGTCCCGTCCCGCCTCCAGGCTGCGCACCACCTCGACGAACCTTCCGGTCTCGAGCAGGGCCGGGTCGGAGGGTATGGGCCCCGTGGGGACGACCAGGAACCCCGGCACGACCTCGTGCCCGTAGTGCTCGAGGTTGCTGCTCCCCCTCAGGCCGTTGGTGAGGCCGACGAAGTTGGGTTCGCCGAGCATCCGGTGCAGCTGCGGGTTCTCGAGGTTGCAGTCGACGACGGCCGCCCCGCGACCCATACCGGCCAGAGCCGCGCCGAGGCCGATGCAGACGCTCGTGCAGCCGGCGCCCGGCTCCGGGCTGGTGACGACGACGCTCTTGACCCCCTCGCCTACAGAGAGGAGGTTGTTCGCCAGGTCCTCGTAGTGCCGCCTCACGGACGAGCTGGGGTCCAGCAACCATCCCGCCGCGGCGCCCCTTTTTGCTCCCAGGTCCAGGTCAGTACTCCTCACCGGCCGAAGAGTAGTCCGGTATGACGCCGAGCACCGGCGCCCGAAGCGTCAGCTCGGCGTCGCGCGCGTCCCGCCAGCTGCGGGCCCGACCCTCGAGCAGCAGCGCCCCGGCTCCCCCCGCCAGCACCCCCGCCACGACGGCCGCGGCCGCGTAGAGCAGGAGGCGGAGACTAGATCCCGCCGGCGGAGCGGCCCGGCGCTCCACGACCGCGTCCGCGGCCAGTGCCCCGCCGGCAAGCCGGTCCTCGTTGAGCCTCTCGACCCTCCCCACGAAGAGCTCGGCGTAGGCGTTCGCCGCGCGGGCCGCCTGCTCGGGCTCCGGGTCGGAGAACCGCACCCGCAGCCCGGTTTCGCCACGCTGCGCCACGATCTGGGGGTCCAACCGCTCTTTGAACT
>Ga0126312_10002630_pt1 | contig 12012 bp, 14 predicted proteins | sample Plot104A_FD_92537 | JGI IMG/M metagenome (GOLD analysis project Ga0126312, IMG submission 92537) | Serpentine soil microbial communities from UC McLaughlin Reserve, CA, USA - Plot104A | ecosystem: Environmental > Terrestrial > Soil > Grasslands | place: USA: UC McLaughlin Reserve, Lake County... | reverse complement strand
GGGATGCGCGATTCGGTCGAGGGCTCAGGCGCCCGCCTCGGGACGCAGCCTGTATCCGACCCCGCGGACCGTCTCGATCGACTCGAGCCCGAAGGGGCGGTCCACCTTCTCGCGCAGGTAGCGAACGTAGACGTCGACCACGTTGGAGCGGTTCTCGTAGTCGTAGTCCCAGACGTGCTCGACCAGCTGGAAGCGGGAGAGCACCTCCCCGGGCCGGCGCATGAAGGTCTCGAGCAGGGCGAACTCCTTAGCGGACAGGGCGATCTCGCTCTCGCCGCGCCAGGCGCGGTGAGCTGCCGGGTCGAGCCGCAGGTTCCCGACCTCGAGCACCACCGGGCGCTCGACCGGGCCGCGGCGCGCCAGCGCCCGCAGCCGCGCGAGCAGCTCGGCGAACGAGAACGGCTTCGTCAGGTAGTCGTCGGCCCCGCCGTCGAGCCCGGCGACGCGGTCCTCGACGGCGTCGCGCGCGGTGAGCATGACGACGGGCGCCCACACGCCCTTCTCCCGGAGCCGGCGGCAGGTCTCGAAGCCGTCGATACCCGGCAGCATCACGTCGAGGACGATCACGTCGTAGTCGGTGGCCTGGGCCATCCAGAGCGCGTCCTCGCCCTTGATCGCCACATCGGCGGCGAGGCCCTCCTCCCGCAGGCCGCGACGGACGAGACTGGCCATCTTCAGCTCGTCCTCGACGATCAGCACCCTCATTGGGCAACCTTCCGCCTGGCCGACCACCGCCGGGGGAGGGCCTCCGACCCCGGCAACCGGATCCAGACGTCGGCGCCGCCCTCGGCCCGGTTGGCCGCTCTCGCGCTGCCCCCGTGGGCGGCGGCGATCGCCGCCACGATCGGCAGCCCGAGCCCCGCCCCGCCACGCGAGCGAGCGGGGTCGCCGCGCGTGAAGCGCTCGAAGGCCGCGCCGAGAAACTCGGGCTCGAAGCCGGGTCCGTCGTCGCGGACGTGGAGCTCCACGGCTCCGTCCCGCCGCTCGGCGGAAAGCACGATGTCCCCTCCCCCGTGGCGGACGGCGTTCTCGACCAGGTTCGCCAGGGCCTGCTCGACGCGCAGGCGGTCGGCCACGACGCGCGCCCCGCCGTCCGCCTCGACTCGGATCGAGCGGCCCGCCCGGGTGGATCGCTCGCGGTAGCGCTCGCGGGCGCCGTCGAGCAGCTCGCCCACCGGCAGCTCCTCGGCATGGATCGGCAGCTCGCCCTGGTCGGAGCGGGCGATCACGAGCAGGTCCTCCGCGAGCCGCGAGAGCCGGTCGGTCTCTTCGGCAGCCGACCGCAGCGCGGCCTCGAGCTCCTCCACCGTGCGCCCCTGGCGCAGGGCGAGCTCGAGCTCGGTGCGAAGGATGCCGAGCGGCGTGCGCAGCTCGTGGCTCGCGTCCGCCACGAAGGCCCGCTCCCGCGCGAAGGCCGCCTCCTGCCGGGCGAGCATCTCGTTGAGCGTCTCCGCCAGCCTTGCGACCTCGTCGCGCGCGACGGGCTCCGGCAGCCGCCGGCCGGGCTCGGCCACGGACACGCCGGCCGCCTCGCGGCGCATCGACTCGACCGGGCGCAGCGCCGCAGCGGCCACGCCGTAACCTGCCAACGAAGCGAGCGCCAGCGCCACGGGGCCGCCGATGGCGAGCAGCAGGAGCAGGCGCTCCAGCGCCTCGTCGCGGTCGTCCAGGGACGCTCCCACGACCACCGCCACCCTGCTCCCGTCCTTGGCCCGGGCAGGGGAGCCCAGGAGCCGAGCCGAGCCCTCGAGGCCGGCTACGCGGTCGCGTTCCGTGAAGACCCTGCTTCGCAGCGCGCGTCTCAGCTCCTCGCCCCGGAGCAGCGCGCGCTTGCCCAGCCGCGGCGTGGCGTCGAGCACCGAGCCGTCGGGCGCGATCACCTGGGCGAAGCTCTCCTCGGGCTCGGCCAGCGCGCCCGCCTCGCCCAGGCCCGGCCCGGCGCGGCGGAGCAGGGCGCTCACGTCGGCGGCCCGCGCGCGAAGGCCCTGGTCCACCGACTGGTCGAGCTCTGCGCGCATGCGAACGTAGACGAACGTGCCGGTGGCGGCGAGCACCAGTGCCATGGCGAGCGCGAAGGCCAGCGTGAGCCTCAGCCTTATGGGCAGCCGTCGAAGTGCCCGCACCTCACCCATGATCCTCCCGGCCGGGGATGAGAGAAAGGTGAGAACGAGCTAGCGGGGGCGACCCTTGCGCCGCTCGCGGAGCTGGGTGATCCCCAGCCACAGCAGGAAGCCGACCACCGGGACGAAGTAGGCGATCGAGGTCAGCCAGTGGCCGGCGTGCGCGAGCGGGATCACGTGTTCGCCTGCGAGAGTAGCCAGAGCGCCAGCGAGGTGAAGCACACCATCACCCCCAGCATCCAGTACTGGGAGCGCACGGCGAGCGCCGCGCGGTCGTAGAGGCTGAGCGCCCGGTCATGCGCGAGGGTGAGCGCGGCGACGTGGCCCGCGATGACGAATCCGACCTGCCAGTACCACGTCGCGGTCGCGCCCATCACGCCGTAGTCGATGCTCGAGTTCGCGGTGCCGAAGTAGTCGGACCCGTTGCCCAGGGGATCGGAGGCCAGGAAGACCGCGCCCTGGCCCTGGTAGAGGAGCAGCGTGAGGTAGTGCGCGGCCACGTACGCGAGCGCTATCGGAACCAGCGAGTGCACGAAGGCGCCGGCCAGGCGATTGGCGCTGAAGCCGCCGCCGCCCGTCCGCGCTCCGGCGATCCCGAGGCGGTAGAGGCCGTAGACGGTCATCACGGCGGCGAGGAGGCCGACGAAGAAGGCGGCCTCGAGCGCGTGCTCAGGGGAAAGCCCGAGAGAGCGAAAGAAGTCGGCGATGTGGGGGGCGATGCTGGTCCAGATCGGCGCTTCGGCAGCACCGTCGAAGGTCACCGAGCCGATCATCATCGCCACGAGCGGCACCGTGCCGGGGACCGCGTCGAGCGGGGGAAGCCCCGAGAGGGGGCGCCGCAGGCCGACCCGGCGGCCGCGTCGCTCGAGGGGTGAGAGGCGCGAGAACAGGTTGAAGTACACCGAGAACGCCTCGCCGCGGTCGCTCCAGGCGTCAACGCCGTAGAGCGCCATCGCTACGAACGTGATCGCCGAGTAGACGAGCGTCGCCGCCGCCACGGTCTCGGGCTTGTCGCCGCCCGAGATCACGAGCTCGAGGGTCGCGAAGCCGAGGATCCCCGCTGCCGCCGGCCAGCGCCCGAGCCGCTCCGGGTACGTGAGCGGCGCGGGCAGCTCGGTCCGTGCCGCCGTACTGGCGATCCAGGCCGTGGCCCGGCCGATCGCGCGCCAGGGGTTGAATGCGCGGAAGACGTCCCCGAAGACGACCGATACCGGTACGAGCCCGATCCAGAAGATCACGTAGACGAACGTGGGGGCGAAGTTCGCGGTCGGTGTCTGCGTGCCATCGAGTCCGCTCCAGACCACGACCCCGAGCAGGAACACTCCGGCAGCTCCGCAGAGCACGTCGACCGCGGCGCTCGTGAGCAGGCGGCCGATGTGCGTCGGCAGGGGCCGCCAGCCGTCCTCGCGGAGCTTCGGCTCCGGCCACAGCACCGCCAGGGCCACGAACGAGATCACGAGGACAGCCGCCGCCGCCCAGCCGAACAGCCACTCGGGAACCGGCAGGTCCGAGCGCTGCACGATCCCGTGCGCGCTCGCGACCGGCGGCGAGAGCGCCCAAACGGCGACGAGCGCGGCGAGGAGGGCGGCCGCGCGGCACCTCACGACGGTCGGACCTCGATACTCGCTATCTGAACCCCCGGCCCCTCGAGCTCCATCTCGAACACGCCCTCGACGTCGGCCGTCAGGTCGAAGGTCGCCGGCTTCCCGGGCGCCATGTCCTTCACCACGTCGTAGCCGTGGAAGTGCACCTCCTCGCTCGTATCGGGCGAGCTCACGCGGATCCGGAGGCGATCGCCCTTGGCGACGGCGATCTTCTTCACTCCGCCAACCGGCTTGCCGGCCTTCACCTGGATGCGCTGCACCGCCGGCTCGGAGGCCACCCGCGGCTTCGCGGCCTCGCGGGTCGCGGTGGCGCTACTCGACTTGCTTCCGTCGTCGCCGCCTCCCGTGCTGGCGACGACGATCGCGACGACGGCAACGGCCGCCGCGAGCGCCAGCAGCCCGAAGCGCTGGTTCCTTGACACTGCGTCTCCTTCCTACGCGGTCGTCTCCGGTCAGGAAACGAGCGGCGGCGCCCGGCCCGCGAGCTTGCGGGCCAGCACCGACGCGGGCGCGAACGGCGCGTGGAACGTGGGGCGCGGAAGGAGCGGCGGCCGACGCGTCGCTCGTGGGCGCGCTTGACGCCGGGCCGCGGCGCGTACCGCCGCGCGTGCGGCTTGTAGGCCGAGGGCCACGAGCCCGCCGAGGGGCAGGGCGAGCGCATATGCCACCGCACCGCCGTGGCCGAGGATCGCCGCGAGCCCCGCGGGGTGTCCTGAGGAGAGGAGTCCCTCGGCCATCTCCTGCCCCGTGTAGATCAAAGCCAGCGCGGCCGCGGCGGCAAGCGAGGTGACGAGCAGAGGTGTCGCGCGACCGTCGTCGAGGCGGGCGCGCGCGAGCGCCCTCAGCAGTCCGGCGCCGGCCAGAGCGAGCAGCGCCAGCGCGATCAGCTCGGCTCCCGGCAGGTAACCGTGCCCCTGCTCCGCCTGCGCTCTGCCGGCTCCGCCACCGTACGCGATCAGGTAGCGCAACTCGTGAAGCGCGAGGGCCGCCGCAAAAACGAGCGCGGCGACGCGGATCTTCGACGGTCCCGCCCGCATCGGCGCGGAGTATGGCAACGCTCGGCACGCTACAACTGGGCGAAGCAAGATGGCGTCAAGCGCAGCGGAGAAGGAGGCCCGGCGCCGCGAGCGCCTCGCGCGAGAGGAAGCCGCCACAAGCGCGGAGCGGCGGGCCGTGCCCTACCTCGCGGCCTAGGCCTCCAGCCCCTCAGAGTCGCTCGATCGGAAGGCCCGCGTCGCGCCAGGCGGTGAAGCCGCCGATCACATCGGTGGCGTCCTCGTGCCCAAGCTGCTGGAGCGTCGCCGCGGCAAGCGAGGACTGGTAGCCCTCCTGACACATGAGCACGACCCGCACGTCGTCGCGCGCCAGGTCCGGATCGCGGTAATCGGAGGAGGGATCGAGCCGCCACTCGAGCACGTTGCGCGGTACGTAGCGTGACCCCGGCACGACGCCGTGACGCTCCCGCTGGGACTCGGTCCGGATGTCCACCAGCACGACGCCGTCGGCGCGCTGAACCTCCGCCGGGGACATGCGCTCGAGGCCCGTGCGTGCGTCCGCCAGCAGATCGTCGATGCTCCGGGACGCCACGCAGCCCAGCTTACGCGCCGTCGTTAAGCGGTCACGGCGGCGTGGTCCACCTCGCGCTCGGCCGGCTCAGATGCGTCCGCCGGCTGGTGTCCCGGCTCGGCGGGCGGTCCCGGCTCCACGGGTGGGTGGAACGGTTCGCGATCATCCGCACCCCAGTCCTCGCCGGCCTCCGCGGCCGGCTCGGGCGCCGGCGCCTCCTCGTCGCCGGGGCCGTCGCGGCGCTCGGCCTCGAATCGATAGCCGACGCCGAAGTGCGTGTGCACGTAGAGCCAGTGGGGCGAAGCCTTTTCGAGCTTGTGCCGCACCTTGCGGATGAAGACGTCCACGGAGCGATCGCCATGGGCCATCGTGTAGCCCCAGACGGCTTGGTAGATCTCCTCGCGCTGGAGCACCTTGCCTTCCGCGGCGGCGAGCAGCTGGAGCACCTCGAACTCGCGGCGCGTGAGGTCGACGTTGCGGCCGGCCGCGAACGCCTGGAACTGGTCGGCGCGGACCTCGAGCTCGCCCGCCGTGAGCGGACCCTTGTCGATCCGCTCCGAGGAGCGCTTGCGGCGGCGGACGACCGCCTCGACTCGCGCCAGCACCTCCTCCGGGTGGGTGGGCTTCGTGACCCAGTCGTCGGCGCCGGCGCGCAGCCCACGCACCCGCTGGGCCACCGACGATTGGCCCGTGCACACCACGACGCCCATGCCGGGCAGCGCGCCCGAGACGCGCTCGAGGAACTCCCACGCCCCGGGTCCGAGCAGCGCGAGGTCGACCACGAGCGCGTTCACGCGCATGGCGACGAACTCCTCCATGCGGGGCGGCGCCTCCAGGCGCCGGTACTGCCAGCCAAGCCCCTCCGCGCGCTTTACGAGGACGCGCACGAAACCCGAGTCGGAGTCCAGGATGGCAAGTCGAATTGGGTCCGAGAACGTCATCCCGTCGGCCGCCACGATACCCGACCCCTCCCTCGGATCGGCGCCGTTTACAGGTTCTTCACAGCCGGGTCACGCCCCGATAACGGCGATCCCGCAATCTGCTGGAAACGTCAGCGGCCGGGATGCAAGCCGGACCGCTCGACATCCGCCCGGCCGAGTTCGTGGCCCTGGCCGACGGGCGGCCCCTCGGCCTGACGGCGCGCGAGCTGCAGCTCCTGACAGCCCTTGCCGAGCGCCAGGGCCGGATCGTCAGCCGCGAGGAGCTCTACCGCGCCGTGTGGGGCGACTCCTACCGGCAGGCCGACCGCTCCGTAGACGTCTACGTTGGCAAGGTGCGCCACAAGCTGGAGGACGCGCTCCCCGAGCAGCGCTTCATCCACACGCACTTCGGGTTCGGTTATCGCTTCGCGCCCGAGCCGAACGGCGAACCGCACGGCCGCTGAGCGCGTCTTCACGCTTTTTTCACAAGCCGGCGACAGCTGGATAACAGACTGCCACTCGGCCGATGCGAGCGTCCCCAGGGTGAACCGAACGAAGGAGAGCACTCGCATGAGGACGTTCCTTGCGCTCGCCGCCTCCGGCGCGCTGGCCCTCGGGGTCGCCGCCTGTGGCGACGACGACAACGGCAGTAGCGGCGGCGGAGGAGGCGGCGACCTGACCGGCTCGATCAAGATCGACGGCTCGAGCACCGTAGCCCCGTTTGCCCAGGCGGCAGCCGAGGCGTTCCAGGGCCAGAACCCGAACGTGAAGGTCACGGTCGGGACATCCGGGACCGGCGGCGGCTTTGAGAAGTTCTGCGCCGGAGAGACCGACATCTCCGACGCGTCGCGGCCGATCAAGCCCGACGAGGAGGCGCCGGTCTGCAAGAAGGCGGGGATTACCTACCAGGAGGTCCAGGTCGCCAACGACGGCATTGCCGTGACCACCAACAAGGACCTGAACGTTGACTGCCTGACGACGGCCCAGCTCAAGGAGCTCTGGAACAAGGGCTCGACCGTGAAGAGCCTGAGCGAGATCGACCCGAAGCTACCGGACACCAAGCTGAGCCTCTACGGTCCCGGTACCGACTCGGGCACGTTCGACTTCTTCACCGAGCAGATCAACGGTGAGGAGGGCGTCTCGCGCACCGACTACCAGCCCTCCGAGGACGACAACGTGCTCGTGCAGGGGATCGAGGGCTCCGAGGGCGGCCTCGGCTACTTCGGCTTCTCCTACTACGAGGGCAACGCCAGCAAGCTCAACCTCGTCGGGGTGAACAGCGCGTCCGGCTGCGTGAAGCCGAGCGCGGCGGACATCCAGAGCGGCAAGTACGAGCCGCTCTCGCGCCCGCTGTTCATGTATCCGAAGGAGAAGGCGCTGGCCCGCCCCGAGGTCAAGGGGTTCATGGAGTACGTGATCGCCAACTACCGCGAGATCGCCAAGACAGCCTCGATCGTCTCGATGACGGACGCCCAGGCGGCCGAGGGCAAGAAGGAGCTGAAGCAGGCGGAGGCGAAGGCCGGCTAGCCGTGGAGGCCGCCGCCGCCAGCGCAGCAGCACAGCGCGCCGTCCCGGTCATCGGGGCGGCGCGCCGCCGCTGGGGGGAGACCGCGATCAGGGGCCTCCTCTTTGTGGCCGCCATGATCTCGGTGCTCACCACCACCGGGATCGTGGTCTCGCTACTGCGCGAGACGATCGTCTTCTTCAAGAGCGTCGGGCTGTTCGAGTACCTGTTCGGCACCGTCTGGACGCCGACCTTCGAGCCCGCGAGCTTCGGTGTCTTACCGCTGCTCGTGGGCACCTTCCTGATTTGCGGTATCGCCATGCTGGTCGCCGTGCCGCTCGGGCTGGCCGCGGCGATCTACCTGAGCGAGTACGCCCGGCCGCCCGTACGGAAGACGGTGAAGCCCGTGCTCGAGCTGCTGGCAGGGGTACCGACGATCGTCTTCGGCTACTTCGCCCTGACCTACTTCACGCCCAACATCCTCAAGGACATCCTCGGCCTCCACATCGACGTGTTCAACGCGCTGGCGGCCGGGATCATCATGGGCTTCATGATCGTGCCGACGGTGGCCTCCATCTCGGAGGACGCCATGTCGGCGGTGCCGCAGTCGCTCCGCGAGGGCGCCTTCGGCCTGGGCGCCTCGAAGCTCCACGTGTCGCTGCGGATCGTCTTCCCTGCCGCCCTGTCGGGCATCGTGGCGTCGATCGTGCTGGGCGTCTCGCGTGCGGTGGGCGAGACGATGATCGTGCTCGTCGCCGCCGGCCAGGTCGCCAGCCTGTCGGCGAACCCGAACCTGCCCCACTACACGATCACGTCGTTCATCGGCGCGCAGGCGAAGGGCGACATCCCCACCGGCAGCGTCGAGTACAAGACCATCTTCGCGCTCGGGATGACCCTGTTCCTCATCACCCTGGTGATGAACCTCATCTCGATCCGCTTCGTCCGAAAGTACCGGCAGGTGTACGAGTGAGCGCCTCTTGGACCGCCCGGGCGAAGGACCTCGGCTTCCGTGCGCTGCTGCTCGGCTGTGTTGGCCTCTGCGTGTTGTTGCTGGGCCTGCTGCTGGTGGACATCGTCCGAGACGGCGCCGGGCAGCTGAGCTTCGACTTCCTGAACAGCTTCGCCTCGACCAACGCGGGGCAGGCTGGTGTCGAGGCGGCGCTGACCGGCACGCTCTGGTTGATGGGCATCTGCGCGGTGTTCATCGTGCCGGTCGGCGTGGCGAGCGCGATCTACCTCGAGGAGTACGCCGACAGCACGAAGTGGTGGAACCGGCTGATCGAGGTGAACATCCAGAACCTCGCCGCGGTGCCTTCGATCGTCTACGGGATCCTCGGGCTGGCCTTCCTGGTGCGCGGCCCGCTGTCGCTCGGCAATGTCGTGCTCGCGGGCGGCCTGACGCTCGGACTGCTCGTGCTGCCCGTCGTGATCATCGCGGGCCGCGAGGCGATCCGGGCCGTTCCGCCGTCGATCAGGGAAGGCTCGCTCGCGCTCGGCGCCACCAAGTGGCAGACGATCTGGAAGCAGGTGCTGCCGGCCTCGATCCCGGGGATCGCCACCGGGGTCATACTCGCCCTGTCGCGGGCGATCGGCGAGACGGCTCCGTTGATCGTGGTCGGCGCGGCCACCTTCATCGCGTTCAACCCCGAGGGCCTCGACTCGCAGTTCACGGCGCTTCCGATCCAGATCTTCGACTGGATCTCGCGCCCGTCCAACGACGTCAACAACTACAAGCCGCTCGCGGCCGGCGGGATCCTCGTCCTGATGATCCTGCTCATGGCGATGAACGCCGTCGCGATCTGGCTCCGCAATCGATACGAGCGGAAGTGGTAGGTGAACCAAGGTGGCTGAGCAAGTGACCGAGCCCCGGCAGGACTCGAAGGCGGAGCCGGAGGCCCCCCTCCGCAGGCCAATCGCGGCGCGCCGCCACATGGGCGATGCGGTGCCGGAGCGAGCCGAGTACGTATTCGAGCTCGACGGCGTGACCGCGAGCTACCACGGCAAAGCCGCCGTACGGGACATCTCGCTCAGGATCGCCCGCAACGACATCACCGCGCTCATCGGCCCCTCCGGATGCGGGAAGTCGACGCTCATCCGCTGCCTGAACCGGATGAACGACCTGATTCCGGGCGCGAGCGTCGAGGGCAAGGTGCTCTATCACGGCCAGGATCTCTATGCCGACGGCGTTGACGCGGTGGAGGTGCGCAAGCTGATCGGCATGGTGTTCCAGAAGCCGAACCCCTTCCCCAAGTCGATCTACGACAACATCGCCTTCGGCCCTCGCGTGCTCGGAATGAAGGACGACCTCGAGGACCGCGTCGAGCAGGCCCTGCGCCACGCGGCGCTGTGGGACGAGGTCAAGGACCGGCTGAAGACGAACGCCTTCACGATGTCGGGCGGACAGCAGCAGCGCCTCTGCATCGCACGCTGCCTGGCGGTGAACCCGGACGCCATCCTCATGGACGAGCCCTGCTCCGCCCTCGATCCGATCTCCACGGGGAAGATCGAGGACCTCATGCTCGAGCTGAAGAAGGAGTACTCGATCGTGATCGTCACCCACAACATGCAGCAGGCCGGAAGGGTGTCCGACCGCACGGCCTTCTTGATGGTCGAGCTCGACGCTCAGGAGAAGCACCGCACCGGCCGGCTGGTGGAGTTCGACGAGACCGAGAAGATCTTCACGAACCCGACCGACCAGCGGACCGAGGAGTACGTGACCGGGAAGGTCGGCTGAGCCGTGGCGCACACGACGCGCACGCACTTCCAGGATGAGCTCCAGTCGCTGGAGCGGATGGCCCTGGGCGGCCTCGACATGGTCGCCACGGCGCTCGACCGCTCCCTGGAGACCGTCGAGCGCCAAGACGTGGAGCTGGCGAGCATGGTGATCGCCGACGACGACCGCATCGACGGCCGCTACCTCGAGGTGCACCAGGGCGTGCTCTCGCTGCTCGCGCTCCAAGCCCCGGTCGCCACCGATCTGCGCGTGGTCGCGGCGTTGCTGCACGTGATCAAGCACGTCGAGCGAATGGGCGACCAGTGCGTGAACATCGCCAAGCTCGTGCCGCTCGACGGACACGACCCGCCGGCCGACCAGGACATGCTGGGCGACTTGCACTCGATGGGCGCCCAGGCCCGCCAGCAGGTCGTACAGGCGAAGCTCGCCTTCGCGCAGCGCGACGTGGCGCTTGCCCACGACCTGGTGCGCCAGGACGAGGAGATCGATCGCCTGAACCGTGCCTGCTTCAAGCGCGCTCTGGAGCTCGGCGACGAGCAGGATCGACGCGAGTGGGCGATGCACATGATGCTCGTCGCGCGCTGCATCGAGCGGATCGGTGACAACGCCGTGGACATCGGCGAGCAGACCGCTTTCGTGGTGACCGGACTGTTCAGGGAGTTCGAGGACGCCTCGCACCCCGTACAGTCACGGTCGCCGGCTTGATCTGCGCCTGCATCGACATCGGCAGCAACACCACCCGCCTGCTCGTGGCCGAGGCGGCGAACGGCCACCTGCGCGAGCTCGTGACCCAGCGCGCCTTCACCCGCATCGGGCGCAGCCTGCTCGCGGGCGGCGCGATCCCGAGCGAGAAGATCGATGAGACGGCGGAGGTGGCGGCCACCCAGGCGCGCGTGGCGCGCGAGGTGGGCGCGGAGCGGGTGGTGGCGGTGGCCACGGCCGCGATCCGGAACGCGCCCAACCGGGACGAGCTGACGGGCGCCGTGGCGCGCGAGGTGGGCGAGCCGCTCACGGTGCTGTCGAGCGACGAGGAGGCGCGGCTGTCGTTCGTGGGGGCCACCCGCACGCTCGCCCGGCCCGCCGAGGGCACGATCGCGGTGGTGGACGTGGGCGGCGGCTCCACGGAGCTGGCCGTGGGCGAGCCCGACGGCGCCGTGGCCTGGAGCGCCTCGTTTCACGTCGGGTCGGGCTTCCTGGCCGATTCATATCTTCGCTCGGACCCGCCGTCGATCGGCGAGCTCGAGGCGGTTCGCCGGCACGCGACGGGCGCCTTCGAGGGGCTCGACCCGCCGCCGGCGCGGAGCGCGGTGGCGGTGGGAGGCACGGCCACCTCGCTGCGGCGCCTGCTCGGCGCCGAGCTCGTGCACGAGACGCTCGAGCGCGGCATCCGCGTGCTGTCCCAGACGGCCATCGCCGAGGTGGCCCGGCGCTTCGAGCTCGACCCCGAGCGGGTCCGGCTGCTGCCGGCCGGCATCCTCGTGCTCGAGGCGGTCTCGGATACGCTCGGCCTTCCGCTGAAGATCGCCCGCGGCGGGCTGCGCGAGGGCGTGATCCTCGAGCTGGT
>Ga0126312_10002629_pt1 | contig 12013 bp, 9 predicted proteins | sample Plot104A_FD_92537 | JGI IMG/M metagenome (GOLD analysis project Ga0126312, IMG submission 92537) | Serpentine soil microbial communities from UC McLaughlin Reserve, CA, USA - Plot104A | ecosystem: Environmental > Terrestrial > Soil > Grasslands | place: USA: UC McLaughlin Reserve, Lake County... | reverse complement strand
TGGGCCTCCTCGACGATGCGCCGGATCTCGTCGTCGATCTCGCGGGCGATCTCGTCCGAGTAGTCCGGCTCGGAGCTGAACTCGCGGCCCAGGAAGGGCTGGCCGTGGTCGTGGCCGAAGACGCGCGGGCCGAGCTTCTCGGACATGCCGAAGCGCATGACCATCTGCTTGGCGGTCTGGGTGACCTTCTCGAGGTCGTTCGAGGCGCCCGTGGTGACCTCGTCGAACATGATCTCCTCGGCCGCGCGCCCACCGAGCGACATCGCCATCGTGTCCGACAGCTCGGCCTTGGTCGTGAGGAACTTGTCCTCGGTGGGCAGCGAGATCGTGTAGCCGAGCGCCTGTCCACGCGAGATCACGGAGATCTTGTGGACCGGGTCGGTGTTCTCGAGGTAGTGGGCGACGAGCGCGTGCCCCATCTCGTGGTAGGCGGTGACCTTGCGTTCCTTCTCCGACATCACGCGCGTCTTCTTCTCGGGGCCCGCGATTACGCGCATGATCCCCTCCTCCAGCTGGAGGTGGTCGATCTCGCGCTTGCCCTGCCGGGCGGCGAGCAGGGCGGCCTCGTTGACGAGGTTCTGGAGGTCGGCGCCGGTGAAGCCCGGGGTCTGGCCGGCCAGGGCGTCGAGCTCGATGCCCTTGGCGAGCGGCTTGCCGCGCGTGTGGACCTCGAGGATCTTCGCCCGGCCCTTGCGGTCGGGACGATCGACGACGATCTGGCGGTCGAAGCGGCCGGGGCGCAGCAGTGCCGGGTCGAGAATGTCCGGCCGGTTGGTGGCGGCGATGAGGATGATGTTGTCCTTCATCTCGAAGCCGTCCATCTCGACGAGCAACTGGTTGAGCGTCTGCTCGCGCTCGTCGTGGCCGCCGCCGAGCCCGGCGCCGCGGTGGCGGCCGACCGCGTCGATCTCGTCCATGAAGATGATGCAGGGGGAGTTCTGCTTGGCCTGCTCGAACAGGTCCCTCACGCGCGAGGCGCCCACGCCTACGAACATCTCGACGAAGTCCGAGCCCGAGATCGAGAAGAAGGGCACGCCCGCCTCGCCGGCGACCGCCCGCGCCAGCAGGGTCTTACCGGTGCCCGGCGGGCCGTAGAGCAGGACGCCCTTGGGGATTCGCGCCCCCAGGGCCTGGAATTTCTTGGGGTTTTCCAGGAACTCCTTGATCTCGTGCAGCTCCTCGACGGCCTCGTCGACCCCGGCGACGTCGCGGAAGGTGATCTTGGGCGAGTCGACCGACATCCGCTTGGCGCGCGATTTGCCGAAGGACATGACCTTCGATCCGCCTCCCTGCATCTGGTTGATGATGAAAAGCCAGAAGAGCAGGAAGATCACGAAGGGCAGGATGTAGGTCAGGGCCGTGAGCCAGCCCGATCCCCCCTTCGCCTTGACGTCGACCGAGACGTGGTGCTCCTGGAGCTGGTTGACCAGGTTCTGCTCGGTGTTGTCCGGATAGGCGGTCTGGTACTTCCGGCCGCTGTCGAGCTGGACGTCGAGCCGGTTGTTCTTGGTGTTGATCGTGACGTCCTTGACCTGGTTCCGATCCACCTGGGTCAGGAACTCGCCGTAGTTCGGCGTCTTCTGGCGCTCGGCCGGGCTGATCAGCTTCTGGGCGAAGAACGCCAGAACGACGACGATCAGAATCGGGAAGGCTGCGCTCTTGAAGAATCTGCTCACGATGAGCCTCTACCCCTCCTGTTCGCGCCGCACGCCAATTCAGCTCAGGGCACGGCAGGCCGACCGGGGGTGAAACAAGAGCGTAGCAGTGGTTTATTGGCGTTCTTGGCCCTCTTCCGGGTCTTGCAGGGCCGCCACGTAGGGGAGGTTTCTGAACCGCTCGGCGTGGTCCAGGCCGTAGCCGATCACGAACCGGTTGGGAATCTCGAAGCCCACGTAGCGGATCGGCAGGTCCACCTTTCGCCGCTCGGGCTTGGTGAGGAGGGCGCAGACCTGCAACGAGGCGGGCTCGCGGGCCTTGAGGGTCCGGAGCAGGTAGGAGAGGGTCAGGCCCGAGTCGACGATGTCCTCCACGATCAGGACCTCCCGCCCCTGGATGGGTGCGTCGAGGTCCTTGAGGATCCGCACGATCCCGCTCGAGTCGGTGGACGAACCGTAGGACGAGACGGCCATGAAGTCCACCTCGCACGGGACCTCGAGGAAGCGCATCAGGTCGGAGAGGAAGAAGACGGCCCCCTTGAGGACGCACACGAGCAGCAGGTCGCGCTCTACGTAGTCCTTCGAGATCTCCTGGCCGAGCTCGCGGACGCGATGCGCCAGCTCGTCCCGCTGAACGAGGATCTCGCCGACGCCGGTCTCCACAGGCGCGAGTCTAAGACGCGCGCCGCGCGGACAGCCCGACCGGTCCCGGCGCGGCGAAGCGCTCGTCCAGCGCCACGCCTGCCACCCACACGATCTCGCCGTCCGCCTCCACCACGGGCAGCGTCCGGCGCAGTGCGCGCGGCACCTTGCGGTCGGTGAAGAGGTCCTGGAGGGTCTTGGTGCCGCCCACCCCCACCGGCCGCATCCGGTCGCCGTCGCGCCAGGGCCGGACCAACACGCGCGGCCCCAGCTCGCGGACCGAGACCTCGCCGGCGGCGCCGAGCCGCGCCGAGACCTCCCAGTCGCCGAAGCGGGCGCTGCCCGGGATCGGCAGCTCGACGGGGTCGGGAGGCGCCGCGTCGGCCGAGCGCGTGAAGCGGAGCGTGCCGTACTCGGCCACGGCGCGGAGTCCCTCGCCGAGGTCGAGGGAGCGCGTGCCTCCGCGCTCTCCGAGGGCGAGGATCGAGTTCGTCTCATCGCGGGAGAGGGAGCGATCGGCCAGCTGCCGCAGGACGAGCCGGGCAAGGCCGGGCGGCTGCGCGCGGAGATCGGCGAGCGAGATTGCCGGCCCGCCGCCCAGCGACTCCAGGGCCTCGGCGACGGCCCGATCGAGGATCTCCGCCTCGTCGCGGAGCTGTAGCGCCGTCTCCGCGATCGTCCGCTCGACCGCGGGGCCGAGGGAGCGCAGCCCCTCGAGGACGTCGTGGCGGACACGCGAGCGGGCGAAGCGCCGGTCGGCGTTGGTCGGGTCCTCGCGCCAGTCGAGCCCGCGCTCGCGCAGGTGGTCGCGGACCTCGGCTCGGGTTACCCCCAGCAGCGGCCGCACCAGCCGGCCGCGCCGGGGCGCCATGCCGAGCAGCGCCCGCCGTCCCGGCGACACGGCAAGGCGATAAAGCACGGTCTCCGCCTGGTCGGACGCCGTGTGCGCAGCGGCGTAGCCGGCTTCCGCATGCTGTTCTGCCAGGGCGTAGCGCGCGTCCCGGGCGCGGTCGAGCAGGTTGCCGCCGGAGGGCAGCTCGACCCGCTCGGCCATCAGCGCTACTCCGAGCCGCTCGCACAGGTACCGGCAGAAGGCCTCGTCCTCCTCGGCCCCCGGACGGAGGCCGTAATTCACATGCAACGCCGACGCCCGGGCGCCCAGCCGGATCGCCACGTCGAGGAGGCAGACCGAGTCGCCGCCTCCCGACAGCATCACGAGCAGCGGCTCCCCCTCGCGGACGAGCCCCGAGTCGCGCGCGGCCTCGAGCGGGTCCGCCATCGCTACTCCCGGGCGGAGGCGCGGAACAGCTGGGCCGGCTCGTCAAAGCCCTTGAGCTTCACGGTGCCGATGCCCTCGAAGGAGAGGTGGCCCGCCTCCTGGACGGCGTCCTTGATCGCATCCGTGACGAGCACCTCGCCTCCGCGGGCCCGCGCCACGACCCGCGAGACGAGGTTGACCTCGCGCCCGTAGTAGTCGCCGTCGCGGTACAGCGCGCCGCCGTAGTGGAGGCCGATTCGTGGCTGGGGGCGGTCCGGGAAGAGCTTCATGAAGCCCACCGCCCAGTCGGTGAGGGCGCCCGCGTCCTGGCCAACGACCATCACCTCGTCGCCGATCGTCTTAATCACCCGCGCGTTTTCCGGCAGGGTGCCGTTGACCCCCTCGACGAAGCGCTCGACGAACGAGAGCGCCTCCTCCTCACCCTCCTCCTCGGTGAAGCGCGTGTAGCCGGCCAGGTCGGCGAAGGCGATCGCGACCCTGAGCCGGCCGAGCTCCTGGCCCTCGAGCTCGACCTCCATGTGACCGACCACGTCCTGCTCGAGGTAGTGGTGGAGGAAGCGCTGGTGGACGTAGTCCATGAGCGGCGAGGCCAGCGGCAGGAGGTCGCGGGCCAGGTGCTCCATCTCCTCGGCCATCTCGAGACCGGGCACGCCCTCCCGCATCAGCGGCTCGTGGACGTATATGTGGAAGAGGCGGACCTCCGCGTCCGCGATCTGCGACAGCGCCCGGCCGTAGACGCGGCAGAGCTGGAGGAAGGCGACGAGGGGGAAGCCGGCGCCGAGCACCGCCGCCACGTATTGGAGGGCATGAATGTCCTCGTCGGTGATGTGCTCGAGCGTCGTCGCGGGCAGGCCGATGCTGGAGATGAAGCGCTCGATCAGCGCCGTCTCCAGGCCCGTCTCCTCTGCGGCCTCCTCGATCCGGCGACCCTCCCGGTCGCCCGGGAAGAGCTCCTCGACGAAGCCGTAGGCGAGCCGCCCCTGCTTGCTCGCCGCCTTGATCAGGTCGAGGCTGTGTCCCCGTTCCCGTAGCCGGGCCACGATCCGGGCGTGGGCCGCCGCCGCGGCGGTCCAGCCGTCTCCGTCGCTCACTTCGGGAATGACCCCCTGTTCGGCCCAGCGCTTCAGCGTGGAAGGCGATACCCCGGCGCGCCGCGCGGCCTCGCTGAGGGACAGCGGCTCGTCTTGCACGACCCTGGACGCTACAACGGCGGGCCGGTCGCCCGACGCCGCCGTTGTGCGCGGGCGTTACGGCCCGCTACGCAGGCCGGCGGCGTCTGCTTGACGCCTCGCGGTGGATCTCTCCTCCACTCTCCGGCCTTCAGACTTGCTTGGCCCACAGTGTCCCGCGCGCGCGCGAGCGCGTCAACCCACCGGGGGGAGCGAGTCCGATCGTTGATCCGACCACCGGGGGGAGCGAGTCCGATCGTCGATCGGACCACCGGGGGGAGCGAGTCCGATCGTCGATCGGACTCGCACCGCACCACCCGGGGAGGAGCGCGGTCCGATCGTCGATCGGACGCGCACCGCACCACCGATAGACTCGCGCCGCTGCAGGCCACAGGGATGGAGGATCCTTGAACTACTTCGTCACGGGCGCGACCGGATTCATCGGGAGGCATCTCGTGGGCGAGCTCCTGAAGCGCGAGGGGACCATCTACGTGCTCGTACGCGAGGGTTCGCGCGGCAAGGTCGACGCGCTCGCGGATCGGCTGAGGGCGGCGGAGGGACGGATCGTGCCGGTGAACGGCGACCTGTCCAAGCCCGACCTCGGCGTCGAGGGCTTCGACGAGAAGATCGATCACCTCTTCCATCTCGCCGCCGTGTACGACGTCGACGCGGACGAGGAGGCCTCCGAGCGGGCGAACGTCGAGGGGACGCGCAACGTCATCGGCTTCGCCAACAGCCACGACATCGGCCGCTTCCACCACACCAGCTCGATCGCGGTTGCCGGCCACTACCGCGGGGTCTTCCAGGAGGACATGTTCGACGAGGGCCAGCGCCTCCCCCATCACTACCACCGGACCAAGTACGAGTCGGAGAAGCTCGTGCGCGAGGGCGTCCAGACGAAGACGACCATCTACCGGCCCGGCATCGTGGTGGGCCACTCGGAGACCGGCGAGATGGACAAGATCGACGGTCCCTACTACTTCTTCAAGCTAATCCAGCGGCTGCGCAGCGCGTTGCCCGAGTGGTTCCCGCTCGCCGGGCCGGAAGGCGGCCAGACGAGCATCGTGCCGGTGGACTTCGTCGCCAAGGCGATGGATCACATAGCCCACCTGTCCGACGGCGACATGCCGGGGGACACCTTCCACCTCGTGAACCCGGAGCCGACGACCGTGGGACAGACGCTCAACGAGTTCGCCAAGGCCGCGCATGCCCCGCAGTTCGCGATGCGCATCGACCAGAACATGACCAACGCGATCCCCAAGCCGGTGCGCGCCGGGATCAAGGCGCTGCCAACAGTCAAGAAGATCCGCGAGCAGACGCTCCGCGACCTCGGCATCCCGCCCGCGGCGATGGAGAACCGCGACTTCCACTGCACCTTCGACGCCCGCGACGCCCAGCGGGCGCTGAAGGGGACCGGAATCGCGGTGCCGCCGCTCTCCGCCTACGCGCCGCGGCTGTGGGACTACTGGGAGCGCAACCTCGACCCCGACCTGTTCCGAGACCGCAGCCTCAAGAGCGCGATCGAGGGCAAGAGGGTCCTCATCACCGGCGCCTCCAGCGGCATCGGCCTGGAGACCGCTCTCAAGATCGGCGAGGCCGGCGGCCAGGTGCTGCTCGTCTCGCGCACGCGCGAGAAGCTCGAGGAGGTCGCCAAGCAGGTCGAGGAGAAGGGCGGCACCGCACACGTGCATCCGGCCGACCTGTCGGACCTCGAGGACATCGACCGCCTGGCCCAGGAGGTCCTCGACGAGCACGGCGGGATCGACATCCTCATCAACAACGCGGGCCGCTCGATCCGGCGCTCGGTCGCGGCCTCATACGACCGCTTCCACGACTTCGAGCGGACGATGCAGCTCAACTACTTCGGCGCGCTCAAGCTGATCCTGGCGTTCCTGCCGGGGATGCGGGAGCGCAAGTCGGGCCACATCATCAACGTCTCGTCGATCGGGGTGCAGACCAACACGCCGCGCTTCTCGGCCTACGTCGCCTCCAAGTCGGCGCTCGACGCCTTCTCGCGCTGCGTGGCGCCCGAGGTCGTGGGCGACAACGTCAAGGTCACGACGATCTACATGCCGCTCGTGCGCACCCCGATGATCGCGCCCACCGACATCTACAAGGCCTTCCCGACGCTCACCCCCGACGAGGCCGCCCAGATGATCGCCGACGCGATGATCGACAAGCCCAAGCGCAAGGCCACCCGGCTGGGCACGTTCGGCGAGGTGCTCTATGCGCTCTCGCCAAAGACCGTCGACCAGGTGATGAACACGGCCTACGGCCTGTTCCCCGACTCGAAGGCCGCGCGCAAGAAGAAGGAAGAGCTCGAGAAGGCCGACCAGGAGGAGAAGAGCGACGAGATGTCGACGGAGGCTGTCGCCATGGCCTACCTGATGCGGGGCGTTCACTTCTAGGCGCTCGTCGCTCGTCGCTCGGCGCCTGTGGCTAAACGAATGCCGGGCCGCGTTTGACCAGGTTCTCGTAGACCTTCTCCTGGATCGTCTCGCGCACGCGCTCCGACAGCTCGAACGCGAGCGCCCTGTCCTCGGCGGCCTCGGGCCCGTACTCGTCGGTCGGGATCGGCTGGCAGAACTCGATCCGCCACTTGGAGGGCAGGGGCACCGTTCCAAGCGCCCCGAACCAGGGGAAGGTCGGCGTCAAGGGGAAGTAGGGCGCGCCCAGGAGGCGGGCAGCGGCCGGCGACTCGCCCAGCTTGGGATAGATCTCCTCGCTGCCCACCACCGCCACCGGAACGATCGGCGAGCGCGTGCGGAGGGCGATCTCCACGAACCCGCCCCGGCCGAACCGCTGTAGGCGGTAGCGCTCGCTGAACGGCTTGCCGGCGCCCTTGACCCCCTCGGGGAAGACCGCGACCAGCTCGTCGCGCTCCAGCAGCTGCATGGCGTTGTAGGGGGAGGCGACCACCCCGCCGACCTTGCGCATGGCGACCGAGATGAAGGGAAGGTCGAAGGCCCAGTTGAGGACCAGGAAGCGCGGAAAGCGCGGCAGCGGGTGCTCGCGCTGGATGGCGAACGAGATCATCGTCGCGTCCCAGGGCAGGATCCCGGCGTGGTTTCCCGCGAGGAGCGCCCGGCCGTGCGCCGGCACGTGCTGGATGCCCGTTGCCTTGACGCGCCACCAGCGCTCGTAGAGAAACTCGAATAACGGGAATACCAGCTCCACGAACTCCTCGTCGAAGCCCCAGTCGTCCTCCTCGTAGTCGCCCTCCAGGCGCCGCGTCGTTCGCCGAAGCAGGTCCCGCGCGCCGCCGGAGAGGCCAGCCGCGCCGCGGGAAACCGCCTCCGGCAGCTCGAGGCCCGCATCGAGCCCCTCGCGCAGGCGGCGGAGGAAGCCCGCCGCCGGCTCGGGCTCCGGCGCGTCGTAGCGGACGCGCTCTCGCGCGCCGGTCGTCACGGCGCCACCGCCTGGCGCAGGCTGGGAAGCATTCGCCGGCCGCCCTGGGTACGGAGATAGTCGGCCACCGCGTCGACCGTGCCGTAGCGCGGCTCATATCCAATCTCCTCAACCAGCCTCGTCGTGTCGGCGGCGCGGCCGTAGCGGAGGAGGCGCTTGAAGTCGTCGGAGAAGTCCAGCAGCCCGAGGCGCTGGCCGAGCGCGGTCGCGCCGTCGAACAGCCCCGGCACGATCGGCAGGGTCGGCCGGCCCGCCAGCCGCACCAGTCGGGTGAGGCCGATGGTGCCGGGGCCGGCTACGTTGACGGCGCCGCGCACCGGGGTCTTCACCGCCGCCACCAGCGCCTCCAGGGCGTCGTGCTCGTGCACGAACTGGAGCCGCGGGTCGAAGCCGAGGTACGTGGGCACCAGCGGGAGCGACAGGTAGCGGGTGATCTGGGTTTCCAGCGAGGGGCCGATGCCGGGCTGGTAGCGCAGCATCGTGCAGACGACACCCGGGTGGCGGCGGGAGTAGGTCTCGAAGTAGTTCTCGATCTCGGCGACGTCGCGCTGAAAGCGGGTGCGCATGGGGAAGAGCCGCGTCATCTCCTCCGTGAAGAACTGGGGCGCGTGTGGCTCCGCGCCGTACACCCCGGCCGACCCCCGGATGACGATCGTACGGATCGAGTTGGCCTTCTCGCACGCGGCGAGCAGCTGGAGGGTGCCGATCACGTTGATGTCGTGCATGGCCCGCGGCGACATCTCGGGACCCGGGCGGCGCACGATCTGGTTGTGCACCACCGTGTCGACCTCCGCCTGCGGGATCAGCCGTGAGATCACGGCGTTGCGGATGTCGGCGTCGATCAGCTCGGTGCGCTCGAGCGAGACCCGCGGCTTGCGCGTGTCGAGCCCGGCGACGAACTCGAACTCGGGATCGCCCTCGAGGCGGCGGGCGAGCGCCCCGCCCAGGAGGCTGCCGACCCCGGTGATGAGGACGCGGCGGCCCGGCACCGGTTAGGAGCGCTTGCGCCGCGCCGGCAGGCGTTCCTCGATGGCGTCGAGCCGCCGGCCGATCGCTCGGAGCTCCGCCTTGATATCGCGAATGTCATCGTGGGTGGCCGGGCGGCGCTCGTCGATGGCTCCGGCCACGGCCTTGCGACTGCCCTTGACCAACTCGTCGACCGTATCGCGGGTACGCTCGGCGGAGCCGACGGTGGCCTGCACCGTCCGCTCGACCGCTTCCCGGACGGCGTCGGGGAGCTCCTTGGGATTGGCCCGGCGTCGCGGCATCGGGGCGGGGAGTGTCCCACAACTATCGTGGCGGCCGATGCCGCTCGAGCACGCCCTTCGCGCCGTCCACCTTGAGCCGTCCGCCCACCTGGCGGAGCGCGTCCTGCTCCCGGGGGACCCCCGGCGGGCCCTCCTGGTGGCCCAGTCGTTGCTCGATCGGTCGACGATGTTCAACCACAGCAGGGGCCTCTGGGGCTACACCGGCGCGGCCCCCGACGGCGAGCCCCTCACGGTGCAATCGACCGGGATGGGTGGCCCGAGTGCGGCGATCGTCTGCGAGGAGCTGATCTCGTTGGGCGCACGCAGGCTGGTCCGCATCGGGACCTGCGGCGCGCTCGTCGAGGAGCTCGCGCACGGCGACCTGATCGCGGCGAAGACCGTGCTGCCCGCGGACGGGGCCAGCCGCGCGCTCGGCGCCGACGGAGCTTTCGCCGCCGATCCGGAGCTGACCGGGGCGCTCGTGGCCGCCGGCGCTGCCGGGGCGACGGTGGTTTCCACCGACCTCTTCTTCGACCCGCGCGCGGGCGAGGCGAACGGCTGGCGTCGGCAAGGCGCGGTCGCCGTCGAGATGGAGGCTGCCGCCGTACTCCAGGTGGCCGCGCTGCGGGGGGCACGGGCGGCCTGCGTCCTGGCGGTGACGGACGTCCCCTCCACCGATGGCACGGTGCGCGTCGGCGCGGAGGCGCTCGAGCGGATCGGCGAGCGGCTCGGCGCCGCGGGCTACGAGGCGCTCAGGAGTCGCTGACCGTGAGGCGCTCCGGCGAGCGCGGCGGCGGTTCCTCACCCGGCGCCACCGCCTGACGCAGGGTGGCGAGGTCCCGGGCGATCTCGTCGAGGCGCGCCTCGACTCCCGGGCTCGGCTCGCCGGCGGCACCGCGCGCGGCCGCGGCGGCCGAGCCGGTCTGAGCCTCGAGCCGGTCGAGCGCGTCCTCGATCCCCTCGAGTCGCTGCGAGATCGATCGCAGACGGCGGGTGATGCGCTCGACGTCCGCCGACGAGGGAATGTTGAGCGCGCCCATGGCGGCTTCCTGCGCCTGGACCGCCTTCTCGCGCGCCCCGAACGCGCGCGTGAGCGCGCTGTTGATCACCGGGTTCTCGATCAGCTCCTCGGCGATCTTGCCGAGAGCCTCCTCCCCTTGCCGCGAGAGCCGGTCGACGAAGCGCTCGTCCTCGGTCATAGGCGCGGCAGCCTAGCGAAGCAACGCGGGTCCTGTCTCGGGGAGGCTTGCTTAACCTTCGACCTCAGCGTTAATCTCCCCCATTGGCCTCGAGCCGCCCCTCCCGCCCTTCGTTTGGCGTTTCGCCCTACCCTAGGATGGGGAAATCGACCCCACGCGTGAGCGTGCACCCCCGCCCCCAAGGACCGGTTAGGCGGTAGGACGGTTCCCCGTTGAAGCCTCGAAACCGACCAAGTAGCGTTCCAGCCGCGGCAGGTGGTTCTGATAGCTTGCGCGCGTCCAAATCGGCTCCGCGAGGGGCTTCGAGGGAGGATCTGGGCACAGCAAGGATGAAGTCGAGGCTCCTCTACATCCTGCTTTCGGCTGGGGTCTTGGCAGCGGCGATGCTGACTGCCTTCACGATCCCGGCGTCGGCGGCCACGAAGACGATCTACGTGCGCCTGGCGACCGGGCAGGTCGTACCGGTCACGGTCGAGGTCCCCGACGGCACCTCCGTGGACAGCGTCCCGCTGCCCGGCACGCCCGTCGCGCCCGGCACGCCGTCGCAGCCGAGCCCCAACCAGCCATCACAGACCTCCCCCTCGGAGACCACCACCACGCCGCCGCCGAGCTCGAACGGAGGCAGCGAGCAGCCGAGCACCCAGGGCGAGCGGACGCACGTCAAGAAGAAGAAGAAGAACAGGAAGTCGCGGAAGCGCAAGAGGTCGACCGACACCGGCGGCCTTGAGGCTCGACCAAAGGTCAAGCGTCGTCGGCACAAGCGCGGAAACAAGATGCGCCGGCCCGATGGGTCTCCGGCTCCGAGTAATCCTGGGTTTGTTGATGCGTTGCCGGGGCCGTCGACGCGGTCGGGTGTGCCGAACTTCGTCATCCGCAAGTTCCGGGTGCCGGTGTTCCTGTTGCCGATCTACCAGGCGGCGGGGATCCAGTACGGGGTGCGCTGGGAGGTTTTGGCGGCGATCAACGAGATCGAGACCGACTACGGCCGCAACCTCAACGTCTCCACCGCCGGCGCGCTCGGCTGGATGCAGTTCATGCCCTCCACCTGGCGCATGTACGGCGTCGACGCCAACCACGACAAAAAGAAGGACCCCTACAACCCCGTCGACGCCATCTTCGCCGCCGCCCGCTACCTCAAGGCCGCCGGCTACGAGAAGGACGTGCGCAGGTCGATCTTCGCCTACAACCACGCCGACTGGTACGTCGACTCGGTCATGCTCCGCGCCCGCCTGATCGCCGGCGTCCCCGCCGACCTCGTCGGCTCGCTCACCGGCCTCACCGAAGGCCGCTTCCCCGTCTACGCCCGCGCCCGCTACGCCGACGACCTCGCCGAACGCCAGGCCCGGCGGCGCGTCAAGCGGGGCGAGAACGCGGCGCGCGTGATCGAGTCGAACGACAACCGCCGCGGCATCGA
>Ga0126312_10002628_pt1 | contig 12014 bp, 16 predicted proteins | sample Plot104A_FD_92537 | JGI IMG/M metagenome (GOLD analysis project Ga0126312, IMG submission 92537) | Serpentine soil microbial communities from UC McLaughlin Reserve, CA, USA - Plot104A | ecosystem: Environmental > Terrestrial > Soil > Grasslands | place: USA: UC McLaughlin Reserve, Lake County... | reverse complement strand
ACTGGCGAATAAGCGAAACGCGCCTGTCAGTCCCGGATTGCGGCGACGCGCTCTAAGCCTCGGGCTTGGGCACGAGCCTCGCGTTCTGCTCGAGTTCCACCCGGAAGTCCTGAGCCACTCTCAGGAGGCTCTCCAGCCTCTCCTGGTCATCTGTCTCCGAGCGGTAATCCTCGAGCTCGACCTCGCTCAGCAGCTCGCCAGGCTGAGCAGGACCCGCGAGCGGCGGCGCGTCCGGCGGAGCCGTCACGACCGCCCGGATGTATCCGGCGGTGTCGTGGATGACGAAGGCTCTCACGGCCGTACTCCGCCAATGACGAGCTGGAAGTTGATGGAACTAGGCCCATGATTCCTGACGGACACAAGGAGATAGCGCGACTCGCCCGGATCCTTGAACCGCACCCTGGTCACCTCCAGGATGGCCGATAGGTGGAGCGGCTCGGGGGCGGACGGATGGGCTGATACCGCAACGGCGGCGTTCGCCCAGGGATACGGCCCGTACGAGTAGGTCCGTTCCTGACCGGAAGGGAGAGCCCCTCCCGGCGCAACATAGTCGTACGCGAATGCAAATGTTGAGGCCATCTGGGGGTTCGTTCAGCGCGGCGAGCGACTGCCCGCCAGTGCAAGTATCTCCGCACAGGACTAGCGGAGTCAATCGCAACCGGCGATGTGCGTGTCTCCGCTGCAGCAGCGATCTCGTCCTCGAACGGGTCGAGCTTCGACGGCCCCGGCGAACACGGCGGCCCTACCCGGCGAGCCGCCGCAGCGTCGCCACGGACTCATCCGGGTCGCGGGGCAGTCGCTCCAAGTCCTCGAGTGCCTCGAGCTCGACCCGCTCGCGCTCGAGCACGGCGCGGCGCTCGTCATCGCTCGCGGCCCCTCGCCACTGCTGCTCGAACTTCCGCGGCCTGGCGGAACCTGCCTTCCTCCACCGCTCGCCAAGCTCGAAGCGGAGCTCGGTCAGGCGGGCGCCCTCCTTCCGCCCAAGCCGCTTGCACATGGCGGTCACGACCACCCGCTGCTCGGCGATACATCGCTCGGCGGTCTCCTTGTCGAGCGCCTCGCCGCAGCGCCGGCAGCGCGGCCCTGCCCCGTGATCCCAGGGCTCGTGGGGCGCGCAGGGGAGTCCGGCCTGGTGGGCGTCGTCCGCCTCGATATGGGCGATCACCGTGGCGAGACGATCGGACACGCCAGAGGAGGCTTCGGCGGCGGCTTCCGTGGCGCCACTCGATCGGTCCGGTGGACGAGCCGGAGCGCTGACTCGAGCGCGTGGAGCTCCTTGCTCGTGCGCTGGGCGGCGGGCTTCGCCTCGATCGCGGCGATGGTCTCTTGTGCGATCGCGCGGGCTCGCTCCGCCTCTTCGCTTCCCTGCTCCTTGACGCCTTCGCTGCGGCGCCACGAGTCGACCCAGGCTTGGATTGTGGACGGGCTCAAGGTGAACGGGTCGAGCTCGAGCTCGCCGGCGGCGGCAGCGTCCGCCACCTCCTGCGCCGTCATGCCGTCGAGTGCAGCACCGACGCACGCCTCGCGCTGCTCGGTGCTGAACTTCTCGTCGTGCCTTCCCATGTGCGGCGACTCTGCCAGCTGCGCACGACGTTGCGGGCGTTGCCCAATCGGTTGCCCACCCCCGATCTTCGGGGCCCTCCGGCAAGAGAAAACCCGGCAATTTGCGGGGCTTTCTCATGGGCCGTGAAGGACTCGAACCTTCAACCTTGAGATTAAGAGTCTCCTGCTCTACCAATTGAGCTAACGGCCCGCGCGGGCGATTCTAGCCACCGGCTCCCGACCCGACCGCCTGCAGGGCGTCGTCGCGCGAGGCGTGGATCGGGAACACCCGGTCGAGGCCGGTGATCTCGAAGATCTTGGTGATGTTCTGGTCCGTGCAGACCAGGGCCAGCGAGCCGCCGGCGGGCCGCAGCCGCTTGACGCCGCCCACTAGGACGCCGAGCGTGGTCGAGTCGATGAACGTCGCCTGCGAGAGGTCGACGACGATGTGCTTCTTCCCGGACTCGATCAGCTCCACCATCCGCTCCTTGAACTCCGGGGCGGTATACAGGTCCACCTCGCCGCCGAGCTCGATGACGTGAGTGGTGCTGTCGATCTCCTCGTCGTGGATGTGGAAGTTCACGCTTCTCCTCGGTTCATCGCTGTGGGCGGTCTCGGCTGCGGGGCCACGCAGCTTACCCCTGGGCCTGAGGGGCCTGCGTCTGCTTGGCCTGCTTGACCTGGGCGCGGACTGCCTTCTTATCGGCCCTCGGGGCGAGGTCGATCGCCTTCTGGCCCGCCAGGTCCGCCGTTCGGGTGTCGCCGGCGAGCGTGGCGTACTGGACGAGGCGTATGTAGTCCACGGACTCGTTCGAGGCGTCCGCCACTATGCGCAGCGCCCCGGCGGCCCGCTTCGGGTCGTTCAGGGCGCCCACGTCGTAGACCCGGAAGGCGAACAGAGCCGTGTCCTTGTCCGGCTTGTCGGCCTGTCGCTCATAGCGCTGCCACCAGGTGGCCGCGGAGCGCAGGTCGCCGCGCGCCTCCTCCGGGAACTGCTGCACGCCGGGCGTGGTCCTCGAGTTGGCCAGGGCGAAGTAGTCGCGGACCAGCGCCTGCATGGCCGCCGGGCTCCCGTTCCGCGCGCGCCGCGTGTTGCGCTCGATGCTCTTCTCGGTCGCGTCGTTGCCGCTCCCGCCCGCGCCGCCGTTGAAGGCGTCGAAGAGGCCGCCGGATACGTCTCCGCCGATCCCGAAGAACACCAGGCCGCCGCCCATGAGCAGGGCGAGCATCAAATAGGTGGCCTGCACGGCGCGCCGCCGTCTGCCTCGCAGGTCGAAGAGCATGCGAGGGAAAGGCTAGCTAGCCGCCTTCCGCCGACGCGAGGTCGCCGACCTCGTCCGGGCGCCGCGCGAACGCGGCGGCGAGCACGATGCTGAGCTCGTAGAGGACGAGCAGCGGGACCATCTCCAGCAGCATCGTGACCGGGTCGATCGTCGGCAGCAGAGCGGCCACGACGGCGATCACGAGGACTGCATAGCGGCGGTTGCGGCGCAGCTGTTGCGGGCTCGTGAGGCCCACCCGGACGGCCGCAAGGATGCCTATCGGCACCTGGAAGCCGAGCCCCATCGCGAGCAGGGTGAGCGTCACGAAGCTGTAGTAGTCCCGCGCCCTGACCTGGGTGTTGAACTCGGAGGAGTTGAAGTTCAGGAGGAACTTGATCGCCGGTGGCAGCACGACGAAGTAGCAGAAGACGACCCCCGCCACGAAGAGCAGGGGGATCAGCAGCAGCAGCGGGAGCGCCACCCGTCGCTCGTTCGGGTTGAAGGCCGGCAGGATGAACGCGTAGAGCTCGTACAGCAGGACGGGCAGGGCCAGCAGGATCGCCGCGTAGGCCGAGTTCGTGAGCGTCGTGGTGAATGGCTCGGTGACCCCGAAGGTGAGCGGGTCGATGTCCTTCGGGAGCGGGCGGTTCAGGATGCTGAGCACCAGGTGGTTCTGCCACGCGGTCAGCGCGAAGGCGGCGCCGAACGCGATCAGCGCGACGACGATCCGCGAGCGCAGCTCGTCCAAGTGGTCGACGACCGTCAGCCGGTCGTCGTGGGTGATCGGCCTCATGCGCCGCATCCCTGCGCGGCCCCCGGGGCTACGACTTCTGCTCGGTGGCTTCGGCGCGGACCGGTTCGGGCTTGCCGTCGGCGCGCTCCTCGCCCTCCGGCAGCTCGTCCTTGTCCTTGCCCGTCACGGAGTCCTTGAACTCGCGCATCCCCTTGCCCAGCGACCGCCCGAGGTCGGGCAGCCGCTTGGGCCCGAAGATCACGAGCACGATCACGAGCACGATGATGATCTCGAGTGGGCCGATGTTCGGCATAGGGCCATGGTAGCTGCGGTCGGCCGCTCCGGCACGATTCATAGACTCCGGTCTGTGTCAGACGCCGTCTCGGTTCTCTCCGACGCCACGATCCGGAGGCTCGTCGACGAGGGCCGAATCGGCATCGAACCGTGGGATCCGGCCATGGTTCAGCCGGCCAGCGTGGATCTCCGGCTCGGGTCGTCCTTCCGGGTCTTCCACAATCACCACATCACCTCGATCGACCTCCGAGAGCCTCCCCCGCGGCTGACGGAGGAGGTCGAGATAGGCGACTCGGGGACCTTCGTGATCCACCCGGGCGAGTTCTGCCTCGGAGCCACCAGGGAGTGGGTGGAGCTGCCCGACGACATCGTGGCGCGCATCGAGGGCAAGGCCCTCGCGCTCGACACGGAGGTACCGACGCCCCTCGGGTGGTCGACGATGGGCGAGCTGCGGCCGGGCGACCGGGTCTTCGATCGCCACGGACGCCCGGTCCGGGTCGTGGCCGCCACCGAGCCGATGCACGACCGGACCTGCCGGGAGGTCGTCGTCTCTGAGGGCGCCTCCGTGGTCGCCGACCTCGAGCACCGCTGGGAGGTGCGAACCAGCTACGAACGACGCCGCCTGCTGACCACGCGTGAGCTCGAGAATCGGCTCCGTCTCCCGGACGGTGAGCACGCCTTCCGCGTCGAAGAGTCGGCGCCGGTGCGGTACCCCGAGCGAGAGCTTCCGCTTGACCCCTACGTGCTCGGGACCCAGGTCGGGGAAGCTCCGCGGGTCGCGGATCGCGAGCGTCTGGTGGAGTCGGCGCTGGTCGGTGCTCCGCAGGTCGCGGATCGCGAGCGTCTGGTGGAGTCGGCGCTGGTCGGTGCTCCGCGGGTCGCGGAGCACGAGAGGGGGCACCTCCAGGCGATGGGCCTGCCCCGGAGCGAACACATCCCGCGCGAGTTCCTGGAGGCGGGGGTCGAGCAGCGCTTCCGCCTCCTGCGGGGGCTCATGGACGCCGGGGGCACGCGCGACGCGCGCGGGCGCTGCGTCATCGCCACGATCCACCGCCGGCTCGCCGAGCAGTACGCGGAGCTGCTGGCGTCGCTCGGATTCCGGCCGACGCTGACCGCGAGGTCGGGCACTGCGCGCGGGGGGATCCGCGGGCCGCGGCACGAGGTCGGGTTCACGTCTCGCCCGGCAGTCGCCGGGCGGGCGGTCGTCGACGTTCGGCCGGTGCCGTCGGTTCCCGTGCGCTGCATCGAGGTCGATTCTCCTGGGGGTAGCTTCCTCGTGACCCGGTCCTTCATCACGACGCACAACAGCTCGCTAGGGCGCCTCGGCTTGATCGTCCACGCGACCGCGGGCTTCTGCGACCCGGGCTGGAAGGGAGCCCTCACGCTCGAGCTGAACAACCTGATGCGCGTGCCGATCGTGCTCTCGCCCGGTCTCCCGATCGCTCAGCTGTCGTTCATGACGCTCGACCGACCGGCGGAGCGCCCGTACGGACACCGGGCGCTCGGGTCGCGATATCAGGGCCAGGCCGGCGCGACTCAGAGCCGCTACGGCGAAAATCGCAGTCCCTGAGGCTCGGGCTCAAGGTCCCGCGGCGCGTGCCGATACGTGTCGCATGGGAGACCACGAGGCCCACGTCAAGAAGGTCGTACTGCCTAGCGGGAAGACGATCGAGGTCGTCTACTTCGCGGAGGCGGCGCAGCGGGAGACCGAGCCGGCGCCTCGGAAGCCGGAACCGGACCAGGACCTTCACACCTGCCTCGACTGCGGCTCGAAGCTCGTCCAGCCGGTCGAGTGGGAAGAGGCCGGTCCCGAGAACTGGACGGTGCTGCTGCACTGCCCCAACTGCGACGTGTACCGCGAGGGCGTCTTCTCCCAAGCGTGCGTCGAGGCCTTCGACGAGGTCCTCGACGACGGCGCCGACGCCCTGGCGCGCGACTACAAGCGCCTGACCCACGCCAACATGGCCGGCGAGATCGATGCGTTCGCCGCGGCCCTCGCCGCCGACGCGATTTTCCCCGAGGATTTCTAGGCTCCGCGGGCGTCCTGTCCGGCTCCGCCGGACTCAGGCGTATCTCTCGACCACGCCGTCCGCCACCAGCTCCAGCGCGCGGCGGCGGCGGGCCGGTAGGTCGAGCCGGCCGAGGGCGGCCTTCGCCTCGTGCACGTGTGTGAGCGCCTCCCGCCGCGCGTCCTCGAGCGCACCGGTCACGGCGATCCGCTCGCAGAGGGCCTCGGCGTCTCTCTGCGTCGCCGCGCTCGCACGCAGGTCCAGGAGGCGCAGCTCATGGTCGCTGCGGCGCGCCAGGATCAAGGGCAGGGTCACGGTGCCGTCCAGCAGATCGGCGCCGCGCGGCTTGCCGGTGCGCTCGGTGGGACCGGAGACGTCGAGCACGTCGTCGAGCATCTGGAAGGCCAGACCGATGCGTTCCCCGAAGCAGCCGAGCGTCTCGGCCGTGGCGGGCTGGGCTCCGAAGATCGCCCCGAGCCGGCAGGCCGCCTCGAAAAGGCTCGCCGTCTTCAGCTCGCAGCGCTCGCGATAGCGCTCCGGCGTCACCTGCTCCGACCAGGCATCAGCGCGCTGGAGGAGCTCTCCCCGGGCCAACGCCGAGGACGCACGCGAGAGCGCCCCCACCGCGTCGGCGCTGCCCGTGCTCGCGAGCTCCGCGAACGCGCGCGAGAACAGGAGGTCGCCGGTGGCGGTCGCCGCGGGGCGCCCGCCGTCCGCGAACACGGTCGGCCGCCCGCGGCGGAGCTCGGCGCGATCGAGCACGTCGTCGTGGACGAGCGTCGCCATGTGCAGCAGCTCGACCGCGGCGGCTGCGGGCAGGGCGCGTTCGCCGCCGCCGCAGAGGAAGACGAGCAGGGGCCGCAGGCGCTTGCCGCCCGCGGCCAGCGTCCCCTCGGCGTGGCGCGCCAGCGCGGGCCCGTGGCCGCGCGCCACCTCGGCGAGCCGCGCCTCGGTGCAGTCGAGGAGGCGGGTGAGCTCCGCGCCGCCCTCGGCCAGCACCGGGGCGAGCTGCTCCTGGGTGGTGTTCACTCCCGCACCCCCGAGTGGATCGCGATGATGCCCCCGGCGGTGAGCACCCAGCGCACGTCGCGCAGGCCCGCCGCCGCCATCTCGCCGGCGAGCTCGCGCGGCCCCGGAAAGCGACGCACCGAGCTCGGCAGGTAGCTGTAGGCATCCGGGTCACCCGCCACGCGTCCCAGCGCCGGCACGATCTGGTCGAACCAGAGGCGGAAGAAGTAGGACAGCGGGGGGCGCTCCGGCGTCGTGATCTCGAGGACCACCACGCGCCCGCCGGGGCGGGTGACGCGGGCCATCTCGCGAAGCCCGCGACCGAGGTCCGAGAAGTTGCGCGCGCCGAAGCCGACCGTGACCGCGTCGAACGAGCCGGGCTCGTAGGGCAGCGCGAGCGCGTTGCCCCGCTCGAAGCGAATCTCGGGCGCCTTCCGGCGGGCCAGCTCGAGCATCCCCTCCGAGAAGTCCTGGCCCACCACCTCGGCGCCGCGGGCGCGCAGGGCCAGCGCGAGGTCACCCGTGCCGGTGGCCACGTCGAGCGCGCGGTCGCCCGGCCGCAGCGCCGCCAGGTCGGCCGCCCGGGCGCGCCAGCGGTGGTGCATGCCCGCGGTCATCACCGAGTTCATGCGGTCGTAGACGCGCGCGATGCGGTCGAACATCGCGCGGACCTGCTGCTCCGGCAAGGTGCCAGGAGGCGCGGCGGTCCGCGCGAGGGGTGGGCGCGGAGCGGTCACCCCGCAGCGGGCTACTTGTACTCGCCCTTCAGCGAGGCGACGAAGTTGACGAGCTGCTGGAACTGCTCCGGGTGGTCCCGCTGGAGCGCGGTGTAGGCGGGCATCGGCGAGGTCGGGTTGACGAGCGTGCGGGCGATGGCGTCACGCCCCAGCCGGTTGCCGATCTCGGTCAGGTTCGGACCGAGCGTGTTGCCGTTCTCGCCCACCTTGTGGCAGCCGAGGCAGCCGTTCGAGGCCATCACGTCCTTGCCTCGCTCCATCTTGGCGGGGACCTTCAGGTCGATCTCGCTGGGCGCGCCCGCGACGGCCCCGAGGATGGTGAGGTAGGCCATCGCCGCGACCGTCGCGATCATCGCGGTCATGGCGATCGGCCGCCGCAGGGGGTTGCGCTCCGGGCCGCGGTCGTAGAACGGCAGCAGCAGCAGCAGCACGAGGCAGACCGTGGGGATCCCCACGGTGGCCATGAACACCAGCGCCGGCGGCTTCACGACGCGCAGCAACTCGAAGAGGAAGAAGAAGTACCACTCGGGGCGCGGCGTATAGGTGGTCGTCGTCGGGTCCGCCTTGGGCCCGAGCTCCGCGCCGAACAGAATCGCCATCAGGATGATGACGGCCAGCACGATCGAGGCCATGGCGCCGTCCTTCGCTACCGCGTAGGGGAAGAACGGCTTGCCCTGGTTCTTCAGAATCGAGTACTCGCGGAGGTACTGCTCCTTCTCGCGTGCGTTCATCGGGGGTTAGATCTCCTCTTTGAGGAGCTCCTTCTTCTCGGCCTTCAGCCAGGGCGGCGCGGTGGTGCCGAGCTTGGCCACGAGGTACAGGTGCGCGCCGATCAGGGCGGCGATCGCAACGGGCACGAGCAGCATGTGGATCGCGTAGAAGCGCGCGATCGTGGTGGTTCCGAACTCCGCGCCGGCGCGCAGGAAGTCCGCCAGGTAGGGACCGACCACCGGGCCGGAGGCGTTGATGTTCACCGCGACCACGGTGGCCCAGAACGAGCGCTGGTCGAAGGGCAGCAGGTAGCCGGTGAGCGCCATCACCAGCGTCAGCACGAGCAGCACGACCCCGATGATCCAGTTGAGCTCGCGCGGGTACTTGTAGGCGCCGAAGACGAACGTCCTGCCCATGTGCAGGAAGATCAGCACGACCATCACGGTGGCGCCCCACTTGTGCATACCGCGCACGAGCTCGCCCAGGAACACGTCGTTCGTGATGTGCGAGGCCGACTCGTAGGCGCGAGTTGGGTCGGGCTCGTAGAACATGGCCAGGAAGACGCCCGTCACCGCCTGCGACAGGAAGGCGAACATCGTGGCCGTGCCGAGCGTGTAGTACCAGTTGGTGCCCTTCGGCACCTTGCGGAACAGGAAGCCGCGCAGGAAGGGGCTGGCGCCCGTGCGCTCGTCGAGCCAGCCGACGATCGAGGCGCCCGCCTCGGCGGCTTGCTCCTTGACGCCAGGCGCAGCGGCGCCGTTCCCCTCGGGGCCGTTCCGGCCATCCCGCGAGCCGGGCTGCCCCCGCGTGGGGCGCAGGCCCTTGCGCCGCGACCGCGACGGCACCTTCACGTCGTCGGCCTCGCCGGGTAGAGGTACTGCCAGAGCCCGTCCAGGTGGTTCGACGGGTCGCGTGGCGAGAAGCGCTCGAGCTTCGAGTTCAGCGAGAAGCGGTCACCGAGCTGGACGCGTCCCTTGCGCACGCGCGTGTAGAAGCGGTCGAGCGGGCGCACCGGGGGCCCTCCCACGACCTCGCCCTGGAAGCCGTACACCCCACCGTGGCAGGGGCAGACGAAGCGCCTAGAGGCCTGGAAGTAGCGGACGGGGCAGCCGAGATGCGCGCAGCGGGTGGAGATGGCCACGTACGGCAGGTCCTCGTTGCTCGTGTCGCGCTGCGGGTTGTGCCTGCGCACGTAGACCGTGGTCTTGCCGACGTCGCCGATCTGCGGGGCGAGGCTGATGACCTTGGGGACGTAGGTCTGGTCGTCGAAGTCGTCCTCGGGGCCCACGTCCTGCCAGCGCTCGGGAGTGGTGTCCTCGAGGATCGGCCCGAGCGCGAAGCCGAGCGCTGGGAGCGCGAAGGCCGCGGTGGCGATGCCGCCGGCCGCCATCGCGCCGCCGGTCATGAAGGCGCGCCGGGTGACGGTCTCGCCCTCGAACGCCCCCGGGACGTTCCGGTCGGCGGTGTAGCGCGACTTCCTCCTGTTGGGCGGGCTCTGTGCCACTGGCGACTAGGGATTGTTCCGCTCGCTGGGCGGTTCGGTCAACATGGATACGAGCGTCACAAGCCCCATTCCTATGCGGAATTCGGCAGCCTACTGCCCAGGACGGCGCGGGCCCCCGGGCCGCTCGCCGCCGACAGCGCATGGGCGCTCGCGTGCCACAGCTCCTCGGCCAGCTCGGCGCGCCCCTCGGCGTGCACCCGGGCGCTGAGCGAGATCAGGTCGGAGAGCTCCGACACGGCCTCGACGTCGCCCGTGCCGGCCAACCGCGAGAGGCCCAGCGCGTAGAGCGCGTCGCCGGCCAGCAGCCGCAGGTCCGCGTCCATTCCCCGAAACGCGCGCGGGCTGCCGTAATGCATCAGGTAGCCCTCGTAGACCGTCTCCAGGACGAACAGCCGCGTGGGGTCCTCGACGGCTCCGTCGAAGCGCCCCTCGCCCGGCTCGGCCACGGCGTGCGCGCCGAGCGCGGCGCCCGCGGCCGCGATCAGCTCGATCAGCACGGTCACGCCCGGAGCGTCTCCCGCGCCGCCTCGAGCGTCCGCTCGACGTGCCCCGTCTCGTGGGCCAGCGAGGGGAACCACGCCTCGAACTGGGAGGGCGGCAGATAGACCCCGCGGTCGAGCATCGCCCGGCAGAATGCGCCGTGTGCGTCGAGGTCGCACTCTCGGGCCTCCCCGTAGTCACGCGGTGGGGAGTCCCGGAAGAAGAGGGTGACGAGCCCCGGAGCGTGCGTGGCGCTGGCCGCCACCCCGGCCTCGCGCGCCGCCTCCTCGAGGCCCTCGGCGAGCGCTCCGGCGAGCGTGCCGAGGCGCTCGTACGCTGGCGGGGCGAGCACGCGAAGCGTCGCGAGCCCCGCGGCGGTGGCCAGCGGGTTGCCCGACAGCGTGCCGGCCTGGTACACGTCGCCGGCCGGCGCCACCCGCTCCATCAGCTGGCGCGGGCCCGCGTAGGCGGCCGCGGGCAGGCCGCCGCCGATCGCCTTGCCGAGCAGCGTCAGGTCCGGGAGCACCCCCTCGCGCTCCTGAGCGCCGCCGCGGGCCACGCGGCAGCCCGTGATCACCTCGTCGAACACGAGCAGCGCGCCGCTCGCGTCCGCGCACTCGCGAAGGAAGCGGAGGAAGCCCCGCCCCGGCGCGACCAGCCCCATGTTGGCCGGATAGGGCTCGGCCAGGATGGCCGCCGGCTCGTGCTCGGAAAGGGCGCCCTCCACGGCCTCGCGGTCGTTCCAGGGGACCACCACGGTCGCGGCGGCCTGGGCCTCGGTCACGCCGGGGCTGGCCGGAACCGAAGCCGTGGCAAGCCCGGACCCCGCCTCGGCCAGGAGGCCGTCCACGTGCCCGTGGTAGGCGCCGGCGAACTTGAGCACGACCTCGCGCCCGGTGGCGGCGCGCGCGAGCCGCAGCGCGCTCATCGTCGCCTCGGTGCCGGAGGAGGTCATCCTGACCATCTCCGCGCTCGGCACCCGTTCCGCGAGCTCGGCGGCGAGCTCGACCTCGGCCTCGGTCGGAGCGCCGTAGCTCGTGCCGGCGCCCGCCGCGGCGGTCACCGCGGCCACCACCTCCGGGTGGGCGTGGCCGGCCACCAGGGGGCCCCAGGACATGACCCAGTCCACGTAGCGGTTGCCGTCCACATCGATCAGCTCGGCCCCCTCGCCGCGGGCGACGAAGATCGGCTCCCGGCCGATCGCCTGCATCGCCCGCACGGGCGAGTTCACGCCGCCGGGCAGCAGCCGAAGCGCCCGCTCGTAGAGCTCCGCCGAGCGGCTGGTGACCACGGGGTCGGGGGGGGAGCCCGACCGGCGAAGCGCGCCGGGCTCTAGGCGTGCTCCGCTTCCCACTTCTTGTGTGCGTCGGTGAAGTAGAGGAGGCGGATCTTCTTGAACTCGGTCGACGAGTAGAGCGTGCGGCGGTCCTCGACGCCCGTGTGCGAGGCGATCGAGTCGAGGACCGCGTCGCATTCCTCCTTCGATCGGCCGTGGGCCATCGTGAAGACCGAGTAGGGCCAGTCGGGGTAGGTGGGGCGCTGGTAGCAGTGCGAGATCCCGCGGAAGGCCGCCATGCGCGGGCCGAGCTCCATGACCCGCTCCTCCGGCACGCGCCATACGCCCATGCCGTTCGCGGAGAAGCCGGCGCGGCGGTGGAACAGGATCGCGGCCACGCGCCGCAGGGCGCGCCGCTCGCGCATCGACTCGAGGTGGTCGAGGAGGTCGCGCTGGGT
>Ga0126312_10002627_pt1 | contig 12027 bp, 9 predicted proteins | sample Plot104A_FD_92537 | JGI IMG/M metagenome (GOLD analysis project Ga0126312, IMG submission 92537) | Serpentine soil microbial communities from UC McLaughlin Reserve, CA, USA - Plot104A | ecosystem: Environmental > Terrestrial > Soil > Grasslands | place: USA: UC McLaughlin Reserve, Lake County... | reverse complement strand
GACTCGGCGGACATGGCCTGGACCCGCAGGCCGGGCGGGATCCGCAGCAGGGTCACGGCCCGCAGGGCGGGACCCGGATCCCGTTGGCCAGGCCGGCCACCCGTGGGTCCTGTCCGCGGCGGGCATAGGCCAGCCGGGGATGGCCAGCACCACCATGGGGAGCAGGTCGGCGGCCACGGCCACGCCCATCCGGGCCGGCGAGCCGGTGGTGACGAGCACGAACCAGGGCAGCGCGAGCAGCGTCATCTGTGAGCCGGTGGTCGAGACGACCTCGGCCGCCAGCAACGCGGCCAGTGGCCCCGGCCGCCTCCGCATCCTGGTGGTCGCCATCGCCAGTATGGTTACCGGGACCGGGGTCGGGGTTACCCCGCGGCGGGGCAGGCATCCACGGGAGGAGCGTCATGGAGGCGGTTCGGGGACCGGTTCGGGCGGCCGGGCGGGTCGCGCTGGCCGCCATGTTCATCACCGGGGGCGCCGACGCGGTCTTCGACCCCGGGCCGCGGGCGCCGAAGGCGGCCCGAGATCGGCGTTCCCCTCGACCCCGAGCTGGCCGTCCGTGCCAACGGCGCCGCCATGCTGGGCGCCGGCGTGGCCCTGGCCCTCGGGGTGCGGCCGCGGCTGGCGGCGGCGGTGCTGGCCGGCACGCTGGTCCCGACCACCCTGGCCGGCCATCCCTACTGGAAGGTCGAGGACCCGGCCATGCGACGCCAGCAGCGCATCCACTTCTTCAAGAACGTGGGCCTGCTCGGCGGGACGCTGCTGGTGCTGAGCGAGCGCCGCCGCGGCGCAGCTCGGCCACGGCCTCGGGGACGGTCGGCCGCGGGGCGTGGGGGCGGGGGGAGATCATGGCGGTGAAGGCGTCGCCGACGGCGACGATGCGCACCGGCACGGGGATCTGCCCGCCGGCCGGCCCGTCGGGGTGGCCGCCGCCGCCCAGCCGCTCATGGGGTGGAGCTCGCCTGGTGATTGGTCAGCCGGTGGCCCACGTGGTACAGGTGCGGGCGAGGGACTCCTCTCCCGTTGCCCTGAGGTGATCGTCGTGACCGAGCCACCCGACTGGCCGCTGGAGCAGCCGGCCGAAGGAACCCTGCGCCCCTGGTACCTCACGTCCCATGGCTTTCTGGTGGTGCTGTTCCGGGACCCGGCCGAGGCGCGGCGTGCCGAGCAGGGCCTGCTGGGGCGCCAGGTCCCGGCCGAGGAGCTCCGGCTGTACGAGTCCGAGGAGCTGCAGCGCAACCTGTCCCGGTTGCAGCAGGAACGCTCGCTGCTGGCCAGGGCCGTGGCCGCCCTGGTCGCCGACCCCGACGCCAAGCGGCGCTTCCTGGACAACGCCCGGGTCGGCGGGGCCGCCATGTGGCTGGTCGCCCCGACCAAGGACCGCGCCGACCATCTGGTCGGGCTGCTGGCCGACTACGGCTACTCGTCGCTGCGCTACTACGGCCAGGAGGGGGTGTCCGACCTCCAGCGCGACGCCGACTGACGCCACCACTCGTCCACGCCGTCGCCGTAGGTGGAGGGGGGCCCCGGCGGGGGCGGCGGCGGCGGCTGCGCGAGGCGGCTGGCCCGCTCGGCGCGCAGCTGCTGCATGCGGCGCTGGTAGCGGCGGTCGACGCGGACGCTGGCGTAGCACAGCAGCGGGATCAGCACGGCCAGCACGGCGAACCCGATGGCGTGCTTGGCGTCAAGGGGCTCGTCCAGCAGCGGGATCGTCAGGCCGAAGAGCCCCTCGCCGTGGTGGTGGCCCTCGGGCTCCGGTTGGGCGGCGTCCACCGCCGAGACGCCGTGCTGATGGGTGGTGGTCGTAGGCGCCCCGGACGGCCCGGCGGCCGCCGCCCCGTGGCTGTGCCCGCCGGCCGGGGCGGCCGGCTGGCCGCCCGGGGCGGGGACGGGGGCCAGCGGCGGGGCGCCAGGCTGGTCGAGCTCGACCGCGGCCGCGACCCGGCCCGACCCGGAGCGCCGGTCGCCGTTGACCGCGAGGCGGTTGCCGCCGCCCGACACGTCGTAGGTGCCGACGTTGGAGTCGGTGAAGTCGATCGCGTAGGGCACCTCGGTCGAGCCCATGCTGACCTCGGTGCCGGTCGAGCCGCGCAGCTCGGTGCGGCGGAAGATGGTCGCGCCGCTCTCCGGCGGCAGGGTGTGGTCGTCGGCCACGACGCCGTGCTCGGAGACGCCGGCGCCGTCGAACAGCAGGTCGTCGAAGCGGAGCCCGCGGCCGGCGGGCGAGCCGGCGCGCGAGCCGGCGCGCAGGTTGAGGCCGGCCTGGCCGTTGCCGTAGAGGGTGACGCCGCTGAAGTGGTAGGTGTTCAGGTAGGCCCCGTGGTCGAAGCCGTACTCACCGTTCTGGTAGAAGACCGAGTTCACGATGTCGTGGTGCAGCGAGTCGTTCTGCCACACGAACGCGCCGTTGAGCAGGTTGTTGTGGCTGACATTCCCCTCGAACGTCCAGTCCCCGCGGCTGTTGACCTCCTCGGGCCAGTGGAAGCCCGCCGAGGAGACCTCGCCCTGCACCCCCACCGCGACGGAGTTCCTGACCCCATCGCCGTGTCCCTGCATCAGCCGGAAGCCCGTCAGCCGGAACCGCGTCGCCGCATCGGCGTCCTCGGGCGCCGTCACCCTGGCGGCCACCGCCCAGTCGTAGAGGACGTCGTTCGAGTCCGGACCCGGGTCCCACCAGTAGGCGTCGCCTTCGGTGTTGTAGCTGATGGTCTGGCGGAACTGGACGCCGTTGCTGGCGTGGGCGACGAAGGCGTGGTTGCCGGCGTCGCGGACGACCGTGCCGACCACCTGGGAGCCCCGGCTGCCGTCGCCGACCTCGTGGAAGTGGATGCCGTAGCGGCCCTGCTTGCCGGGCACGCCGACGTAGCGGAGCTCGGCGTAGTCGATGGTCTGCTTGTGGGCGGCCATGCTCATCAGATGGGCGTGGCCGTCGGGGGTGCCGCCGATGCGCACGTTGCGGGTCAGGTTGAGGACCTCGGGGTGGAACCCGCCGGCGCTGGGGTGGTCGTAGGTGAGCGGCCCGTCCAGGGTCACCTGGGCGCCCGACACCGACCGCAGCCTGGCCTGGTCGAACGCCTCGGAGAAGTTGTCGCTGGTCGGGGGCAGGGAGGGCACAACCACCAGCTCGTCGCCGGCCTGCCAGCCGACGGGCGGCGCCTCCAGGGTGAGCCGGCGGTCGCCCGCCCTGGCCCCGGTGGTGCGGGTCCAGCTGGTCTTGGCCGCTCCGCGGATGTCGAGCCGGCCGTGGTGGTGGGCCCAGAGGCCGACGTCGGAGTCGAGCACCTCGTGGCCGCCGCCCCGGACCGCGCCCTCGTCGATGCCGACGAAGCGGACCGTCTGGTGGACCTTTGGGTCGGGCGCCACCATCTCCAGGGTGCCCTCGACCACCAGGTTGCCGTGCAGCTCCAGGGTGGCCGAGCGGTCCTCGGCGAAGGCGAGCGTGCCGCCGTCGGCGACGTGCACGCTCCGGGCCCGGGCGTCGCGGTCCACGGTGATCGTCCGCCCGCCGGCGATGGTCACCTCGTCCTGGGGACCGGGGACGCTCCCACCCCAGGTCCCGGGGTCGGACCAGGCGCCGGAGGCGGCCGCGGCGACGTCGGCCTGGGCCGGCGAGGCGACGGCGAGCAGCAGTAGGAGGGCGATCAGCGCCCCGAGCAACGACCTGGCCACCACAGGTTCACCCTCCCCACCGGGCTCCCCTTCGAACATGGGTTCGAAGACTACACCTCCGCCGCACCGGGTTCAAGGCGGGTCCAGGCCGGCCGCAACCGCGGCGATGGTCAGTGGCCGGCGGCCAGGGCGAAGGCGAGCATGCCGGTGGAGGTGAAGTCGATCGCCGGCTCGACGCTGGGCCAGGCGCGGACGTCGTCGAGGAAGCGCGCGTCGGGGCGGTCGAACGCGGCGAAGCGGTTGCGGCCGTCGACCGGGCAGGCCCGGGCCCCGTCGGGGATGCCGATGTCCTCGAAGTTCTCCGCTCCGTTGGGGCCGTTGACCACCGCCCCGACCAGCACCCGGCGGCCGCCGGTGAGGCTCCCGGCCAGGTTGGCCACCTGATGCTGGGGGCAGTGGGGGAAGACGGTGCCCTCGCCGATCACGAAGGTGGTGCCCCAGGCGTTGGCGCCAAGGGCCCAGTTGCGCTGGGCGGTCCCGAAGGCGTCGTAGGCGCGGTCGCCGGTGAGGCGCCGGTACAGGCGGGCCGTGGCCGCGTACCCGAAGGTGCGGGTGGCCGCGTCGAACTGGGTCCCGTTCACCGCCGAGCCGAACGGCTCGGCGGTGGACGGCCCGGCGCCGGACTCCAGCTGCCGGCGAAGGTCGGCGAGCAGCCGGCGCCGGCCGACCTCGAGCCCGGGGCCGGGCCGGTGGCGCCGCAGCGCCCGCACCAGGTCGGCGTGGGCCAGGGCGCTGGTGTCGTACAGGTTGAGGGCGTCGCGGTGGTCGCTGCCCAGCTACCGGCTGGCCCAGTTTGTGGCCGCCCGCAGCCAGCCGGCCGCCCGCCGGTCGCCCAGCCGCCGGGCGGCCAGGGCCAGCTCCACGGCCCCGAACTCCATGTCGTCCTCCCAGGAGTCTTCGGGGTAGTAGGCGTGGGGGAAGGCCGTGACCAGCTCGCCGACCCGGGTGGTCTTGGCCAGGGCGAACACCGAGGCCGCCTCGTGCAGCAGGGCCCGGGCCCGGCGGCGGTCGTGGCCGGCCTCCACCTGGGCGCCGAGGGCGAAGGCGGCGGCCACCCGGCCGGCCAGGTTGGGGCTGATCCGGGCGCCCGGCGGGGCGGCCCGGAACACCGGGCGGTACTTGATGAAGTACTCGGCGTCGCCCGGCCGCACCGACAGGGCGTCGTCGGCCTCGGGCAGCCGCCACACGTCGTGGTCGCCCACGAACCCGAACCGTTCGCTGCCGGTGCCCAGCCCCACCTGGGCGTACAGGACCCGGTGGCGCTCGTCCCAGACCTTGTCCAGCCACCGCAGGCCGTGGCGGGCCTCGGCGGCCAGGGCGCGGCTGCGTCGGTGGGGGCCACGCTGGACGACCAGCAGCTCGGCCACCGAGTAGGCGGTGGCGTGGGTGAACTTGACGAAGTCGCCGGCGTCGAACCAGCCGCCCTCGACGTCCACCGGGCCGCCGATGGGCCGGAGGGGGGCCGCGGGGACGTCGCCGCCGTCGCCCTCGAACACCGGGGTGGCGTACACCGTCGCGTGCCGGTCGGTCAGGTGGGAAGGCCTGCGGTCCAGCTGCCGCGGGACGTGGGCGCCGTCGCGCTGGACCTGGAAGAAGCGGACGGTGTCGGCGACCAGCCCGCGGAACAGGGCCCGTCGGCTCGCCACCCGGAATGCCGGCGAGGGGGCGGCCAGGCCGTCGACCACGATCCGGTAGCGGCCCGGCCGGCGCAGCCCGCTGAAGTCGATGCGGTGCACCGCCCGGTAGCGGCCGTTCCAACCGCCGGTCCGCGGGCCCACCCTGCCCGAGAGCACGGTCCGCCCGCCGGCGTCGACCACCGCGAAGCGGGCCCCGCCGGCCGGGCCCTCGGCCAGTAGGAAGGCCCGCTTGGCCTCCCCGGTCGCGTACCCGACCTGGTCGACCCGGACGTGCCCGCGGATGGTCGGCGGCGCGGCCCCGACGGCCGGCGACCCGACGACCGGCCCGGTCGCCGCCAGCGCCATCCCCAGCGCCACGACCAGGGAGCGGTACCCAAAGCGTGCCCGCCGCCGTCCCATGTGCCCTCCTCGAGGCCGAGCCGGACCTTGGGCACTATCATTAGGAAAGTTTCCTAATCGGTTGGGAACGCTGCCCCCGGCACCAGGCCACGTCAACCGGTGCCAAACCGGGTAACGTCAGCCGGCGAGGGAGGGCTGCCATGACCGATCCGACCGGGGCGCACCGCGTCGTCGACCCCGTCACAAGGCCGGCTACGCGCTGGTCTTCGAGGACACCTTCGACGGCGACACCCTCGACCGGGCCCGCTGGCTGCCCCACTACCTGCCCCAGTGGAGCTCGCGGGACGCCTCGGCGGCCAGGTACCGGCTCGGCGACGGCACCCTGCGGCTGGTCATCGAGGCCGACCAGCCGCCCTGGTGCCCCGAGTTCGACGGCCAGACACGGGTGTCGTCGCTCCAGACCGGGTGTTCGCCGGCCCGGTCGGCAGCCCGGTCGGCCAGTCGCGCTTCGCGGACGGCCTGGTGGTTCGCCAGGCCCAGGACAACGCCAGGCTGTTCGTCCCCCAGTACGGCCTGTTCGAGCTGCGGGCCAGGGCGGTCGACGACCCCCGCTGCATGGTGGCCCTGTGGATGATCGGCTACGAGGACGAGCCCGAGCGGTCGGCCGAGATCTGCATCTGCGAGATCTTCGGCCGCAACGTGACCGCCGACCGGGCCGGGGTCGGCATGGGCCTGCACCCCTTCGGGACCCGGGGATCCGCGACGAGTTCTCGGTCGAGGACCTGGCCATCGACGCCCGCGACCTCCACACCTACGCCGCCGAGTGGACGCCCGAGCACGTGGCCTTCTTCGTCGACCACCGGCTGGTCAAGCTGGTCTCCCAGTCCCCCGCCTATCCCATGCAGTTCATGCTCGGCGTCTACGAGTTCCCCGACGGCGGGGAGGCCGGCCGGCCGGCGCGTCCCCACCCCAAGGAGTTCGTGGTCGACTCCTTCCGTGCCTACCGGTCCGTCGCTCGCTGATCTTGCCGTGCCGGGCCGTGGGTCGTAGGGTCGCCGGGCTTCCCTGCGCCGCGACGGCCGTGGCGTTGTTCAGGGTCGAGCGGACTGGAGCCCAGATGCCTGCCAAGGCGACCCTGGTCGTTGGACTGGCGGCATCCCGGTGGACCGAGCATCGGCCTGGCGGTGATCCGCCGCCTGGCCAGCGGATCGGTTCGCTGTCCTCAACCCGGGTGGGCCCGGCGACTCCGGGGTGGCCGCCGTCACCGGCCGGGGCGAGGCCCTGGACGCGATGACCGACGGCCGCTTCGACATCGGCGGCTGGACCCCCGCGGCTCCGGTGGGAGCGCGCCGGTGAGCTGCTTCGCCGACCCGAGCGAGCCGGCCAGCTTCTGGAACGGGGCCTGCCGGTCCCGACCACCCGGGCCGAGGAGCGCCGCTACCTGGCCAGGTCGATCGCGCTCGCCCAGCGCTGCGGCGCTCGCAACGGCCGGCTGCTGGCCCACATCGCCACCGCCGACACCGACCGGACCTTCGAGCAGTTCCTGGCGTTGTGCCAGGAGGCCGGCCCGCTGCGCCCTGGCCGGTCACGGCTCGGCGGCCGCGCGAGCCGAGGCGGTGCTCGAGCCGCTACGGCAGGGACCGATCCCGGCCCCGTCGGCCACACCGCCTGGCGAGCTGACCCACGGGGAGGCGCCGACCCTGCTCAAGTTCGCCGTCCTGCCCACGCCGGCCATCTGGCCGCAGGCCGCGGCCTGCTCGGGCAGGCGGCCGAGGGTGACGCCTCGGCAACCGGCCGCTACCTGGTCGACCTCACCACCCCAGCACGCGGGACGGTCTGCCCCTCCGACCGTCTCCCGTTCGATCCCGACTTCGGCGCAAGGAGGTCCTCGTGAGAGTCCGTTCCGGTCTGGTGCTGCTCGTCGTCCTGCTGGCCATGGGGCTGGGCGCCCCGCCGGTGGCCCATGCCCAGGCGACGACGACCACCCACACGGGCACGCTGGTCGACGGGGCGACCTGGCAGATCCGCGTCCCCCCGGACTGGAACGGCACCCTGCTGCTGTACAGCCACGGCTACCGCGCCCCGGGCAGCCCCAACCCGGCCCAGGACGTCAGTGACCCGGTCACCGGCGGCTGGCTGCTCGACCACGGCTTCGCCCTGGCCGGGTCGTCGTACGCGTCGACCGGCTGGGCGGTCAAGGAGGCCCTGGCCGACCAGACCGCGGTGCTGGACGAGTTCGAGGCCAGGGTCGGCCGGCCGCGCCAGACCATCGCCTGGGGCGACTCGCTGGGCGGCATGGTCACCGCCGGGCTGGTCCAGCGCGTCCCCGGGCGGCTGGACGGCGCCCTGCCGGGCTGCGGCGTGGTGGGAGGGGCGGTGGCGATCTGGAACCAGGCCCTGGACTCCGTCTTCGCGTTCAAGGTCCTGCTCGCCCCCGACTCGGCCCTGCAGCTGGTCCACATCACCGACCCGGCCGCCAACCTCGACCTGGCCAGGAAGACCCTGGCCGCAGCCCAGGCCACCGGGGCCGGCCGGGCCCGCCTGGCCCTGGTCGCGGCCCTCAACAACACCCCCGGGTGGGCCGACCCGACCACGCCGGAGCCGGCCCCCGACGCGTACGCCACCCGGCAGCTGAACCAGTACGCCCTCATGAACGCCACGTTCCCGTTCCCGTTCGCGTTCCGGGCCGAGCTGGAGGCCCGGGCGGGCGGCAACCCGTCCTGGAACCTGGGCGTCGACTACGCCCGCCAGCTCCAGCGGTCGGTCGACCGGGACGAGGTCGAGGCCCTCTACGCGCAGGCCGGGCTGGACCTGGACGCCGACCTCCGCACCCTCAACCGGGCCCCGCGCATCGCCCCCGACCTGGACGCGGTGGGCTACGCGATCCGCAACATCGCCTTCAACGGCCGGCTGGGCGGCGTGCCCGTGCTGAGCCTGCACACCACCGGCGACCCGCTGGTGGTGGTCCAGCAGGAGCGCGCCTACGCCCAGGCCGTCCGGGCGGCCGGCGACGCCGGCCTGCTCCGCCAGACGTTCGTCCACCGGGCGGGCCACTGCGCCTTCACCCCGGCCGAGCGCATCGCCGCCCTCCAGGCCCTGGTGCACCGGGTGGACACCGGGGCCTGGGACGACGCCACCGCGCCGGAGCGGCTCAACCCGGCCGCCACCGCCCTCGGGGCCGGGCTCAACATCCTGCTGCTGTCGGCCACGACCCAGGTGCCGACCCCGCCGGCGTTCCAGGCGTATGCTCCGGGACCGTTCCTGCGGCCGTTCAACCTGCCCCCGTTCGTGCCCAACGTGGCCGACCCCCTGCGGCTGGACACCGCCGCCTAGCACCACCCCGGGCCTGGCCCGCGGCGCCTCGGTGCCGGAGCATCGGGCTGCGATGCTGGCCGTCGCCCTGACCGCGTGACGCCCTACGTCGTCGCCCCGGCCACGGTGGCGGCGAGCAGGGCCACCGCCTCCTCCACCTGGGTGTCGGCCAGGTTGCCGTAGCCCAGGACCAGCCCGGGGCCGATGGCGTCGTCGCGCGACCGGTAGCTGTCCAGGTTGGCGACCCGCATCCCGGCGGCCGCGGCCCGGGCGACCACGGCGGCGCAGTCCACCCGGTCGTCGAGCAGGACCAGCAGGTGCAGGCCGGCGGCCACCCCGAGCAGGCGGGCCCCGGGCAGCCGCCCGGCCAGCGCCCGGACCAGCCGGTCGCGGCGCAGCCGGTAGCGCTTGCGGGCCGCCCGCAGGTGCCGGTCGTAGGCGCCGTCGGAGAGGAAGGCGGCGAAGGCCAGCTGGTCGAGGGTCGACGGCCAGCTCCGGTGGCCGGTGGCGGCCCGCACCGGCCCGGCCCAGGCCGGCGGCGTCGCCACCCAGCCGATGCCGAGCGCCGGCGACAGCGTCTTGGACAGCGACCCGAGCAGCACCACCCGGGAGGGGTCGGTGCCCTGCATGGTCCCGACCGGGCGGCGGTCATAGCGGAACTCGGCGTCGTAGTCGTCCTCCAGGATCAGCCCGTCGACGCGGCGGGCCCAGGCCAGCAGGGCGGCCCGGCGCTCGGCCGACAGGACCACCCCGGTCGGGAACTGGTGGGTCGGGCTGACGATGACCGCCCGCACCTCGGGGTGGCCGTCGAGGTCGCCGACCCGCAGGCCCTGGGCGTCGACCCGGGTCGGCACGACCCGCAGCCCGGCGCCGGCGGCGGCCTGGCGCAGCCGATGCCAGCCCGGGTCCTCGACCGCGACGGCGCCGACGCCGGCGGCCCGGAGGGCCTGGCAGACCCGCCCGGTCCCGTCGGCCACGCCCCGGCACACCGTCACCAGCTCGGGGTCGACCAGGGCGCCGCGCACCCGGGCCAGGTACTCGGCCAGGACCCGCCGCAGCCGGGGGTGGCCGGACGGGTCCGGGTAGCCCAGCTCGGCATAGGGCAGGGTGCTGGCCACCGAGCGCAGCGCCCCCAGCCAGCGTCCGAGCGGGAAGGACCGTAGGTCCGGCAGGCCCGGGGCCAGGTCGATCCGGGGTGCCCGGGCCGGCGGGGCGTCGGGCGCGGGCCGCCCGGCGGCGGCGGCGCCCAGGGGCCGCACCCGGGTGCCGGAGCCGACTCGCGCCTGGAGCCAGCCCTCGGCGGCCAGCTGGGCGTAGGCCTCGGTGACGACCCAGCGGGAGCAGCCGAGGTCGGTGGCCAGCTGGCGGCTGGGCGGCAGGGCGCTGCCGGCGGGCAGGCGGCCGGCGCGGATGGCCTGGCGCAGGGCGCCCGACAGCCGGGCGTGCAACGGCCCGGAGGCGGCGTCGCCCAGCTCCAGCAGCGTGTCCCACGCAAGATTGGTCCGGGATCCTGACATCGGATCGGACCATACATCCACACCAATAGCCGGGCTAGCCTGGTGGCGGTCGGCGCCCGCGCGCCGCGGAACGGAGCAGCCACCGTGCAGCAGCGCCAGCTCAGCGACGGCAGGGTCAGCCTCCAGGTCAGCCAGCTCTGCCTCGGCACCATGTACTTCGGCTACCGGACCGACGAGCAGACCTCCTTCGCCGTCCTCGACCGCTTCCTGGAGGCGGGCGGCACCTTCCTCGACACGGCCAACAACTACGGCCAGTGGCACGGCGACGCCGGCGAGAGCGAGCGGGTCATCGGCCGCTGGCGGCGCTCCCGCGGCGTGGGCGACGAGGTCGTCCTGGCCACCAAGGTGGGGGCGCGGACGCTGCTGCCCGGCGACCCGAGCCCGGCCCACTGGCAGGGCCTGGGCGGGACCACCATCCGGGAGGACGCCGAGACCAGCCTGCGCCAGCTCGGGACCGAGCGCCTCGACCTCTACTACGCCCACATCGACGACCGCGCCACCCCGCTCACCGAGACGGTGGACGCCTTCGCCGAGCTGGCCGAGGCCGGCAAGGCCGGGCTGCTGGGGGCCAGCAACCACGCCACCTGGCGGATCGAGCGGGCCCGGGCCATCGCCCGCGCCGCCGGCCGCCCCGCCTACTCCTGCGTCCAGCAGGAGCACAGCTACCTGCTCCCCCACCCCGACCCCGGGCAGCTCAACCTGGTCACCGAGGAGCTGATCGACTACGCAGGAGCCGAGGGCCTGACCCTGCTGGCCTACTCGCCCCTGCTCAAGGGCGTCTACGCCCGCCCCCACCAGCCTCCGCCGCCCGCCTACGACCACCCGGGCAACCAGGCCCGGATGGCCGCCCTGCGCGAGGTCGCGGCCGACCTGGGCGCCACCCCGACCCAGGTGGTCCTGGCCTGGCTCATGGGCGGCCGGCCACCGATGATCCCGGTGGTCGGCGCCAGCACCGTCGCCCAGCTGGAGGAGCAGCTCGGCGCCGTCGACCTGCACCTGGACGACGACGTCCGCAAGCGCCTGGACACCGCCGGCCGCCCCACCGACGGCTAGGCCGGCGCGGGCCCGCCTACCAGTCGTGCGGCACGAGGTCGGGGCCGACGATGTGGTCGTGCCCGGCCCCGGCGCCCTCCTGGCTGGCGTCGTGGGTGAAATGGGCCCCGTACCAGACGACCACGTCCTGCCTGTGGATGGACTCCCTGGTCAGGTACTTGTCGATCTGGATCTCGGTGCCGCCGGCCAGCGGGTGGTCGTCGATCTGGCCACGCCGGTAGCGCAGCAGCCACACGTCCCCCTTGGCGTAGGCGTCGCCCCTGGCCGTGCCGTCGTTGGTCCCGGGGATGATCGTGTAGCCACGACCGCTGTTGGCGTTCTGTACCCGCCAGCGCCGCTTGCGGGCCGCGTCGCGCAACCGCCTGGCCTCGAAGGGCTGCGGCTGCCAGACGTTGGCGCCCGGCTGCAGCGGCGGGTCGCTGTGCTCGAAGATCAGGTTGTTGCTGGAGGTCTGCACCGTGAAGTCGAAGCGCCAGTAGGCGTGGTGGACATGGCGGACGCAG
>Ga0126312_10002626_pt1 | contig 12029 bp, 10 predicted proteins | sample Plot104A_FD_92537 | JGI IMG/M metagenome (GOLD analysis project Ga0126312, IMG submission 92537) | Serpentine soil microbial communities from UC McLaughlin Reserve, CA, USA - Plot104A | ecosystem: Environmental > Terrestrial > Soil > Grasslands | place: USA: UC McLaughlin Reserve, Lake County... | reverse complement strand
GAAGCGAGCGCGCGCATCTCCGCGCTGGAGTCGAGCGCCGTGACCTCGAGACCCCGGTCGGCCATGGCGACCGCCGTGCGTCCCGGGCCACAGCCGACGTCGAGCGCCGACGCTCCCGCGGGCAACGCAAGGCTCTCGATCCACTCGAGAGCCAGCGCCTGCCGATCCTGATGGACCAAGCCGTCGAGGCTGGTCGCCTCATAGATCGCGTCCCAATCCTGTGCGCGATCGGCGCTCTCGAAGTAGCGCTCGAGCCGCCGCTGATGGTCCGGGCGCAATTCGCTCACCTGCTATCCGCATAGTAGGCAGAGACCGCCCGCCTGGAGTCTCCGAATCCCCGATTCGCGGGAAATGTGTACTCAATGTGGGGTAGTCGGATCTTGCCACCACGGCGGGGATCGTCGACCATCCGGACCGGGACCTTCCGCAGCCGTCGGCTGCGCAGGGGCCAGGAACCGGTACGGGACTTGATGAATCCAGACTCACGCGTAGGGACTCGCTCGCCGAGGGAATATCGCCTAGTCCACTGTCGCACCTGGGCGGCGGCGCTCGTCGCGCTCCTGGCGGTGGCGGCTTTGGCCGCAACGTCGTCGACGGCCGGCGCCGCGGGTGCACGTGCCGGCGCGGACTCTCGCCACGTGGGGATCCTTGTCGGTCTCGAGCGGCAAGGGGGGCAAGAGCGCGGGCGAGCACTCACCATGCTCCGCCATGACGGTGCTAGACCGCTGGCGCCGGGCGTACGGCTCCTCGACGTCCGCCGCGACGACGTGGACCAACGCCTGCGCGCGCTTCGAGTGGCGCGCGGCGTCCGCTACGCGGAGCGGGATCACCGGCTGGAAGCCGCGGGCGCGCCGAATGACCCTTCGTTCGGACTGCAGTGGCCGCTTCAGAACACAGGCCAAACCGTCAACGGCGCCGGTGGGATCCCCCGGGCCGACGAGGACGTGGTACCCGCCTGGCAGACGACCACCGGTAGCAGCTCGGTTGTGATTGGCGTAATCGACAGCGGCTTGGACTACGCGCATCCCGACCTGGCGGCGAACGTCTGGTCGAACCCGGGCGGAATTGGCGGCTGCGCCGCCGGAACTCACGGCTACAACTCGATCACGGCCACCTGCGATCCGATGGACGACGACAAGATCTATGGCGGCCACGGCACGCACGTCGCCGGGATCATCGGTGGCGTCGGCGACAACGGCACCGGCATCACGGGTGTGAACTGGGAAACGAGCCTCCTGCCGGTGAAGTTCGTCAACTCCTCGGGGAACGGGTCGACCAGCCAGCTGATTGCGGGCCTCGAGTGGCTGATCCAGGCAAAGCAGGCGGGCGTGAACCTGCGAGTCATCAACGACTCGCAGACATTCGCCGGGACGGCCTTCTCGCAGGCACTCGCCGACCAGATCGACCGGCTCGCCGCGAACGACATCCTGTTCGTGACCGCGGCCGGGAACTCCGGCGCCAACAGCGACCAGCCCGCCTCGCGGCGGTATCCCTGCGGCTATGGCGGGCCGAACTTGATTTGCGTCGCCGCGACCAACCAGCGCGACAAGCTTGCGCCGTGGTCGAACTACGGCGCGAATACGGTCGATCTCGCGGCTCCCGGCAGCAACGTGTACTCGACCCTGCGAAACGGCGCCTATGGATTCATCAGAGGCACCTCGATGGCGACCGCCGAAGTGACTGGCGCCGCCGGCCTGGTTCTCGCGAGCCGCGACGAATCCGCCGCCCAGGTGAGGGCGGACATCCTTGATCACGTCGCCGTCCTTCCGTCGCTCACGGACCGGGTGCGCACTGATGGCCGGCTCGATATCTGCCAAGCGGTGTCCGCATGTCGAACTGAGACGTTCGGCACGACGACGCTCGGCGCTTTCGGTCAGGCGGTGGTCGCCGACCGGAAGCTCGCGAACCGCTACTCGCTCGAGCAGAGCGGGGAGGTGACGAAGCTGAGGGTGAACCTGCGGCCGACCGCGAACCAGGGCCAGCAAGTGATCAGGGGAGTCATCTACGCGGACGAGAACGGCACTCCCGGCGCCCTGCTCGGCAGCACGGACGAGCTGACGTTCCACAGCTCCGATGCCGCGGGCTGGTACGACCTCACGCTTCCCCAGCCGCTCACCCTGCAGCCGGGCGACTACTGGATCGGGATCCTCGGCGGCGGCACTTCGAAGGTGGCGAGGCTCCGGTGGGATGACCTCAACCACAGCCGCATCTGGAACACGAACAATTATGCATCCGGGCCGAGCAATCCCTTCGGCTCCGGCCTGTCGGTCGGAGACGAACGGTATTCGCTGTATGCGGTCTACTCTGCCGTAAGCGATCCGTTGGAGGGGGACTAGGTGAACGAACAGCTCGGACAGGGGCCCGGAGAAGCAGCCGCCTATCTCGACCGACTCGGCGTGCGCCAGATGCCGCCGCGTACTTGCCCGCTGGATCCCGGCTATGACCCCGATTCGGTCGTCAGCCACCTCGAGCAGAGCGCGCATCTAATGGTGTCGCTGAAGCTCTCGACGGCCGGGTGGCTGATCGCGAACCAGCAGGCAACGCGTCGCAAGTTCGCGGCGGCGGCCAAGCATGGCGTGCCGACAGTCACGGGCGGCACGCCCTTCGAGCTCGCCGTGCACGAGGGACTGCTGCCGGAATATCTTGACGTCTGCGCGTCCCTCGGCGCCAGCAGGGTCGAGTGCGCGCGCGGATTCACCGATCCACCGCTTGAACCCGCCGAGATTGTCGCGATGGCCGCCGAGCGGGAGCTCGGCCTGGACGTCGAGCTCGGTGGCAAGCACAGCGGGGCCTTCACGGACGCCGTAGCCGATGAGTGGATCGCCGACGGAGAGCGATGGATCGAGGCAGGGGCGCACTTCCTTGTGATCGAGGCGCGCGAGAGCGCGCGGGACATCGGCATTTTCGATTCGAGCGGCAAGCTCGGGGCTGAGCTGGCCGAGCGCTTCGCAAGCGCATTCGGCCTCGACCGCCTGCTTTTCGAGGCGCCCGACAAGGCAAGCCAGTTCGCGCTGTTCGACCACTTCGGGCCCGAGCTGCAGCTCTCAAACGTGCGGCTAGAGGAGCTCCTGCGGGTTGAGATCTACCGGCGCGGGATGCACGCGGATGCATTCGCGAAGCCCGGCCTCAGCTTCGTCGAAAGCGCATGACCGGCGACCGAGGCGGCGTGGTCGCGATCGATTTCCTGCCGGAGTCGGCCCGACGCTACGGCGGGGATTGGGCCATCGTCGGGATCGACATCATGCGGGCGACGACGACGGCGGTGACGATTGCGAACAGCGGTCGGCGGTGCATGCCGGTGCCGAGCGTCAGGGCTGCCCAGGAGCTCGCCGAGCGGCACCCCGAGGCGCTGTTGGTCGGCGAGATGGGCGGTCATCTTCCGGACGGATTCCACCTCCAGAACAGTCCGGTTGCGATGGAGCAGCGCGACGATGTAGAGCGCCCGGCGATCCTGTTGTCGAGCTCCGGCACGCGGATATTCCACGAGGTGAACGGCGCGGCCGCTGTCTACGCGGCCTGTCTGCGGAACGCGCGTGCGCAGGCCGAGTACCTCGCCTCCCGGCACGACCGCGTCGCCCTGATCGGGGCGGGGACGAAGGGAGAGTTCAGGCGCGAGGATCAGTTCGGCTGCGCAAAGATCGCCGAGGCACTGATCACCACGGGGTTCGTTCCCGCCGACGAGTCCACTCGGGAGGTGATTGCGCGGTGGCGTGAGGCGCCGGTGGCGGTCTGCGCCGGCGGACGGAGCGCCGAGTACCTGCGCCACACGGAGCAACTGGACGATCTCGACTTCGTCCTGACGCGGATCGATGACGTCTCGGGGGTGTTTCGCTTCGCCGCCGGCGAACTCGTCAGGGCCGAGCTGTGACTTCGTCAGACGGTCCACGGCGGGCCGCTGACACCGCTGGCGATTCCTCGGTGGCGGCACGTGGGCGCTCCAGCGGGGAATCCTCATCTTGCGGAGACTTCCCCGTCGCGTAGTAGGCGTAGCCAAGGTCCCGCATGGCAGCGCCCACGACGGCGAACCCGAGCGGATCAACACCGTTGGCTTCGAGGAGCTCCGCCAGTTCGCGAAGCTTGTCCAGCCGTGTGACGCCGGGCCGCACCACGATCACGACGTCGTCGGCCTGTTGGGCCAGCGGGAGGGCGTCGATCACGGCGGTCAGCGGTGGCGAGTCGATCACCACAAAGTCCGCGATCTCCTTCGCCTCGCGGATCAGCCGCTCCGCGGCACCGGGTGAGAACAGCTCGCTCGTCCAGCCACCGCGGCGGTCGGCGAGCAAGAGCTTCAGCGGGCCGAAGAAATCTGTATGGACGATCGACTCGGACACCGACGCGTTGTCGAGGAGTGTGCTCACGACCCCTCTCTCGGGCGAGATGCCGAACGCTGCGCCGATCGAAGGGCGGCGCAGATCCGCCTCGATCAGGATCGTCTCCGCGCCGGTCATCGAGAGCGAGGCGGCGAGGTTGATCGCCGTGGTCGTCTTCCCCTCGGAGGGAGAGGACCCCGTGACGAGGACGGCCTGGCTAAGCGTTGTGCGCCAGTGCGCCGCGACGATGTTGGCACGCAACGCGCGATACGCCTCCCGAGTCGGCGGCGTCAGGACCGTCGGGAGCAGAGGCATGTTGACCTGACTGCGCTGCCCGGGGACGCGCGTGAGGATCGGGAGTTGGTAATGGGCCCGAAGCTGCTCCTCCCGCCGCAGCCGCGGGTCAAGCGTCTGTGCCGCGAAGGCGGCTGCGATGCCGATCACGAGCCCGCCGACCAGCGCTGCCGCGAGGGTGAGCTTGGGCTTCGGCGACGTGGCCCCGTTCGGCGGCGTGGCCTCGTTCTCCACCGAGATCGTTGGGTCGGGACCGTTGCGGAGGAGCTCCAGCCGCGCGGTCTCGTCTTTCAGACTCTGCTCACCTTGTGCGGTGATTGCGCTCGCCCCAGCGTTGATCTGCTCGATGAGGTGGTCGATGCGGTCGTGTAACGCCGCGGTGCGGGTGGCGACCGTTGCGTCTGCGAACGCGTTGGCGCGGTCGGCGGCAGCTTGCGCCGAGGATGCCTGGGCCGTGATCGCCACGATCGCGCTCTGGCCAACAGGCTCCGCGGTGACGTCGCCAACCAGCGAGCTGCCGCTGCCCTCCGTTCCCAGTTCTTGCTGAACGCGGTCCGCGACATCGACGGTCGTGACGAACTCCGCCGCGGTCTGGACATCACGCGTCGGATCGCTGGTGGCACGGATTACTCCGAGCGAAGCGAGAAGGGTGTCGTCCGAGCCCGCGGGCGTTACGAGGAGCTGGGCCTCGGCCTCATAGACCTTGTCGGCGGTCGCCAGGTACAACCCGGCAGCGCCGAGGCAGAGCAGAACTGCGGCCGCGATCAACAGCCATCGCTCGCGCAGAACGGCGATGTAGTAGCCGAGGCCGGTCTGCTCGCCCGGCGGGCGAAGCCAGTTCGGGCCTGAGGTGCTGGGTCGATCTGCCATGGCGCTGCGTCCCGATTCTTACAGGAGCGTGGACTGAGCGAGCATGAAGGCGCCCGCGGTGGGCGAATTGCAGCTCGCCGATCCGGCCGCCGAGCACCGACACGGCAAGTCAAGCGGTGCGCCTGGGTTTGGGCGAATTCTCGACACATTCCCTGCCTGCAAGGGCGAGCCTTGTCCAAGGGTGGGAGCGGGCGGCCATGGGATTCGCTCGCTTCGCCCCGGGTATAAGCTGCCTTGCCGGAAGCGCGAACCGATGGAGAGGTAAGGCAATGGCTCAGAGCAAGAGCACGAGGGCGCAGCACGCGTGGGAAGCGGGCCGGTCGGCCGCTGACAACGAGTACGTGCGCAGGCTGATCGAGGATGAGGATCTGCGCGACAACCTCCAGGATGCCTACCGGTCCGCCAAGAAGGCCTACGCGCGGATCAACAACGGCAAGCGCCCGACGAAGGCGATCATGGAGGACCGCAAGGTCCATAAGGAGCTGCGCAGGGCGGCCGAGTCGCTACGCGAGGCCTCCGACCAGCTGCGAGGCAAGCGTGATCGCCACACCGCCCGCAATTTGATCGTCATCGGGATCGTTGGCGCCGTGCTCGCGATCGTCCTGAGCGAGGACCTCCGCAAGGCCCTGCTCGATCGCATGTTCGGCGCCGAGGAGGAGTTCGAGTACACCTCCACAACGACGCCGGCGCCCGCCGCGGCGGAGTAGCGCGACCTCCCAACAGCCGCACCGCCCCAGCTGGTGAGTAGGGGCTGGCCCAGGCTCGGCCGGCGCATGCGCGTTCTCCTAGCGACCGATCCCGAAGTGGCTTGTCGTGGCGGCCGGAGCTCCATCGCTCCAGTTGACCTCGATGAACCCATGCCGGTCGTTGGTAAGTGCGGGCAAAGTGGCAACCACGGCCCGGGTCTGTGTGTCAATCACGTCTCCGGCCTCACCCGCGAAGACATAGCGTCCGTCGCCCGAGTGCAGCAGCCAGCCTTCCTTCACGCAGTCGTAGAAGCAGGGGGCAACCATGCCCGTGTACGTATGCGCGAGCGGAACCGTCGCGAGGAACTGTGGGTCATCACTTCCGGAGTAGACCTGCACCTGACCCACCGACGCGTCGAGGACGTAGACCTCGCTGCCGTCGGGGGCGAGCGATATCCCATGGCTCGGAGCATTTCCCTTGAAGCTGGAGGGCACGGGCCCGAAGTTGCGGGTCGCGAGGATCTGGCCCGTCCTGGAGTTGGCGATACTGAAGCCGCGGAACCTTGTCCACGTTATCCACGCCCGGGTGTCGGCGGCGTTGACGGTGAACGGACGGGTGCCGTTGTAGGCGCTCGGTGACGGCCCGATCTTGCGCGCCGTAATCCTGGACCCGGTCGTGCGGGCCGTGAAGAGATAGCGAGACCCGCGCGGTCCCATGTAGACGGTGCCGTTGTGGCAGATGGTGTTGTGCGGCCTGGTGCCGGCCGTCAGGGAACCGACGATGTCTCCGGTGCCCGCATCCAGGATCTTCCAGATCTTGACGCCGCCGGTCTCCGCCTCGCCCACGGGCATGTAGATGCGCCCGTCGCAGTTGGCGAACTGATCGACTCCGAAGGGATAGGAGCGGTTCCACACCGTGCTGTCGGTTCGCAGGTTCCACTTGATCAGAGAACCCGTGCCATGCTCGCCACCGTCACCGCCGTACGCGACGTAGAGAAAACCGCCGGAAGCATCGGCATCCGATCCGCGGATAGGCCCGGTGAACGGCATCTGCCAGGAACCAACCTCCGTCCAAGTGCCCTCCTGGTACGCGTGGAGTACGCCGTCCCCATTCGGCACGTAGATAATCGGCCCATCGAACTCGGACGCGTGCGCGACCGCTCCGAACGACGCCCATGACGCCATCGCAACCAAGGCTGTAAGCAAGGCCCGACTGAGCCTCATCCCGCCCCCTCCGGATCGAGCCGTTGCGGCGGCGGTGGGGCGATCTTTGATGCTCATCTGTTTCGGGTTCCCTTCTCTGGCAGGTGGGCTGTTGACTCATCGCCAGCGGAGGGTCCCGAGGGACCGACGTTCGCTGGGAGGTGGGATGTGCAATGCGACCGTCGCAGATGGTCGCACCGGAGGCAATAGCCCATTACCCCAGATCGGCTAGGGAATTGCCACAAACCTGGTGTGTGTGTGAGTGAGGTCCCGCGGATCCCCCACCTCCACATCGAACCCCGCCCAGGGGCTAGAGTTGATCCCTGACTGGGACAGCGCCCGCGCGTTTTCCTGGTGGGGTGCTAAGGGATGAGAGAGGGCTCCATGGCCACTGCTGAGGCGGTCTCGCCGTCCGGCTCGCGTGCCTCGGGCGCGCGTGGCCGCTCGCTCAGCGGCGAGCGCGCCCAGCGAATTATTGAGGCGATGCGCGAGTCGGTTGCCGAGGTGGGGATCGCGGGCTCGACCTTCGAGCGGGTGGCGAGCAAGGCCGAGGTGAGCCGTGGCCTCCTGCACTACTACTTCGGGACGAAGGAGCGGCTGCTCGTCGAGGTGATCCGCCGCGACACCGAGTACCGAGTCGAGACCCTGAGCACGGCCCTGCGAGAGGCCGAGAGCGTGGACGCGATCGTCACGGCGTTTTTCGACACGTTCGCCCGCACGCTCAGCGAGCAGCGGGGCTACGTCTACCTGGTCAGCGAGCTGTTCGTCGCCGGCAGGCACAGCGTCGACCTCACTCGTGAGCTGGGTGCGCTCTACCGCCGCGCCCGTGCGGAGCTGGCCGACATTCTGCGGCGCAAGGAACGCGACGGGATCATCAAGCTGCGATTCGAGGCCGAGGCCGTGGTGTCCTATCTGACCGCCGCGGGGGACGGGGGCATCATCCCGATCCTGACCGACCCGACCTTCGATCCCGGGCCGGCCCGGGAGATCTCTGAGGCCGTGGCCCGGTTTCTTCTCGACGCACGCGGGTGATCAATCGATCCCTGGCGGGTTATTACAGAGATACCGAGGTTTCCCGCCACTAAGCGGCGGAGGCCCGCCGGCGCGGGAAGGCGCGAGCGAAGGCGAGGAGCCCGCGTGGGCGGCCGTGCACCCGCAGGCGTCTGCGCAGGAACTCCCGCCGCGGATCGGCGAGCCCGCGCGAGATGTGGACCCATCCGCCCCAGCTCGTCTCCAGCGTGACGTCCGGCTTCCTCGTCTCGCCCGGCTCCGCCCGTGTCGAGCCGTTGGCTACCACCACGTGCCAAGGATCGGCGTCGTCGAAGCGCCACTGGACGGTCAGGGGCCGGCTGTTCACCGCCTGTGCGTCGGCGGAGTTGGCGACCACGTCGAAGTAGATCCGCTGTACCTCCGGCGAGGAGTCCGGGCGGCCGTTCGGCTCGCCCATCACGCCCGCCTCGAGCAGCTTGATCTGGCGGGCCGCAACCTCCTGGGGATCCATTTCGGGATCGACCGGGAATACGCCGGGCGTCATCGCCTCCAGCGGGTAGCCGATCGCTCGCCACTTCGCCCGGACGGATCGCAGGCCGAAGGCGAAGATGTCCTCCATCTCGAAGCCGTAGCAGCGGGTGTACTCGCGATCGAACCCAGGCGGGCTGAACACGGCGAGCGAGTAGGGCATCACCTCGAGGAGGAGCTCGTCGATCGCCGCCTTGCATTCGTCGGAGGCGGCGATGAGCTCGGAGAGCACCTTGACGCCGAAGCCGATGTGCCGCTGCTCATCGCGTGAGACGTTGGACATCCCCGCGCTGAAGCCGGGCATCGTGCCCGACTTGGCGAAGTAGTCCTCGATGAAGTGCTGGCCGGGCTGGGCGAGCGTCGCCTCGACGACCAGGTGATAGAGGGCGATCGCCTGGGCGAACTTGGGCAGCGAGCGGTCACGCCGCAGCTCGTCGGCCATCCGGTCCAGCCGGCCGAACACGTTGCGATATCCCCAGTTGAGCTCCGGCAGGGTGGAGGCGAGGGTCGAGCCGACGTCGTCGCCCGCGTCGAGCACCTCCTTGAAGAACCGGTGGAAGAAGACGGCGTGGCGGGCCTCGTCGACCTGCTGGGTGGCGAGGAAGTACTTCTGCTCCTCCTTGGGCGCGGCGTCGATGTAGGGCGAGAGGTTGTCCGTGACGGAGTCCTCGCCGTAGAAGAACATCGAGTAGATCCAGCGAGCCGAGCGGCGCTGGATGTCGCTGAGGGCAGCCCAGCCGGCGCGGTCTGCCTCGAAGTCGATGTCGTACGCGCTCCAGTTCCCCTGCTCCCACCGCTTGTAGAGATCCTCGTAGCTGATCTGGCCCGCGTAGGACCGCTCGATCCCATCCTTCTGCGCAACGCTCATCTGAAGCTCTCCTTATGCGGCTGTCCCACCACAACGCTAATCCACGGCCGAGCCAGCGGCGCCGGAAGAACTGTGACAGTGGTCACACATGGTCCGCCGCTCGCCAGTGGAGAGTCCGCTCGATGTCAAGGCGGAGGAAAGGCCCGGTGGGCGGGCGGTCTCGGTACGGCTTGTACTTCGCAACCAGGGCCGCCAGCCCCGGCTGCGCCCCCGATGCCTCAAGCACCGTGACGCGGCCCAGCAGTTGGACCCACGCGAGTTCACTCCAATCGGCGTCGTAGTGATCAACCAGGAGCGCGGCCTCCGGCCGTCGCCGCAGGCGGCGCACCCGCGCGGGCTGGGCGGTGCGCTTCGGCTTGTCGTCGATCGCGCTCCAGACCGCGCCCTCGGCGACCGCGAACGTCACCGGAAGCACGCGGGGCCGGTCTCCCTCGTCTAGGTGCGCCAGCCGCGCGATCGGCTCAGCTTGGAGAAGCTCGGTCGCCCATTCGGGCAGCTGGGTGCCCTTCCCTAGCATGGCTTGAGTCAGGTTAAGCAGGCAGGGGGGGAGAACGGATACCCCATGGACGTAGGAATTGGCCTCCCGAACGCTGTCGCCGGAACCGAGGGCGAGGACTTGATCGAGTTCGCGCGGCGGGCCGACGCCGCGGGCTTCTCGTCGCTGGGAACGATTGACCGGCTCGTCTACGACAGCTATGAGCCGATCACGGCCCTGGCCGCTGCGGCGGCGGTTACCCAGCGGGTCCGGCTGATGCCGAGCATCCTGCTCGGTCCGCTTCGCACGAACGCAGCGCTGCTGGCGAAGCAGGTCGCGAGCGTTCACGCGCTCTCGGGCGGGCGTTTCACGCTCGGCATCTCGGTTGGCGCGCGCGAGGACGACTACGAGGCCTCCGGCGTGCCCATGAACGAGCGCGGCAAGCGCATCGACGCCTTCCTCGAGACCGCGAAGCGGGTGTGGTCCGGAGAGCGCTTCGGCGCAGCCGGCGGGATCGGCCCGGACGTGAGCGACGCCCCTCCGGACGTGATCGTCGGCGGCGCTGCGCAGGCGTCCTTCGAGCGGGCGGCGAAACACGGGATCGGATGGATGTTCGGCGGGGGACCGCCGGACCAGTTCGCAGAGGGGCGCGAGAAGGCGGTCGTCGCGTGGAGGGAGGCGGGCCGCGAAGTCGAGCCCCGAACGGCGGCGCTCGCCTATTACGCGCTGGGTCCGAACGCCGAGGAATCCGCGCGCCGGGACCTCCTGCACTACTACGGGTGGCTTGGCGAGGAGACGGCGGACATGATCGCGGGCAGCGCCGCAACCGACGCGGACACCGTGAAGCGGTACATCGAGGGGTTCAGCGACCGTGGCTGCGACGAGCTCGTCCTGTTCGCGACCTCCTCCGACCCGGAGCAGGTCGACCTGCTGGCGGAGGCGGCGCTGTAGGAGGCGAAACCGCGATCTTCCCCGCCCAGCGGGGGAGATGATGGTCTCGGCGGGTGTTAGCCCGGCTTGGGGCTGCGCCAGGGCTCGGCGAGCTTCGCCGCGAGCTTTTGGCCCAGGCCTTCGATCGGCTCGCGGGTCTGCTCGAGCGAGTCTCGGTCGCGCAGCGTGACCGTGCCGTCCTCCATCGTCTGGCCGTCGACCGTGATGCCCCACGGGGTCCCGATCTCGTCCTGGCGGCGGTAGCGCTTGCCGATCGAGCCGCCCTCGTCGAACTCGGCGGGCACGTGCGCTCGCACCGCGTCGAACACCTCGCGGGCGCGCTCGGGCATCCCGTCGCGTGAGACGAGCGGTAGCACCGCCGCCTTCACCGGCGCGAGGCGAGGGTGGAGACGCAGCACCGTGCGCTTGCGCCCCTCGACCTCCTCGGTGTCGTAGGCGTCGGTGAGGAAGGCGAGCGCCGCGCGGTCGGCCCCTGCTGCGGGCTCGATCACGTGCGGGACGTAGGCCTCGCCGCGCTCCTGGTCGAAGTACTCGAGTTTCTCGCCCGAGAACTTCGCGTGCTGGGTCAGGTCGAAGTCGCCGCGGTTGGCGACCCCCTCAAGCTCGGACCACCCGATCGGGAACAGGTACTCGATGTCCGAGGTGCTCGAGGAGTAATGCGAGAGCTCGTCCGAGTCGTGGGCGCGTAGGCGAAGGAAGGGCTCGCGGATCCCGAGCCCCGTGTACCAGTCGAACCGCGCCTTCTGCCAAGACTCGAACCACTCCGCCGCCTGCTCCGGCGGGACGAAGAACTCCATCTCCATCTGCTCGAACTCGCGAGTGCGGAAGACGAAGTTCCCGGGCGTGATCTCGTT
>Ga0126312_10002625_pt1 | contig 12029 bp, 11 predicted proteins | sample Plot104A_FD_92537 | JGI IMG/M metagenome (GOLD analysis project Ga0126312, IMG submission 92537) | Serpentine soil microbial communities from UC McLaughlin Reserve, CA, USA - Plot104A | ecosystem: Environmental > Terrestrial > Soil > Grasslands | place: USA: UC McLaughlin Reserve, Lake County... | reverse complement strand
GAGGAAGCCTATCTCTAGCGCAGTTTTGGCGACGCTTATCGCCGTTACCGTTCGGGTGTGCGGCGCTGGCTATAGCGGCCGGCCAGAGCCTCGGGCGCGCCGCGAGAAACCCGCGCACGCGCCCTCCTATGAGCCAACGCATCGGCCTGCCGACCTCGCTGATCGTCTACCCACTGTGGATGTTCACCCATGACAGTGGCAAGGCCGCGGTCGACCTCAAGCCGTGATCTGCGACGAACCCTGTCGCTAAGTGATTATGCCTTGTCGAACTCGGCGTCCGTGCGCGGAGCATTGGGAAGTTGCCGGTCGAGTGCCTCCCGATACTTGATGCAGCCGCGCAGAAACTGAGGCCAGTCAGGGACAGCGAGGTCTTTCGGAATCGGCTCGGGCAAGAGATTCCAAAGCTGTGGATGGTGCCAGCACAGATCGTGACCGCTGCTGTCGCGGTGGGTGCGGATGCCCACGCGCAACCGGATCACCTCGGCGATCAGTTCCTCCCTTGTCAGGTTCGACAGATCCTCGTCCATGCTCATCACCGTGTCTTGCGCGTCATGCCGGCCAGGCACGCCGCGCCGTGTCGGCGATCTTGTGCAAGTCCTTGCGCGTCGCGCCTGCAGCGGCACGCACCGACATGCCTTGCATCATCGCCATGAGTAGCGGGCTGCCCAGCTTAGGGTTTGAGGTCTAGGGCCGCCTTCTTGCTGCCGTCCATGTAGAACGGCACGGAGGTGTGTTCGTGGGTGATCCTCCACGCGCCTCAGAGCTTTCGGAGGCAGAGGGTCTGACGCACCCACACGTCGGTCTCCTCGCCGTCGGTCCTCGTCCCCCTCATGTGGATGAGGCCATAGCCGTACGCCAAGTCCTCTCCCGCCGTGATGCTGAAATCGTGAAGGTCGTAACCGATCGGGCCTTTCCAGCTGTCGAACCAATCTCTCTCGCCTTGGGATCGCGCGTCTCGACGCCGACGTACTGGAGCGGTGGGGCCAGGTCGTAATTGACCACCTCGGGGGTCCAGGGGGAGAGAGCGGCCGCGACGTCCTTGGCGCGGATCGCCGCCGCTCGCTCGTCCAACAGGGTCCGGATCAGGATCTCGTCGGGTCCCATGCTTGCTTCCGTCGTCATCTGTCTCTCCCATTGAGTTTCTGCACCGAGGACGAACGAACGAAGGTGGTTCCGACAGGTGCGTCGATTGTAGCCACGTCTCTCCGCACCCGTTCCGTTCGATGGTCCTGTCGGGACGGGACATGCTCGTTCGTCTTTGTGGTAGGCATCCATCCTCCTTGTGTGTTGCGATGTGCCAGACATGGCCGAACGGATCTTCTATCGTCCCAAGGCGGTCGCCATAGAACTGGTCTTGTACCGGACGCTTCAACGCGGCGCCGGCCGCTAGGAGGCGTCGCGGACCGTGCGGGCCATCAAATTCACGACGCCGATGCCGGCGTGTGGGTCGCCACCAGCGCTGAGGGGCGGATCACAACCGAATCTCCCTCCATATGGCGCCAGATTCCGGCTTTCGGAGGATTCTCCTGGAGGGACCAATATGCGGAGGCCGTCGGACATCTCCCGAGTTCCGGAACGTGCCGATAGTGTTGCAAAACGATTTTGGTTCTCCGAGCGCGCAAGATTTATTCGAGATCGGGCGTCAACGTGCAATGATGATTCAAAAAATCCATGCGGCCCGATTCGTTCATTTCACATTTCTAATCCACAGATGCGCCGCGGCGACTTTTGCAACACTATCTGCCATGACCGGACTCCTGCACCGCAGCAAACCCCATCCTATTCGATCACCTCGTCGGCGCGGGCGAGCAGCGTCGGCGGCACGGTGAGGCCCAGCACTCGGGCCGTTTGCAGATAAAGCTCTGGTGAGCTTCTCTGGTCGAGGAGCCTTCGATCGGACCGTCACGCCACCATGGTTCGTTTTCTTGTCGGTGATCGCTTTGCCAGGACCGCTTGGCATAGGACCTAATGCGGATGCCTCAGCTTGTCAGGATTCCGCACCACATAGATTGCTGCGAGCTTTCCGTCCTCGATTTCGAGCGCGGTCGTTTGGAGTTCACCATCGGCTTCCAGCGTGATGAAACCGGGCAATCCGTTGATGAAACCGACACGAACAAGTTTCGAGACATTCTTGTGGAACCGCTGGTGTAGCGCCATAACCGCATCGAATCCCAAGACCGGTTCCGTGGCTGCCGGACGCTTGCCGCCGCCGTCGGCATGAAGGCTAACATCAGCCGTCAGCATTGCACCAAGCGCCTTCATATCGCCGCTGCGCGAGGCGGTGAAAAAGGCCTCGGCAAGCGCGAGGCCACGTTGTTTTTCCACCTGGAAACGAGGTCTCGCCTCGCGCACATGGGTGCGCGCGCGCGCAGCGAGTTGGCGGCAGGTCGCGGGGTCGCGCTGGATGGTCGCTGCGACCTCCTCGAATTCCAGCCCGAACACATCGTGCAGCAGAAAGGCTGCCCGCTCGAGAGGAGAAAGACGTTCCAGCGCAAGCATCAGCGGCAAGGTGACTTCTTCCTCTTCCTCCTCTTCCACGAGGGGATCGGGAAGCCAGGGACCAACATAGGTCTCGCGCTGGCGTCGCGCAGATTTCAGCTGATCGAGACAGAGGCGCGTGACCGTGCGGCGCAGGAACGCCTCGGGCTCGCGCACCTCACTGCGGTCGGCCTTCATCCAGCGGATGAAGGCTTCCTGCATGATATCCTTGGCGTCGGCAACGGAGCCGAGCATCCGGTAGGCGACGCGCATGAGCTTTAGACGCAGCGGCTCGAAACTCACCGCTGCATCCTCGGACCTTGCGTTCATCGTCAAGCGGCGGCCGCCTTGGCCGCGAACTTTACGGCGGCCGGATCGGCCCAACCACGGAAACCAACGGCGATGCGGTTCCACCCGTTGATGACATTGATCATCAACGTGAGCTTGACCTGCTCCTCCTCCGTGAACTGAGCCTTTAGGGCTTCGTAGGCGCTCTCGTGCGTATGTCCTTCGGAGAGTCGCGTCAGGGCCTCGGTCCAGCCGAGCGCGGCGCGTTCACGATCAGTATAGCAGGGGGCATCGCGCCAGGCCGACAGCAGATAGATGCGCTGCTCGGTTTCTCCGTTTTCGCGCGCATGCACTGTATGCATATTGAGGTAGTTGGCGCAGCCGTTGATCTGGGAGGCACGAATTTCCACGAGCTGCCTGAGGCTCGGATCGAGGCTGGAGGAAATAGCGAGGGACGTTCGGTGCCAATCCTTCATCAGTTCAGGGGCCGCGGCAAAGGGATTAAATTTGGCAGTCATGATCGGCTTCCTTCCGTTGGTTCCGACATCATGACGAGACAGGATCTGGCAGTGTGACATGCCCGCCAAAAATTTTGATGCATATCGCCAAACCCCGAGAGGCTGCGCCACGGTGCCGCCGCCCGATCAATCGAAGCCGTCCGCGCCGCGATCGGAGAACTCCTTGGCGCATTCACCGCCAAAGAATGTGCTAACTACTTCAGGAACTCAGGCTATGCACCAAGCTAAATTCATCATGCTCTAATCGCTGGCAACCCGATCCGACATGTCCATCGATCGGCACGTTAGTAGGGTGGGTCGGTGAACACCAGGTCCGCGGCCTTGCCGTCCAGAAGCGGGACGAAGCTCGCAGTGGATCAGCTGTAAATCCATCCGCCACCACGGGACTTCACTGCCTGTCACCAGGGTCGGCCCGTCACTCTGCCTAACCATTGATCGAAGGCTAGCCCTTCCATGACTTTGACGTAGCCGTCGAGGCTCTTGGCGGTCCACAACGGTTGGGCGGTTTCCTTGGCTAGAGCCTGACTGATGCTGTCCACGTGATCGTTATGGCGTGATGCCGGGAAGGCAAAGAGTTCTGCCTCCAGCTCCTTGAGCCACGGAGCCTCTTCCGGAAAATACACCTGACCGCTTTGGAATTTGGCCGACTGCACCGCCATGCGGATCTGTTTACTGTGCTCCACCTTCACCGCGACCGCGCTAAATCCGGCCTGTTTCAGTTCCGGGATTAACGCCGTACCGACGCCGGTGTCTTCCACCAAAATCTTGGTCGGGTTATGCTTGCGAGCATGTTCAATAGCCCGGGCTTTCAAGAGCGGGTAATCGAACTGCCCCCTCATGACGTCGACGAGGAAATATTTGCCCTCGATGAGATACCAGGTGGTGCAGACCGACCAGGCATTCTGCTCTCCCACTTTCGAGGCGGTGTCGTAGGATTGCAGAACCTGGGTCGACGGGGTGCGACTCGGCGGGCTTCGATAGCGCTGCACCCAATCGCGCTTGATCATGTTGCCGTCAACCGGCAAGGGATTCTGCTGATACTGGGCGGCGAAAATGTCGGGGCCGAATTCCTCATGCAATTTTCTGATGATCCCGATCGGCTCCCGTTCGGGGTGGAGCACATCGCCGGGTTTGCGGAAGTGATACACGTTTTCCCCGACAGCTATCTTTTCCTCGTGCTCCGCGATTGCCGGAAGATTTAATATGGTCCATTCATCGGAGTCTTCAAGCAGCTTCCCGGTAAGATCATCGGGGTGCAAGCGCTGCATCACAACGATGATTGCCCCGCGTTGTTTGTCGTCAAGACGAGATAGCAGGGTATTGTAGAACCAGTCGTTGGCGGCGGCTCGCCTGATTTCCGAATAGGCATCCTGCGGCTTAAGGGGATCATCGATGATGACGATATCGCCGCCGCGGCCGGTCAAGCTGCCACCAACCGACGTTGCCAGCCGAAAACCGTGTTGGGTGGTTACGATTTCGAATTCCGTGTTCTTAATCCTAGATAGGCGACACCGGGGGAAAAGATTCTGATACCATCCAGATGTCACTATTCCGCGAAAATCGTTGCTCAGTTTGCCGGCCAGATCTGCCCCGTAGCTCACTGCGATCATTCGTTTGCTGGGCTCGTGACCAAGCACGAAAGCCGGAAAGGCTACGGAGCACAGCATTGATTTGAGCGAACGCGGCGGCAGGTTGATGATGAGGCGCGAAATCCTGCCTGTGCGGACAAGCTCGAGATGGTAGGCGATGGCATCAATATGCCAGTTGTCTAAAAACGTGCCGCCGGGATGAAGCTCTGAAAAGCACCGCCGCAAAAAAGCTCGGAATTCCATCCTCAGCAACGCGTTGTATGCAGCTCGATCGCTTTGCCGTTTCATCGCTTCTCCTCCTTTTGGCTAAGCTGGGCTTGATACCGCCGCACAAATGCATCCAGCACCTCACGGTCATTGGCGCTGAGATCATCGGTCGGCGCCGCATCGCCGACCTCGGTGCCGGCGTAGCGGTTGAACAGAAACGCAGCGCTCTTCGTATTCCCCTTGAGCGCATCCTCCGCAAACCGCAGTAGAATCGCTTCGAGGACGCTGACGCGCCGTATTTTCCCGCCCTCACGCAGGTCGACCTTGCGATTGAGAAGTGCGCGCAGGATGGTCGCCTCATTCTTGGCGCCCTTGGGCCGACCGCGCGGGTTGCCGCTCTGACCAGGTTGGAACTGGTTGGCTTCGGGCGGCCTGCCGTAGCCGGCACCGCGAGCGGCACGTCTCCTTGCGCGAGATGCCGATGATCGATTGTGCGTCTTCCTCATCGTGGTTCCCGCGTGTTTCCGGTCCATGCGGCACGTGCAGTCGTTACTTCGTCGAAGGTTTTGCCGGTGCCGGCCAGGATGGCATCTCGCCCGGTGAAGGCCTGCCAGCGCCGGATGGCGGCATCGACATAGCGAGGGTCAAGCTCGAGGCCGTAACCGCGGCGGCCAACCCGTTCTGCCGCCAGGATCGTGGTCCCAGATCCCATGAAAGGGTCGAGCACAATGCCGCCGCGGCGGGAGCAATCCCGCATGGCATCGGCCACCAGCGCAACGGGTTTGACGGTGGGGTGAGCAGAAAGATCGTCGAGGCGCCCACCGCGAAAGGTGTTGACGCCCGGGTAGGTCCATACGTTCGAGCGGCTGCGCCCGTATTGGCCAAGCTCGAAGTTATTGATGTGAGACCCGCCCCCATTCTTGAACACGGCGATCAATTCGTGTTGGGAGCGATAGAAAGTGCCCTGCCCGGCGTTGGTCTTGACCCAGACAATAAGGTTTTTCAGTTCGTCGTAGACCTGCTCGCCGGCTGCCAACAGCTGACCAATATGGCGCCAGTCAATGCACACGAAATGGATGCAGCCGTTGGCTGAGTGCTTGGCCGCCAAGGACAAGGCATCGACGAGAAAACAAACATATTGTTGAGGGGTCATCTCCCCAGAGGCAGCCAGGAATTCGCGGTGCTTGATCTTGCCGCGACCTTGAACAGACGAGACGCAGACGTTGTAGGGCGGGTCGGCGAACACCATGGCTGCGCGCTGGCGGCCCATAAGCTTAGTCAGAGCCGACGAATTTCGGGCATCACCACACAGCAGACGGTGCAGGCCAAGTTCCCACAGATCACCTGACTGGCTCACCACCCGGGCGCTTGGCTGAGCTATCTCGTCAGCGGGGTCTTGTTCACGATCAACAAGGTCACCCAAAACCGCATCGATTTCTGCGGCTTCGAAACCGGTGATCTCGAGGCTGAGGCCATATTCAGGAAGGAGATTTGCAAGATCGCTTAATTCAGCGGCAAGAGCGGTGCGGTCCCAGCCGGCATTGGCAGCGATCTTGTTGTCGGCCAAAGCCAAGGCGCGCTTTTCTGAGTCGCTAAGCCCCGTGACCACAATGACCGGCACATCGCGGAGGCCAAGCTGCTCGGCCGCTTTGAATCGTCCGAAACCGGCGAGTATATTTCCCCTCTCATCGGCCAAGATCGGATAGGTCCAGCCGAACCGCCGGATACTGCTCGCAATCTGCCCGATCTGCTTCTTGGAGTGGGTACGGGCATTTCGCTTATTCGGCCGCAACTTGCTGCGCGCAAGCATCTTGACTTGCGAAATGGCAGACATTCACAGCTCCATCATTTTGAATGGAGCTGTGCACCGTTCGCGCAATCTCTGCCACGATCCAATTCAAATTGTGGCAAAACTCGGTCGCTGAAATCTACTGTGCTCTTCGTTGCGGGAAGCGGATACCGAACTTCCGGAGCGAATTGGCGATTTGCTGACCTGAGACTTTCTTGTATTTGCGCTCGACAAAGCCGGCGATGTCTTTCAGGGGCGGCATGGACAGGTTCGAGAGCCTCCCGGCATCGAGAAAGTGCAGGTCTGGTACCAACGCGTGCTGCTCAATGGGAAGGTCTTCTCGCAAGCTGCGATAGCAATGTCTCGCGTCTATGAGTTCGAGAGTGAGATGGACAATGCGCCAATCAAGAGGGCTCGGCTCAACCGGTAGCCGAGCCGGCTCCATTTCTACGGCCCGCAGTCTTGTTCCATCGGTGAGCTGAACGTGCCCCTGCCCATCAACCGCCGCCCCATGCAGCCGCGCAATGTCAAAGCGCCGACGGGCTGGCAGATCTCGCGGAATGGCACTGAAATGGGTCGACGTCGGCAGCGAAACACAGCTGATCTTCTCGCTGGCTACGGACTTAAACACGATTTGGACAAGCCCAACGCTGTCGCCGGAGGGCAGGCGCAAGAGACCCACATCCATGATGGCGCGATCAGCATCTTGGAATCCGGCTTGATGGCGCAGCACCTCGAGGGCGTCTGCCGCGGTGCGCCGCAAGTGCCGCTCATCCTCTGCCAAGCGCTTGTACAGCGGCAATGTCAAAGCTCCCTAATAGCTCCAAATCGCTACATAGGGGAGGGATTCGCATAATGACAGGTTCCGGAATGTTCCGTTCGCGCAGATGACTTGTGGCGGGAGGACTGCATTTCCGAGAGGTTTCAAAGGCCGCATAGAAGAGTCCAGTTTCGTGAAGTCGACCAGGCAACGCTAAGCGAAAGCTTCGCTGGCGTTTCGCACGCTCGAAATTGCTTTGCTGCGGACTGGGATCCGAGCGGCGCCGCAGAGGTACGAAAAAAGGTGCTTTGCCCGTGTGGCGAGTTGGCCGGTAAAGGCCACGACTGTCATTGACAGAATTGCCTCCGAGGAATGTGTAGCATTTCTGGCCGCCGCTAATTGGCTACCGGGCGGGGTGCCAGTTGTCGCCGGCGATGGGGACCCGGACCCGATAAGCGCGGGGGCCGCGGGAGACGCCGCACTGCGGGGCGGATCAAGCGCGGCGATGGGGATGGTGGCGAACCCGCTCGGAGCCCACTAGGCTGACCCATATGTCAGCCGCGCGCCCGGCTGCTTGGCCTCCGCGCCGGCCGGGCGCGTCCGATCCCGAGGTTGGACGAGGGATGCCTTCAGCGTCTTGCGCTAACGAGTTAAAATCTGCAGGAATCCAACAATTTGGACGCGGCCGCTGGAAAGCTAGGCACATGATTCCCGGAATGTCGCGCAGTGATGGAAAGGATCGAGGCCGCCACTAACATCCCCTCGTCGGTTCTGTAAGCTTATCAGTGAGTCGCTGCCTGATGGCCGCTGCTCTCAACTCTTCAACCGCTATATTTTTGGGTCCGCCCCCCCCCCGCAGACATGCGCGCGAATTTTTCACCGCCCGAACAGCAAGGTGCCGCGCATGCATCCGCTGCCGACGCGAAGATTCTCGATCTGCCAACCTTTCTCCGCATGTTCCAGATGCGGAAGGCTCAGATCATGTGGTTTCTCGGCGCCGGCGCGTCGCGTGCCGCCGGCATCAAGACCGCTTCGGACATGATCTGGGAGTTCAAACGCAATCTCTATTGCTCCGAGAAGAAGCAGCCACTCTCCGTCGTCTCCGACTTGGGCGATCCCGCCGTTCGACGAAAATTGCAAGCGCACTTTGACGTGAAGGGCACATTTCCGCCGGAGGACGCGGAGGACGAGTATGCGTCGTATTTCGAGGCTACATATCCGTCGGCCAAGGATCGCCGTGCGTATATCGAGCGCGAGATCAAGGAGGGCAAGCCCTCGTTCGGCCATCTTGCGCTTGCGCTTCTCATGCAGAAGGGATTCTGCCGCGCGGCATGGACAACAAACTTCGATCGCGCCGTCGAGGACGCCGCCTTCACAGTCATGGGCGGGTCCGGAGGACTGGTCATCGCTGATCTCGCCGAGCCGAAGAAAATTCGTCAAGCCTGGGCCGAGGAGCGATGGCCAACCTATGGTAAACTCCATGGCGATTACCATTCGGAGCGCCTGAAAAACGTCGCGTCAGAGCTCCGCGAACAAGACGCAGAGATGCGAGCTTGCCTTATCGATGGCTGCGCGAGGCATGGCTTGGCCGTCGTCGGGTATAGCGGTCGCGATGCGTCCGTGATCGAAACGCTCCATGCCGCCGTCAACGCGCCCAGCGGTTTCCCGGGCGGGTTGTTCTGGTTCAAGCGCTATCAGGACGAACTCTATCCCGCCGTCCGCGCCTTGATGCAGGCCGCAAAGGCAAGAGGCCTCGACGCGCACGTGGTCGAGGTCGAGACCTTCGACGAGCTCTTTGCCGACATCATCCGGTTCTTGCCGGAAACCGAAAAGGAAATCGGTCGCATCGCGGGAGCTACGCGCCCCCGGCTCGCCAAGATCATGCCGCGCGCAAGCGCCACCAATATTCCGGCCATTCGCACCAATGCGTTGCCGATTGTCTCCTATCCCGCCATTTGCCGGCTCGCCGTCTGCGATATCGGTGGATCGAGCGAAGTGCAGGACGCGATCAAGAAATCGGGCCTCGATATTATCGCTATGCGAGCAAAACCTGGCGTTCTTGCCTTCGGACCGGACGCCGACATCCGTAAGGCTTTCGAGCCGTTCAAGATTACTTCGTTCGATACGCACGCGATTTCACCGGATCAACTCACCGGCGCCACGGGCACGCGCGCATTGCTGCGGAATGCGCTTTTCCGCGCCCTGGGTCGGCGGTCCGGATTCCTTCCGACGCAGCGCGGCCGGCGCCAACTGCTCTATCCCAACCCCGCCTTCGTGAAGGCTTCGGATTTCAACACGTCCGACGCCAAGCCTGTTGACCGGTTCAGCGGAACGATTGGCTCCGTTGACTGGTCGGAGGTCTGCGAGATTCGGCTCGACTGCAAGCTCAACGCGCTGTGGCTTCTGCTCGAGCCGCGCGTCATTCTGAACATCACGGACGAAACCCCTCCCACGGATGCTGAACATGCGCGTGAATTTGCGCGCGAGCGCCGCGCCCGGCGCCGAAACCGCGAAAACAATGCGATGTTGGAAGGCTGGACCCGCTTGATCGTCGGTGATGATCAATCCATCAGGCTTCGCGCCTTTGAAATCGCCGATGGGCATGACGCGGAGTTTGAAATCCACCGTGTTGCCGGGTTCAGCGGAGCCGCCCGATGACGCCGACCGCCGCCAAACCTTATGTATTGCCCGGCCATCTCGTGCTTCCGGAGCCCAGGCTTCGGTTTGGTGGTGATCCACGCGACGCGGTCGACGTGCATCCGCTTCGCGGCCTGATTGATCACGGTCCGTTTAGCCGCGACAAACTGTCAGCGGTCTCCGATCCGATCCGTCTCGCGGTGGTCGCCCCACAAGGTGGTGTCAGGCGCATCTCGGATCTTGTTCACGAACTGCATCAATTGCACAAGCCGCGCGAGCGCCGGAACTATCTTCCGGACTTTCCTGGTTTTTCAAGAATTTTCGGCGCGCGGCTGATCTTGCCCAATGGGCCGACCTCTATCGAGCTGCCTGCTGCTTTGACCACGGAAGTTCAACGTTCGCCAAAACCGCACGCCGTGCTGGCAGAAGCGTTGACCCGCTCGCTCTATGCGCTTCGCAACCTCCGGCACGACTTCGATATTGTAATCATTTATCTGAGCAAGCAGTGGGAGGCGGGATTCCAGGAGCTCGCAACCGAAGACTTCGACTTGCATGACTACCTTAAGGCGATCGCGGCATCCGAAGGCATCTGTGTGCAAATCGTCACTGATACGGATACGGGCGCGCTTGGCTACTTCTGCCGTTGCAGCGTGGCATGGCGCCTTGGCGTCGCCCTTTACACCAACGCCGGCGGCGTTCCATGGGTGTTGGCTGACTCCGAGCCAGGCACCGCATTTATCGGCATCGACTACGCCTTGCGGCCCGGCACTGGCACCGAAAATCGGTACGCGATCTGTTGCAGCCAAGTCTTCGACGCTGAAGGATCAGGCCTGGAATTCATCGCCTACGAGGCCGAAGGCATCAAGCTCTTTGGCCGAAATCCCTTTCTGCGCCGCGATCAAATGATGAAAGTGATCGCGCGCAGCCTAGCGATCTATCAGCGGAAGCACGCGGGTGAGTTTCCGCGGCGCGTGGTCGTACAAAAGAACACCGAGTTCAAGCCCTACGAAGTCGATGGATGTTTTGACGCGCTGCTGCACACACCCAACGTCGAGCTTGTGCATGTCCAGCAGTCATCCGGCTGGCGTGGGGTCCAAATCTCGGCACCACGCAAGCCGCACGCCTATCCCTGCCGCCGGGGCTCTACCTTCCAGCTTGGCGATTACGAAATGCTCTTGTGGACGCAGGGTAACTTGCCCGACGTGACCCGCGACGGCCGTGCCGATTTTTTCAAGGAAGGCAAGGGAATTCCTGACCCGCTCCTCCTTGTCCGTCATGCGGGCACGGGCTCGATGGATGATCTTTGCCGCGAAGTCCTGGCGCTTTCGAAAATGGATTGGAACAATGATGGTCCTTACGATCGCTTGCCGGTCACCTTGAGCTTCGCCCAAATGCTGGCAAAGATTGTAAAACGAATGCCGAAGCTTGAGCCCCGGTCATACGCATTCCGCTTGTTTATGTGAGAGGTACTCGCAGGCGCTCAGCGCTGAGCCAGGAGCCAGCGCCCGCCACGCCGCCTGCAGCGCATCGAGGCCGAGCGACCGGATGCGTCGATCTCGGCCTCGATCGTGGCGGGGTCCAACGACCGCTGTGCCATGGCTAGGCGGTCTGCTGCTCGTGGGTCTCGGACTTCTCGGCTTTGCGGCCCGGTGATTTGCCCCCGACGATCCGATAGAGGCGCTCACCATCCTGTTTTTCGGATTGCAGCGTGAGGCCGAGTTTCTTAGGCACGACCCCGGCGAAGAAGCCGCGCACCGAGTGCT